>Ga0116223_10000143_pt1 | contig 91296 bp, 78 predicted proteins | sample Sb_taG_3_FD_90092 | JGI IMG/M metagenome (GOLD analysis project Ga0116223, IMG submission 90092) | Peat soil microbial communities from Weissenstadt, Germany - Sb_50d_a_PC metaG | ecosystem: Environmental > Terrestrial > Soil > Wetlands > Peat | place: Germany: Weissenstadt | collected 2010-09-21 | reverse complement strand
TTTGCTCCTCCCACGTAGGTTTTGTTGTCACGTTCCAGGCTCCTGGGTTGTGGTGTCCGGCGTGGTGCCTCCTTCCGGTGGCTCGCTTCGCCATTCCACGGCCAATCTCCCCTCTTGCATCGAGTAATGGAACTGGCCTTCCTGCCGTAAAGAGTTCTTCTGTGAACCGTAAGGCACTAGTTAACAGCGACGGTAGCGGCCCAACCTGGCAGGCTGGTATTGCACCTGAGATTCAGCGATCATCTGTTGTCCTCGGATCAGGGCCGAAGTCAAGTCGCCTTGTTCGGCCAGGCGACGAATGGATTCCGCGATTACCAATTCGCGTGGCTTCTCGGTCGTGGTGATGAAGGTGTAAATCCCGTACCGCGCGTCGTCGGCTACATCATCTAGAGGATCACCCGGAACCTTCAATACGTCACCGGGCCTTTTCTCATCGTGCATCCTGCTCGGGATAGCCTCGATGAGTTTTCGGCAGGTGTCGGCAATCTGCCATTCGCCTTTCTGCAGCATCTGGTACATCAGTTGCCAGCCACCCATTCGGTCATTTGAGGCAGGGACCGCAGCAAGATCGTAGGGCTCAAGCACTTCGTTGATCTGATCCGCAATCGTGTGGCCGTCCCCAACATTCTTGAAATTGGCCGGGTCGAGGTAGACCGCTACGATCCGGCGCCGCTGCCCTTGCGTCTCCGCCGCTACCAAACGCTTCACTACCTCTCCGGCAAACTCATATGCGGGAAGGTGCGCTGCAACGTATTCCCCTACCGTCTTGATCTTTCCGTCCTGGGTGCGCACATGAAGGTGTGCGGACGCGCTGGACTTGCCAAAACCATAATCCAAGCTCAAAAAATGCGCGTCCCACCACTGAGCGCCAACCATCGCAAATGGAATGACCATCTTCGCCGCATTCCAGTTAGCAAAATATGCTCCCTGCAGTTCGCACCAGCAGCCTTGCTCCATGGCGGCCGAGAGCGATCCCGACATCATGCGCAGACGGTACACATACTTGTTATCGAGCAGAGTGTGGTCACTGAGACGGCCCGGAATGAAGGCGACCGAAAATCCGTTCCCATCCGGATCTCGCAGCGGAAATTGGTCGGATGGCCAAGACGCATTCCAGTACAACTTCCCCGGCTCAACAAACTTGTCCGGATTGTGAACTGGGCATGCATCGCGCAGGAACATCTTCTTGTGCCACGCTGCTCCAGTTTGCCCAGGATTGCTTGCCAGTCGCATTCGCAGCCGCAGGGTGTTGTCGGTCGAACTGAGGCGCCCGAGCATATTCCGCACTTGGTACTCAGAGTGAAACGTCGATTCATCGAAGCCGATGAAGCTATAACGCGGACCTAGATATTCCCAAATGTCCGTGTCGGTCGAGATATAGGCCAACCGGATCTTTGCACCTGAGGGGAAGGTCCACGTCCATGATTGCGACCAACGTAGGTGGCGCCCATCGGCTTGTAGAGCCTATGGGTCTTGTCCACAATGTCCGTCATCTGCGTGAATTGCTGGCGGAAGATGATGGCACGGAGGTTGGGATTGCTTGATTCCCGCGCAGCGTCCACCAGCATCGTCTCGGTTTTCAAAGAACCGGCAGCTCCGCCGAAGAAAAGAATGTCCGCAGGGGAATCCAGAGCGGCCTGTTGGGCTGCTGTCTTGGGAGTCCAGCCTGGCGGGTAGACGTCACCCTGGCTCGTGCTTTGATTTACTTTGTGCGAAAGAAGAGCCCGCACTGCGGCACGAGATTCCAGCGATCCAAGCGGAAAGTCCGCCGGTCTTGGGCGAGAATTTGTTGCGGGCAGAGGGTGCTCTTCTCCGCGATTTTCCACGGCCTTCACTCCTTCTAACTATCACCCGTTGTTGCGCCCACCGTAGCCGTAAACCAAGGGGGCAACGTGCCGCTTTGTGCGTAGGCTTCCAACTCCGGTGCGGTCATCTTCTCGAAGAGCGCATTCAGGTCCACATGCTCGCTTCGATCCACCCATTGACCGGCTGTATTGATCTTCGAGTAGGCCTGAACGGCAGCGACGACCGCCGGAGCTGTAACGTCAACCTCGCCGGCTCGTTCGATGATCTTCTCCAAGGCTGCCCTTACATTTCGCTGGCGTTTGGGGAAGAGCCCCAGAGCGTGGGCGTGGCGATAGACACTAGTGCGGTCCGCCAGGCCGTATTCCTGGGCAATGGCAGCCGGACTCCGCCACGAGATGAAATCTCCTTCGATCTCGGCGACCTTCGGGTGACAACACACCGAGCAGTTTCGCTTGTGCCGACCCAAGTTTGGTTTTTTCTCATCCTGCGTCATGTTGTCGCTCATATCCTGGTGCACGGCTCATATCCTTGGTGGACGGTGCTGTTGAGGCAAACACCGCATCCGCAGTTATGCCTGCTTTTTCGGTAGCCGCAGACTTCTAGCCATTGGGGTCCAAGTGAGGTCCAAAACCCAGGTTGTTCGGGCGGTTTTTCTTCTTGATTGGACAGTAAGCCTAGTTGATTCAGCGGGAGTTAACCGTGTCCTGTTGGGCTCATAACCCAAAGGTCGGTGGTTCAAATCCACCCCCCGCAACCAACCTAAATGATTCGCAAAGGCTTGCTGGCTCACGTCGGCAGGCTCGTTTTGTATCTGGGAAAGAAGTCGGCCCCCTCTACAACTCCTCTGGAGAGGTTGCTTCGGAGGAGATTGAAGGGCGGTTCGAGAAATCATTCGCCGAACCGGCTGCTGGATCTCGATAGCGCCACGAACCCGAACACCTAGCTAGCAGGTGGGAGCGGTCTCATAGTTCACACACACCGAACTCTCATCGCCGACGTACCAGAGAGCGGACATGTCGGTCTGATCTTTGAAGTCAGTGAACCAGAAGGTGTAGCCGAACCCTCCAAACTTGATGAGCTGTCCAAAGCCGAACTGGTCAGCAAAATCGTTGGGATTGCAGGTTGTGCCGTGGTAGAGAACGGCATTAAACGGGTAAGTGCCGGGATTCGCCACCGAAACGTCAACCGCCTGGTACTGATGCCCATTCTGCTTGTACCAGCAGCCCTTGAACGTGGCGTTGGGGTTGGAGGGGCCGCTGGTCACTTTCAAAGTGAGCGCAGCTGATTCGGTGGTTTTGCCGTTACTGGCGGTCACAGTGAGCGGGTAAGTCCCGGTCTGCGTGCTGCTGTCCACGGTCAGCGTGAGTTTCGAGGTTCCTGAGCCGGGGGCCGGGATGGTGGCCGGATTCAGGCTGGGCGTCACGCCGACGGGCTCTTTAGAGACACTCAGTTGCAGCGAGTGATTGAAACCGGATGGAATCTTGGTAGTGACGGTGGAAGTCCCCGATTGGCCTTGCTGGACAGTCACGGTCGCGGGTTGCACGGTCACGCTAAACGTGCCGGAGGAGCCCGCAGGCATGACGCTGAGACTGGCTCCTGCCATCGAACCGTTGTAACTGGCGCTGATGGTAACGGATGTGGTCTGGGTCACGGCCGAGGTCGGTACGGTAGCCGTGGCGCTCGTCACTCCTGCCGGAACTGCCAAGCTTTGCGGAGTGCTCACGACGCTGGGGTCGGAACTGCTGAGCACTACGCTCAGGCCGGAAGCGGGCGCAGCCGCGGCTAGCGTGACCGTGATTTGAGCAGAGGCGCCTCCAGTCACGCTGGAGGGGCTCAGCGTAACGCTCGCCACGCCATCCTGACCGGAGGGCGTCACGCCAAAGCCGCCGGTGCCGCTTGCCGCCGATCCTGAGCCACAACTCGATAGCGGGATCAAAGCTCCGGCGAGCACCAGAGCCCAAATGTAGATTCCTTTAAAAGGCCGCATGACGGTGGTTCCTCCCTTCCGGAGGAGCAAATCTGGTCTACCTCAACTTATCTCGCAGGGGCAAACGCCGGGAAGGGGTCGAAGGTACAGCAACCGCCCGCCCCGGAAGGGCACGGAGAGGCGGCCAGTGGGCCAGGTGGGTTAGCGGTTACCGTATCCGAATAACTTTCGGCAGTCGGATCTCAAGAAACTGCCGAAAACGGGAACTTGCAGGCCACCTTTTTCAAGGACGAATTTGCAGGAGATGAGGCAGGCGCGCCACTTGTATTCCTCGGTCCCGTGTTTCTTACCGTAGGCGGTGATGTCCTCCTGGGACACCCCGAAAACCACCGCTCCGATCTTGGACCAGACGCAGGCGCCGGCACACATCGCGCAGGGTTCGTGCGTGGAATACAACACGAAATCCGGAAGGTACCGGCCGTACCCGGAACAGACATACTTCAATGTTTCCAGCTCGACATGCTTGATGGAGGAACCGGAAGTTTTTACCCGGTTTCCGGCAGACGCTATCACCACTTCCTGTTTCCCTATCAGACGTGTAATAACGGCGCCGATGGCATAGTCGCCCCGGTCGCGGGCGCGTTTTGCCTCTGCGATGGCAAGCTGCATGTACTTTTTCTTCGGCTTGTAGGTGGGAGGGATCATTTTTTCTCCGCAATGATTCAGGGAGTATACCCCGCGAAGCGGACCGGTTGGGTCCAACAATTCAGTTCGACCATCCCAACTTCGCCGTGGCTTCCCTGCTGCCTTGGACCTTGCTGCACCAGCCCAACCGGGGGTATATACTCTTCCTACATTCGGCTGTTTTTGGACGCTTTTGGGACTGTGCGGGCTGTCTCCCAAACCCACGACACATGCAAAATCGCAACCCACGAGATCCCCAAGATCGAGGGGACACGACGAACCAAGGCGGGGTGGGCGTTCCCGTCAAAGGAGATAGTTCCGGCTCCAACCCTCCCTCCGGCCCCGACAGCCCCACGGTGGTGGATGTTCCCAAACCCGCTTTCGATCCCGAGGCGACGTACGTAGATCCTGAGGCAACTTTCGTAGACCCCGACGCGACCCTGGTGGACGGAGTTCCTCCACCCCCACCTCTTCGCACACCCGGCCCCACTCCCGCCCGCAGACCTCGCATCCAGGCCAGCGTCTCTGCGATGCAACCCGGCGATGTGCTGGGCGACCGCTACGAGATCGTGCAGATTCTGGGCGAAGGCGGGATGGGAGCCGTGTACAAAGCGCGGGACCGGGAACTGGATCGTCCCGTAGCACTGAAGGTCATCCGGCCCGAACTGGCGTCGAGTCCCGCGATACTTGCACGCTTTAAGCAGGAACTCCTGCTCTCCCGCCAGGTAACACACAAGAATGTCATCCGTATCTACGATCTAGGCGATGCCGATGGTGTGAAGTTCATCACCATGGAGTTCGTTGAAGGCGAGGATCTGCGCGCGCTGATCCAGGAGAAGAAGAAGTTCTCTCCGGAAGAAGCGGTGGAGATCATGCAGCAGATCGGCCAGGCCCTCGAAGCGGCGCACAACGTGGGCGTGATTCACCGCGATTTGAAGCCACAGAACGTGATGCGTGAGGCCAACGGCCGGATTCTGGTGATGGACTTCGGATTGGCGCGCACGATCGAAGGCGACGGCATGACCCAGAGCGGGGCCCTGGTAGGGACGATGGAATACATGTCGCCCGAGCAGGCTTTGGGCAAGGAACTGGATCAGCGCTCCGATCTTTTTACCGCAGGCCTGATTCTTTATGAACTGCTGACCGGCAAAATGCCGTTCAAGGCAGAAAGTGCCCTGGCCAGCCTGATCAAGCGCACGCAGGAACGGGCCAGTCCGGTTTCCGATCACGATGGCACGATTCCCGGGGCCTTGACCGGGGTCGTGAGCAAATGTCTGGAGCGAGACCCTGCCCTGCGCTACCAGAACGCCACCGAACTGCTGCGCGATCTGGACACCTGGGAGGGCAAGCGGGCTGCGGCAACGCTGGGTTTCCACGCGGATGTGAAGCCGTGGGGACAGACGGTGCCCTGGCCGCTGGTCGCAGGCATAGCCACCGTGCTGGTTCTGGCGATGGTCGGATACGGGTTTCGAGCCAAGCTCTTTTCGCCGTCGGCAGAAAAGGTTGCCTCTGCACCTGCCAGGTCGTTGGCCATCTTGCCCTTCCGCAACGCGTCCGGCGATCCCAGCGTGGATTGGCTGGGACCCAGTCTGGCCGATATGCTGAGCACGGATGTGGGCCAGTCCGCGCGTTTGCGCACAATCTCCCCGGAGCGCCTTCATCAGGTCCTTTCCGATTTGCGCATCACTCCCGGAACTTCGATTGATCCCACCATGGTGGGCCGCATTGCCGAATTCAGCAACGCCGATACGCTGGTCTGGGGCCAATATGCGAGATTCGGCGGCCAGATACGCATAGACGCCACATTACGGGACCTGAAACATGATCGCAGCGTCCCCATCAAGATCGAGGGAGTGGATGAAAAGGACATTCCCGGCGCGGTGGACCGCCTGGCGGCTTCGATCCGCAACAATCTGGCTATCTCGCCGGACGTAATCAAGGAACTGCAGGCCAGTTCCTTCCAGCCATCCTCAAAGTCCGCACCCGCGCTCCGTGATTTCGAACAGGCTGGGCAATTGTTGCGTGATGGCAAGTACCTGGACGCAGTCAAGATGTTCCAAACTGCCATCCAGGAGGATCCGCAGTTCGCCCTGGCCTATTCTCGTCTGGCTGAGGCCGACTCGGCTCTGGGTTATGACAGCGACGCAGAGCAGGCCTCCCGCAAGGCAGTTGAACTCAGTTCTCCACTGCCCCTGGCGGAGAAGTACTTGATTGAAGCCAGCCACGCCAGCATCGTGAAGGACAACAAGAAAGCGATTGCGGCCTACGAGAACCTGGCCAAGACTTTCCCCGATAACACGGACGTGGAGTACACGCTGGGGAGTCTCTACGCGGACAATGGCGATTTCGACAAGGCCAAGGAGCAGTTTGCGAAGATTCTGCAAGCCGATCCCAAGAACATAAAAACACTCTGGCAAATGGGGAGCGTGGAATACCAGCAGGGAAACCCGCAGGGGGCCCTGGAGCCGCTCAATAAGGGGCTGAGCCTGGCTGTCCAGGTAGACAACCAGGAGCAGAAGGCGCTGCTCCTGCAGGCGTTGGGCATCTCCTATCGGGAGATGGACAAGCCGGAGGAAGCCATCAAGAGCATTCAGGATTCGATGGAGATTACCCGCAAGCTGGGCATGAAGCGGCTGCTGGCGAACAGCCTGGCGGAGTTGGCCCTGGATCAGATCACCATCGGGAAGCCGGATGCGGCCATGGCCAGTTACAATCAGGCGCTGCAAATCCTGCATGAAATGGGAGTGAAAAAGGACTACGGCGACATTCTGATCAATCGCGGCTTGCTTTACAACACGCGCGGCGACTACGACAAGGCGCTTCAGGACTACAAGGATGCGCTGCAAATCCAGCGCGACGCGAACGACGTGAACTTCGAGGCGCTGTGTCTCAGCAACATTGGTATCGTCTACTCCCAGAAATACGATCTGGACAACGCACTCATCTATTACCAGCAGTCCCTCCAGCTACGGCAACAGCTGAACCAGCCCGTGTACCTGGCGGAAACGCTTAGCTCGCTGGCCGACGTGTACATGGCCATGGGCGATTACGATCAGGCGTTGGCAAACCTGATGAAGGCGCTGGATGTCTCCCGCAAGGCAAATGACACCAAAGGCGCCGCAGATGTTTCCGGATCAATCGGCAAGGTCTTGATGTACCAGGGACGTCTGGGAGCTGCCGTGAGCGCCATGCAGGATTCTGTGAACGGCTGGCGCTCCACCAACAACAAGAGCTTTGAGCTGGCCGACGCACTGAATAACCTTGCAGACGCCCTTGCCCTGGCCGGTCGCGGCGACGAATCGGGCAAGCTTTTGGAAGAGGCGACCAACCTGACGAGCGGACTCAAGAACGAGAGCATTCACAGCGCGCTTCTAAACACCCAGGGAGACGCGGCTTTCTATCGTGGAGACTATAAGGCAGCGGGTAGCGCCTATGGACAGGCTGCCCTGGTCGCCGCCAACGCAAAGGATCGCCAAAACATCTTGATCGCCAAAATGAACCTGGCCCGCGTTGCCATGGCCGAGGGGCATGGGGAGTCCGCGGTCGGCGAATTGCGCTCCGCCATCCAGCAGGCTGACAGTCTCCGTTTGAAATATTATTGGCTCCGCAGTTCCGTTGACCTGGCGGAAGCGATGATCAAGAGCAAAGATTACGCCCACGCGCGACAGGAACTGGACCAGGCCCTCAACATCAGCGAAAAGCTGGGCACGCGCCTCGAGACTGCCATCATTCATTTCCAGCTTGGGCATCTTCTGAAGCAGAAGGGCGACGCCGCGGGAGCTGCCGGCCAATACCAGCAGGCGGCCACTCTACTGGACGAAATCAAGAAAGAGCAGGGTGCGGAGCACGTCCTGGATCGCGCGGACTTGAAGGTGATGTATGCCGAAGCGGCCCAGGGGGCCCGACCGGCAAAGAACTAGCCCGCCTCTTCACGACAACACCTTCTCAGAACTCGGCGCAGTGCGCGTACCTTCGATCCCTATCAGTCTCCTGTGCCTGACAGCGAGATCTTTTGCGGACTGTTCATCGCATTGTCGGTAATGACCACGCTGCCGGTGTAGTACGTTCCTTTCATCGCCGGCGTGAACGTGACGTAGATCAGGCAACTGGAGCCGGGGGCGAGCATCCCGCCGTTGACGCAGGTGGTGCCGCTGCCCAGCGCGAAAATGCTGCCGCCGATCGAAATCGTGTTGAAGGTCAGCGGTACTACTCCTGTTCCTGAGTTGAACACCGTTACTTTCAGCGGTGAAGTGGTCTTCCCGGTCGGCTGCTTTCCAAACTGCAAGTACGACGTTGACAGAGACGCTCTTGGGTTGATGACCCTGACGCTCATGTACGCCGTTTGCGGGCTGCTCGGCGCGTTGTCGGTGACCGTCAAATAGGCGTAGCTGCCGGGGTTCGGCAGGACCGGATCGTCGCTGTCGCTTTGGAAGTGCACCGTGACGTGGCAATTGGCCCCGCCGGCGAGCGACTTCCCGCAGGTGCTGTAGACGATCTGGAAATCATCCGGATCGCCCGGCGGCTGGTTCGAACCGTCGTTATTCGATCCAGGAATATTGATGCTCGAAATGCTGATCGAGGCGCTCCCGGGATTGCTGATGGTGAAGGTCTGCCTGGCGCCCTGACCCTGATACAGCGGGCCGAAGTTCCAACTCGACGGCGAGATGGTTAGCGTGGGCGGAGGATTCACGGTTATGGTTCCGTTGGCCGAACTGGCGGCGAAGTTCCCTTGTGCCGCGTAGCTGGCACTCAGCGTGTGGGTGGTCGCGCTCAGGCTGGTCAGCGTGAACGTCGCCATGCCGCTCCCATTCAACGCAGCCGCGAGTGGCGTGCCGCCGTCTACAGACAGCGTTACGTTGCCCGTGGGCGTGCCCGCGGTCGAACTTACCGTCACCGTGACAATCCCGTTGGCTGGGTAAGTCACCGTCGGCGCACTGATGCTGGTCTTGGTGGCCGCAGCGTTTACTGTTAACGCCCCCGCCGTAGGCCCGCTGGCGGCGAAGTTCCCTTGCGCCGCGTAGCTGGCGCTCAGTGTGTGGGTCGTGGCGCTGAGGCCGCTCAGCGTGAACGTAGCCATTCCGCCCCCATTCAGCGCAGCCATGAGTGGCGTGCCGCCGTCCACACTCAGCGTTACGTTGCCCGAGGGCGTGCCGCCGGTCGAACTCACTGTCACCGTCACAATCCCGTTCGCGGGATAGGTCACCGTCGGCGCACTGATGGTGGTGGTGGTGGCTGCCGCGGTTACAGAGTAGGTCGACGAAGAAGCCATGCCCTGATTGCCGACATTGTCCACTGCGGTTACCGTTATGGTGCCGCTCGCCAGTAAAGGAGAGCTGCTGATTGTACCTGTGCAGTTGACAGGCTCGGTTCCGTAAGGGCTGCATCCAGTGAGAACAAAATTAGGCCCGGAGGCGGTGCAGAGCTTGGTGCCGGAACCACTCCCGTCGTTGCAGCTGAACGACACGTTGATGGCCGGTCCATTAAACATGGTAGAGGCGGAACTGAGAGTGGGCCCAGTAATCACTGGGGCCTGCAGGTCAACCGGATACGGACCTGCGGAGACGCCGCCGGCAACCGGATTCCCCGCAAGGTCAGAAACCTGCAAAGGTGGAGGAACAGTCCCGGCAGGGTTCGTCATGGCTCCCGCAGTGGCTGCCGTGTTGTAGGTATTGTTCGCAACATTTGTGAAAACCGAAACGTTTTCCGTCTGGCTACCCTGAATGCCGGCGGATGGCGGCATACCGAAGCCGGATCCGGTTACACCGGCAACCCAATTTTGATCCGTCACAGTGCATTGCACTGTGATGTTGCCGCTGGGCCCGCCGTACCAATTGCCGTAGACCGGCGCTGGCGGGGTGCAGGAAGTAAGAGTGGGGGCTACGGTGTCAACGCCAACGGTCACAAAGGGGAATGATGCCCAGTTGGCTGTCGGATCGGTTAACTGAGGACCCTGCGGGTTGAATACCAGCCCTTCGGTGAGGGCGCAGTCGGTCGTGAAGTAGTGCAGGTAGTAAATTCCATTGTTCAGGCTGTTGAAGCTGCCGGCAGAGGCAAACGAAGCCGGCGTTCCACTGCTCGGACAAATGGGTGGCGACGCCAGGCTGTGACTCACGCCGGAGTTGTAATTCGTTGCGTCAGTTGCCAGCGGGTAGGTCGTATCCGGAAGCGGCGCGCTGGCCGATGAAAGGCCGTAGGTCAAGCTGTAAGGGGGAGCAGCCAGGAAGCCGTTTGCCGGCGGATTAGTTCCCCCGGGCGAATAAGCCGCCGCATAGGAATTGAACGCGGCGTTAATGGTCGAGTTGTTGACCCAGCCGCCGGGGTTCTGGTTCGTGATGGGCGTCGATGCGGTAGGAATGGTCAGGGTTGCGGTAGGCAGCGGGTGGTTCGCAACCGGGAGGAACACCGAGTTCTTCAAGGGGGCGCTGCCGCCCGGCTGGTTATCCGCTGCGCCCTGAATCTGGGTCAGGATGTCGAGCGGGCACAAATCGCCCGCCAGGCCGCCTGTCAGTACGCAGTTCGCTTCTGAGTAAATGGGTGTGCCGGGGGGCGTCGTCGTATTAAATGTGGCGGGGCTGGGTTCGAGCGAAGTGCAGGTAGTTGCATTCTGCGAACCCGGCGCGCACAGCCAGTTGTCGCCGCCCATCAACAAGCCCGGTCCCGTGCCGTTGGCGCAAGCCGCGCCGCTCACGTTTCCCAGGTAGTAGCTGCATGCGTTCGGCGATGCATTGTAAAGAAAATTGGTCCCGTTCACCGGCGCGTCTGGCGAGGCGAACTGCAAAGACTCGTACAGATTTCTCAAGCCGTTGGGCGACGACGGGTCGCAGTTTGCTCCGCTCGTCGTCCCGTTGGCCGGGTTATAGCACTGCACCAGAAAGCCTTTGCACATCGGCGCGGGAGGCGTGACGGAATAGTCCAGTTCGCCCGAAAGTCTGAAGCAAACGTCAGGAGCGGAGGATGTGCCGGCCACCAGTTGGTCAAAGAGTTGCTGCGGCACGGCGATATCGGTAACGATGGGTACGGTTCCTGTAGGAGGAGGAGCCAACGCGGTGCTGTCCACTATTGAGACGTTCTGGTTCGGATTACTGTCGAACGCGAAGGTATTGGTCGGTGTGGGATTGCCCGTGATGCTGCCGCCGGGCACGATTCCCGCGGGGCTGCAATTTGTTGCCAGGAAAAGTGTGGAGTTGTCGTAGGCGACACTCCCGTATTCCTGAAGGGTGAACAAAGCCTGCAGGGGAGGGGTTGAGGTCTGGAAAAAGAAAGTACCGAGGTTGATCGGGGGGAGGCCGCCCGCGTTGTTAGGGTTCTCGCCCAGTTGGTGCAGAATCGCATTGCCTGGATTCGCGAACGTGTCGGGATCCAGCCCGTTCAAGCTATTAAACTCGAAAACAAGCTGGTCCTCGTAGTTCGTAGTATTGCAGTTGCTGTAGTAATTGCCCCCGTAGTTGGGGGCTGGGCCGTCGGTGCAGACGTTTCCGGGAGGATAATTGAGGCTGCCGACCGATGTTCCATTCACCGCGGTGCCGTTGATGGACAAAAGGACATAACTGTCCACGAGAACGTTCCCCAAACCGTCCGGAGTATTGGAAAGGCTGGCCGTGGGGCTTGCCGGACAGCTCAAGTTCAGCGTGTTACTCGCAATCGTGTACGGGTTGGGCAGTTTGTTATTGTTGGCGTCGGTGCTCGTGACATTGGTTTCGTTGAAGAGCTTGATCGAGCCGTACGCGCCGCTCAACGGGACGGTGGGGAAGCCCACGTTGGAACTGATGGTGAGGAGCGCTGTCTCCAAGGTTGTGGCAGGGGCCAGGGAAGCGTTGTAATGCAGACTCACCTGGCAAGTAGTGGGAGCAGTAAATGTCCCGGTGCACGAATTTCCGTCTATGACGAAATCGGCCGGATTGTCAGTGCCGAGCGCGGGGGAACTGGCGCCAACCGTCGTTGCCCCAAAAGTGACAGGGCTGCCCAGTGATGCACCGCTGATGGTCACGGTAACGCTTTCGTCAGCGCTGGCGGGAGCAGGAGGATTTCCCGTGGCAGGAGTTCCCGTGGGCACGCCATAGGAAAGGTTGACCGGCGAAGCTGAAACCGTCTGCGCCAAGGAGTTTTGAGCGGCAAGGCCCAGACCCAGCAGGACAAGAGCGGCAAGGGCCATCAGGCGGAGATTGGTTGCGAGAAATTTCATCGTGCGCTCCTTAAGGCGAATGAGGAATCCCAGGCTAGACGTCGATCGTCCACGGCTAAGATCTACAAAGACTCACTGCAAGGCTACTTGGCAGTACGACCTGGCACCGATTCTTCTCCGGCAGTTGATTCGACTCACGCTTTAGGACGATGGGGGACACCATCCAGGTGGCGCGGCCAGACAGTCACGAGCCGCAATTTTGCACTCTGGTAACTCTGCTGTCAACAATAATTGCCACCAAAACTCAGCGCTACGTTCTGAGCACTGGAAAGTAGCAAGTTTCTTCACACTATATGCACAGCTTGGCAACCGGCCAGCCTCTAGCGAGCGCCAACGCGTTCCGTCAGCGGTCCCCACGCCCGCGGGTTTGCCAGTACTTCAGTAAGGCCCAGCCGTCTGGTGGTCCGCGTCGTTTCTGCTATACTGTCCCTGACGCTTTTGCCACGGTTTGCTCGTGACGCGGTGGTCGCTACTTCAAGACCAGATTCATCTCCGCCTTTCCTGCCTGCCGTTTTAGTTAGCGCCAATCTAAAAAATGAATGTGTGAGCGGCATGGCAGCTCTCGACGTGTGTCAGAGTGTGTGTGACAACAGGCCCCTCCAGAAAGAAACAAAATCGAATGACTACATTTACCGAACTGCCCTTGTCTTCCGCATTACAGCGGAAGCTGGCGGCAGCTCAGTTCACCGACCTAACACCCATCCAGGAACGTGCAATTCCTCCCGCACTTGAAGGCCGAGACGTGATCGGCACAGCCCAGACGGGCACCGGCAAGACGCTGGCGTTTCTAATTCCGCTCATCGAGCTGTTGAACCGCGAACCGGCGCGCCACACGGTCGCTCTGGTGCTGCTGCCGACGCGCGAACTCGCGATTCAGGTGCATGAACAATACGAACAACTGCGCGGCAAGGATCTGCCGAAAGCCGCGCTCGTGATCGGCGGCGTCCCGGAGAAGGCGCAGATTGAGGGCGTTCGCGCCGGCTCGGGGCTGGTGATTGCCACTCCTGGGCGGTTGCAGGACCTCATGGACCGCAGGTACGCCGACCTGCGGCGCGTCAAGATGCTCGTGCTCGACGAAGCCGACCGAATGCTGGACATGGGATTCTTACCGGCGATCCAGCGCATTCTCGCGGCGCTCCCTCAGCAACGTCAGACCCTGTGTTTTTCGGCGACGCTGGAGCAGTCCGTGGCCGGACTGGTGCATGACTACCTGCGCGAACCGGTTCGGGTGGCCCTGGGCTCAGTGCTCAAGCCTGCCGAAAGCGTGCAACTGAAGGCGTATGAACTTCGGCCAGGAGAGAAACTCGACGTTCTGCGGCAGTTGCTGTATGCGGAAAAGGGACAGACGCTGATCTTCACGCGCACTAAACGCGGCGCCGAACGGCTGGCCAAGGAATTGGTTCGGGATGGCTTCTCGGCAGCCTTGATCCATGGCGACCGCTCGCAATCGCAACGGAACGGGGCTTTGAACGGATTTCAGGAAGGCCGCTACCAGGTGCTGGTGGCCACCGACATCGCATCGCGTGGCCTGCACGTGGATGATGTGGCCCACGTCATCAACTACGACCTGCCCAAAATGGCCGAGGACTTTATCCATCGCGTGGGCCGCACCGGACGGGCCGGATCTGAAGGCCGGGCTTCCACACTAGTTGCCGGCGTCGAGGTCGTGGAATTGCGCCACATCGAGCGCACTCTCCGGTTACAGATCGAACGCATGCAAGTGGATCCGGCAGCGCCGGAGCAACCGCGGCGAAGGATTCAAAACACCCTCGCTTCGCGGACTCTGACCGCTTTGCCGGGAGAGGTTTTCGTCTAGAATCGCGCACCCAAAGTCGCCGGAGCGGGAAGCTCCGGCGACTTGGCTCGCAATGCAGTTAAGGTTTGATTCCGCCGTGTCCGTGTTCTTCGGCGACCGGGGATTCTTCATCTCCGAGATTGAATAGGGCCGCCTGCGCGGCAGCGTGTTCGCGCAATTCGGCCATCTCGTCCAGGCTGCCCTCGGCGGGCTTCTCCTGTTTACGCTGGCTCCTGCGTTCTGCTTTATCCCGTTGTTTCTGTTGCCGTGTCTGTTCTTTCTGGCGCTTTGTAAACGTCGATCGGCCTCGTGGCATACCCGTCTCCCAATAAGTTTGTTGTTTATAGCTGGCGATCCCGCGGCTTGGCGGATCTCCCTTCAGCGGACCAAATCAGCAGATCAGACTACCAGCGCGGTTCGCGCGGTTGACGGGCCTGGCCACGGTAATCGTCGCGCCCGCGGCCGCCTCCGCCGCCACCGCCAAAGCGCTGGCCACCGCCGCCGCCTTTCGGGCGATCGGTCTTGGGCTTGGCCTCGTTGATCGTCAAGGGGCGGCCTCCAAGGTCGCTCCCATTCAGTGTCGCGATCGCCTTATCGGCCTCGGCGGCATTGGTCATTTCTACGAACGCGAAACCCCGCGAGCGTCCGGTGTCGCGGTCGGTCACGAGGCTGACTTTTTCCACCGCGCCCTGGGCCTCGAAAAGGTTTCGCAGTTCGGCTTCAGTGGTGCTGTGGGGCAGATTACCAACGTAAAGGTTCTTCATTGCATTTCCTCTCTGAGTAGATCGTCCAAGGATCTGGAAATTATTTCCCGCTTCGGAGGCCGGCCTTCAGAATCCCGCGGGGGCGCTGGCAGGTTGCGCATCGCCCGGGTGCGTGCGTTGGAAGCGGAGCGCACCGCCGAAATTCGCCGCGAGGCTTCCAGAATTCCCCAGCGTTGAGGCAGATCTCCCATGTCGGCGGCAAGCGCGGCTCGCACGTCGCCGGCGAAACCTTGGCCGTCAGTCTTCTGAGGCGACAACTCTGCTCCGGGCGCATCCGCGAGATATCCGGGTTTGCCGACCAGGAATGCTAACTGTTGCGGCGGTGTGGCGCGGCGAATGTCCCCACAAAACTGGTCCCGCTGGATCGCGGCATTTTCTACGTTGATCAGGACGAGATTGTAGAGGTCGGCCCGCCACCAGCCACGCGCCTCGCAGATGTCGGCGGCGCAGTCTACTTCCATGCCGAGTTTTCTCATAATCTCGGCGCGCAACTCGCGGCTGCCGGTTGAGCAGTCCACCAGGAGCACCCGTTTCTTGTTGATCACACCGGGGATGGGCGCGGAAAGCGGTAAGGCCAGCAGGTGCGCGGTCATGCGGACACCGGAGCCGCCACCGCGGCGGCCGCTTTGTCCACCGGTTTGGGCTGGGTTGCCGCGCGCGTCAGCAGGTCGCGGTTTCGTTTGCGTCGAGCAATCTTCTGCTTCCGTTCACGGTTAAATCTGGACTTGTCGCCATTCAGTGCGGACATAAGGAACTCCTGTCGGTCTGTTTAATGCATCGCCGGTCGCTTACAACTTCCCTGGTGAGGCGCTTGAAACGACCGCTGTCGTGGATCTTCTGAGCATGATTGGCGAAGCCGCGAACAGCGCCAGAGCCGCCAAGTTGAGTACAGAAACGTGTACGTTGGAAAACTGGCTGTTCCGGAATGGCGTGAATATGCCCAGAACTCCCAGAAAGAGCACCGCCCACACGATCTTGCCGGTGGAAAGGCTGCGGACGACAATCGTGACCGCTGCCACCGACACAATGACGCAAACCGCCATCCTGTAGTCGGGGGCAGACCGAAATAACACGGCCACTGCCAGCACCGCCGTAGCGATGAGGGTTATCAGCCGCGTCAAAACGAGCATCGGGTGCAGCCCCGTCTGGTTGACACACAAACAGCACTGTTCAGGAATGACTGCTGGTGCAAAGAAGCGCCTCTCAATCTCTCAATCGCGAAGGCGCAAGGTCACTGGCATGGCGTATCTTCGAGGTTAAGCAATCTTTAGTATACCTTAGTTCCAGGGCGTCCTGCTGAAGCATCGCAACGCGCGACGGACGCGAGCGCGGGCGAATCATCTTGCTATATGTGCGGGTTACGCGTAAGATGATTTTGTGCGTTAGACCGAATCGGTCGTGAGCAGTTCTTGCCTCAACAGCCAGTAACCTGCCGACAGTACCTCCGAGTCCCTCCAACGTAAATCGATTGAAAGGAACACCAGTATCAACATGGCAGAACAAGGAACAGTCAAGTGGTTCAATGACGCCAAAGGCTATGGTTTCATCAGCCGTCAGAATGGCGAAGATGTTTTTGTGCATTTCTCGGCGATCCAGGCCGGCGGTTTCAAGAGCCTGCAGGAGGGCCAGACGGTGCAATTCGACGTAACCAAGGGGCCCAAGGGCTGGCAAGCTGAAAACGTCCAGGCGCTCTAACCGAGCGAATCCCGCAAAGGGCGATTTCCACGGAGATCGCCTTTTCATTCTTCCATCCGTTCAAGTCTCAGGACTTGAATTGCAAAGAGCGCGCACTGCCCACATGGCTCGATCACTTCCAGGCAGGCCGCGAATGGACTCTCTCTGACACGCGACGAAGTCAACGGTTCCTACGCCATCATCCGGCACAACGTGCGGACCTACCGGTCCGCCGGCGTGGTTGAGGTGGTGCGGGGCAAGCAGAACGCAGAGGCCGCCTTGAAAAGACTAGAGGCCGGCCAAGGCTCGACGGATCAGCACGAGGGCTGGCGCTATTTCATCGAGAAGACCGAGATGAAAGCCGGCACCGATCCCGAGGAAGCCACGGATCTTCGCCAGGCCGACCTGGAAAATCGAGAGTCGAAAGCGCTGCTGGAAACACCCACCTTTATTCGCCCTGACCGCGGCTAGCGCGTCGCTCTACCGGCGGACACCGTACCCCACAATCCTTCGCTCGCAATCCTAAAGATTTCCCCGTTTCATCTCCGCTACGGCATGGTCACAGGCACGCGCGGTCAGCGCCATATAGGTCAGCGACGGATTCACGCAGGAGGACGAAGTCATGGCCCCGCCATCGGTGATGAAAAGATTCTTTACATCGTGGAGCTGGTTGTAGGCATTGAGAACCGACGTCTTCGGATCGCGGCCCATCCGCGCCGTGCCCATTTCGTGAATAGCAAGTCCCGGCGACGCGTCATCGGTGAAGGGCTCGATGTTGCGTGCTCCGGCGGCGGCCAGCATTTCCGCCGCAGAAATTGACATATCTTTCCGCAGCGCAAGCTCGTTCTCGCTCCAGGCGCAATGGATCTTCAGCACTGGAATTCCCCACGCATCAACCTTTTCTTTGTCGAGTTCCACGAAGTTATTGTGATTCGGCAGACATTCTCCAAAACCGTAAAAAGTGAATCGCCACGGCCCTGGCTGACGGATGGAGTTCTTGAAGCCCGGGCCAAAACCCGTCTGGGTTATGCCCCGTTCCCATCCATCGCGAGAGCCTCCGCCCTGAAAACCATATCCCCGCAAGAACCCCTCTTGCTTGGTCTTCACGTTTCGAAATCGTGGGACGTAGATTCCGTTGGGCCGTCTGCCGAGTTCGATGCGATCTTCATTGCCGGGAATGGTGCCGTCCGCGCCTCCGGCCTTGATGTGGTCCATCAGGTTGTGGCCCAGTTCTCCGCTGGAGTTCCCGAGACCGTTGGGAAACCCCGGGGTCGAGGAATTGAACAGGATGCGAACCGACTCCAAGGCCGACGCGCAAAGAAAAATGATCTTGGCGCGAAACTCCAGCGCGGCGCTGGTCCTGGCGTCTATCACGCGCACGCCGGCCGCCCTGCGGGTCCGCGCATCGAAGTTCACGCTGTGCACAATGCTGAAGGGACGCAGCGTCATCCTGCCCGTTTTCTCCGCCGCCGGCAGGGTCGCGTTCACGCTGCTGAAGTACGAGCGCGTGATGCATCCTCTTTCGCACGGGCCACAGTAGTGGCAGGCGGCGCGGCCGTTGTGGTCCCGGGTGAGGATGGCGCAGCGTCCAATCGTAAGTACGCGCTCGCTGCCGAAATGTTTGGCCATCGCTTCCCGCACCACTTTTTCGGCACAGTTCAATTCCATGGGCGGAAGGAACCGGCTGTCGGGCAGTTGCGGAAGGCCCAATGCCTCTCCGCTGATGCCGACGAAATCCTCGACGTGGTCGTACCAAGGCGCGAGATCGGCATAACGGATGGGCCAGTCAATCGCGATGCCATCGCGCAGGTTCGCTTCAAAGTCCAGATCGCTCCAGCGATAACTCTGCCGGCCCCACATGATTGAGCGGCCGCCCACCTGCCGCCCGCGAATCCAGGGGAAGGGCTTGCCGGCTTCCTGCGTGTAGGGATGCTCGGTGTCGCTGACGAAAAACTTCGCCGACCATTCATCACAGGCATAGCAGAGGCGCTGGATCGGCTGATCCACAAACTGGCGGCGGCGGTCCCCCAGGCCGCGGTACTTCATCTCCCACGCGGGCACATGCTCGACGTAGTCTTGCTCGGGCACAATGGGGCGGCCGGCCTCGAGCACGAGCGTTTTCAATCCCTTTTCCGTGAGCTCCTTCGCGGCCCAACCTCCGGTCATGCCGGACCCGATCACGATTGCGTCGTAGGCGGTTTCTTCCTTCACTGGCTCTCCTGTCCCTGCTTGCCGGACTGCATGGCCGCGCAACCGTCATGGCGATCGGGGATGATCTGAAAATTCAGTTCCTGTGTGGCGCCGGCTTCGGATGTGTAGTAAGCGGTCAGCGTCAACTGCCGCAACATGGGATAGAAGCGCCTCTCCGGTTCCGGCGGAGCTTCCGGGGAGTGACCTTGTTCGCGCATCCGCTCTTCCTGCTCCATTTTCTCTCCCAGAGCGTTGAGAATGTCCGCCTGCTGAACGGCCGAGCACTCGACAAAATCTTGGGAAAACAGAGTCTGCGAACGTTCATCCACATCGGCCAGTCCGTTCAGAAAAAGGGCCCGCTCCTGCTGGACGCACCAATCCGCCAGGATCAAGTCAATGAACTCGGCCGCGCCAACGTCCGCGGCTCCGGGAGTGTCGGTGCGGGGAAGAATCATTTCCGCCATGGCCTTCACCGTGGCGTCTTGATGCGGGTTCAAGGCACGAGGCGCAGCCTGTGACCCGGCAAGCGCACGCGCCTCCCGCAACACCGACAGCAGATTCCCTGGGGCCAGTTGGAGTGCGGCCCCCGTCGCCAGAATCCTTAACGCTTCGCGTCTATCCATAGATTTCCCTATCCATAGATCTCCCCGGTAGATCTCTCGAGTCTGAATTTCCCCAGTCCAGCCCAAGATCCTGCCGCGGACAAGACAGCAACCATTGTGCCAGTTTTTTCAGGACCCCGGCGAGGCGGCCTTGATTTCTGCCGCTTTGCCGTCGTGATAGATAATCACCAGCGGTTTTCCCCCGTTCGGATAGCGCACGGTCTTTTGATAAGAAGTATCCCCCGCGTCCGGAACGCCCATGCCAATCGCGAAATCCGCCTGCATTTCGTTCATCCCCGGCTTGACTTCGTGCCGCTCCACGGCCTGCCAGACATCGGCAGGCCAGTGCTTGTAAAGATCGTGCGGATCCTCGATGAAAAACATCTCGTCGGAATAAATTGTGTATTGCTCGTCCGCTTCGAACCCGATTGGCACCGCGTAGCTTTTCCCTTCTTTCTGAAATACAGCCATCACCTGCCGCCGCTGTCCCGCACCCGGGGGCAAGGCGGTCACTACGTCCTTGATCGCCAGTTTCTCGATCGGCAGCAGCAAGCCCGCTTCGTGATCGAAGTCCACGTGCCTGGTGGAGGGTTTATAGCCGTAGTAAGTGTAACGGTATCCTTCCTTCACCCAAACCGGCTGCCGGGTAAGCTGTTTGGCGGACTTCAGGTCGTAGGGATAGAGCTTTTTCGGGGCAACGTAATAGTCCGGATTCGAATAGCCAACGTTGCGCGCCTGCTTCTGCTTTTCGACCTCGAGAGCATCTTCATGGCGCTGATAAAGGATGAAGCCAGTACGGACACCAGCGACCACCAGCGCCACCAGCAGGGCGAGTTGGATTCTCTGCTTCGCCTCTGGACTCATCATGCAGAAACTCTACCAGACGACGAACTCGGGCCGGGCGAATTGATGCGCCAGGATACGCGGCATGCTAGACTGCGGCTAGTACGCGACGTGACGGAGGTGAACATGCGGAAGGCTATTCCCGCTCGTCTCGTGGCTGGCTTTGTCCTGCTCCTTGCCGCGTCTCACTATCAATTGTTCGCCCAGTCACCAGAGTGTCCCCCGAGCAAAGTCCTGCTCTCAGCAAGCGATCCGGCGTACGCCGACGCCATGGACCTGGCAATAACTTTGGAGGCTCACGGTTTTACTGTCCGGTGCATGTTCCCAACAAAGCTGGGAAGCATTTTTCAGGTGGCAGACGGCGACGTTTTGCGCAGCACCATTGAAGGGGAAGCGAACTTCAGCACAAATTACGGTGCCTTCGATGTCATCTTCATGCCCAAGCCCCAGACCTTTGCCGACTTCAGGATAACTGAACGGCGCTCGGATGGAGGCTATCTCTACAGATTCACCGGCACTCCTCGCGTTTTGGCGGGAAATAAGTTCAAGTTCGGGACCGCGACGCGGGAGCACTTCCTCAAACACGACAACCATCTCTTGCTGGTGAGCGATGACAACCTGCGCGCTCGCCTGGAAGAGGCTCTGCATCTGCCGCCGCAAGCGCCTTAGTTGGAGTTCTAAGAGACTTCTTCCTGCGCGTCGTGCGCCGACGCGTTCCTTTCACACACGTTGTACACTGAAATCACAGGAGTTTCCGCGATGCCCATCAGCGAACAAGACGTCATGAGCGCGCTCAAAAGTTGCTACGACCCCGAGATTCCGGTCAATATCGTTGATCTCGGCTTGATCTATCAGGTGAGTTTTGCGCCCGCGCCCGACGACAAACAGGACGTCACCGTGGAGATGACTCTCACAGCGCAAGGCTGCCCCGAGCACATCAACATCAGCGCGCAGGTCAAATCGCGCGTCGAACAACTGCCCGGCGTCTGCAACTGCGCGGTGAATGTGGTGTGGACCCCCGCGTGGACTCCCGAACGCCTCAGCCCCGACGCCAGAAAACAACTTGGCATTGAGTGAGGGGCTAGGGGCTAGGGATCAGTGGTCAGGTCCGAGGTCCGACAGTGTGGGGTCCGAAGCCTGCTATCCGCCGATCTCTTCCCACGCTTCGACCGCGCTCCGCCCGGCTGCGTCGGTGATGCGGCGGCCGGCGCGCCCGGCCATCTCCATCAACTGCATGCCGCGGTCGAAGTAATCCGGCAGGGAACGCCGCACCTTCTCAAACTTCTCCGGATATTCCGACGCCAGCACGGCCAGTCCGACGCCCGTCGCGAGCACTCCCGCCGGATACCGTTTTTTCATGAACAGAATAGCCGCCGCCCCGATTGAACTCAGTACTGCCGCCTTTTTCCAGCCGTCCATCTGTGCCCCCAGGAAAAATATCTCCTGTGCGATTGTACCCGCGGCCGCCGACATGCGCCAAACGCCACATCCTCATCTGGCCTGAGTCCGGTATACTGCCTGCTTTGCAGGAGGCTCCCATGTCGGCTCACTTCCGCTGGTCTGCACTGATCCTCGTTCTAAGTCTTGTCGCCGTCGCGCTAACGGCTCAGACCAAGCCACGCGCCCGCGATCTCGGTGTTCCTTTCGACGGCACTCCCGGTCCCAACAACGCCATCACTGACGTCAAAGGGGTTGAAGTTGGCCACACCACCCTTATCTCTGGCGAAGGCAAACTCGAAGTCGGCAAAGGTCCAGTTCGGACCGGAGTGACGGCCATTCATCCCCGCGGCAAGGCCAACGACGACGCGGTCTTCGCCGCCTGGTTCACGCTCAACGGCAACGGCGAGATGACCGGCACCACATGGGTAGACGACTCTGGTTTCCTCGATGGACCAGTCATGATCACCAACACGCACAGCGTGGGAGTCGTCCGCGACGCGGTAATCGCGTGGAAGGTCAAGCACGGCTCTCCCGACATGGAAGGGTACTTTTGGTCGCTCCCCGTGGTGGCCGAGACCTACGACGGCTACCTGAACGACATCAACGGATTTCACGTCAAACCCGAGGACGCCTTTCACGCCCTCGAGACGGCACACACCGGCCCGGTCGAAGAAGGCAATGTGGGCGGCGGGACCGGCATGATCTGCAACGAATTCAAAGGCGGGATCGGCACCAGCTCTCGCGTGCTCGACGCCAAGGAGGGAGGTTACACCGTCGGCGTGCTCGTGCAGTGCAACTATGGATCCCGTGACCAGCTTCGCATCTCCGGCATTAACGTAGGACGCGAGATTCCCGAGCACACCGTCTGGCAAGACGACGTAGGCTCGATCATTGTGGTCGTCGCCACGGACGCGCCGCTGATTCCTACTCAACTGAAGCGCATCGCCAAGAAAGTCTCCCTCGGGCTGGGCCGCGACGGCAGCTATTCAGGTGACGGCTCCGGGGATATCTTTATCGCCTTCTCCACCGCCAATGCGGGTGCGGTCAGCCCCAAGGGAGTGCACCAGCTCACCATGCTGCCCAACGACTCACTCAATCCAATCTTCCTGGCGACGGTGCAGGCGACTGAGGAAGCCGTGGTCAATGCGATGGTAGCCGCCGAAACTATGACGGGCATCAACAATCACACCGTCATCGCCCTGCCCCACGATCGCTTGCGCGAGGCCCTGAAGAAGTACAACCGGCTCGCCAAGTGATAGCAAGCACGCGTGGGTTACCCTATCGTGCGTTGCGAAGTGGGCTGAGGGGCGGCACTCTGCCTGCCGTTAATCCCCGCCAAACGTCCCGGTGCGCCGATACTCCTGCGGTTCGATGCCAAACCGCTTCAGCATGGATTGCAGAGTCGTGCGTTTGATGCCGAGACGGCTGGCAGCGCCGTCGGTCCCCGAGAGCACCCCGTTGGTTTCGCGCAAAACGCGAATGATGTGCTCGCGTTCCATTTCCGTTAGGTTGTCGTGCGCAAAGTCCTCCGCGGCTTCGAGTTCAAATGGCGGGGCAGCCAGCACCCGCCCGCGGGTCAGGATGACCATGCGTTCAATCATGTTCTCGAGTTCGCGGATATTCCCCGGCCAGCCCCAGTTCTGCAGCACCTGCATGGTTTCGCTGGGAATGACTTCTATCTGCCTGCCCATGCGTGTGGCGTGCTTGCGCACAAAATGATGAACCAGCATCGGAATGTCCGAGCGGCGATTGCGCAACGCCGGCAATTGGATGGGGAAAACATTGAGCCGGTAGAACAGATCTTCGCGAAATTTCTTTTCGGCCACGTCCTTGTGCAGATCGCGGTTGGTGGCGGAAATGATGCGCACATCCACGTGCAGGGTGTGGACGCCGCCGAGCCGTTCGAACTCGCGGTCCTGCAGAACCCGCAGTAATTTCGGCTGCAGTTCGAGCGGCAATTCGCCGATTTCATCCAGGAAGAGAGTCCCCTTGTCCGCCAACTCCAGCCGACCAGCCTTCTGCGTCACCGCGCCTGTGAACGCTCCCTTTTCATGCCCGAACAGTTCGCTCTCCAGCAAGCCCGAGGGAACGGCGGCACAATTGAGCTTGATGAAATTCCTGTCATGTCGCGAACTGAGGGAGTGAACGGACCGAGCCACCAACTCCTTTCCCGTGCCGGTCTCCCCAAGTAACAAGACGGTGGAGTCCGTGGGCGCCACGACTCGCGCCTTTTTCAAGACCTCGCGCAGCGCCGGACTCTGCCCGATGATTTCTTCGAACCCCAACTCGGCCTCGATCTCACTCTCCAGGTACAATTTTTCCTGAACCAGCTTCTCTTTGGCGACCTGCAGGCCGTCGGCCAGTTCCCTCAGCCGCGCAATATCCATGGCCGCGCCGGTGATGCCAATAACTTTGCCGTCCGCATCGAACAGCGGATCAATCGTGACGTCGAACGCGTAGTGGCTCCCGTTGTGGCGGATCTGCACTTCTTCCCGCAAGGCAACGCCCGTTTCCAGGACGCGACGTTTGAGTTCATCCAGGCGCCCGGCCCGCTCGGGTCCGATGATCTCGGCATCGGTCTTGCCCAGCATCTCGTGCTGCCAATAAAGATGCGGGTTGTAAATCCACGTATAGCGCAGGTCGCGGTCCTGGCTGAATACCGTGATGGGAGAATCCTTGAGGGCAACCCGGAAGCGCTGTTCGCTTTCGGCGAGGGACCTTTCCGCCTTCCTGCGCGCTTCTTCCGCCTTCACGCGCTCGGTGACGTCGCGCTGAATTCCCCACGTGCGCAGCAGTTTCCCATCCTCCACAATGCCGATCAAACTGTTAAGAAACACCTTGGGGTTGCCGTGGACATCCACTTCGCGCGACTCGCGCTCCAGTATGCGGAATCCTGAACGTATATATTCCAACGTCCGTTCCAGGTTTCGCGGATCGTTCGGGTCAAGCGTTTCGGCGAGGCGTTTCCCGACAAATTCGTGCGCGGTGAGGCCGTACATTCTGGCCATCGCCTCGTTGCATTCTGCGAGATAAGAGCCGTAGAGGATACGGCGGGCGATTTGGTCCTCGGGAAGATCGAGCGGAATGGGCTGGTCGAGATCCTCGCGAAAGATACCCTCCGAGCTTTGCGCCACGAATCGCCGGTAATCTTCTTCCCGGCGCCGCAGCGCCAATTCCGCACGCCTTTTCTCCGTGATGTCATGCGCCATGCCGCGCACGATTGGCGTTGCAACTCCTTCCGTGCGCAGCGTGTTGTTGTATTCCCATGTCCTGTACTCTCCGCTCCGGGTCATGACGCACAACAGGCCCTGGTCCGCCCCGTGTGCCTTCATCCGGACCAGATATGCGTCGAACAGTTCGCGATACTCGGGCGGGATCAGTTCTCGCATCGGAATCTTCAAAAACTCGGCAGCTTCATATCCCAGAACGCGCGCCGGCGCCGGATTCACCGACAGCAGGTTCCCTTGCAGATCATGCGTACACACCAAGTCTTCACTGTGTTCCACCAAGTCGCGGTACCGGTCCTCGCTTTCGCGCAGCGTGTCTTCCGCCTGCTTGCGCTCGCTGATATCGCGGCAAACCGCCACAAGGTACTTCCGGTCCATATGTACGCATCTCAAACTGGTTTCCACCGGAAACGTCGATCCGTCCTTGCGCTGGTGCACCGCCTGTTGCACCACGAATCCGGCAGTTCGCAACTTCTCCAGCACGCTGTCCCGCATGGCCCCGTCCAACACCGGGTTGATATCGGATACCGTCATCTCCAGCATTTCTTCCCGCGTGTATCCCAGGTCCTTGCAGGCTTTCTCATTGAGGTCAAGAAAGCGCAGAGTGACCGGATCGATCACCACCACCGCATCATTGGATTGGTCAACCAGCGCGCGGAACAGTTTCAACGAGTGTTCTGACTGCTTTTTCTCGGTGATGTCCTGAAGGACGCAAGCCACGCGGTCGATCCCACCAGGGCCTTCGATCGGAAAGTACGAGATGAAAAGGTCCCGTTCCCCTAGCGCCGGGTATTTGTACCGCATTTCGTATTGCACGACCTTCCCGCGGAAACATTCGTCCAGTTTCTCCTTTACGGTTGATTCGAACCCGCCGGGGCTCAAGAGTTCCTCAACTCGGCGACCTACGATCTGTTCTTTCGTCAGGCCGCGATATTTCAGGAAAGCCCGGTTGGCCAGGACGTAGCGGTAATCGCGGTCCAGCACCAAAATCATGTCTTCCAGGCCTTCCAGGGTCTTCTCGTATTCCTGCAGCCGCTCTCCGGCCCGCTTGCGTTCCGTTATGTCCTGCACCGTTCCCACCGCCAGCGGCCGGCCTTCCGCGTCGAACTCAACGCCAGCCAGCACACGGACCCAGATGCTTCGCCCCTTCACCAGCACCCGGCTTTCTCCCTCGTACGTGCCGCCGCTCCCCAGCGCGGCCATCCAGGCCCGCTCGGCGCGCTCGCGATCGTCGGGATGAATTATGTCCCGGCCCTGCAGAGGAGAAACCTGGGCTTTCGGCGGAAGCCCCAGGATGCGGCAGGCCTCGTCGGAAAGTGCAAGGGTTTCACCCTGAAGGTCGTAGTGCCAACTTCCGAGATGAGCGACGGCCTGCGCCCGTTTCAGGCCTGCTTCGCTGACCCGCAGCGCCCTTTCCGCTCGATTGCGGCTGCAGGTCAGAACCGTAAGAAGCACGCCGATGACCGCGAACAATGCCGGCCCTACGAGATCCTCCGGAGTGTGTACCGCAAAGGAATTCGTTGGTTCCAGGAAGAAATATCCACCCCCTGCCGCCGCCAGCACAGTGGCCACGATGCCCGGCCAAAACCCCGCCAGCATGAAAACCAGAACAACCGTGGGATAGAACAACATGAAAGGCAGGTGGGATGGCCCCAACAACCGCAGGCCGAACTGGAGGCCCGTCGCGATTGCGACGGCCAGCACGGCAAACCCGTAGCGCGCCGACCCACTCTGCAGCCAGCGGCCGTTGTCACTTACGATGGGCTCCCTGGGATCGGCAACACTCATAGCCAACCTCGCTCACGGCATGCCGTGAGGGACGAACCCTTACAAGAACTCTCGCTCGCCCGGCCCGCATCGCCTACTTGGGGACGACGCGAACAGGACACCTAGCATCCTAGCAGGGGCTTGGGCCAGTCTGTGATTGGAATCACAAATTCCTGGGGTGTTACAAAAACGGGACAGGCGCGAGCGCGCTCCCCTTTCAGTCTCGCAGGAACGGCAAATGGAGCAAGATCAGTGCTAGTCCTTTACCGCCTTGTCAGTGATCTCCAGCCCTTGGTCAATGATGGCAAAGGCCTCGCGCAGCTGCTGCTCGTTGATGCAGAGCGGCGGGTTGGTGAAGAATGTGTTCCAGCGCACCAGCGTGTAGAGACCCTGTTCGCGGAAGAAGCGTCCGAGCGCAGCCATCTCGTCGGAGGTGCCGTTGAACGGAGCCATGGGCTGCCGCGTCTTGCGGCTGCGCACCAGTTCGACGATGCCGAACAGCCCGATCGAGCGCACCGCGCCCACCGATGGATGTTTGGCCTCCAACTCTCGTCCGAGTTCCTTCATCACGGTGCCCATCTTCCTCGCGTTCTCGATGAGGTGATCTTCTTCGTAAACGCGAATGGTGGCCAGGGCCGCAGCGCATCCCATGGGATGCGAGTTGTAGGTCAGGCCGCCGTAGAAAACTTTGTCCTGGAAGTGCTGCGCGATGTGATGCCGCATGCCGACCGCGCCCAGCGGCAGATAGCTGGCGGTCAGCCCCTTGGCCATGCAGAGGAGGTCGGGGACGACTTTCCAGTGGTCCACGGCAAACCACGCGCCCGTGCGCCCGAATCCGGCCATGACTTCGTCGGCGATCATCAGGATGCCGTACTTGTCGCAGAGTTTGCGGACGCCTTCAAGGTAGCCGTCGGGGGGAACCAGAATGCCGTTGGTTCCGGTGACGGTTTCGAGAATGAACGCGGCGATGGTGTGCGAGCCTTCGAGCTGAACGATCTCTTCGATCATGGCCAGCGAGGTCTCCGCCGACTCCCAGCCGCGCTCGATGCCGTGATAAGGATCGAGCACGCGGACGACTCCGGGAATGCCCGGCTCCGCAGCCCAGCGGCGGGGATCTCCGGTGAGCGACATGCTGCCTGCGGTTGCACCGTGATAGGAACGATAGCGTGCAATGATCTTGTGGCGTCCAGTGAAGAAGCGCGCGAGCTTGATTGCATTCTCGGTGGCCTCGGCGCCGCCGTTGGTGAAGAAGAACGTGTCAATGTCACCGGGACAGATCTCCGCTAATTTCGCGCCTAGCCGCGCCCGCGGCTCGTGCGCCATAAATGGATTCGCGTACGCCAGCGTCGCGGCCTGCTCGCTGATGGCGCGGATCACCCGCTCGTCGCCGTGACCGATGTTCACCGACATCAACTGGCTGTTGAAGTCAATGAAGCGTTTGCCTTCCGGCGTCCAGAAATAGATGCCTTTGGCCCTGGCGACCGGAATGGGATCAATCTTCGCCTGCGCCGACCACTCAAACAGCGTGTGCTTTTTGGTGAGGTCAACCATTTCCTGGCAGGTCATGGCGGGATTAGCAATGGTAGTAGTCATATCAAGACTCCCTTGTCTCGGAGTAGCCGAGTTGCGCTCGAATTTGGACAGCCGAGGCGGGCTGTCACCACATGAGTTGTATTAGAACTTGCGGCTGTGCTCTTTGGCCCAGCGTTCCACGACGACTTTCTTGTCGGTATAGAACTCGATGGCGTCGCGGCCCTGGCCGTGGAGATCGCCAAAGAAACTGTTCTTCCATCCGCTGAATGGGAAATAGGCCATGGGCGCGGCGACTCCGATGTTGATCCCGATGTTGCCCGCCGGCGCCTCGTAGCGGAATCGCCGCGCGGCCGATCCACTGGACGTGAACAGCGACGCCTGGTTGCCGTAGGCGCTGCGTTCCAGAAAGGCCAGAGCTTCGTCCATGTTGCCGGCGTGGACCAGGCTGAGCACGGGACCAAAGATTTCCGTGTCGGCGAGATCGCTGGTCGGCGGAACATCATCTAGAATCGTAGGCTTCACGAAGTTTCCCGATTCATTCTTCGGAAGTTTCGCGTTGCGGCCATCGAGCAGAACCTTCGCACCCTGCTTTTCGCCAACACCGATAAGTGATTCGATGCGCTCCCGGCTCTGCGGCGTAATCACGGGGCCCATCTGCACGCCGTCTTCCAGTCCGTTGCCGACTTTGAGTTTCGCCGCCGCATCGGCGATCGAGTCGCGGAATGTCTTCTGCGCTTCACCGATGGTGACCGCGACCGAGACCGCAAGGCAGCGCTGGCCGGCGCAACCGAAGGCGCTGTCGCTGATGATCTGGGTCGCCATGGGCATGTCGGCGTCGGGAAGAACGATAACGTGGTTCTTGGCTCCGCCCTGGCACTGGCAGCGCTTTCCCTTTTCCGCCGAGCGTGCGTAGATGTAGCGCGCCACTGGCGTTGAACCGACGAAGCTGATGGCGCGGACCTTGGGGTGGTCAATGAGCGCATCCACCGCGGCCTTGCCTCCGTTGACGAGGTTGACAACGCCTTTGGGCAGACCGGTCTTTTCCAGCAGTTCGTAGATGTAGCGCATGGTGAGCGGTACGCGCTCGCTGGGCTTGAGGATGAAGGTGTTGCCGGTGGCGATGGCGTAGGGCAGATACCAGAACGCAATCATGCCGGGAAAGTTGAACGGCACGATGGCGGCGACCACGCCGAGCGGCTGGCGGATCATCATCTCGTCAATGCCGCGGGCGACATCTTCAAGGTTGTAGCCCTGCATCATCATGGGGATGCCGCAGGCCACTTCCACGTTTTCAATGGCGCGGCGCATCTCGGCTTTGGACTCGGTGAAGGTCTTGCCGTTTTCCATGGTGATGATGCGGGCGATGTCATCAATATGCTCTTCGAGCAGCATCTTGAGTTTGAACAGAGGCTGGATGCGATCTTCGGGTGGAGTCCGGCGCCATTCGGGGAAGGCCGCGGCGGCAGCTTCGACGGCGGCATTGACTTCCGCCGCGTCCGCCAGCGGAACGCTGGCCAGGATCTCGCCGGTCGCGGGATTGACGATGTCGCGCCATTCCGAGGCGCTAGAATCGGTCCATTGGCCGTTGATGAAGTTGGTCAGCCGGGTAACGGGTGGTGCGGCTACGGTCATGATGATGCCTCTACAGTCGCGAAGAGTGTTTGCGCCAGGAGCTCATGGTCACTTCGAGTTCCTCTGCTACCAACCAATGATACAGCTATAGGGATCCTTCGACTGCGGTTGGACTTCGCGCTTGACGCGCAAAGTCCAATCCTCGCTCAGGATGACAATATTTCTAAACTAACTGCGCTACTGCGCCCTTCTGATGACATATGGTGGCGATCGCGGACTCGAGCACTCCGAGCGCCTCGTCCATCTGTTCGTTCGTGATCACGAGCGGAACCAGGACGCGGATCACGTTCGAATACGAGCCGGCGGTGATCGTGATCAGGCCGTGCTCGTAGCAGTATTGGGTGATTTTTTTCGTTTCGTCGGCGGCCGGAGCTTTTGTCTCCTGAGCCTGCACCAACTCGATGGCCTGCATGGCGCCGAGGCCGCGCACGTCTCCGATGATGGGCCAGCGGCGCTGCCACTCGCGGGCACAGCGCTGGAAGCGGTCGCCGAGTTCGTTGGCGCGGGCCAGCAGGTTTCCACGCTCGAACAAGTCGAGCACCGCAAGGGCAGCGGCGCAGGAGAGTGGATTTCCGGCGAACGTACCGCCGAGGCCACCCGGACCGGGAGCATCCATGATTTCAGCCCTGCCGGTAACTGCGGCGAGCGGCAATCCGCCGCCGAGAGATTTCGCGGTCACCAGAATGTCAGGCTCAATGCCGTAACGTTCGCTGGCAAACAGCGCGCCAGTCCGGCCGAAGCCAGTTTGGACTTCGTCGGCGATGAAGAGAATGCCGTGCTTGTGGCAGAGCTCGATCAGTACCTTGAAATAGTCAGGAGGAGGCGCGATGAATCCGCCTTCTCCGAGCACGGGCTCGGCGATCACGGCTGCAACTTCTTCGTTCGCGACGACGCGTTTGAAGGTATCTTCGAGATGGCGAGCGCAATAAAGATCGCACGCGGGATACTTCATCGAATACGAGCAGCGATAGCAGTAGGCAAACGGGACGCGATACACCTCGCCGGGAAACGGCGCGAAGCCGGCCTTGTAAGGATGCGTCTTGCTGGTGAGGGCCAGCGTCATCATGGTGCGGCCATGGAAGGCGTCTTCGAAGGCGATGATGCCGGGGCGCTTGGTGTGGGCGCGGGCAATCTTGACGGCGTTCTCGATGGCCTCGGCGCCGCTGTTTACGAAGATGGTCTTCTTCGCAAATTTGCCCGGCGTGACCTCGTTCATGCGCTCGGCCAGGCGAACGTAGCTCTCGTAGGGCGTAACCTGCACGCAAGTGTGCAGGAAGCGGTCAAGCTGGTCTTTCACCGCTTCGACCACAGCTTGCTGGCGATGCCCAACATTGAGGCAGCCGATGCCGCCGGCGAAATCGAGATAGCGGTTGCCGTCCACATCTTCAAGCCAGGCGTCTTCGGCCTTGGCAACGTAGATGGGCGTGCCGTGGGAAAGGCCGCGGGGCACGGCTTTGGCGCGCCGCTCGGAAAGGGCTTTGGACTTCGGGCCGGGGATGGAAGTGCGCAGTTGAATGGTGGACATCTTTGGTTTCCAGTTCTCGTTCTCAGTTCTGATTGAACGGCGTCGCCCTCAGCGGCTGAAGCCGGATTTCTTTTCGACTCAGACGGCACGACTGAAGTCGCGCCCTTCCCGTTCGTTCTAGGTTCTGGCTCGGTGCTCGGTACTCGCAACTCGGTACTCGGCTCAGTACCAGCCGATCGGCGCTTCGTTCAGGTTGATATAGACCTGCTTGGTTTCGAGATATTCTTCGATCCCCCACGGGCCCAGTTCGCGGCCGAAGCCGGATTGCTTGTAGCCTCCCCAAGGCGCTTCAACATACGTGGGCTGCATGTGGTTGACCCAGACGATTCCGGCGCGCAGCGCTTTCACGGCGCGCATGGCCTTGAAGATGTCGCGCGTCCAGACCGCGGCGGCCAGCCCGTACGGGGAGTCGTTGGCGATCTTCATCGCGTCTTTCTCGTCCTCGAACGGAATGACGGCGGCGACCGGCCCGAAGATTTCTTCGCGGGCGATGCGGGCGTTGTTGGTCACGTCGTAGAAAATCGTCGGCTGGACGTAGTAGCCCTTGGCGAATTTGTCGGGGCGTCCGCCGCCGGAGGCGAGCTTGGCTTCTTTCTTGCCGATCTCGAGATAGGCGCCGACGCGGTCGTATTGCTCTTTGCTGACCAGCGGACCCATCTTGGTGTCGCGTTCGAGGGGAGGTCCGAGCTTGATCTTCTTGGCCTTCTCGGTCATCGCCTCGACAAAATTCTTGTAGATGGATTTCTGGACCAGGATGCGGCTCCCGGCGGAGCAGACTTCGCCCTGATTGATGAAGACGCCAAAGAGGGCACCGTCAATGGCAGCTTCGAAATCGGCGTCGGCGAAGAAAATGTTGGGAGATTTTCCGCCGAGTTCGAGCGTGACGCGCTTCACCGTGTCGGCGGCCTGTTTGACGATGATCTTGCCGACGGAGGCGCTGCCGGTGAAGGCGATTTTGTTCACATCGGGATGCTGCACGATGGGCGCACCGCAGGTTTCTCCGAAGCCGGTAACGATGTTGACGACGCCGGGCGGCAGGCCGCAATCGGCGAAGTAACGGGCGAATTCGAGCGCGGTGAGTGGCGTTTGCTCGGCCGGTTTGAGGACGCACGTGCATCCGGCGGCAAGCGCGGGAGCCAACTTCCATGCCGCCATCAGCAGCGGGAAGTTCCAGGGAATAATCTGTCCGGCAACGCCAACGGGCTCTTTGAGCGAGAGGCTCATCGCATTGTCGGGAACGGGATTGACGTGGCCGACAACTTTGGTGGCGAGGCCTCCGTAGTACTCAAAGCAGGTGGCAACGTCGTTGATGTCGAATTCGGCTTCGACGATGGGCTTTCCGGTATTGCGGCACTCGAGTTCGGCGAGGGCAGGCAGGTTCTGGCGAACCTTGTCGGCAAGACGGAACAGGACGCGGCCGCGTTCCTGCGCGGTGGTTGTCGCCCACGGACCCTCTTCGAACGCAGCCTTGGCGGCGGCGACGGCGCGGTTGACGTCGTCCGAACCGGCGTCAGGAACCTGAGCGATCACTTCTTCCGTGGAAGGATCGTAGACGGGGAAAGTCTTCGCCGACTTGCTGGCGACCCACTCGCCGTTGATGAACATCTGGTAAGTCTTCACTTCGGTCTGAACTCCGCTGGGCATGATGATTGCTCCTGGAGGCGCGGGCTAAAGCCCTTGTTGCGCCGCAAACGGCGCGGCTTAAGCCGCGCTCTGAAAACTCACTGGCGCCCTTCGCTCGCCGGAACAGGCGAGACTACGGCGCCTATGGGAATCTGTTGCGCCGCTTTGCGGCGGCCGTACACGAAAAAGAAAAACGCGGCCAGGCCGACGAAAAACATCGTGCCGCCGAACATCCACAATTCGTACTGCCACAGCGACGTGATCTGCTGGGCCGGGAAAAACACGAGAGCGATGCCCAGAGTCGTGGTAAGGAAGCCGCTGAGTCCGGCAAGAAACAGCGTCGTCCTGCCGTACTGGCCTTTCGGAACAGACTCCGTTACTGCAAACTTCACCAGTGCTCCGAACATGTAGACGAACGGGACAAGCTGCAGTACGACCGCCAACGAGAGCAGCTTCTGAAACGTTTCCTGCACGCCGGCCCCGGCAAAATTCAGGATGACCAAAACCGCGGAGACAATTCCCTGCACGATGAGCGCGGCATAGGGCGTGGCGTACCGGGGATGCACCCTGCCGAGCCAGGACGGCATGTAGGAGTCCAGTCCGGCGACGAAGGGAATGCGGGAGCAACCGCCGATCCAAGCCGAACCGATGCCGGCGATGGCCAGGCTGAGCATGAAGGCAAAGGGGATGCTGATCCAGTTCACCCCCACGCGGGCGGCCATTCCCGTCACCGCCTGAACCACGCCTTGCAGCACGTTGACGTTCTTGCCGACCGCGATCAGCAACGTCAGCGTAGCGGCGATGTAGAGAGTGCCGGACAGCAACCCTCCCCAGGCAACGGCTCCGGGGAGAGTCCGCCGGGGGTCTTGAATTTCATCTCCCATCACGGAGGCGAGTTCGAGGCCGACCAGACCGAAGCAGATGACTCCGAAAGAGTTGAGGACGAAGCGCGGATTGGCGGGAATCTTGAAATCGGCTGCGGTGATGCCCGTGCCAAAGCGCAACCAGACGACAATGCCGAGGCCGACGAGCACGGCAGCGGCGATGAACGTTCCGATGGCGCCGAGGTTATTGATCCACTTGCCAACGCCTAGACCGAGAATATTGAGAAGAGTAAGCAGCGCGAGCAGCGCGAGCGAAACGCTGGCAGCGAAGATCTTGTTGTCGGGAAGCGCCTGGTGTCCGGGACCGAGCACATACACCGACACACCGACGAAATACAGCATGACCGTCGGCACGTAGAGCATGTTGTTGGTCCAGTAGCACCAGCCGGAAAGGAACCCGTGGAAGTCGCCGAAGACTTCCTTGGCCCACAGGTAAACGCCGCCTTCGCCGGGATAACGGTGGGCGAGTTCGATGACCGCAATGCCCTGGGGCCAGAAGAAAAGGAGGAGAGAGATGATCCAGAGCCAGATGGTGACGCCGCCATTGGCCGCGATGGAAGGAACAACGTTGAGGTTGAAGACCGCAACGACGAAAAGCAATACAAGATCGCGGCGTCCGAGGGCGCGGATCAGGTGGGGCTGGGCGGCGGATTGTGTCGTCGTGGACAAGTTTCCTGTGTCGGCGAAAAGCAGGTTCCTCGCCCGGGCTTTCGCCCGGGTTCGGAATGACAAATTTTTTGTCGCTTACGCCTTAGTGCGCTACTGCGGCCGGCTCGCGCTCGCCGCGCTCCTGCTGTGCTTTGGCGAGCGAGGCGGCGATGTCGTCGAAGGCCGCCAAGTGCTTGTCAATATCGGCCTCGGTGTGCTGGACGGAGATGGTCCACTGCTCGTCCCACCAGTAGGGCTGCGGCATCACGCCGCGGTTGACCATGCCGAACCAGTAATGGCGCCACAGGTCAACATCAATCACCGTCCAGTCGCGGTAATTGACGATCTCTTTCGGATAGAACATCAGCGCACCGTTGGCTCCGGCTTGCGCGATGTAGGCTTGCAGGCCGACCTTCGCAATGGTCTTGCGGTAGCCGTCAGCGAGCTTTTTGCTCAGCTTGTCCACGTGAACGTAGTTCTCACGGGTCAGGACGTGGCGGAACGTCGCCAGGCCCGCAGCCATGGAGACTGGATTCGTGTTGTAAGTACCGCCGTGAAAAACCTTGTGCTGCGTGATGAGATCCATCACCGACTTATGCGTACCGAAAGCGGCCAGCGGAAGCCCGCCACCGATGGACTTCGCCAGGCAGATCATGTCGGGCTGCACGCCGAAATATTCACTGGCGCCGCCCCAGCAGAGTTTTGCGCCGGTCTTGACTTCATCGAAGATTAACAGCGCGCCGTTCTTAGTGGCGATCTCGCGCAGGCCTTGCAGGAAGCCGGGTTGCGGCATGCAGAGGCCGACGTTCATCAGGATCGGTTCGAGAATGATCGCGGCGATTTCTCCGGGATTCTCCTTAAAGCGGCGCTCGACCGTAGCCAGGTCGTTGAAAGTGGAGATCACCACGTTAGCGACTGCGGACTTTGGCACTCCGAGGCCGCCGGGCACGGACGTGGGATTGTGGATGTCGCCGAAGTCGGGAGCGTGCGGCTTCACGCTGACCAGGGCGCTGTCATGCAGGCCGTGGTAGGCGCCTTCGAACTTGACGATCTTGTCGCGTCCGGTGGCGGCGCGGGCAAGGCGAATCGCGTGCATGGTGGCTTCGGTGCCGCTGTTGCCGAAGCGGCACATCTCGACCGGGAAGCGGGTGCAAATTTCTTCGGCGAGTTCCCACTCCATGTCGTGGGGCATGCCGAACATCGTGCCGGTGGAAAGGCGCTTTTCGACGGCCTTCATCACATCGGGATGGCAATGTCCGGCCATCAGAGCGCCGAAGGTCAGGTTGTGGTCAATGTATTCGTTGCCGTCGAGGTCGCGGAACTTGCTGCCGCTGGCTTCTTTCACGAAGATCGGCCAAGGGTCGTAGGCGCGATAATTGCTGGCCACGCCCAGAGGAATGCGTTTGAGATTTTTCTTGTGCGCTTCGGCGGACTTGGGCGTGCGCCGCTCGAAGGCAGCGAGTTCTTTCTGCAGATCGGGATACATCGAATTGCTCCGGGAAGACTCAGGCCGGCTGCATTTCCGGTAGACCAGCGGGCCATTAGATTGCCCGGGCGGTTGGAGCCGCCCGGGGATGGTTCTCTACTACTTTACTCTGTTCTCTAGAAGTACAACTTTAACGCGAATTGCACCAGGCGCGGATCGCGGGCCTGCTGTATCAGGCCAAAGGTCGTATCGCTGAAGTTGCCGTCCGGGTTCACGAACTGCGTTTTGTTGAACAGGTTGAAGATGTCGGCTCGGAACTGAAAATATTTCGACTCCGATAGCGCAATTCTCTTTGAGACCGTGATGTCCCATTGGTTCTCACCGGGGCCGCAGCAAATGGAGCGCGGCGTCGTCGCAAACGTGCCCAGCGTGGGATCGGAGAACTGGGCGGGGTTGAGATACTGGCCGCCATTGGTCTTGGGGTTGAGAATCTGGAGTGGGCCGGTCAGTTGCGGCGCACCAGCCCCGAGAAAGAACAGGCTGCTGATCAACTCGTTGTCATCCTGGGTCTGGATGCGGATGGGGAAGCCACTCTGCAACTGAATGATTCCGGATAGCTGCCATTCGTCGAGAACCTTCCCGGCAAAACCGCTGTACTTGCGGGCAGGAATATCCCAAACGTAGTTGATGACGAAACGCTGCTTGGAGTTGAACAGCGACAGAGCGCGGCTGGCCTTGTAGTTGAACGGATTGACCGTCTCTTCGAAGCTGGAGGCCCAGTCGAGCGACTTGCTGAACGTATAAGCGGCCTGCAACTGCAGGCCGTGCGAGAATCGCTTCTCCAGGCTGGCCTGGAATGAGTTGTAGGCGGAGGCGGCGATGGTGTCCTCGGCGAAGATGTTGCTGAATACCGGGACGCCATCGATCGGACAACCGGTGCCTGCCGTAAAAGCGGGGAGCGCAGGATTGCAGTTGGGCGAAGAGTGTGGGCGAAGGCCCACCAGGTTCAGAGTCTGCCCCGCAGCCTGCACCGTGCCGCCGGTGGGAAGATGAAATCCACTCGGCAAAAGGCTTCCATTCGTCGCTGGGAGCGTTACGGAGAACTGATTGTCTTCTCCAAATGGCCCGCAACTGGCCTGCAGCCCGTAGGACAGAACCTTGGTGGGATCGTTGGCGGCAAGGGCCGCAATATCCAGGCAGGTTTGCGGATTCGCCGGGTTGATGTCATGCGAAGCCAACAGGCGGTGGCCCTGCGAACCCACGTATCCAAGTTGCAGAACGATATCCTTTGCCAATTCCCTCTGAACCGTGAAGTTGTACTGCGCCGTGTATTGCGTTCGCATGTGAGGCTGGAAATCGCCGTAGAGCAGCATGGGGCGGAAACTGGACCAATCCTGCGCCGTGCCCGGCTTGGGCTCTAGCATGCCAATAAATGGATTCGGGTTTATGGACCCGTTCTGCGCCACAAATGGGGTATTGAAGAACGTTGACTGCAGCAAGGTACTGCCGCCGAACGGAGGCTCAGCGCCGAATTGTTCGAGCACCAACTGCTCCATCGGGTTGTAAAACAGGCCCCAGCCGGAACGAATGCTGGTCTTGCCGTTGGCGCCAAACAGTTTGCCTAATGCCCCGTTGGTGAAGCTCGGGCTGTAGGCGACGCCGATTCTCGGGGCGAACGCTTTGTAGTACGTTTGCGTCATCCCGGCGGGAACCCCTGGGTCTCCCGGAACCACCAGTCCAGTAGGCTCAACGCCCGCGTCCGCGCACGAGGTCACCCCAAAATTACTTTGCTCAGTGGTGGTTAACATGCAGGGGTACACGGTAGAGTTCTGGCCGGGACGGAAGGTTTGCACGTGGCGTAAAACGTCAGTTAAAGGAGTGTCCAACTCCCAGCGAAGGCCGTAATTCAGTGTGAGGGACGGCTTGATCTTCCAGCTATCCTGGGCAAATAGATAAACGCCCGTACTGCGGACGTTCTCTCGCTGCGCCGAGCCCTGAACGTAGTTGTCAACCAGCCCGAGCAGGTAACCCGGATAATTGTCGCCGTACTGGACGGAATTCGAGGTTGAACTATTGAAGGTGAACTGGCCGCTCACGTTGTAGAAAAGGGTCTGATCGAAGCGGTCGCGGCGGACGTCCGCGCCGAACTTCATGGTGTGACTGCCCTTGACCCAGGTCAGATTGTCCGCCCACATAAATGAGTTTCCAACCTGCGGCAGTTCGCCTTCCCAGCCGTTGCCAACTGCGAATCCCCCTGCCACAGAAACGAAGGGAACTCCCGTATGGTTGAAAGGCAGACCAGTGGTAATTCCAGCCTTGCTCGCGTCCGTGATGGTTCCGTTGCTCACGGCGGTGCTAATCAGCGCATTGACGGCGGACGAATCGGAAGTCCCGCCAAAGCACTCGCCCGCAGGAATGGCGGAGGTACACGAAGCCTGCACCGATCCGGTGGATTGCGGATGCTGGAAGGTCAATTGCCCCTCCCGCATGTACGTGAAGCGCGCTTCGTTGACCAGAGAATTGCTGATGGTCCAGGTATGACTGGGGTTGAACTGCTGGTAGCGCGAAGCCACTTTCGCACCGAAGCCCGGTATGTTGGCGCCCGAGGCCTGGAAGTTATAGAAAGGCTGAAGACTATCTCCGTCGTTGTAGTAGTAGTAGAAGCTGAAACTCTGGTGGTCGTTGATGTGGTGATCGAAACGCAGGGTAAATTGATCCTGGTTGTCGAAGCTGGTCGGGACAGCCTGGTACGAGATACCGTCAGGCCGGTTCGCCCCGGGAACGAAGCGCAGCATATCCATAGCGACCGGGTCCATGCACGGCGTGGGGATGGTGGCGTTGCCGTTGATGTCGGTGGGGAATATCGCAGTCCCAGAGAGGCCGCCCCAGGGCACACCAGCGGCCGGGGTCAACCCGCCGGCGGTCGTAATCGCCGCAGTGCAGCCTGGCCTTCCGTTGAGCGCGTCGGCCACCGTCTGATCGTTAATTTGGTTGGGAGTACAAGGATTTCCCGTGCCGGGTCCGGTTCCGGGCCAGCACTGCGGGAACCCACCAGCAAAAACACTGCCCCCCTGTGCTGCCGTGGGTCTTTCCTGGGGCGTGGGAACAATCACCGTCTGGCCTGAAATCCCTTGTCGCACGCGGCGACCTTCATAGGACGTAAAGAAGAAAGTGCGGTCTTTCTTGAGTGGGCCACCGAAGGTTCCGCCGAATTGGTTCTGGTTAAATTGGGGCTTGACGGTGTTGAAGTATCCCTGGGCATTCAGCACCTTGTTGCGGAAGTATTCGTAGACGTTGCCGTGCCACTGGTTGGTGCCGGACTTGGTCACGACGTTGACGACTGCGCCGGAGTTGCGGCCGTACTCGGCGTCGAAGGTGTTGCTGATCACGCGGAATTCTTCAATGGCATCAGGAGTGGGCTGAATCGCGGGCAGGTTGACGAACTGATCGTTGGCGTCCCCCCCGTTGACGCTGAAGTTGTTGGCGCGATCGCGGCCCCCGTTGACGGAAACCGAGCCTGCACTGTCGCTGCCGTAGAAGGTTCCGCCGCTGGATCCCAACTGCGATTGCACGCCGGGCTGCAACTGCAGAAACTGATAGCTATCGCGGGCGTTGAGAGGAAGTTCGTTCACCGAGCGGTTGTTGACCACCGCACCCAGCTGCGTGCTGCTGGTGTCCACTAGCGGGGCCTCCGAAGTCACGTCCACGACTTCCTGGGCGGCGCCCAACTGCATCGTCATGTTGAGCGTGATGACCTGGTTCACGTCTAGGGCAATGCTGTGGCGGACCGCCTTCTTGAATCCGGTCAGATCGAAGGTGAGCGTGTAAGTGCCGACGGGGAGGTTGGGGAAGCCGTAGTCCCCGCTGTCATTGCTCTGGGTGTCGTAGTTCACACCCGTAGCGTCGTTGGTGGCCGTCACTTTCACTCCGCTCAGCACGGCCGCGGTGGGATCGGCAACGCGACCGAGAATCCGGCCACCCGTGCCCTGGGCCGACAGCAGCGTTGAAAGGGAAAAACAGAGGACGGCAACGAAACAAAGCGATCTCAAACAGGTCGTCCCCAGACGCGGCTGGGAGCAGCGGGCTCGCAATGACGGCATGGAACCTCCAGACTTTCCTCGGGAGAGTTTGGTCCTTCTCGAAAGCGAAAAGCTTGTATCCACCCGGAACCTTGCTATAATCCCGCAAGGTTAGAGAAGCGGGATGGGGACTGTCAAGGAGAAAAAAACAAGTCCCTGCCATGCAAATCTCTGATCCGGACGCAGATCATCGGCCTGGATTTATCGGTGTACGAGCCATGCGACCAACCCGCGCGGAACCGTACTTGAAGATCGGAGCAGTGGCGAAGATGGTGGGCGTCTCGCCGTCGGTCATCCGGTCCTGGGAAAGCATGGGGCTGGCGCGCCCGCGGCGCAGCGAGAGCAAGTACCGCTTGTACACCCGCGAAGATGTGAAGTTGCTGAAACGGGCGCGCTTCCTGCGCCGGGCGCGGGGCTTGAATGCAGCCGCGATTGTGCAACTGATGAAGCGGGAGGGCCGGGTTCGGCCGGCAGCAGGCATTGGGAATGCCGGGGCGGTCGGGGCGCATCTGCGGCAACTGCGGGCCCGGCGGCGGCTTTCGCTGGCGGAGGTCGCGCAGGCGGTCGGAATCTCCGTGGGATTTCTCAGCGCCCTGGAGCGGTCGCAGATGAGCGGGTCGGTGGGAACGCTGCGCAAGCTGGCGCGATTTTATAAGACGAACATCTTGGATTTTTTCGACGCCCACGGGACCGGCAGCCGGCAAGTGCGCCCGGCCGAGCGCAAAGTGCTGGAGGCGGGTGAGGGCGTCCGCATGGAATTGCTGGCCTGGGGCAACACCGTGATGGAGCCGCATCTGTTCCGGGTCGCGCCCGAAGCCGGCAGCGGAGATCCCTACGCCCACGACGGCGAAGAATTCATTTACGTCCTCCGCGGAGATCTGGAGATTACCCTGGATGGCGAGCAGTACCGGCTGAAACCCGGCGATAGTTTTTATTTCGAGAGCGCCACTCCCCATCGCTGGCGGAATCCGGGCCGCAAAGAAACCTGGGTGCTGTGGGTCAACACCCCGCCGACCTTTTGAGGAGATTGAAACCATGGTGGGCAGAGGCGTAACCTGCGAGTCCGGCAGTCAAGGACGTCGCGGAGGGTACATGAACCGGCAGCGAATCGTGAAGTTGCTCCCCGTGCTGGCGGCGATTTTATTCATCGGATCGTGCTCGAAAAAGACTCCCACGCTCAGCCTGCTGGTGTGGGAAGGCTATGCCGATCCTTCGTTCGTGCAAGCGTTCGAGGAGCAGAACCATTGCAAGGTCTCGGCTTCGTACATGGGATCGAGCGACGAATTGATGGCGAAACTGCGCGGGGGCAGCGCCGGGAATTACGACGTGATTTCGCCGTCGAGCGACGTGGCGAGTTCCATAGCGACCGCAGGATTAGCCGCCCCCCTCGACCTTGCGAAGATTCCCAGCTACAACCAGCTTTCTCCGCAGCTTACTTCCCTGCCCCTGGTGCGGGCCAACGGCCAGGTGTACGGCGTGCCCTTCATGTGGGGGCCGGACCCGATCATTTACGACACGACCGCCTTCCCGCAGCCGCCGGATTCCTGGAATGTGCTCTGGGATCCGAAATATAAGGGGAAGATTTCGGTGTGGGACGATCTCTCCACCGTATATATGGCCGCGCAAGTGCTCGGGTATGACAAGCCCGATCCTTCGCAACTTTACAACCTGAGCAACGAGCAACTGGAGGCGGTCAAGAAAAAACTGCTGGAGTTGAAACCGAGTGTCCGCAAGATGTGGTCCACGGGAGGCGAACTGACCAACCTGTTTCAGAACCACGAGGTCGTGATCGCCATGGGCTGGCCGCTCAATACGGCGGACCTGAAAAAGGCAGGGTTCCCAGCCGGCGAGACGATTCCCAAGGAAAACACCACGGGCTGGATTGATCACCTGATGATCACCGCGGGCAGCGAAAACAAGGAACTCGCGCACAAGTTTCTGGAGTACATGATCGCGGCCAAGACGCAGAAGTTGGTCACCGACAAGACGCACTACGTTCCGGCGAATCCGCAGGCGGGGCAGTTTATGACTGCGGACGAGGTGAAGACACTGCATCTGGATGATGTGGACGGCTACCAGAAGCGCATTTATTTCTGGCAGAACGTTCCGCGGCGCGCCAAGTACAACGAGATTTGGAACGAAGTCAAGGCAGCGCAATAGGGCTAGGACGGCATTCTCGCTAATGGGATCGTAAGAAACAACTAACTGCTCATGATCTCCTCGACTACTCCTGACCTGGCAGCGGTGAACGCGCAGTCCGCCGCGAAACCGACTCTGCTCAGCATTCGCAAGGTCGCCAAAAGTTTTGGCCGGAATGCGGTGTTGCGCGATATTTCTCTGGACATTGCGGAAGGCGAATTTCTTACCATTCTTGGGGAAAGCGGATCGGGAAAAACAACGCTGCTGCGGATTATTGCCGGCTTCGAGACCGCCAGTTCGGGCGAATTGTGGATGGGATCGGAGCGGTTGGACGGTCAGCCGCCCTACCGGCGGCGGGTCAATACCGTATTTCAGAGCTACGCGCTGTTTCCGCACCTCACGGTCGAGCAGAACGTCGGCTACGGGCTGCGCGTGGCTAAGCGGCCTGAGGCGGAGATCGAGCAGCGCGCCGCCGAGGCTCTCGACAAAGTAAAGATGACGGCGCACGCAAAAAAGAAGCCGTCAAAGATCAGCGGCGGACAGCAGCAGCGTGTGGCCTTGGCGCGGGCGCTGGTGAACAGGCCGCGGCTGCTGCTGCTGGACGAGCCGCTCTCCGCGCTGGATGCGAACCTGCGGCGGCAGATGCAGGTGGAATTGAAATCGCTGCAGCGGGAGGTCGGTATCGCCTTCGTCTTCGTCACCCACGATCAGGAAGAAGCGATGGTCATGTCGGACCGGATCGCACTGCTGCGTTCCGGCGAACTGGAGCAGGTGGCGACCCCACGCGAAATCTATAGCCGTCCGGCAACCGCTTACGTGGCACAGTTCATCGGGCACACCAATCTGCTGCAAGCGGAAGTGCGCGGCGGCGTGGCGCGGTGCGGGGCGCTCTCGTGGCCGGTTTCGCTAGCGGATGGTCCCGCGCTTTTTTCCTTGCGGCCGGAGCAGGTTCGCGTGGGCGCGGGCGCCGCTGGCGCCGTGCGGGTTCGTGGCCGCGTTGCGCATCAGGCGTTTCACGGCGCGACGGAGTTGATTCGCGTGCAATGTGCCGATGGGCTTGTCCTGGTCGTCAGAACTGCCAGCGGAAACGCTCCGCAGAGCGAAGTGGACCTGGAATTCTCGGCTTCCGATGCGATCGTGGTGCGCGAATCTCCCGAAAGGATCTGATGTTTTCCCGGGCGTACAAGACGGTTGTGACCGTGCCGCCGCTGGCGTGGGTCGCCGTGTTTCTGCTCGTCCCTTACCTGCTGATGTTCTGCTACAGCTTCTGGTCGGTCTCTTCTTCGCAGACGATCGTTCACTCGTGGAACCTGAATAACTATGAAGAATTGCTGATGAAGCCGGTCTACTGGCAGACGCTGCTGCGTTCCATGTGGATTGCGGCTCGGGTAATGCTGTTTTCTCTGCTGCTGGGATATCCGCTGGCGTACTTTCTGTCGTTCTACGCGGGACGGCGGAAGGATCTCCTCTATCAATTGGTGATCATTCCGCTGTGGGTCAGCTACCTGGTGCGTGCGTACGCGTGGAAGACTATCCTTGGCGCGGATGGCGTGCTGAATACGTCGCTGCAATATCTGCACCTTACCAGTCATCCGCTGGATTTCCTTCTTTACAGTCCGTTCGCCGTGGTGCTGACGCTCACGCACATCTACACGCCGTTCACGTTCTTGCCGATTTATGCGGCGCTGGAACATATCCCCCGCAATCTGGTCGAGGCCTCGCATGATCTGGGCGCGACTCCGGCGCAAACCTTCTGGAAGGTCATCTTCCCGCTCTCGATTCCCGGCGTTCTGGCCGGGGCGACGTTTGCGTTCGTTCTGAGCCTGGGTGATTTTCTTGCGCCGCTGTTGTTGGGCGGGCCCAGCGGCATCATGATTTCGAACATCGTGGTCAGCCTGTTTGGCGCGGCTTATAACTGGCCCCTGGGTGCGGCGATTTCGCTGGGCCTGCTGGTTCTGGTCGTGAGCCTGCTGTTCTTTTCCGAGAAGCTGGAAAAGAAATGGAGCTTCTCATGAGCGGCGATACGGCAAACCTCCCGCGCTCACGCTGGCTGCTGGCGCATGCCGCGGCCGTCTTCGGATTTCTTTACCTTCCCATCGTCGTGCTCATTCTCTATTCCTTCAACGGACAAGGGGTGGGCGGATTCCCGCCGCGCAATCTCACCCTCGACTGGTATCGCACCTTGTTTTGCGACGGGCCGATCTGGGATTCAGTGCTCAACAGCCTGCAGGTGGCATTGGCCGCGATGGCGATCTCGCTCGCGTTCGGCGTGCCGGCGGCGCTGGCGCTCGACCGGGCGCAGTTTCCGGGCAAGGCGCTCTTCCGGCGACTGGTGCTGCTGCCGCTGATTCTGCCGGGAATTATTACCGGCCTCTCGCTGCTCATGCTGTTCAACCTGGCGAACGTCAAACTCAGCCTGCTCACGATTGCACTCGGCCACGGCACAGCACTTATCTCGGTGGCGACGACAGAGGTTTTTGCGGGATTGCAGAAGCTGGATCGCGCTCAGGAAGAAGCCTCGCTCGACCTGGGAGCGAACTACTGGCAAACGTTCTGGCGGGTGACGGTGCCGAACCTGAAGCTGCCCATCATCGGCGCGGCTCTTTTGATCTTTACGCTTTCGATGGATGAGATCGCGGTCAGCTTTTTCCTGATCGGCCGCGACAACACGCTGCCGCTCGAAATCTGGGGGCGGCTGCGGCGCGGCATCACGCCCGAAATCAACGCGGTCTCGACGATCATTTTCGTCTTCTCGCTGGTGACGATCATCTTCTGGTACCGGTTGCGCGTTCGCAGCGAGGGCAGGGCTGAAGTAGATGTGGAACTGATGGAAACGCCCGAGGGGGATGCGAAGTGAGCGCAAATCGCAGGGACTTCATCAAATTTGTCGTGGCCGGGGCAGTATCGGCGGGATGCCCGGTAGATCTGTCGCTGGTGGCGGCGCAAACCGGAGAAGCGCACTCGAACGCCGCCAGTGTTGAGGGCGAGGACAATCGCATCTGCCATCAGGTCCGCGATGGCCGGGTATTCTCGCGTCCTCCGGCATCGGCCAAGCATGACGTGGTGATTGTTGGCGGCGGTGTGAGTGGGCTGGCGGCGGCCTATCGCCTGCAGCATCGCGATGTGCTCCTGCTGGAAAAAGAACCGCATTGGGGCGGCAACGCTTACGCCATGGAGTATGAAGGCAGCACTTACGCCGCAGGCGCTGCGTTCCTGGAGGCGAACTCGCAGGCGTTCCACTTTGCTAAAGAGATTGGTCTGGACCCACTGCCGGTCAACTGTGCCGATGGCAGCATCATCAACGGTGAGTTCGTGCCCGACACCTGGGGTGACGGCCTGAACAAGATTCCTTATCCGCCGTTTACACGCGAGAGCTTTAAGAAATTCAAGAAGGAGATGATGGCCATTGATGTAGAAGGCCGGGGCTTGGAGCTGTTCAACGTCCCGTTTTCCAGCTTCATGAAGCTCTACGCGCAAGAGATCAAACAATGGTGGGACGCGTTCGGTCCCTCCAACTGGGGCGCGGCCAGCGACGACACTGCGGCAGCGATGGGCATTGAGGCCCTGCAGTATCTGGCCGCATCGAGCCACCTGGATAATCGCTATACCTGGCCGGGTGGACTCGGCGCGATTAGCAAGAAGCTGGCGGAGATTCTCGAGCCCAAGTATGGCAGCCGGATGCAGGCAGGAGCGACCACAGTGGCCGTAGTTCCTGGCAAGGAAGACGTGCAACTGAGTTATGTTTCGGCTGGGGACTTGAAAACTGTATCCGCGAAAGCGGTGATCATGGCCACGCCGAAGTTCATCACGCGGCGCATCGTAGAAGGGATTCCCGACAAGCAGAGTGAGGCCATGCGGCAGATTCGCTACGCACCGTATTGCGTGGTCAACCTGATTTTCGACAAGCCCGTATTCAACAAGGGATACGACACCTGGTGCCCCGGCAACACCTTCACCGACTTCATCGTCGCGGACTGGGTGATCCGGAAGAAATCGGGCTACAAGCAGAAGCACAACATCCTGAGCTGCTATACGCCCATGAAGGAAGAAGATCGCGGGTATCTGTTGAACGAAACCGGCGCGCGGAAGATTGCGGCCAATGTGTTGCGCGACTTCCAGAAGTTAACCCCGGAATTCAACGTGGATCCGGTGGAAGTCCACATCTACCGCCGTGGACATCCCCTGTATATGTCCACGCCGGGGCTGTTCACGCGGGTGCAGCCGCTGGTGCGCCAGCCCATGGATCGCGTTTTCTTCGCGAACACGGACTCCGAGGGGCCGGAGTCCACGACGAATGAGGCGATCCTCGCCGCCGGGAGAGCGGTACGGCAGGCTGAGGCGCGGCTGGCGGGCAAGCCGGCTCCGAAAGAGACCGCGGTACTGGGCTGAAAACCAGAGCTATTTGCTTCTTCTTCCCTGGTCAATCCGAATTACACCCGCAAGGGATCTCCCCCTTTGCACGTAATTTCGTCTCCCGCATAGTAAAGTGGTAGTAGACAACCAATCAGGAAGGATCCTTTTGAGTTCAAGCATTCGCAACATCGCCATTATCGCGCACGTGGACCACGGCAAGACCACCCTGGTAGACGCCATGCTGCAACAGAGCGGCACGTTTCGTGCCAACGAGCACCACGTCGAACGCGTGATGGATTCGAACGAACTGGAGCGCGAGCGCGGCATCACCATCCTGGCCAAGAACACGGCCATCTTCTATCACGACGTAAAGATCAACATTGTGGACACGCCCGGCCACAGCGATTTTGGCGGCGAGGTCGAGCGCGCCCTGAAGATGGTGGACGGCGTGATGCTGCTGGTGGATGCCAGCGAGGGACCGCTGCCGCAGACCCGCTACGTGCTGGGCAAAGCGCTGGAAGCAAAGCTGCCGCCCATTGTCGTGATCAACAAGATTGATCGCTCCGATGCCCGACCGCAGGAAGTGCTCAACGAGATCTACGACCTGTTCATTGATCTCGACGCCAAGGAAGAGCAGCTCGATTTTCCCGTGCTCTACACCAACGCCAAGACGGGGACCGCATCGAGCAACATCCTCGGCGGCGGAGAAGACTTGCGGCCGTTGTTTGACGCGATTCTGAAGACCATTCCCCCGCCCAAGGGAGATGCGTCTGGTCCGTTGCAAATTCTGGTGGCGAACCTGGATTACAGCGACTACCTGGGGCGGCTGGCCATCGCGCGCGTCTTCAACGGCAAGATGTTCACCGGCGAAGAGGTAGCCATCGCCAAACTCGACGGCTCCCTGCACAAGACGAAGATCACCAAACTGTTTTCGTTTTCCGGCTTGAAACGGACGGATATCACGGAAACCGAGTTGGGAGACATCGTCGCCGTCGCCGGCGTCGAAGGCATCACCATCGGCGAGACGATTACCGACGCAGAGAATCCGGCGCCGCTGGCGCACATCGCCATTGATGAGCCCACGATCGCGATGCTGTTCACGGTGAACACCTCGCCGTTCGCGGGCAAAGACGGCACCTATGTCACGTCGCGCAACCTGCGCGAGCGGCTGGAGAAAGAGCTGCTGACCAACGTTTCCCTGCGGGTCGAAGAGACGGGCACAACCGATTCATTCAAAGTGCTGGGCCGCGGCGAACTGCAGCTTTCCATCCTGATCGAGATGATGCGCCGCGAAGGCTACGAACTCATGGCGGGCAAGCCGGAAATCGTCACCAAGCGCATTGACGGCAAGCTGATGGAGCCGGTCGAGCATCTCACGGTGGACGTTCCGGAGGAATTTGTCGGCGTCGTGATGGAGCAGTTGGGATCGCGCAAGGGCGAAGTCACCAACATGCACAATCACGGCTACGGGCGCGTGCGCATCGAGTTCCGGGTCCCCAGCCGCGGGCTCATCGGGCTGCGCAGCCAGTTGCTCACCGACACGCGTGGAACCATCGTTATGAACTCGCTCTTTGATGGATACACGGAATGGCAGGGCGAAATTCCGCACCGCCTCACCGGCGCGCTGATCGCCGACCGCGGCGGAGTCTCCACGGCTTACGCCCTGTGGGGTCTGCAGGAGCGCGGAGAACTGTTCGTGGGCCCGGGCGTTGAACTGTACGAGGGCATGATCATCGGCGAGAACGCCAAGGACACCGACCTCGACGTGAACGCGGTGCGGGAAAAGAAGCTCACCAACATGCGGGCTTCGACGGCGGATGAGGCCATCCGCCTGGTGCCGTTCCGTCCCCTGAATCTGGAGCAGGCCATCGAGTTCATTGCCGATGATGAATTTGTCGAAATTACGCCAAAGTCGCTCCGCCTGCGCAAGAAAGTCCTGCAAGCAAACCGGCGCAAGAAGAGCGCTTACGCGGCAGTCGAAGAATCGTGAAGCAGCATCGCAAGTCAGCACAAGAAACAAAGACCAAAGCACCCCTGCGCATGTTTCTTGTGCCCTGCAGTTGCGGGACAACCTTTGCCGTGGCCGAGGACTACGACCATCAGGGTACGGCCTGGAGCCGTTACCTTGTCTGTCCCGGGTGCGGCAAGCGGCACGATCCCAAGAACCGTCTGCTGCAGATGGGATTCCATCGGGAAGGATACTGGAAGGTGGATGAGTGCTAGACGTTCTAGGCATGCCCGCCCCCGGCGTTCCCGGGGCCGCTAGAAGTCATCCCATCGCCAGACCGGTTTTAGTGCCCAAAACCCTTGCGTGAAGGCGCTCCCGTAAACCTGCTATACTGCTCGGCGCAATTGACTGTTCGCCAGCTCCGGTCACGATTTTCAGGAACGGCCCTCCCGACCTGCCAAGTCCGCCGAATTGAGCTTGCACTCCGACAGCTCAATGCAGGGGAAGACGCGTGAAGAATATTTTTGTGGGGAATCTCAGCTTCAACACCGCCGAAGATGAGTTGCGTCAGGCTTTCGAAGCCTACGGGCAGGTGGACCGTGTGAGCATCATGACCGACCGCGACACCGGACGGTCGCGCGGCTTCGGATTCGTCGAGATGGCCAGCAACGAAGACGGAGAGAAAGCAATCGCAGCCCTGAACGGTTCGCAACTTGGCGGACGCACCGTCAACGTCAACGAAGCGCGGCCCAAGACCGAGCGCAGCAGCGGCAGCGGCGGTGGGGGCGGCGGCGGCCGTGATCGTGGTGAGCGCGGAGGCCGCGGTGGTGGCGGCGGGCATCGCGACCGCTGGTAATGAAGACTTTGCCGTGAAAGCCTGATTTTGTGACCGTTTGGCGCGGCTTTCCGTTGCCGACACGTTGCAGCGTTCGCGCCTGGCATTGTGCGGGCTGCCGGCCCGGCGGCAGGAATTTTTCAGCTTCGCTTCGGCGATTCGATGCGGCCTTTGAGATTGAAGCCGAATCGCCGGCCCATGTAGACTGTAGTCATCGGTACGCGCCCGTAGCTCAGTTGGATAGAGCGGTTGCCTCCGGAGCAACAGGTCGGGAGTTCGAATCTCTCCGGGCGCACCATCCCCACCAGACTGCGGCAGACCACCCTACCCTCGATTGTCCCCTTTGGCAGGTGACCAGAGAGTTACAAGCGTCTGCCCACGCATTGGTACACTGGAAGGAAGATGGCTAGAAGCTCAATTGGGACCAGGATTTTCGCCGTGGCACTGGTCGGGGTAGGCCTGGCAGGGCTTCCGGCGCACACCCGCGCAGCGGACGAACCTTCATCCCAGCCTCAGCGCCCGGCCTCGGCCGATTCTGGACTTTACCTTAAGGTGCGGCTTTCCACTCCCGTCAAGATGTCGAAGCTCAAGCCGGCGGACGTTGTCGAGGGGACCCTGTCGCGCGATGTCTATTCTGCGGACCGCAAGTTATTTCCCGCGGGCAGCCGCGTGCGACTCACCGTGGACCACCTTGAAAAAAGGCGGCGGGCTCCGAACGACCACTGGCCCTGGGTGATCAAGGTTTTTACTCCAAGGCACGAGACCTATCCGGTCTTCAGGACCGCCACGGTGGCGCAGACGGCGGGTGAGAGTTCGCTGCAGGTTTCGCTGATTTCCATGAGCCGCATGCGCGAGGTGCACCCGCAAGCCAAGTCGCAAAAGAAAGGAAAATCAGGACAGGCGTCCAGCCAGGAAAACGGCGCCGTCGAAGTGCACAAGCCCTACTCCGATCGAACCGCGACGCCCACCATGGTGTTCGAAGCATCCAGCGTCGAGAACCTACCCCCGGTTGCAGGGGATAAGAAGGAAGACACTGCGGCGGAGGATAATCCGTCCAGTCCAGAAATCATTCCCGCAGCTACCCGATGCAAGATTCTCCTTCTGGACGCAATCAGCGCGTCGAAGAGCAAGCCGGGAGACAAGGTGCGAGCGCGCCTCCTCGAACCCGTGCTGCTGAATTCCAGGGTAGTTTTGCCTGCCGGCAGCCTGTTCGAAGGGAAAGTGCTGAAGAGGAATCCGCCGCGGTGGCTGAGCCGGGCGGGATCTCTGTACCTGGCGTTTACAGATCTGACCTTGCCGGAAGGCAGCAGAATTCCGATCGCGGCCTCGCTCGCGGGGGCTGAATTAGACCGGAGATCGCACACGCGGATGGATGCGGAGGGACAACTGCGGGGCGAGCGCCCGGGCAAGGCCTGGATGGCGATTAACCTGGGTGTGACCGCCGGCATCGCCAAAGAAGTGGACGACGGAGTGCAGCTTGTGATCGAGGCCATCGTCTCGACCGCGACCGATGCCTCCACCGCCGGAACCTCGCGCATTGTCGCCAGCTGCATTTCCGGGCTCTACATGGTGACCCGCCATGGCCGCGACGTCGTGTTGCCCCGCTTCACCGAGATGGACATCTCCCTGGACCGGCCCGTGCCGCTGGGTCCATTGCAGGGGGATGCGGCTTCCGCATCGGTAGCGGGAGGAAAATAGCAGCGGTGAACTACCACGCGATTCTGATTGTCTCTTTCGGCGGTCCCGAGTCACGGGAGGACGTCATTCCGTTCCTTGAAAACGTTCTGCGCGGCAGGAATATTCCGCGCGAGCGGATGCTCGCCGTCGCCGAGCATTACTACCACTTTGGCGGCAAGAGCCCCATCAATCAGCAAACTCGCGAACTGATGGCGGCCCTGGAGGGCGAACTCGCGCAGCATGGACCAAAGCTCCCTGTCTATTGGGGCAATCGCAATTGGCATCCGATGCTGGCGGACACGCTGCGGCAGATGAAGCAGGACGGCATTCGGCGCGCGCTGGCGTTTGTGACCTCGGCCTTCAGTTCTTATTCCGGATGCCGGCAGTACCGGGAAGACATAGCCCGCGCGCAGGCCGAGGTTGGATCGGGCGCACCGGAGATTGACAAGCTGCGCGTGTTTTTCAATCATCCCGGATTTATCGAAGCAACCGAAGAACGGCTGCGGGACGCCTTGCGGGAGATTTCAGACACCGCGCTGCAGAAGGTGCAGATCGTTTACACCGCGCACAGCATTCCGCTCTCGATGGCCAACACCTGCGACTATGTGCGGCAACTCGAGGAAGTGAGGAAGCTGGTCTCGGCGAGGCTGGGGATCACGAACGACACTCTCGTGTATCAGAGCCGCAGCGGCGCGCCGGGACAGCCGTGGCTGGCGCCGGACATTCTGGATCACCTGCGCGAGGTGAAGGCGCGAGCTCTTGCCGGCGCGGTGGTGCTGGCTCCGATCAGCTTCATTTCCGATCACATGGAAGTGCTGTACGATCTCGACATTGAGGCGCGGCAGTTGTGCGACTCGCTGCCCTTGCCCATGGTGCGGGCGAAGACAGTCGGCGTCCATCCCAGGTTCATCAGCATGATTCGAGAACTGATTCTGGAGCGGGTGGACCCCAAGGCGGAGAGGCGAGCTCTCGGATCCCTGGGGCCGCGGCAGGACGTGTGTGCGGAAGATTGCTGTCCGGCGCCGCAGCGGCCGATGCGTCCGCAGCCTGCGGTTGGAAGTTAAGTTAGGGACAGTCGGCCGAATTCGAGTCAGCGCGATGAGGCGGGCACGCTGGGATGTTCGAAGTCAGTAGCTTTGGGGCGGCCCTCGACCAGACGCATCGTATCCAGGATTGTCTGGATCACCGGTTCGTTGCCCACGGCGGTGTTGAGCATGACGTGGTAGAGCGAGCGCGTGGGCCAATCGGCGTTGAAGTAGTGCTTCACATAGGCGACGCGCTCGCGATCCACGGAATCCACGAGTTCCACGGCATCCGCTTCGCGGTGCCCGTCCGCGATGGTGCGGCGGATCTTCTCGGCCCGGGGCGCATAAAGAAAAACGTGGAAGGCGCTGGGATTTTCGCGCAGCAGATACGGCGCGCCACGCCCCACCACAACGGCATTCCCTTCCCGCGCAATTCTGTTCATGATCTCCTGCATCATCGCCATCATGCGGTCGGTATCAAAGATATGGCTGCCCAAAGCTGCGCTGCGCTCGGAACTGCCGCGCCAGAATGCTTTTGCCAGGCGGTGCAACCGGCTGTCCATGCGTTCGTCGCAGCGCATGACAGCGGAGGCATCTACGTTGGCCAGGCGGGCAATTTCTTCGGTGAGCAGGTGGTCCCAGAGTTTCCAGCCCAGGCGATCGGCGAGTTCAGCGGCAATCGCGCCGCCGCCGCAGCCGTACTCGCGCTCAATGGTGATGAGACGAAACATGGCCCTGCCCTAGTGTACTGCGATTGCTCCCGGCCGCCCTTTCTTCATCAGAAAGACCAGAGGAACCATGGCCAGAATCGCCACCCCAAGCAGCCAGAAGCAGTCAATATAAGCCAGCATGGTGGCCTGGCGGACCACCACGCTCTGGATCATGGCATAGGCTTGTTGAGTTGCGGCGGCCCCACTGGCGCCATGCGCTCGCAGGGCACTGGCCGCCCCCTTGATCATGGACTGCAGCGCGGGGTTAGTGGCGCTCAAGTGACTGGATAAATTCGTCAGGTGAACCTGCGCCCGGCGATCGAGCATTGTGGTCACGACGGAAATCCCCACGCTGCCGCCGATGTTGCGCGCCAGGTTCATCAGACCCGAAGCAGCGTTGTTCTTGTCTCGCGGCAGGAAAGCGTACGCCGCCGTATTAATCGGGACAAACAGGAAAGCCATCCCCACAGCCTGGAACACACGCGCGCGGGCAACTGTCCGGAAGTCGATTTCAAGATCGAACCTGGTCATGTGAAACAGGGACAACGACAAGACGACGAGACCGAATAAAAGGAGCCATCGGGGAGTGTACCGCGAAAGCAGAAATCCCACGAGCGGAAGTAGGAGGATAATCGCAAATCCTCCAGGCATTAGCGCCAGGCCTGCCTGTTCCGCTGTGTACCCAAGTAGCGTCTGCGAAAATAGAGGCAGCAACAGCGTGCTGCCCAGCAACGCAAAGCCCAGCATGAACATCAGCAGGTTCGAAATCCCGAAGGTGCGCTCGCGGAACAAATGCAGATCGATAATCGGATCTTTGTGCCGCCACTCCCAGAAGATGACGAAGATCAGAGATGCAGCGGCGATCAGCGAGAGCGTCACGATGAAGTGGGACTCGAACCAGTCTTCGCGCTGACCCTTATCGAGTACCACCTGCAAGGTTCCCAATCCGAGCGCGACAAAGCCCAGGCCGACGTAGTCGATGGTGGTTTCGCCAAGCTTGCGGCGCTTGAAATACGGCGGGTCTTGAATCAGGCGCGAAGTAAGCAGGATCGAGAGGATGCCGACAGGGATGTTGATAAAGAAAATCCAGCGCCAGCTGAAGTTGTCGGTGATCCATCCGCCGAGCGTGGGACCGATCGCGGGCGCCGTGACCACAGCCATTCCATACACAGCGAAGGCCATGCCGCGCTTGGCGGGCGGGAAAGTGTCAGCCAGGATGGCTTGTTCGCTCGGCTGTAAGCCGCCGCCACCGGCGCCCTGCAGCACGCGGCAGATGATCAAGGTAGCCAGGTTCGGAGCGAGCCCGCACAGGAAGGAACTCACTGTGAACAGGGCCACGCAGCCCATGTAGAAATTCTTGCGGCCAACCACCGACGACAACCAGCCGCTCAGGGGAAGGACGATCGCGTTCGAGACGAGATAGGAGGTCAGGACCCAGGTACTCTCGTCCTGCCCGGCGGAAAGACTGCCGGCAATGTGCGGCAGGGCAACGTTGGCGATGGAAGTGTCGAGCACCTCCATAAAGGTGGCCAGTGTGACGGCGATCGCGATCACCCACGGATTGACTGCGGGACGCCAGGCATCCGCCTGATCGAGTGTGGCGGCCGCGGCGCTCATTAACGAGTCCAGACCTTGGGCACTACCGACATGCCGGGGCGCAATTGGTGATCGTTGTTCGAGCCGGGATCAAGCACGATCTTGACCGGGATCCGCTGCACCACTTTCACGTAGTTTCCCGTCGCATTTTCCGGGGGCAAAAGGCTGAACCGGGCGCCACTGGCCCCAGCAATACTGTCCACCTTGCCGTTGTAGGTGCGGCCATTGGCGTCCACTTCAATGCTGGCTCCCTGGCCGACCTTCATTTTGCGAAGCTGGGTCTCTTTGAAGTTGGCGGTGATCCAGACGTCATCGAGATTGATGGCTTTCATCAGTTCCTGGCCGGGCGCGACGTTCTGGCCGACTTCCACGGTGCGGTTGCTGACGATGCCGTCCACCGGGGCAAGGATTTTCGTGTACTGCAGGTTCAATTGGGCCTGATCGAGATCAGCTTTCTTGCGCTGCGCCTCCGCGAGGGCAGCGGCCGCTCTGGCGCGAATGACCTGCATCTGTTTGGGAGCAGTGTTGGCGTAGCGCCAGTTGGCTTCCGCCTGCACCAGCCTGCCCTGAGCCTGGGTAACTTGCTGCTGCGCGGCGTCGGCGCCGGCGCGCGCTCCTTCCACGGCCGCGGCGCTGGCCTGGGCAGCAGCAGTGGCCTGGTCATATTGCTGCTGCGAGATTTCCTGCTTGTCCACCAGTTGTTTGTAGCGAACCAAATCGTTCTGCGCCTTTACATTGTTGGCTGCGGCCTCCTGCAGTTGGGCCTTAGCGGCTTCGAACTGCTGTTTGGCAGCCTGGATGCCGGCGCGGGCGCTGTTGACGTCGGCCTCAGTCGCCGACACCTGGCTGCTGGTGTTGACGGATGTGATCGGCACGTTAACTCCGGCCGCGACCGCCGCGGCCTGCGCATCTTCAAAATCCGCCTTGGCGTGGTCGAAAGCGACTTGATAATCGGCCGGGTCGATTTCCACCAGCACGGTTCCTGCCTTTACGTACTGGTTGTCTTCGACGTTGAGCTTAATCACGTGGCCGGAGATGCGGGCGCTGATGGAATTGACGTGGCCGTCCACCTGGGCATCGTCCGTTGATTCGTAGCTGGTCACGTAGCGGTAGACGAAGAATCCGGCAACCAGCAGCACCAAAACTACGATCACCACCCCGATACGGAAGCCTTTGCCATCCGTGCGCGCAGGCCGAGCGTGAAAATCTTCCTCGGTCGCCGGCAAGGGTTTTGTGCCCGTCTCGGGCTGGCTGACTGCGGCGGGAGGGCCTTGAGTGGTTTGTGGCATAGGCTATTGACTGCCTTTCAGATATCGCTTAACGCCCTCTTCCGCGTCGCCGATGGAGCGGGCCAGTTCCACCTTCGACAGATTATGAGCATATAAACTCTGAATGTAGCTTTCGTGAGCACTGGCCAAAGCTTCCTGCGCCTGCACGACTTCCAGGTTGTCGGTAACTCCGGCGGTGAAGCGATCCTGGGACTGGACGAGGGCCTGTTCCGCCAACTGGACCGAACTGCGCGCCACTTCCACCTGCTCGGCCGCGGCGTTCAAATCGAGAAGTGATGCGCGAACTTCATAATCAATGCGGCCGCGCAGATCTGCCAGTTGCGAGCGGGCTTGTTTCATTTGCGCGTCCGCCTCGAGCACATCGCTGTGCACGCGGTTGCCGGCAAAAATCGGGATGTTGAGCCCTCCAGTCACCTGCCAGGTGCCGTTCGACTGGCTGGGCGTCACGCCGATGTCGCCCAGATTCGCGTTCACATCGAACGTGGGATAGTGTCCGGCGGCCGCAGCCCGTCGCGATAGTTCCGTGGCGCGGACCTGTGCCAGCGCGGCCTGGTAGTCGGCACGCGATGCGTATGCGTGCTGCAGATAGGCATCGAGGGGAAGAGGCGCGAGCGCCTGATATGGAGCCTTTTCGGTGAGCACAAATTCCTGCCCCGGCGGTAGCCCAATGATTCGCGCGATCATCAATTTCTGTTTAGCGAGTTCGTTGCGCACCACGATGAATTGCTGCTGGCGAGTTTGCAATTCAACCTGCGCCCGGAGCGTGTCAATAGCTGGGCTCACTCCCGCCTTCTGCTGGTCTGCGGCTTTGTCGTACAGGGCCTGAGCGCTCTTGACCTGGGCCTCCGCGGTCTCCACCCGGGCCGCGGCGGCAATGGCCTGCAGGTAGGCGTTGCCCACGGCCAACACAACTATTTCTCGCGCGTCCTTGTAGTTGAACTGCGCGGCCTTTACGTTCTCCGAAGCCGCGCGCTCCTTTTCCAGATTCCTGAAATTGAAGACCGACTGGCTGAGAGAAGCGCGCGCGTCGAAGTAGTTGAAGGCCGGGACCAAACGTGGGAGAGCGCCGGTGCTGCTGCCGGAAGGAGAGAGTAAGGGAAAAAGTTTGTTGAAACCGAGTGCCGCCAGGCTCTCGGTCTGCGCATTCTCGCTAACGCGGGCGCTGAGGTCCGGCAGCAGGGCGCTGAGTTCTTTCCACCATTCTCCGCGAGCCATCTGGGTCTGGTCGGAAGCCAGCAGCAAGCCCAGGTTGTTGCGCAGGCCCCGGTCAATCGCGTCTTTGAAATCGATTTGCAGAACATCCGCGGTCGCCTTGCCTTGCGGTTCACTGCCCAGGAAAGGATTTTGACTGCCGGGGAGCGAAACACTCGGAGGCGAAGGGTTCCCGCTTGTGGCTTGAGCCAGCAGAACCGACGCGGAAAGTAACGCAATTGCCAGAAATCTATGAACCCATCTCAGGCTTTTCAATGAGAACCGCATTTTCGAGCGTGAAACTTTCCCATCGCATTCATCCATTAGCCGGGACGCCTTTCTCCCCAATCGCAATAGACTTTTTCTCGATTTTCGATTCGCAGGGGTGGCCTCCCGATGCAAAAAGATTCCGCGAAAGCGCAGCAAACCACGCCTGTAGCCCGCGCGAACGAGGTCCGCCTCAGGAGTGCAGTGACTTCGGTGTTTTGCCCTACTCCTGTCGCCGCCGTTAATCTGAAGAGGTACGGAACCTGAATGCCGCGTTTTGCCACATTCGTCGCTCTGGCCATAGTGTCGCTCGCAGGCGTCGCGATCGGGCAGCATGGCGCCCCACCAACCAGCCCACGGAAGGTGGTCACGCACGTCGCGCCGCAATACCCCGAACTGGCACACCGGCTGCATCTGCAAGGCGTGGTTAAAGTGGAAGCCCAGGTTCGGGCCAACGGCAGCGTTAAGACGGCCCGGGTTTTGGGCGGAAATCCGGTGCTGGCCGATGCAGTCATTGTCGCGGTCGAAAAGTGGAAGTTTGAAGCGGCGCAAAACGAATCCACCGAACTGGTGCAAGTTTCGTTCGAGTCGCAGTGAGAGACTTCGGTTCGAACCTAGGATTCTCAAGGAACCCGCCCCATGTCGTCAATGCCAGGAAAGGCAGTCAAACGCGCAATCAAGCGTCTGCCGCGGCGGTACCCGCGCTACCGGTGCGAGTTTCCGGTTGTCGTGAGCCTGTTCTGCGGGGATGGACACCAGCAGCTGAACGCGCATTGCAGAGACCTATCGGAAGCGGGAATCGGCGTGTTGCTGGCGGAGGAATTGACGCCTGGAGAAGTCGTCTCCCTGACCTTTGCCCTCCCGGGAGGATCTGAATCGTGGGAGCTGCGGGCGGTGCTCCGGCACCGGCGCGGATTTCATTACGGCTTCGAGTTCCTTTCCCTTTCCGGACAGCAGGGCAGGATGCTCAAAACCTACCTCCCGTCTCTGGAGCGCGCCGATTGCGAGGAGTAGCGCGGGCTTGGCCGGCATGGCCTGCCTCAGGTCCTTTTGCCTTCTAATCCATTGTTGTGGAGAAGAGTGACTTAGGTCATCTTGAACAGCGGTGACCTAAGGTCCAACCTAAGACAGCACCCTCAGCCTTATAAGGACGGCAGGCATACTTTTCATGAGTGCTGCAATCGGAACCGACTGGACACGAATACTGTCCGATCCGGACCTTGTACGGAACGTCGGCAAACTGCTCCAGGCCTACCGCGAAGCGGCCCCGGAAAAACGGGAAGAAGCCCTGCTGTCGGCGATGCATGAGATCAAGGCCGGCGTGGCGGCTGGCAAGCCCGAGGCGGAGGAATCCGCGGTCCCACCGCCGGTTCCGACCCCTGCTACACCCACACCACCATTTGAGCCCGACTTGTACAGCCCGAATTGGGGCAGCGATCGCCGGCGCCATCCGCGGATCAAGTGCTTCGTTGCGGTCGAACTGCGCGTGGACGAAACCCAGACACCGATCTGGGGAAATCTTTCCAACACCAGCGTGGGCGGTTGTCTGGTTGAAACCGCCAGCCCCGTCCGATCCGGGGCAAAAGTAGAAATCGGACTCTGGGTTCCCAATGGAAAGATCTGGGTCAAGGGATTCGCGCTGACCGGAGTCGTAACGCGCAGCGGTCCCGCCACTGGAGTTCGAGTTCGCTTCGGCGCGATGGTCCCGAACGAGCGCGACAGTTTGCGCCAGTTCCTGAAGTTCGTGCAAGAAACTACTTGGACATCCAGCAACGAGAATGGCTATTTCCAATTCCTGAAGTAAACTGTCGCCCACCGCAGCTTTTTCCCCGCCGCTTAACCCACTTTCCAGCGGAAATTGATACACTCACTGACTGATTGCAACCTTACCGCTGTTAGGGACTCTAATCTTTTGTGGTCCGTGAAACGGCACTCGGGGCCGATGCCCGGCTGGAGGAGCAGAGCCGCATGGTAGCCAGTGAACAGGTTCTAGTGACGGGGAAGCAACTGGATACGCTGTGCATAAACACGATTCGAACTCTGGCCATTGATGCGGTGCAGCAGGCGAACTCAGGCCATCCGGGCGCGCCCATGGGCCTGGCGCCGGTGACGTACTGCCTGTGGCAGGAATTTTTGCGCTACAACCCAGCCGATCCGACCTGGGTCAATCGCGACCGTTTTGTCCTCTCCAATGGCCATGCTTCAATGCTGCTCTACGCGATGTTGCATCTGGCGGAGGTGCGGCAAGTCGGAGCGGACGGCCAGGTCACGAAGGAACTCGCCGTTCCCATGGAGGAAATCAAGCGCTTCCGCCAGTTGGGGAGTCGAACGCCGGGGCATCCGGAGTCTCACCTGACTTCGGGGATCGAGACCACGACCGGACCGCTCGGACAGGGCGTGGGCAACAGCGTGGGCATGGCCATCGCCGGCAAATGGCAGGGGGCGAGCTTCAATCGTCCCGGTCTGGAAATCTTCGATTACAACGTCTACGCGATGTGCAGTGACGGCGATCTGATGGAGGGCATTGGCGGCGAAGCCGCTTCACTCGCAGGACACCTGAAACTTTCCAATCTCTGCTGGATGTACGACCACAATCACATCACGCTCGACGGACCGGCCGATTGGTCGTTCAGCGAAGACGTAGCCACGCGCTTTATCGGATACGGCTGGAACGTCACGCGGGTCGCCGATGCCAACGATCTGGAGATGCTGGCGCGGGCTTTCGAAACTTTCCACAAGACAACGGACCGGCCGACCCTGATCATCGTGGACAGCCACATCGGCTACGGCTCGCCGCACAAGCAGGACAGCAACGCCGCTCATGGCGAGCCTCTGGGCGAAGAAGAAGTGCGGCTGGTCAAAAAGTTCTACGGCTGGCCCGAGGATGCGAAGTTTCTGGTGCCCGAGGGTGTGCGCGAGAACTTCCGCGAAGGCATCGGCAAGCGGGGGCGCGATCTGCATGCCCAGTGGTCGCAGCGATTTGCGGAATATTCGCAGAAGTTTCCCGAACTCGCCGACCGCCTCCACCGTATGCAGCATCGCGAACTGCCCGCAGGCTGGGACAAGAACCTGCCGGCATTTCCCGCCGACGCCAAGGGCGTGGCGACGCGCGAGAGTTCGGGCAAGGTGCTGAACGCGCTAGCGCAGAATGTTCCGTGGCTCATCGGCGGGTCGGCCGACCTGGCCACGTCGAACAAGACCACGCTGAAGTTTGAAGGAGCGGGAGAATTTCAAGCCGGCAGCTATGCCGGGCGCAATTTGCACTTCGGTGTGCGCGAGCACGTGATGGGCGCGAGCGTGAACGGGCTGACCGTATCCGGCATCCGGGCCTTCGGCGCGACTTTCTTTAACTTCAGCGATTACATGCGGGCCAGCATTCGGTTGTCGGCGTTAATGGAGATTCCTTCGATCTTCGTCTTCACCCACGACTCCATCGGCGTGGGAGAGGACGGACCGACCCATCAGCCCATCGAGCAACTGGCCTCGTTGCGGGCCATGCCGAATCTGATCGTGCTCCGCCCTGGCGATGCGAATGAAGTGGTCGAAGCGTGGAGGATTATTGCGCAGCTGAAGCATTCGCCCGCAGCGCTGGTGTTGACGCGGCAGAATCTGCCGACTCTGGATCGCTCCAAGTACGCTCCGGCTTCCGGCGTGGCGAAGGGGGCATACGTGCTGGCCGATGCGCCGGGCGGCAAGCCTGACGTAATCCTGCTGGGCACGGGAAGCGAATTGTCACTATGCGTGGACGCTTACGAGAAGTTGAAGCCCGAAGGCGTCAAGGCGCGTGTGGTCAGCATGCCCTCCTGGGAAATTTTTGAGCAGCAGGACAAGGCATACAAGGAGAGCGTCCTGCCGCCGGGTGTGACGGCGCGAGTATCGGTGGAAATGGCCTCAACTTTCGGCTGGGACCGCTACACCGGGCTCAAAGGGCGGAAGATCGGCATGCATCGCTTCGGAGCCTCGGCGCCTTTGAAAGATCTGCTGAAGTATTTTGAGTTCACCGTAGAGAAAGTTGTGGCGGAAGCGCGCGCAGCGATTGCAGAAAATTAACTCGTAGAGACGTAACTTGTTACGTCTTCGCCTGCCAGCAATTCAGAGACGCGGGAAGCTGCGTCATTACGAACAGGGAATCGTAGGAGATCACTATGCAGCCAACTGGAATACTCGAAACCTCGAAAGCGACCAGGAATCCGCTGAAGGAATTGCTCAACTTCGGCCAGTCCATGTGGCTCGACTACATCCGGCGCGATTTGTTCACAACCGGCAAACTGCAGCACCTGATCGCCGAGGACGGACTTCGGGGCATGACATCGAACCCGGCCATCTTCGAGAAAGCTATCGGCGACAGTTCGCTCTACGAGGACATTTTGAAGTCGCTCGCCTCCCGCAAAGATCTCGACACCACCGGCCGTTACGAGCAGATTGCGATTCGCGACATTCAGGCCGCGGCCGACTCGCTGCGCCCGGTGTACGAAGACTCGAAGTTCCGCGATGGGTATGTCAGCCTGGAGGTTTCACCCTATCTCGCGCGCAAGACGCGGGAGACGATTGACGAGGCGCGGCGCCTGTGGAAGGCGGTGCAGCGCGAGAACGTCATGATTAAGGTGCCGGGCACGGCGGAGGGGCTGCCCGCGATCCGGCAACTGATTGGCGAAGGCATCAACATAAACGTGACGCTGCTGTTCGCGCAGGAAGTCTACGTGAAGGTGGCCGAGGCTTATGTCGCGGGACTCGAAGACCTCGCCGCGCGCGGCGGCAACCTCAAGAAAATGGCCGGCGTGGCCAGCTTTTTTATCAGCCGCATTGACACGCTGATTGATTCCCTGCTGAATGACCGCCTCAAAAGCGCAGCAGACGCGGGCCAGCAGGCGCTCTTGAAGAGCCTGCTGGGGAAGGTTGCAATCGCCAACGGCAAGCTCACCTATCAGCGCTACCAACGCATCTTCAGCGGGCCGCGCTGGCAGGCGCTGGCAGCTCAGGGAGCGCAGACGCAGCGCGTATTGTGGGCGAGCACGAGCACGAAAAATCCCAACTATCGCGACGTGATTTACGTGGAGGAGTTGATCGGTCCGGACACGGTCAACACCATGCCGCCGGCCACCGTGGACGCTTTCCGCGATCACGGGCTTTTGCGCAACAGTCTTACCGAAGATGTGGCCGGGGCCCAGAAGGTGATGGACGATCTGGCGCGTGCGGGTATCTCGATGAAGGAAGTTACCGACAAACTGACGGACGATGGCGTCAAACTGTTCGCCGACGCTTTCGACAAACTGCTGGGTGCTGTAGCGAAAAGCACTCAGGCCAACGGATGAGACCGTGAACGCACTGAAAACTTCTCTGCCCGACACTCTGGGCGCACAAGTGAAAGCCGCGGCTGCCGACTGGCAGTCGGGCGGCAAGGTGCAGCGTTTGTGGCAGCGCGACGCTTCGCTGTGGACCGGCAGCGACGAGGCCAATTGGTTGGGCTGGCTGAATATTATTGATGAGCAGATCGCCCAGCAGGACCAACTCCAGAAACTCGCGAAAGAAGTTCAGAATCGCGGATTCCGCCACGTGCTCTTGCTCGGCATGGGCGGGTCGAGTCTGTGTCCCGAAGTTCTGCGCATGACCTTCGGCCGCATCATTCACTTTCCGGAGTTGCACGTGCTCGATTCGACCGATCCGGCTCAAGTGAAGGCGTTCGAGCATGCGATTGATATTCCCCAGACGCTGTTCATCGTCTCCAGCAAGTCGGGCAGCACGCTTGAACCGAACATCTTCAAACAATATTTCTTCGAGCGCACCAAGCAGGCGGTGGGCGCGGTTCAGGCGGGCAGTCACTTTATTGCGATCACCGATCCCGGCTCGAAGATGCAGCAAGTTGCCGAGGCGGACCGTTTTCTGAAGATCTTCTTCGGACGCCCCTCGATCGGCGGGCGTTATTCCGCGCTGTCGAATTTCGGTATGGTGCCTGCTGCGGTAATGGGACTGGACACGAGGAAATTTCTCACGCGAACAGCCGACATGGCGCGGGCGTGTGGGGCGAGCAGCCCCGTCGAGCAGAACCCGGGGGCCCTGCTGGGCATTATCCTAGGCACCGCCGCAAATGCAGGACGCGACAAGATCACGATTATTACTTCTCCAGGGATCGCGGATCTGGGTGCATGGATGGAACAGCTTATCGCGGAATCCACGGGGAAGATCGGCAAGGGAATCATTCCGGTGGACCGCGAGGCTCTCGCCGCGCCGGTGGTCTACGGGAACGATCGCATCTTTGCTTATGTGCGGCTGGAAGGCGGAGCGGATGCGGGTCAGGATGCGAAAGTGGCGGCGATCGAGAAGGCGGGGCATCCGGTTGTGCGCATCTCGATGGCGGATATCTACGACCTCGGCGCGGAATTTTTCCGCTGGGAAATTGCCACGGCCGTTGCCGGGGCGATTATCGGGATCAACGCCTTCAACCAGCCGGATGTCGAAGCCAGCAAGATCGCGACGCGCAATCTGACCTCCGAGTATGAGAAGACCGGTTCGCTGCCTGCGGAAAAGCCGGTCGTGGAAGACGCCGGGATCAAGTTGTTCACCGATGAGAAGAACGCCGCTGAACTGGCGAAAGCGGCGGGCAGCGAACAGACGCTCGCGGGATATCTGAAGGCGCATCTGGCGCGCATCCACGCCAGCGATTATTTTGCGCTGCTGGGCTACATCCAGATGAACGCCGAGCACGAACAAAGTCTGCAGGCGGTGCGCCACGCCGTGCGCGACAAGAAGCACGCGGCGACGTGCCTCGGATTCGGCCCGCGCTTCCTGCATTCGACCGGACAGGCTTACAAGGGCGGTCCGAACTCGGGCGTATTTCTGCAAGTGACTTGCGACGACTCCGTCGAGCTGCCGGTGCCAGGACAGAAATATACGTTCGGAGTGGTGAAGGCGGCGCAGGCTCGCGGCGACTTCCAGGTGCTGGCGGAGCGGGGACGTCGGGCGTTGCGCGTACATCTAGGAAGCAACGTGAAAACTGGGTTGGCGACGCTGCAAGCGGCGGTTCAGAAAGCCCTCTAACGATTTCACGGTTTTCGTGGAGGGAAGCGAGGGCAGATGCCGTCGCGACAGCCGGCAAGACGTCGGCGCGACAGTTTAGGAGCAAAGCATGCAATTGGGAATGGTAGGTCTGGGGCGCATGGGCGCGAACATGACGCGGAGCCTGATGCGCGGCGGACATCAGTTGGTCGTTTCTGACCTGAGCGCTGATGCGGTCAAGCAACTGGCGAGCGAAGGCGCAGTGGGCTCTGCCTCTTTGCAGGACTTGATCGCCAAGCTGACGCCTCCGCGCGCGGTGTGGATCATGGTTCCGGCCGGCGGTCCGACCGAGCAGACCGTCCAGAACCTGGCGCAGCATCTGCAGACGGGCGACGCCATCATTGATGGCGGCAACTCTTACTTTAAAGATGACGTGCGTCGTTCGCAGGAACTCGCCGGCAAAGGTATTCACTACATTGACGTGGGCACCAGTGGCGGCGTCTGGGGCCTGGAGCGCGGGTACTGCATGATGATCGGCGGCCCGAAAGAAGCGGTGCAGCGGCTCGATCCGATCTTCAAGGCGCTGGCGCCGGGCAAGGGCGACATCCCGCGCACTCCGGGAAGAGAGAGGTTAGGTGGCACCGCCGAGGAAGGCTACATTCACTGCGGGCCGTCGGGCTCCGGCCACTTCGTCAAGATGGTGCACAACGGCATTGAATACGGCATGATGCAGGCTTATGCGGAAGGTTTCGACATTTTCAAGAATGCAACCAGCAAAGATTTGCCGGAAGCCCTGCGCTACGATCTGAATCTGCCGGATATCGCCGAAGTGTGGCGGCGCGGCAGCGTGGTCAGTTCCTGGCTGCTCGACCTGACGGCGATCGCGCTGACGGAAAATCCCACGCTGTCGGAATATGAAGGGTTTGTCCAGGACTCGGGCGAAGGACGCTGGACGATTCAGGCTGCGATCGAGGAAGCGGTGCCGGCGGAGGTTTTGACCGCAGCTTTGTATGTGCGCTTCCGCTCGCGCCAGCAGCACACGTTTGCGGAAAAGATGCTTTCCGCCATGCGGCAGAAATTTGGCGGACACGTGGAAGCGGGCGCGGCCAAGGCGAAGAAATCCGCATAGCCTGTGGCATTATCTTTGTTGACGATTCAAAGGACAAACCATGGCTCAAGTAGCGGAAACGCCGGCAGCAACGCCGCCTCGCATTGGCAAGCAGGGCGACCCCTGCGTGATGGTGATCTTCGGTGCGGCCGGCGATCTTACTGGACGCAAGCTGATTCCGGCGCTCTATAACCTGGCGCGGGCCGGGCTACTCTCCCGCGAGTTTGCCGTGGTGGGCGTGGCGCGCGCCCAGATGTCGGACGACGACTTCAAGAAGAGAATCCACGAAGACGTCAAGCAGTACTGCAGCGACTGCGCCGAAGACGATCTGTGGGAGTGGTTCCTCCGACGTTTCTACTATCTTGCCGGAGATTTCAGCGACGACAAGCTCTACCCGCGGCTCAAGGAATTGCTCGACAAGGTGGATCAGGATCACTCGACCCATCAAAATGTTTTCTATTATCTGGCCACTGCGCCCAGCTTCTTTGGACCCGTAGTCGAGAAACTTGCCAGTGCGGGCTTGATGGAACAGGGCAACGGCAAATGGCGTCGCGTCATCATCGAGAAGCCTTTCGGCCACGACCTGGAATCGGCCAAGGCGCTGAACCAGCAGTTGCTCAAGGTCGCCGACGAGACGCAGATCTACCGCATTGACCACTATCTGGGCAAAGAGACGGTGCAGAATATCCTGGCGTTCCGGTTCGCCAACGGCATCTTCGAGCCCGTCTGGAACCGCCGTTACATTGACCATGTGCAAATTTCGGTGGCCGAGACCGTCGGCGTGGAAGGCCGGGGAACCTATTTCGATCACGCTGGTTCGCTGCGTGACATGGTGCCCAACCACATCATGCAGCTCATCAGTCTGACGGCCATGGAGCCGCCGATTTCCTTCGACGCCAACGCCGTGCGCGACGAGCAAGCCAAGATTCTGCACGCCATCCAACTGGTAAGCGACGAAGACGTTCTAAGCCGCACTGTGCGTGGCCAGTACGGCGACGGAACCGAAGACGGCAAACGGGTGACGGCGTATCGCTCGGAACCCGATGTTCCGCCCGATTCCCGGACCGAGACCTTTGTCGCCATGAAGCTTCTGATTGACAACTGGCGCTGGGCCGACGTTCCCTTCTACCTGCGCACGGGCAAGCGGATGCCGGTTCGCAATACCCACATCGTGATACAGTTCCGGCGGGCTCCCTTTGTGCTGTTCCGGGACACACCGGTGGAACATCTGATGCCGAACCAGTTGGTCCTGCACATTCAACCCGAGGAAGGAATCTCGCTGCAGTTCGCGGCCAAGGTTCCTGGCCCGGTCATGCGCCTGGGCACGGTGGACATGAACTTCGAGTATCAGGAATACTTTGGCAAGCAGCCCAGCACTGGCTATGAGCGGCTGCTGCACGACTGCATGATCGGCGACCAGACGCTGTTTCAGCGCGCCGACATGGTGGAAGCGGGCTGGTCCGTGGTCAACCCCATGCTCGATATCTGGAAAGCCCTGCCTCCCCGCAACTTCCCCAACTACGCATCAGGCACGTGGGGACCGAAGGAGGCCGACGAATTGCTCGAACGCGACGGCCGCCGCTGGAGGAACTTCGAGAAATGATTCTGGCCGGCGATATTGGCGGGACCAATGCCAGGCTGGCCTATTTTCAACCCCAGAATGGGCGCTTGTGCCTGCTCTCTGAACGCGTTTTCCCCAGCCGCGAGCACAGCGAACTGGGAGAGATCGTCAGCCAGTTCCTGAAGGAATCGGGCACACGCCCCGAGGTAGCCTGCTTCGGCATCGCCGGCCCAGTGCGCAATGGAAGGGTCGAGACTTCCAATCTGCCGTGGGTAGTGGAACAGTCGAGGCTGGCAGAGCAGATTCATCTCCCCGCGACTCTTTTGATCAATGACCTCGAAGCCAGCGCCTGGGGCATCGGCGCGCTCAGCGAGGGCGATCAGGTCGCGTTGAACCGGGTCAGCGGTCCTGCCGTTGGCAACCAGGCCGTGATTGCTCCAGGCACCGGTCTGGGGGAAGCCGGAATGTTCTGGGATGGAACCCGGCATCACGTCTTCGCCTGCGAAGGCGGACACACCGACTTTGCCCCACAGGGAGAACTGCAGATCGAGTTGCTGCGCTTCCTCGAGAAGCGATACGGGCACGTGAGCTACGAGCGGATCGTCTCTGGTCCGGGCTTGGTCAACGTTTATGAATTTCTGCGGGATGGCGGCCACGGGAAGGAGCCTCCCGAGTTTGCGGCCGAATTGGCCAAGGGCGATCCGGCGGCGGCAATTTCCCGGGCAGCGCTTGAAGCTGCGTGTCCTCTGGCGGAGAAAGCCCTCGACTTGTGGATCTCCGTTTACGGAGCGGAGGCCTCCAACCTGGCTCTGAAAGTGATGGCCACAGGAGGATTGTTCCTGGGCGGCGGCATCTCGCCCAAAATCCTCGACCGGCTGAAAGGTCCGTTGTTCATGGAAGCTTTTCTTGATAAGGGCCGCATGCGTCCTCTGGTGGAAGCGATCCCGGTGCAGGTGGTCACCAACGAGAAGGCCGGCCTGCTGGGCGCGGCGCGCTGTGCCGCGGTTCGAGGCGGCCAGGGTTAACCATGCTGGCCAGAAGCTGAGCGAGTCTCTTGAATCCCCCCGCGGAAATCCGGACGTTGAGTACGCCGCAGGAATTGTTTGAAGCGGCGGCAGAGGTAGTGGTGCGAACTGCCGCTGAGGCCGTGACGCAGCATGGCCGCTTCACCATTTCGCTGTCCGGCGGTTCCACGCCCAAGAGCCTTTTCAACCTGCTGGCCACCAACGCTCGCACCTCCCTTCCCTGGGACCGCATGTTTTTTTTCTGGGGCGACGAGCGGCACGTGCCTCTCACCGACCCGGACAGCAACTACCGCATGGCAAACGAGGCCATGTTGTCGAAGATTCCGGTGGCGGCGGCAAATGTGTTTCGGGTTCCTGCGGAGATGGCTGACGCCTCTGCGGCAGCCGCCGCCTACGAGCAGACCCTGCGTAAATTCTTCGCGATTTCCTCAGGGCAGTTTCCGCGCTTCGATCTCATTCTCCTCGGCATGGGGCCGGATGGACATACCGCGTCGCTGTTCCCTGGAACCGCCGCGCTGCAGGAAAAATCGCGCCTGGTGGTGGCGAACTGGGTCGAAAAATTCAAGACCAGCCGTATCACGTTCACGCTTCCCGTGTTGAACGCCGCCCGCTGCGTAGCTTTTCTGGTCAGCGGCACGGACAAGGCTCCCGCCCTGAAAGCAGTACTGGAAGGCAACGCGCCGGGAGAGCAGTATCCATCAAAGCTGGTCGAACCGACCGATGGCAAGCTGCTGTGGCTGGTGGATCGCGCGGCGGCCAGTGAACTGTCGAGTGGAAACTGAACTGCGTTGTACTTGGACACTGAGAGAGGTGGGCCGCACCGATCCGCAGATGTTGGAAAGCCGGGGAAACGTCAGGTCGGTCACCAGGGTTCCCCCAGGTTCCATATCGGGTGCGGAAGACCGGGAAACGTCCCGTCTGTCCCCGCATTTCCTGTCCGGTCCCATCCGAGCACGTTTGAACCCGATGAACGGCGGGAAGGATGATGGCGATTACTTCCACGGCCAGTCAAACGGACACGGGTATACCCACGGATGCTTGTGCTATGGCACTGACACGAGGTTCGCAAACTACATGTGGAACAACATGCCAGCAGCCCCCTTGCCTACTGCTATAGATACGCCGGTGCAAAAGCCATGAAGATGAAGAAGATCATCCTCCTTGTTCTCTGGAGCTGCGCGGCATTCGCTCAAACCGCGAAGACAGCCGGAGCATGGCTCCCAGTAAATGTGAAGTGGGAACATGCCCCTCCGCAGATCAATCCGACTCTTGAGACCGGAGCAACGACCGTTCTTTTCTTCGGGGAGCACGGCCAGTTCGCTTTGGTGGGGTGCGTAGTCAACCGGGAACCGGGACGATATACGACGCTGAGTCAGGGCGACGGCCAGGTCATCTACCTCGGTAAATGGGACGGCCATCTACCCGGCAAAGCAAAGTACCGGCTTGTGAGCCGCACGGTGACCGTTGAGGGTGAGAAGCTGCCCGGCCAGTGGCATGAGGAGAAACTGGCCTCCACTCCGAAGGGCTATCTCCTGTTCGGGGGGAACCTGTATCGCCACGTCAAGGACTTAGCGCCGAGCGTTCGAGACCTGCTCCGCGGTACTCCTACGACGCCATGAGTTACACGTACGACTTCTTGGACCTGCGTGCGTCTTGTGCCTACAAGTTCACCGGCAAAGAACGCGATGCCGAATCCGGCCTGGATAACTTTGACTTTAGGTACTACGCCTGAAAACCGGGGACAGACGGGACGTTCACCAGTTTTCTGAAATCACGCGGCGAGACTATCTATCCCCGCCAGTCGCCGATTTCCTTCAAGCCCTTGCCGCGGGCGTGCTCGAAGAGGCGGACGCGATGGTGGGAGTGTTCGAACTCATGGATGTCGGCCCATACCTCCGCCTGCCAGGGCTCCTCGTGCGCCGCAGATTCGCCGCAGGTAGCGCAACGCGTGTGCAGGGTGACCTGAACGGCCTCGACCGTCACGGGAACCGCTCCGGGCAGTTCGATGAAGATACAGCGGACTTCCTGAATCTCTTCGTTGTCGCCTAAGATGTGCTCGTAGCGCAGCAGGTAGCCGAAGCCCAGTTTCCGGGCCTCGCTTTCGGCCTCGCCCCGAGTGTGGAACGGACCGTACTCGGCTCTGAGTTGCTCGGTCGAGTCGCAAGCCATCCAGAAGGTTTCTTTGTAGGCCATTGCAGGTTTCGCCCCGGGGTCGCGAAGCCGGCTCGTGGCTGCTGTTGAGCCTGCTATCGTAATATCAGGTGAAACCATGCAATTTCGAGGCCGTGGACGTGATCTTGCAAATTGTTGGCTTGCCGAGATTTAGTGGCCGCTTGCCGCCCTTTTCCCGCCCTTCACGTGAAACCTTTTGCAGATTGTGGTGCAGCCGACGTTCGCGGTTCGCCGACGGAACACTGCCCGCCGCGGTGCCCGTGTCATCCTCCGACAGCACCGCCGAAACAGATGGTATGCAGAAAGCTGCACTTCATCAGGCCGATCTTTCGCGAGCGATGGGGCGGCGCGACCGGCACCGCAGCCGGTCAGGCTCCGACGGCCTTTTGCAGAATTCCGGTTTGCTCCGCCTCGGAGAAACAGTTCCTGCCGCCGTGTCCGGCCACGTACATGGCCAGTTCCAGACGGCTCCAGACGCCCAGTTTGTCGAATGTGCTGCGCAGGTGATTCTTGATCACCTGTTCGCTGGTGCCGATGATCTTGCCGATTTCGCGATTGGTCAGGCCCTCCCAGACCAGGATCGCAACCTGAATTTCCTTTGGGGTGAGGCGCTCGCGCGGGGTCATGACTGGGCCTCCTCCTTGGTGAACATGGCGATGGCCAGCTTCACCCGCTTGCGGCCCTCGCGGATTCCAGCCCGCAGGAACAGCGTGCGCAGGTGCTGTTTTACGGTGCGCGGGCTGATGTTCAACTGGCCCGCAATCTCCTTATTGCTGCAGCCCTGCACCAACAGATTCAGGACCTGCTGGTCGCGGGGTGTGACTTTGACTTGCTCCAGATCGATCACGGTTTAATTTCCTCCTGCCTGTTTGGCGATCACACTCGCCTTCTCAGTTAGCACGGCCTTCGCCAATTCTTCGTGCCGCCGCCAGCCTCGCGCTCTAAGTACTTTGGGGCGTAGCACTTTTAGCGACCAACTGCCGTTTCCAGGTCGTTTTCAGGAAGGCCGTGGTAGGCTGAGCAAGTCCCAAATTGGTCTGGCCGATTGAGCAATGGCTCGTCATCGCGCGGTTCGGGTTTCCATCCTCTCCTCCTGAAACATGGCAGCGATGGTGGAACCGGGGAAAGTCGAAGGAAATCTAAGTTCTAATGAACCCCTTTTTCGTCATACACTTTCATCGTCCCGCAATAGCTGGCGATCCTCCCGAGGTGAACCGTGAAGACTTGCCTCGCTGAGGTCCGTGCAACGAGCAGAGGCTTCTCCCATATTGGCCAACGCATGCACCCGTCCCTTTTCATTTTAGTTCTGCTGGCCAATGCACCGGCTAGTTTTGCACAGGCGCAAGCAGTGGCGGCGCCTTCCTGGACCGCGGCCGATGCTCGCTAAATATTCCGGAGCCATGCTGCGCCGCATTCTCTTCTTTTTTTTCCTGCTGTCGGTTTTCGGTTCGAGTATTGCGCTAGCCCAAGGTGGACCGCCCTATTACACCAACGATCCTGGAACCCCCGGGAACAAGAACTGGGAGATCAATCTGGGGTACATGCCGTTTCTCTACACTGGCCAGTCCATCACCCACACTCCGGACGTGGATATCAATTTCGGCCTGGGAGATCGCATTCAGCTCACCTATGAGAACGCCTGGCTCAGAGTGAGGAACCCGCCCGCGCCGGCAAAATATGGATTAGGGCAGGATCAACTTGGGGTGAAGTGGCGCTTCTATGACAGCGGAGAGGGCGGCATGGGGCTCTCGGTTTTTCCGCAGCTCTCGGTCAACAATCCCAACCACTCGGTCCAGCGAGGGATCACTCCGCCCGGCGCGAGTCTGATTCTCCCCGTCGAATTCACGAGGAAATTCGGCCCGTTGCATGTGAATGCGGAGGCGGGATATAACCTGGTGCATTTGGGGCCAGACGGCTGGCTGACGGGTCTGGTTGTGGGTCACGACTTCACCAAGAAGCTGGAAATGGACGCCGAATTCTATGCCCTCGGAACATTTCATCCCTCCTCCGTGCAGCCGACGCTTGACGTGGGCGCCCGCTACCGGTTGCATCGCCCTGTCCTCCTGCTCCTCATGGCTGGACGCAGCGTCGAGCCTGCGCGGAACAATCAGCCTCATTTCATCGGCTATTTCGGCGTGCAAATCCTGCTTCCGCCCAAATCGTTTGACAAGGAATGATCGTTGCAAGCGAGCTGCGGCTGCTCACTGCCAGTGAAGCCGGGAGTGGACGAGAGTTTCCGTGGGTGGCAAGCCCGTTCGAATGCCGGTCCCCATCGGGCCTCTGGTAAAGTAAAGGCTCTCGCCATGAAACTCTCGGTAGTCATGCCCGTCTACAACGAGCGAGCGACTCTGCGCCAGGTGGTGGAGCGCGTTCTCTCGGTGGGTTTAGAGATCGAACTGCTCTGCGTGGATGACGGGTCCAGCGACGGCTCGCGCGAGATTCTGAACGATGTGCAAAAGCAGTGGCCCCAGGTGCGTGTCTTCCTGCAGCCGAGCAATATGGGGAAAGGCGCCGCACTGCGCCGTGGAATCCAGGAGGCAACCGGAGCCTACGTAATCATTCAGGACGCCGACCTGGAATATGACCCCAACGATTACCACAAGTTGCTCGGGCCGCTGGAATCTGGCCAGGCGGACGTGGTGTATGGGTCGCGCTTCCTCGGGGGCGGACCTCATCGCGTGCTCTACTACTGGCATTCGGTCGGCAACTGGCTGCTCACTCTGCTTTCGAACATGCTTACCAACCTGAACCTGACGGACATGGAGACGTGCTATAAGGTATTCCGCCGTGAAGTCATTCAGGCAATCCGTCTCGAGGAAGACCGCTTCGGCTTTGAACCGGAAGTCACGGTAAAGATCGCCAAACGCCAGCTGCGGGTCTATGAAGTCGGCATCGGATACTGGGGCCGCACCTACGCGGAAGGCAAGAAGATCGGCTGGAAGGACGGCTTCCGGGCGCTATGGTGTTTAGTCAAGTATGCCTGGAAGGAACCGGAAATCGCGGCCAGCCCTGCAGCCCTCGACACGGGCAAATAAACTGAGCTTTCACCTGTTACCGTGACGTGACCCGGGTTACCCCGGTAACCAACTGCTGCGGTTGGCCCTGCCGCTGGCCTTGGATTTGCGCAAAGATCACTCGCACATGGAGCAGTTCCGGTTGTAAACTAGTGGAAATTTCGCGCGCTCTCCTTCAAGGAGTTGCGGGCTAGCTGGTCCCCCGAGCCTTTTCCCCCATGCTTGTATGGCCCCCCTCTTTGTTGGCGGGCCGTTGAACTAGAATAGGCATATCTCCCGGCAGTTCGTGGCCGGGGCTTCGACATTCGCCGGCGGCGGCGACAAAACCGTGTCGGAAGAAAAAGACAAACCAGTCTACGACGAGCAATTGCTCACCAACCTGCTGGAAGCGGCCTATGTGTTGCAGGAACACAACCGCGAACTGCAGGCGATGGAATTGCACGTCGAACCCCAGGACTTGGCCGCTCACGAAGTGGCGTCATCGCCCGCTCCGGGAGACGACAAGGCCGAATCCGGATCCGGACCCGCGCCCAAGGACTACACCTTCACCTTGGGACAGATCGTGGAAACCCAGCACCAGATCCAAGTGCGCCATCTGGAATTGGACAGCGCGATGTTGCTGGTGACCGAGCGCGTAACCGAGATTGCCCGAGCGACTGGCGCCGCGATCGGCATTCTGGATGGCAGGAAGGTGCGCTACAAGGCAGCCTCCGGCCTCATGACCCTGCCCACGGGGACCGACGTGCCCATGGAAAAGGCGCTTTGCGTGGCCTGCCTGCGCACCGGCCAGGTTATCCGCTGTGCCGATGTGAATGCCGAATTTCTCCTCGACATTGAAGAGTGCCACCATCGCGGCATCCAGTCCATGATTGCAGTTCCGGTCTACTACGACGGAGGCATCGCTGGCGGCCTGGAACTTTACTATGGCGACACGCAGGCATTCACCGAACAGGACGTTCACACCTGCCAACTGATGGCCGGTCTCATCACCGAGGCCCTAGCGCGCGACGAGGAACTTACCTGGAAGAAGTCTCTGGCCACCGAACGGGCCGCGATGCTGGACGCGCTGGAGAAGTTGAAGCCCAAACTTGCGGGCTCGGGCACCGCGCCCTCCGCTAAAGACTCCGCCGTACGGACTGTGCCCATGGCAGGAGCGCCAGCAGCGGCGGCTTTCGTGTGCCGCGTGTGCGGTAACGAACTTGTGGGGGAAGAACAGTTCTGCGGAAAATGCGGTTCGCCCCGGGGCAGCGAACCTGAACCGGTCCCTCTGCCCGAAACGATGGCGCCGCTGGCTCACGCAGAACAAGCGTTGAAGAACACCGAAGATCCGGTGAACATCTCCCCTGCTCACCAAAAAAAGTGGCAGCTCGACGACGAAGGCAGGAGTTCGAACCCGCTGGCTGATTCCAGCGAAGAAGAGGTAAGGGGCGATTTTTCCCCGGTGGAACTGCCCGGCAATGTCGCCGCCCCGGCAGAATCAGCGGCGGGAATGCTCAGCTCGCGAGTCGTCGAGGAGGGATTGGAGACGGGGCTTCGCGTCCTGCCGGTGCCCGACCCAGTGCCCGACGAAGAGAGCGCCAAGACTTCCCCGGCCAGTACGAAGCTGGTGAAACCAGAACTCGGCGCGTGGACTTCTGCCGCCACGACGCGCGCCTTTCTCGAGCAGTTGGCTTCAGCCCCCACCCCGGGGGCCTTCTCCCGATTCTGGGGTGCACGGCGGGGAGATTTCTACCTGGCGATTGCCGTACTCCTGGTGGCTTGCGTGATTCGCTGGGGAATCTGGTCGGACGGTTCGGTCAGCGCCACCGGCAACCCGAACGCAGTGGCCGCCGCGAATCACAAGCCCGACCCGGACGCTGACCTTTCCCTGTTCGATCGGATGCTCATCAGCTTAGGCCTGGCGGACGCGCCCGAGACCCCGGAGAACAAGGGCAATCCCGACGTCAAAGTCTGGGTTGATCTGCGTACGGGCCAATATTACTGCCCAGGGGCCGACGTTTACGGCAAGACTGAAAAGGGAAAATTCACCACGCAAAGGGAGGCGCAGTTGGACCAGTTCGAGGCCGCCTCCCGCAAGACCTGCGACTGAAGACGGCCGGCACCGCTTCCTCCTCGAAGACCTTCTGGAGATTTGACAAGGTCCCGCTCCCCGGAGTGCAATCATTAACGTGTTGCCTCCGGCTAGTGATGAAGGGGACCCGTTGCCGCAAACCGACGATTCCGAACGCCCGAGTACCCTTCCGCGCCCCGAGTTGAACCCTCTGCTGAATCCCATCCTGGGTCAGAACTTGGGCCGTTGGGCAGAGGTGTATTTCACGACTCCTCCGGAAACGCGCGAACAAGCGCTGCAGGAACTGTTGCGTGAACTGGAAGCTCAACAGTCTGGACCGGAGAGCGCTTCATTTTCCGACGAAGGGCAAGCCCCTCAGATCGCAGAGATCCACTCGGGAAGCCCAGCCTGGTCCGGGCAGACAGCGGGGACTGAGTTTTTCCCGCGGGAAGACGCGGCGCAGCATCGCGCATGGTCCCCAGATGGGCTTTCACAGGACCAAGCCGACCAGCAAGCAGCTTCGGCTAAGACGTGGTACTCGACATTAGCAACTGCTATTCGCCGGCACTACCTTTATGCGGGGTCAGTCTTCGCGATTGTGGGCCTTCTAACCCTCGCGTACGCCGTATGGCTCGGTGCGCCGGCGACTTCCGGAAGCTCATTGCCCGCGCAAGGTCCGGCCGTAGCGGTGGGACCGTCTGCAGGCGCTGAGCCCCAACAACCTCCGGTTGAGAACTCGCGGCAGGGCGATATTCCAAGCAGGGGGCAGGCAGGCGCCCCATACGATGCAACCGGACCAGCGAAGGCTCCGGGGAAGTCTCGCCCCGGCTCCGACGAAGCGGCCGCGGCCCTGACCCCGGCTGGAACCCGCGCTGCAATCACTCCGCCGGCTGGAGGATCTCCCGACGGATCTGAGGAACTCGCCCTGGCCAGGAAATATCTGAACGCAAACGGAGGCCAGGAGCGCAACGCCGCGGAAGCGGCGAAGTGGCTGTGGAAGGCGGTGGCAAAACAGAACGGGGAGGCGACCGGCCTGCTGGCAACGCTCTATCTGGAGGGCGACGGAGTCCCGAAGAATTGCGACCAGGCACGCCTCTTGCTCACCGCGGCCGCCCGCAAGGGAGTCAAGGACGTCGCCGCACGACTGGAGCATCTGCAAGCTTCTGGCTGCGAGTGATAGGCGAATCTGGCTTGGTACGCACGCCAGCCTGGCTCCACATCGCGCTTCGGGCGTGGCCCAGGACCCGTTCGCAGCACCGACTAATTCATCAACACAGAGTCAGTTCGGCGCGACTCGTACCACAGGGCCAGTTCTACGCGGTTCCACATGCCCAGCTTGTCGTAGATCACGCGGAGATAATTCTTCACGACATGCTCCGTGGTTCCGATTTCCTGCGCCACTTCCCGGTTCTTCAGGCCTTGGGCAACAAGCTGGATGACTCTCTGTTCACGCTCATTGGGGATACGGGTGCCATAGCGTTCGCCTGTAGACATGATTGCCTCCGGTACAACAGGGTTGCGAGCTTCACTCGCTTGATTCCGCCGGTAATTCCGAAACGCAGGAACAGGCGGTTGAAATGGGCCTTCACGGTACGCCGGGCCATATTGAGTTGGCGTGCGATTTCGGCGTTGTCACATCCTTGCAAGAGCAGTTCGACAATCTGCTGTTCTCGCGGACCCAACCGAACGGTGTGCTCCTTCATTAAATAGCCCCTCGATCTAGTCTTGCCCTCGCGCCGGCCCGACGCGCGGCTGGACGGTCCCAACTTTCATAGCACCCACAGTGCCACTTTGAGACGAACTTGGCTGTGACAGCTGAACAGCCTTTTCCACAGCCATTTGCGGGCAGTGCAATCTCCTGCACAATTCAGGACCGGATCTCGAAAGAACCGTACGGTGGAGCTTGGGCCCCTCCTGAATTTGCCTCAGGGCGACGAGAAATGCGCGCAGATACTGGCGGGAGCGCAAAGCGGAAGCCGCGGAGGCAGATACGGCCTTGACCGAGCCGTCCTGCGGTTCACGCCAGTTGGGTTCCTCGGCCGGATCGCAAACGGCCAGAAACACTCGCCGTGCCCGCCAGGGGAGCGGACGGCAATAACGGCGGGCTAAGGTGAACACCTTAGACGAAACTTCCCGTCCCGAGCGGGAGGCTTGGCACAAATTACACGGTCGAGAAATTTGTTTTCGATTGCCTCCGTGCGGCCCCGGCGGGCCTGCTCAAACTGGGCGATCCGCACGGCGATTCACAAGTTGTCCTCATTCGCAGGCTGGCGTACCCGGGAAACGGCGCAATTTCCACAGCGCGCAACTTCGTAACACAAAATCTATGAGCGGTTCATACTCGCGTCATTCTGGCGAAACAAGTCTCGAAGACACTGCTCCCGCGGCAACTCCAGAAGGGAAAACAGGAGCTGTTCATTCACTGAAATGGCCAGTCCACCACGCCCGCCTGCAGGAGACCAATCTCGCGTGAGCCCTTGGAACAAAAACAATTTTGGCAACACAGCCGCTGACGATAATCTCTTGCCGAATGTTGACTCCGCTGCGGCCCCGCGCGATGTTCTGGTCGCGCTCACCTACGGACTAGAGTTAGTACGGCACGGAGCCATGCTGGTCGCATCGAGCGGCCACCCTCGAATCGCAAATCTCACCGTCTGGACTATCCTGAAGAAAAACGACGGCATTGCTTTGGGACGGACTGGGTTGGTGGCGGACCGCGCTTCCGACACGCGACTCTTGCAGAAGTTGCTGCAGGACGCAATGTTCTCACCGGAGTCCGGAGAGCCCAAAGAATCGCCCATCACACTGGAACGCCGCGTATCCCGCAGTTCCCTGATCGTGCGCGTGGTTCCGGGCCCCGGGCTTGAATGCTGGCAGGTTCCCGAGCAAAGAACTGCGCTACTAAGACTCTACGACCGCGACATGGGGCTGGTGGTGGATGAGAAGGCGCTGATTTCTCTTTACGGTCTCACTCGCGGCGAAGCCGCGCTGGCCACCAAAGTGGTCCAGGGCAAATCGATTGAAGATGCCGCCACGGAACTGTTCATCAGTACTCACACGGCAAGAACGCACCTCAAGCGCATCTTCATGAAGACTGATACCCACCGCCAGCCTGAACTGGTGGTGCGAATGCTGCTCACCGTCCTGTAGTTCGCTGCGCACCCTGCCTGGCCCCACTCATAAATACCTCATTTAGGGGATTACACCCCCTTGCCAATGGGTCAAGATGCCTGCGAAATGAGGACGACTATGCAGGCATGGGTCCTTCAGGAAGACGACTTCCAAGGCAAGGTCAAACGGACTTCGCGGCCGCGCTACAGCTTCTACCTCTACTCCCTCTGGCGCTCGCGCACCGGCGAACACTTGTTTGACGGGGTGGCGGGCGATCTGGCCGAAGCTATGGACACGATGCGTGCCCACATCCGTCACCTGACCGCAAGAGCAGAGCCCATTGCAGGGGAGTAGCGAGATTCTATGAAACCAATCCTCGATCAAGCAGCGCACGACAGTACGGTGGCTGCAAGTACTCGGCCGGGATTCGAGATTGTTGATCTCGGCCCCTTCGACAATAACCGTAACGACGTGCTCGCATTGAATGACGCCGGACAGTGTGCGGGCGTGTCTTCCAACCCGGAGTCCGGCCGCATTGAGGCGTTCCTCCAGGACAACGGATCACGCAACATGTTGGGGACGCTAGGTGGTTCCTTCAGCATTGCTCGCGACATCAATAACCGGGGCGAGGTTGTCGGCGGATCTCTTACGGAAGGTGACGAAAACTTCCACGGGTTTATTTACCGCGGCAACCGGCTCCTGGACCTGAACGATCTGCTGGATCCGGAATCCGGTTGGGAACTCATTCAGGCCTTCGGCATTAACAATCGGGGCGAAATAGTCGGTATCGGCTCGCACAGTGGCCAGGACCGCATTGTTCTGCTCCGGCCCAAAAGCGCGGAAGCCATCTGAAGCCACACTTGGTTCCGGCTTCGGCTCAGAAGGGGGACAAAATGCTCAGCAAGAAAACCGCTGGCTACACTGTAGGGGACTGGCTGGCCAGGTTGCCGCGATGGATCGTCGTGCGGACGTGCCTAGCCTTGCTGCTCTTCGGAAGCATCGCGCATGCTACTCCCATTTCAGGTCTGGAAGACAAGAATCCGGCGAACTCGTCGGCCCTGGCCACTGCTGTAACTACGCAAGATTCGCAAACAACCGCGGCGAATCCCGCCTCTGGGGATACGGCTTTGATGTCTCACCGCGACCTGTCCGTGGACGTCTCATCCGACCCCGCGAGCGATAACTGCGGATTCAGCAGCAACTGCTACACCAAAATGAAGGTTCCAGAACCGCAATCACTGGTCCTGGTGGGATCAGGCTTGCTCTCGATGGCGGGACTGATCCGGCGCAGGCTCATTCGTTAGTAGTCTGCGGTTAAAACCACGGCCGGCACTTCCGCCGCGGAGAGTGCGGCAGTCCCTGGAGAAAGAGCAGAAATGACAACGAAGTTGGCGGAGGAAATAAGCGGCAGGGCCCGCGCCCCGGTGTTCGTGGTAGGCAGCGCTCGATCGGGAACGACGTTGCTCTATGACATGCTGCTTTCCGCCGGCGGTTTTGCGCTGTACCTTGGCGAGTCCAGTATCTTCAACCTGTTGGCGCCGCGGTTTGGCGACCTGAGAACTCCCAAAAACCGCGAAAGGATGCTGGATGTTTGGCTGGCAAGCCGCCTGTTCCGCGTAACCGGGCTGGAACGCTGGCAAATCGAAAACAAGGTCCCGGCCAACTGCCAGAACGCAGGCGACTTCCTCCGCATTATCATGGAGGAAGTAGCGCGACAGCATGGCGCCTGGCGCTGGGCTGGGAATGCTCCAGAAGAGATCCTGCACCTCGAGCGGATCAAGGAGACTATTCCCGAAGCACTTGTCATCCACGTCATCCGCGACGGAAGAGATGTAGGACTCTCCCTGTCACAGAAGCGATACATTCGGCCCTTCCCGTGGAAGGATCGGGAAACCCCGGAAGGCGCTGCCCTGTACTGGGAGTGGGTTGTGGAAAAAGGACGGGCCGCGGGTGCGGCTCTTGGAAAGGACTACACCGAGGTGCGGTTCGAGGAGTTAATCAGGGATCCCCGCTCCGTTCTTCGAGGGTTGAGTGACTTCCTGGACCACGACCTTGATTTCGACCGGATACAGAAGACCGCTCTAGGCTCTGTTGCGCGACCGAACACCTCTTTCAAACCGGCCAGTGGCGAGGCTTTCAATCCCGTAGCGCGCTGGAAGAAGCAGTTATCCACCGCGCAACTGACCAGAATCGAGGGCCTGGTAGGCAGAACCTTGACTGAACTGGGCTACGACCTGGCAACTCGCGGAGAAGCCGCCTGCAACGGTCTTGATCTAGCCTGGACGCGCGCGATCTACCGCCAGTTCTTCGAACTTAAGCTGCAGTTCAAGAAGAACCGATTTCTCCGTGCGTTTCTCCCGGCACTCACGTCAGCGGACGTGGACCGGATTGTCGTAGTTGACGACAGCGCACCGCGGCAAATCAGGCAGATTGCGCAATTTGAGGTCAAGTTACTAGGGCAGTCGTCCGGAGTGCCTCCTCTGCGACCATTGACGCAGTAGCCGTGAGCGCGACGGAGCTTCTTATGAGAATCGCAGCGCGTACCCGCTTCCAGGCCAGTCTGACGGCAACCGTGCTGGGCTTCACGCTTGCAAGCATAGCTCAGCCGGGGACTACACATTTCCCGCGCCCGCCACATCATGACATGGTGAAAGCACTCGATAAGAAGGGCATGCCCCGCTCCACAGTGGACGTAGGCCTTCCGGCTACTACCGCCGGAAAAATCGCGGGCTCGTGTGCTTCCGAAATCGACCGACTGGAGCACGATGCTATAAACCAACTCCGGTCTGCGGCGCAGCGTGAACCAAGACAAAGCTCGCGTCCCGGGAGCCAGCGCCTGGGTCCCTGGCAGGGACACGAGCACGGCTCGCCCATCAGTTTCTCTTATCGCTCACCCCAAGCCGGTCAGACGAGCCACGCGTCCGCTAGTACTGCGCGAAGGCGCTGACGCTTCGTCACGCTCCCGGTTGTGAACCCTGCGCGGCGTCGCTCTTTTCTAGCAAGCCCAGTGGAATCCTGTTTTCGTGCCCCTCGCTAGACAGCCTGCGCCGGAGGCTTGTAACCTGCCCAAAATACTGGCAAGCTAGACCCAGCGCGACGGCTGACTCCGCATCGCAGGCAGGTTAACGACTCAAGCGAAACGAGGAACTTCTTCGGTCAAATGTGCAGCCAACTGGGTTGTGCCGCGATGGGGCCAGAGATCCGGGTTGAGATTCGCGACTTCGGTGATGCGGGCAGCGCTCCCACGGCACTGCCCTTCAATGTTGTGCATGCGTGGTGGCGATCGCTGCGGGAGCCGGACGCAGTGGTGCGTGCCTGTTATGAATTGCTTTCCCGCGAGGAACGCGAACGTGCATCCCGCTACCGCGTGGAGGGTCCGCGTGAAGATTTCATTCTGACCCGCGGCACATTGCGTTCTCTGCTTGCGGGTTATCAGCAGAAAACTCCGAAAGAGTTGACGTTCCAGCTTACAGAATACGGTAAGCCCTTTATCGCTGGACCTTGCGACTTGCGTTTCAACGTATCCCACACCGACGGTTTGGCTCTGCTCGCCTTCGTGCGCCAGCGCGAGATTGGGGTTGATGTGGAGAGGATTCGGCCAGAACCGGACGCGCAGAAGTTGGCGGAACGTTTCTTCTCCCTTCACGAACGTCGCGCTCTGGAGAATCTCAACGGGGATGAACTGCAGACAGCCTTCTTTCGCTGCTGGAGCAGGAAAGAGGCCTACATCAAAGCCAGGGGCGGGGGACTGTCCTTGGCGCTCGACCAGTTTGACGTATCCATCGAAGCCAACGAGTCCCGAGTTCTGTTGGCCACCAGGCCCGATCCAGCGGAGGCCAACCGCTGGGTCGTCCGCGACCTAGCGACCAGGCCCGAATATGCCGCCGCTGTGGCCGTTGCGACCGCGGTGGACGGGTGAGAATCGAGTAAACGGCCCTTACTTCAGAGGCCCTCCGCTGTAATACGGAAGCACAGGAGGGGCGCTGAAATGACCGCGAGAACGCACGCCGGGCTGTGGAAAGATACCTGGCCACCGAGCGCAATTCTTTTCACATTCACCGCACGGGCGTGCCCTACCGCCATGAGAGTATCAGTAATCCAATGCCTATGAAGGACTTACAAACCACCAGGTGCGCCGGAGAAGGCACGCAGATTGCATCCCCCGTTAGTGCCCCACAGACAAGAACTTGGTCTTTTAACAGGCGTCGAAAAATGTTAGTCTAGCTGTACACAGGTCGTTTCCTCTCCCCTTATTGTTTTCTCAGATTCACGCAGGGATATGCCGCTGTCTGGCGGTTAATCCAGACAATGGTAATAGAGTTACTAGTACACAATGTCCAAGGAGGCATAGCAGCTTGACCGTTTCGACCAGCCATCTCATTCCGCCCCACGGCGGCGAACTTATCAATCTTGTAGTTGCATCCGAAAACGCGGCAGAATTGAAGGCCCATTCCCGCGAATGGGCGTCCTGGGACCTCACGGCGCGCCAGATCTGCGATCTCGAACTGCTCATGAGTGGCGGATTCTCGCCGCTGCGCGGTTTTATGACTCGCGCTGACTACGAGGGCGTCTGCCACAACATGCGGCTGGCCAACGGAGTCCTCTGGCCCATGCCGATTACGCTCGACGTGACCGAAGAATTTGCCAAGAAACTCACTCCCGGCAGCAGCAAGGTCGCGCTGCGCGACGCCGAAGGCGTTATGCTGGCGGTACTGCACGTAGAAGAAGTCTGGCAGCCCGATCGCGCTGCCGAAGCCAAAGCGGTCTTTAACAGCACCAGCAAGGCCCATCCCGGCGCGGATTACACGATCAATAAGGCCCATCCGTTCTACGTTGGCGGCCGTATCGAAGGACTGCAGCTTCCGTCGCACTATGATTTCCGCACCCTGCGCTTTACCCCGGCTGAATTGCGCGCCGAGTTTGCCCGCCTCAGTTGGCGCCGTGTGGTTGCCTTCCAGACCCGCAATCCCATGCACCGCGCCCACGTCGAACTCACCTTCCGCGCCGCCAAGCAGGTCCAGGCCAACCTCCTCATTCATCCCGTGGTCGGGATGACCAAGCCCGGCGACGTGGACTATTACACCCGCGTGCGCTGCTACCAGTTGCTGAGTTCGAAGTATCCGCAGGGAACCCAGAAGCTCTCCCTGCTGCCTCTCGCCATGCGCATGGGCGGACCGCGTGAAGCGATCTGGCATGCCCTGATTCGCAAGAACCACGGCTGCACTCATTTGATCGTTGGCCGCGATCACGCCGGCCCCGGCAAGGACACCGACGGCAAGCCCTTCTACGGCCCCTATGAGGCCCAGGAGGTCTTCAAGAAGCACCAAGCCGACATCGGCGTCACTATGGTTCCCTTCAGCATGATGGTCTACCTGCAGGGAGAGGACCGCTACATTCCAGACGACGAGGTCAAGCCTGGCGACAAGGTTCTGAATATTTCCGGCACGGAACTGCGCGATCGGCTGAACGAAGGCCGCGAGATTCCCTCCTGGTTCACCTATCCCGAGGTGGTGCACGAGCTGCGGCGCAGCTTTCCGCCGCGGGCCAAGCAGGGCGTGACGATTTTCTTCACCGGATTGTCAGGCTCAGGCAAATCCACCATTGCCAACGCGCTACTGACGAAGTTCCTCGAGGTCGGCGGGCGCCCCGTCACCCTGCTCGACGGCGACCTGGTGCGCAAACATCTTTCGTCGGAACTGGGATTCTCGAAAGAGCATCGCGACATCAACATCCGCCGCATCGGCTACGTTGCGTCCGAAATCACCAAGAACGGCGGGATCGCCATTTGCGCGCCCATCGCGCCTTACGACGCCACCCGCAAACACGTGCGGCAGATGATCGAGCCTTATGGCGGGTTCATCCTGGTGCATGTTGCCACATCCGTGGAAGTCTGCGAGCAGCGCGACCGCAAAGGCCTTTACGCTAAGGCTCGCGCGGGCATACTCAAGGAATTCACCGGAATTTCCGATCCTTACGAAGCGCCGGCAGATGCAGAAGTCACGATCAATACAGGCGAACTTTCCCCCGAGGAAGCGGCCCAGGAAATCATTTTGCACCTGGAACGCGAAGGCTTCATCGGTGTAAACGGAGCAGTAGTCTAAGGGGAAAAGGGACCGACTATGATGTCACTTTTGGCAGCCAAAATTTTCGTGGGCTTTGTGGTAGGGGTTCTGATCGGCCTGAGCGGCGTGGGCGGCGGCGTGTTGCTGCTCCCGGTGCTCATTTTCGGCCTGCGGATTCCAGCCATCGTGGCTGTCGGTTCCGACGCTGTCTTCAATTTTTTCACCAAAATTCCCGCCGGTCTGATGCACCTCAAGAAAGGCACGGTGCGCAAAAAAGTCGTCCTTGCGCTGGCCATGGGCAGCGTTCCCGGCTCCATCGCCGGGGTCAGACTGCTCATGTACATCCGCCACCTCTACGGTGACGGGGTCAACAACTTCATCAAGATGGCTGTGGGGCTGCTGCTGATCGTTATTCCCACTCTGATGATGTTCCAGAAAAAGATTGAGGAGCGGGTGGTCAACCGTCCGCCGACCATGCACGGATTCGCCGGTATGTCCCTGATCGGACTGGCGGCGGGCTTCCTGGTGGGTATGACTTCGGTCGGCTCGGGCAGCATCATCATGATGCTGCTCCTGTTGTTCTACAGTTTCCCGCCCAAGGTAAATGTGGGGACCGACATCGTACATGCGGTGGCCCTTACCGGCGTTACCGGGTTCCTCCACTTCCGGTTGGGCAACGTTGACCCCACGCTGGTGGTGTCGCTGCTGATCGGGTCCATCCCGGGCGGGCTGCTAGGTTCTCACTTGTCTACGCGCATGCCCATGCTCTGGCTGCGACGCACCCTCTGCGCCCTGCTATTGATCACCGGAGCCCGGATGCTGTGGGCATGATCACGTCCGACATGACTCAGGAGAATATGAGCTCTTCTTCCTACGCTGATATCCTGCGGCGCATTCAAGCCGCGCTAGACGCTGCCCGCGGGGTGTTTTCCCGTTTTACTCCGGGCGCAATTGAAACTGAGTACAAGGCCGGACACGACCCCGTAACCGAAGCCGACCGCGCCGTGGACGCCGTTTTACGGGAGAACCTGCTGCGCGACGGCGAAGGCTGGCTTTCGGAGGAGACCGCGGACAATCCTTCGCGCCTCGATAAAGAACGGGTCTGGATCGTTGATCCGCTCGATGGAACCCGTGAGTTTGTATTAGGCCTGCCCGAGTTTTGCGTTTCGATCGGGTACGTCGAAAACGGAAAGCCCGTGGCCGGCGGCATCTACAACCCCGCCACAAATCAGAGCTTTCTGGGCGCGATTGACGCTGGGGTGTTCTACAACGGCAAACCCGCGGCTCCCAGCCAGCGGACAAGCCTGGCGGGCGCGATTGTCCTGGCCAGCCGCAGTGAGGTGAAACGCGGCGAGTGGAAACAGTTCGAAAATGCTCCCTTCAAGATTCAGGCCATGGGCTCGGTCGCTTACAAGCTGGCCCTGGTTTCTGCCGGTCTCGCCGACATCACGTTCACTCTGACGCCCAAGAACGAGTGGGACGTGGTCGCAGGGGCAGCCCTGGTGCTGAGTACCGGTGGTTTTGTCAGCACCCTGGAGAAAACCGACCTGACGGCCAATCGCCGCGATCCGCTGCTGTCCGGACTGCTGGCCAGCGGGCCTTTCCTCAAGGAGCAGTTGCTCGCTCTGGTTGAGCCACACATCCGCGTGGGCGCCCAGGCTCGCTAGCTCCCGGGCCTGGCATCCCCGCCCGCAAGGCAGCAGCTTGGGACCTTTGCACTGGGACGTCGGAGTCCCTCAAGCGCGCACTTCTCTGCAGGGTAGCCTCCGCTTGCGCAGAGTAATCGTGTCCGAACTGGTCCGTGAACGTGAGGCTAATCTTCGTGATCATCCAATTTCGATATCTATCCGGAATTGGCTTAAGGCCGTTCGCGACCACCCAACCCTCAGCGACATCTCCGACATGATGAAAGTGTAGCCCCTCTTCAAGCCGGGGGTTGAGTGCATCGTGTTCGGTAAACTCGCATGCGGAGCCTACGCTATACAGCCCTCCTTGGTTGCTGCACAGAACAATCGATTCTGAGTCCCAGTCGGACACGATTCCGCAATTCTCCACTCTGAAATTACTGCGCAGAGAAACCAGGTGTACGTAGATCGCGTACGCGGTAACTCCATTGGGGAGCTCGCACAGGATGTTCCCCTCGGGCGGAGCCACGAAGATATCCAGACCACAGGAGCTCTCGTGCCATTCGCCCGGGACTTCACAATCAAGGCCTGCGGCACGAAGCTCCTGCGCCCGCGCCAGATACCTAGCTTTCTGCTCCCGACTCAGTTGTGTTCTTTTCACAGGCATTTGACCCCCCTTTTTGTAAAAAGCTGCAAATGCTACAAAACCTACATAGGTTTTTTGCTATCAACACTTTCCTGTGGAGAGCAAAGCGCACAGCGTGCGCGAGCGCCTAACTTCAAGCTCCACGCGACCGCGAGCTGGTGAATAAGAAGGCGGTTCTCGTGCGAGAACCTCAAGACCATACCCTTCCCGTTCCGATGGCGATCAAACCCGAGGTTTCGCAGTTTCCACCCGATCTCGGCGGTGCTGTATTCCAAAAGTTCGCCGCGGCAACGCAGAAGCGTGTTGGCAAGCTCTGTCAGCCGGGAGACGCTGATTTCTTGTTGTTCGTGGGAGGGGGCCCACGTCACCTCGATCATGGCCCGGTGAACGTCACAACTGAGCTGTGCGCTCTTGTCCTGTTCCAAACGTTGGAGGAGCGGAGCAATTAATTCTAGAATCTCGGGTTCTTCCAAGATGCTAGCCGCCAGATCACGAGCAACTTCAGTACCCCCGAATGTCGACCTGTTCCCGCGGGCTGAGAAGTCGCGCACTGTGTCGAGGTTTCGCAGGCGGTACATCAGCAGTTGCGACTGCAGCTCCGAAGCAATCTCCGACCGTTGTTTTTCGTCCAACGGAGACACGTCACAACGTGCGGGCGGAAGCGCAAAATGTATACCTTCATCGTCCCGCGCGTCTCCCATGCCCAAGAACACAGCCTTCGAGCTGGCCGCCGAGCGGAGTTTTCCGTTTCCGAAAACATACACGTCACGGTAGTTGGAAGTACTCCACAGATCGCGGATCCTGGCCGACAAGCTTGGCTGGTTTATGAGGAGCGTAGCTCCCAACGCTGTAAGTGACAAGAAAGCGGCGCGGTTGAGATCGCCCAGCACCACAGGACGACGGCACAGGCACTGCAACAGCCGAAAAAGAGTGATCGCATGGCCCATGTCCGCTCCCGAAATCAGCAACGTTGGTGGACTCGACAGACAGTCCGAAAACCATGAGCTTGTGGCCCAAGCAGTCAGCAATGCAGACTCCGGTTGGGGCAGCCCTGCATGCCGTTCGAACAGCTCCCGGATTCGGCAAAGAAGTTTCTTAGTCGAGCCATAAGGCTTCGCGTCATGCGGGAACCGGATCGCTCGCACAATTGCCTCATCCAAGTTGGGTGGCTGGTAGATACGGTGCGAGTACTCAACTTGCTTGGCGTTTTTCTTTCTGCCGGCGCTATGGAAGAGAAGACGAAGCCGACCGGAGGAGGGCGAGGTAAGCAGTTCGAGCACCGAGCCGTCAGCGAAGGTCTCGCCGACGGTCGTCACTACTCTAGGATTTGCTTGAAGCGGAAGGTTCGCCATGGCTCCCCCGGATTCGTTGCAGGAACAACACACCTGCGAACGCACTGACAGAGTGAATGTGATACGTTGCTATCGCTTCTCGGAAGTTAATTCTCTAGCGTTCTTGACAGATTCTTCGAAGGATCCAGACACATTCTCTATCGAGGGAACCACAATTCCTAACAACCAACTTTCAATCGCTTGCCAGCTCTATTTTAAGCAACGGAGCTCACTGCGGCAACTAATTTGTTCGCCCAGTAGGGCTAAAGGTGCACTCGCTGCAGGGGGGCTTTGTTTTTGGTAACATCGTCGCCGTGGCCAAACAGCAACGCGCTACCCGTCGTCGATTGCACAATACGGTCCGGAGAACGATCCTCTCCTACTACTCCGAACAAGAAGCTGCCCTGGTCGTCCAGGCTGCCAAGAAACAGAGAATGACGATCAGCAATTTCGTCGCATCTGCGGCACTCAGAGAGGCTGCATCCGTCACCCACACGCCTTCTAGGCAGCAATAGACCAGCACCTTCCCCACAGAGGCATCGATTTCATTTGATAATATGATATCATATTAGTAATATCATTTATGTGATCTCATATTGACGAACGGAGTGATTGGCGTATGGATCAAGACTCAAGGACGAAGCGTGCTGCGGTAGCTAGAAGCATGCGAGTGGCAAAACATTTATGGCCAAAGCAGGTTTCCAAAATGCTGGCTCACCAACTCGCTGACTTAGTCGAAGGATTGCGAGTATCGGTTTTGTTGGGAGATGTCCAACTGTTAGGCGGGCGATGGTACGTCACACACACGGGACTGTTGCGATTAGCCCGTAGAAAGAGATGCGTTGGAATTCATATTGACCCGGTCCCAGCGTTTTCAGAACCCCCGATGGGACGATGGGTGTTCAAGGCCACGGCCTACAAATCTCAGGCTTGCAAAGGCTTTGTCGGCTACGGCGACGCCGATCCGTCCAATGTGTCTCCTCTGGTGCACGGTGCGGAAATGAGAGTAGCCGAGACCCGGGCCGTCAACCGTGCCCTGCGCAAGGCCTACGGCATCGGCATCTGCTCGGTCGAGGAAATCGGGGCCTTCGCCGGCCAACCCGATTCGCGGTCAGACTCCAGGAAGCTGCCGCAGGCCACAAGTGGCGACGGGAACCACGGTGGCCCGAAGGTTCGCGACCGCCTTTGCCAGTTGATTCGCCAGCACCAACTCGATCCCAACCTGGTCAAGGCCTACGCCACCGATTTCTGCGGCACCAAGACCCTACGTGAGGCCACCCGCGAACAGGTGGAAAACTTCGTCACCCACTTGGCCGACTGGGCCGAGAAAGACCGGAATGCCCTGCTCTGCCAGCTCAACAGCTATCTCGGCCAGAAAGAAGGTGCCGCGTGAAACGCCAGATCACCGGCCTGCACGCCGCCGATCGTTGTGCCCCCGACCAGGTCCCCGACGGCGTCTTCCTGGTTCGCGTCCAGCGAGCCCGGTTCTGTCGACAGACACAAAAACCCTACTACACCCTCACTCTGGCCATTCTTGAGCCCAGCCGGTTTGCCGGACACATCCTTTCCAGCCGCGTCTATTGCAACCCCAAAGCCCTGTGGAAGTTGAACTGGTTCTTGCGCGACTTCGGCTACGACACCGAACTGCTCGGAAGGGACGAAGTCGATGAGACCCAGTTGGCAGGCATAAAGGGCGTGGTCAAGATCAGCCACATTGTCTTTAACGGCGCTTCCCTGCTCCGGCTCGACGGTTTTGCTCCTGCCAGCCGCTGGGAAGAACTCTCCCCCGCCAACCTGGACAACCCGCAGGTGGCCTGAATGACCTACAGCTACACCCAGATCAGTCAGTACCTGGCTTGCCCGCGGCGTTACCGGCATCGCTATCTCGATGGCTGGAAGGAGAAGGACACCCGAGCGGCGATGCTCTTCGGCCGCGCCTTCGAACAAGCCCTGGGGGCCTATTTCCGCCGGGAAGATCCCGGGGCCGTCCTGTTCACCGAGTGGTCTGCCTGCCAGAGCGAAGGCTTGCACTACTCGAACGGAGACTCCTGGGACCGCATGCTGCAGCAAGGCATCATGCTATTAACCCGGTTCTGCCAGGATGACCGTGTCCAGGTCCACCAGCCTCGCCGCAACCTGCAGATCAAGTTCACCCGAGCTGTGGCCGGAAACAACGACTTCGTCGCCTATATCGATGCCATCGGCCGACTCGACGGCCGCCGCTGCCTGCTGGAGTGGAAGACCACCTCAAACCGGTACCCCGAAGAGCCGGAGGGACTGCTTTCTCTAGACCCCCAACTGGTCTGCTACTCCTGGATGACCGGCATTCCGGATGTCGCCCAGATCGTCTTCGTCCGCAAGCGCCTGGTCGAGGTCCAGTACCTGAAAACCACCATCAGCGACGAGCAGCGTCAGGAGTTCGGCCACTTGGTCGAGAACACGATCCGGAGAATCGAGTCAGCGGAGTTCCTGCCCCACAGCGGCATCCGCTTCCCCCAGAACCCCTGCAGCAGCTGCCCCTATGTAGGCCTCTGTCTGGGACAGCAGGAAATGGTCGACGCCCACCTGGTGCGGCGTCCAGGAGCAGACGATCTTGGTTGGCTTGACCAGCTTACTTACTAGGGATCCGCCCATGCCCCCGAAGTTCAATCGCCGCCGCGCCCTGTTCGTGCTGACCAAGATTGACGAGATTCTGGCCTGGGAACAGCGCAAGGAGACGGAGCGCGACACCAAGTTCGTGGAACTGGGGCGCTATCTGTGTGAGGTACGGGCGGGACAGTACTGGCGGCTGGAGACCCTGAAGTCGTTTGATGAGTTCCTGGAAAGGCGGTTCCCGGGGTCGAGGAGGAAGGCCTATTACCTGATGTCGATCCACGAACACCTGCCGCCGCAGGCGAGGAAGCAGCTGAAGGAGGTGGGCTGGGCCAAGGGGCTGGAACTGGCCAAGCTGGCCCGCAGGGACGGGCAGCGATTCGATTGTGCAACCTGGTTGCACAAAGCCCAGACAATGCCCAAAGAAGACTTCCAGCAGGAGGTGGAGAAGGAACTAACCGGGCGGGAAACGGAACCGTGGGAGATTATCTATTTCAAGCTGTACCAGAGCCAGATGCCGGTGGTGGAGAAGGCGATTGAGACGGCAGCCCTGATGCTTGGAACCGACAAGTCGCGCGGCTACTGTCTGGAGATGATCTGTGCGGACTTTCTGGCCGGGGCCAACCTGGACAACGGAGATCCGGCGACCTTGCTGTTCTCGATGACGAGATTCTGGCCTGGGAACAGCGCAAGGAGACGGAGCGCGACACCAAGTTCGTGGAACT
>Ga0116223_10000142_pt1 | contig 91605 bp, 81 predicted proteins | sample Sb_taG_3_FD_90092 | JGI IMG/M metagenome (GOLD analysis project Ga0116223, IMG submission 90092) | Peat soil microbial communities from Weissenstadt, Germany - Sb_50d_a_PC metaG | ecosystem: Environmental > Terrestrial > Soil > Wetlands > Peat | place: Germany: Weissenstadt | collected 2010-09-21 | reverse complement strand
TGCCTGCCCGTACTGAAACACGAGCAACGAAGAGATCATGCCCGTCAGCGCTCCGATCACGATGACCGAGCGGAAGAACGGGTGCACGCCCAGATACTTCATCGCGTAGGCCACGGGCGCTTCCGCGGCTGCACCGGAGACGAAGGTCGTGTACTTCATCATGCCGAGCAGTACGACGGCAACGCCGACATAGAGCAGCGTGCAGACCACCAGCGACATGATGATGCCGAAGGGTAAATCTTTTTGCGGATTGCGCGATTCCTCGGCCGCGGTGGAGACCGAATCGAATCCGATGTAGGTAAAGAAAACGATGGCCCCTCCGGTGACGATCCCGGCAAAGCCAGAGGGAGCGAAGGGCACCCAGTTGGCGGGCTTCACCAGCATTCCACCGACGACCAGGAAGGTCAGGATGGCGCCGATCTTGACCGTCACCATGATGTTATTGGTCTCCGCCGACTCCTTCACTCCGCGCACCAGCAGCAGCGTGAGAATGAAAACGATGAGGAAGCCGGGAAGATTGAAATAGGCGCCCGTCCATTGCCCGCCGGCCCAGACCGGACTGGCAAATTTTTCCGGCAAGTTGATGCCGAACACCGCCAGTTGCGCTTTTGTATAACCGGCAAAACCAACCGCGACCGCGACGTTCGAGACAACGTATTCGAGGATGAGGTCCCAGCCGATGATCCAGGCAAAAATTTCGCCGAGCGTAGCGTACGAGTATGTGTAGGCGCTGCCAGCGATGGGGATCATCGAGGCCAGTTCGGCGTAGCACAATCCGGCGAAACTGCAGGCGATCGCTACCAGGAAAAACGAAATCGCAATGGATGGCCCGGCGGGCGGGCGTCCGTGCATGAGCGCTCCCGCAGTGCTGCCGGTGCGCAGGAAATTCACGATCACGTCGAGCGCCTGCGCATGCAGAAGGGATGGGACCGGGAAATTTTCGCCAGCGGCAGCGGTACCGGTAAGGATGAAGATTCCCGAGCCGATGATGGCGCCGATACCCAGCGCGGTCAGCGACCAGGGGCCCAGTGATTTGCTGAGCCGGTGTTCCGGGTGCTCGGAGTCGGAGATCAGCTTGTCAATGGACTTGCAGCAGAACAGCTGGTTGCCGGAAGTGCGGATAACGGCAGCGGGTTCCGTGGGTTGTGACAAACGGTTGTGGTCTCCTGAACTCAGCTCTCACCTATCAGCACTCAGCATTCAGCCAGTTACCGTTCCTGCAGGTCCAAAGAAAAAGCTATCTTCTGGCCTTAACCCTGGCCATTAGCACTTAGCATTTAGCTCTTCTGCGTTCCAGTAATCTACCGGGAACATATCGGGGCTGAATGCCAAGTGCTGAATGCCGCCGCTACCGTTTCGCCTGGCCGCGAGCCAGTTTCTTGACCTTGGGCTTTTTCGATCCGCGAGGATAATCGCGGGGCTTAAGCGGCTTTTCCGCCTTGCGTTTCTTGCGCGAGGCGCGTTTGGCTTTCTTGCGTTCTTCCTTGGTTAACTTTGTTGTGTTTGCCATGAATCCTTTTGAATTGGGTAATTTGCTAATTGAGAAATTGAGTAATTTGAGAACCCGCCAGGCATCTCCCCGGAAAATTTCCTAATTACTCAATTCCCCAATTAGTCAATCGCTTCAAGCTCTCTCCAGCTGGGCATACTTCTCCACCAGCTTCTTTAATCCGAAGCGAGGGAATTGTACCGTAATCTTGGCTTCTTCGCCTTCTCCTTCGCGCTGGTAGACCGTGCCTTCGCCATATTTGGGGTGGCGGACTTTCTGTCCGGGGCGGAAACCGCGCTTGCCGGTCGGTTCTTCGACCGGGGCTTTGGGGACGTTGAACTTCTTGCCGCGGCTGGCGAAGAACTCGGCGATGTTCTCGATGGAGTTGTAGGGACGGGCCGCGGGCGTGGGTTTTGGGCGGCTTGGCGTTGCGGGCGTTCCGTGACCATGCCATGTGGCGCTTTGGTCTTCGTCTTCGTAGGAGTAGTGGGTGCTCCCGGCGTCATCGTACGCCGCGGGGCTTCCCCCCGCCGGACGGGCAGGAGTGCCCGTCCCCACATGGGCTGTCCCCACACGAGAAGTGCTGCTACGCCGCGTTCCCAGTTCTTCGATCAGCGCTCCGGGGACCTCTTCCAGGAAGCGCGACGGAACGCTGGCTTCGGGCAGATCGGTGCCGTAGCGGCGCCGGTAGACCGCGCGGGTGAGGATTAACTGGTCCATGGCGCGCGTCATACCGACGTAGCAGAGGCGGCGCTCTTCTTCAATGTCTTCGGGGACGAGCATGGTGCGGGAGTGCGGGAACAGGCCCTCTTCGAGGCCGCTGAGAAAGACGAGGGGGAACTCCAGACCCTTGGCGGCGTGCAGGCTCATGAGCGTGATCTGGGCACGCTCGTCGTAATCGTCGGTGTCGGCGACGAGGGCAGCGTGGTCGAGGAACTGGTCGAGGGTTTCGGCGCGGTCGCGCGAGTCCATGGCGGCGTTGACCAGTTCGCGCAGGTTCTCGATGCGGGAGAAGGACTCGGGCGTGTCTTCGTCTTCGAGCAGCTTGATGTAGCCGGTGCGGTCAATGAGGAATTTGAGCAGGTCGGCGGTGCTCACCATAGGATTGGGAAAGGAGCCGGCGGAAGATGGTTGGTCCGCCACATTCGGTTCCTCTGGGACTTTTGCCTCAGTGGCGCCGAAGTCGAACGAGAAGTTGCCGAATTCGGTGGGATCAAAAGCCGTGCCGTCTTCGGGTTGTGAGTCGTGGCCGGATGCTTGGTCTCCGGCCTCCGCGACTGGCTCCGGTCTTTCCTCTCCTGATTCTGTAACTGCGCCAACATTCGAGGGCGAGGGAGCCCGCGCCACACTTTGGTCCAGTTGCTCTTCGAAGGTTCCTGCCTGCATGGCTCTCGCGTCTTCGATCAACTGCTGAAAAGTCTTTAGCGACGCCAGCGCTCGCGGTGGTAAAAGCTGGCGGCGGATGGCTTCTCCGATTGCTCCCCACAAACTCAGGCCGGTTTCGAGCGCCAGGCGTTCCAGGGTGTCAATCGTGCCTTTGCCGATGCCGCGGGTTGGCGTGTTGATCACACGCAGCAGGGAAATCGAATCGTCCGGATTCAGAATGACTTTGAGATACGAGATCATGTCCTTGATCTCAGCGCGCTCGTAGAAAGAGAATCCGCCGACCACGTGATACTTCAGGCCGTAGCGGCGCATGGCTTCTTCAAACAGACGCGACTGCGAATTGGTGCGGTAGAGCACCGCCGCCCGCGGGTTTTCGCCGCGCTCGACCGCCTCGCGAGCGTACCGCGCAATCCAGTCGGCGGCAAACAGAGCTTCGTTTTCTCCGTCGGGCGCTTCGTAGTAGCCGATCCTGGTGCCGCCCTGGCGTGAGGTCCACAGGTTCTTGCCTTTGCGGCGGATGTTGTTCGCGACCACAGCCGACGCGGCCTGCAGAATGTTTTGCGTCGAACGATAGTTCTGCTCAAGGCGGATGATTTTCGCTTCCGGGAAATCCTGCTCAAACTCAAGAATGTTGCGGATGTCGGCGCCGCGCCAGGAGTAAATGGACTGGTCTTCATCGCCGACGGCGCAAACATTGTGGCGCTCGCCGGCCAGCATGCGCATGAGTTCGTACTGCGGGCGGTTCGTGTCCTGGTATTCGTCAATGAGCAAATATTGGAAGCGGCGGTTGTAATACTCGCGCACCGGCGCGGCGGACTTCAGCAGGCGCACGGCTTCGAGCAGCAGGTCGTCGAAGTCGAGTGCGTTGGCCTTGCGCAACTCTTTGCGGTATTCCTCGTATAGGTGGGCGATTCTTTCTGTCTTGGGATCAGCCGATTGCAGGTAAAGTTCCTGCGGATCGAGCATGTGATTTTTCGCCCATGAGATTCGCGAGAGCACGGTGCGCGGCGTGAGTTGCTTGTCGTCAAGGCCGAGCCGCTTCATCACCGACTTGACCACGGATTGCTGGTCGCTTTCGTCATAGATGACGAAGTTCTTCGTATGGCCGATGGGCGGCTGACCGGGCGTAGTGGACGGAATTCGCAGGGCTTCAATATCGCGCCGCAGCACGCGCACGCAAAAAGAATGAAACGTCGAGATGACAGGCTTGGCGATGCACAGCCCGCCGACCAGCTTTTCCACCCGCTCACCCATCTCGGCGGCGGCTTTGTTCGTGAACGTCATCGCCAGAATGGATTCCGGCATCACGCCCTTGTGCTCGATCAGATAGGCGATGCGGTAGGTGATGACCCGCGTCTTACCGCTGCCCGCTCCGGCAAGGATCAGCACCGGGCCTTCGGTGGTTTCGACGGCCTCGCGCTGCTGCGGGTTCAGTTGGTCGAGAAAAGACAATGCGGAAGTGGCTCCAGAGCTGATGATTGGATTTTACAGTGGATGCGCGTCGTCCGGGAGAATGACGATCTCCCGATGCGCCACTTTCAGCATCGAAAAAGCAAAATAGGTCATCCAGGGCGGGGCGTCGCTCACATGCTTCACGAAGACTCGGATGACCCGAGTGGTCTGTCCTTCTGGAAACCATCCTTGAACGTCGTGCTAAATCGTTGCCGTTTGAAATCGTAGTCGTTTACAGACGTGTACGTTTTTCCGGAAATGTCTCGGTAACCACACCGGTCTGCTACTTTTCCCGTGGCGCTCTGCGCCGCGCCATCCGTAAGAGTTCTGTGCCCAAAAACCCCGATTAGCTCTTCGGAATCTTTATCCACCTCGATGCAGGTAATCTTACCGGTTTCGTTAACACCCGTGACGACCCACTCAATATCGAAAGCCGGCCCCTTACCAACATTCCTGAGGTGGGGAAATGCCTCGGCGCCGTTTCCGTTAACTGCAATTATGGCTGGTTTGAAAGTTGCCTCGGCAATTCGCTTCGTGTAGATGACATAAATAATTAGGGAGACCAGCCCGGCCATACCCACAGCTAGCTGAATCCAATCCGTGAGAGAGTTAGACAATGTCATGACACCTACCATGCGCCGCAGTGGGGTGGAGTGGCAAGGGCTTAAGCAAAGCTATCGAGTGCTACCCAACAGCCGCTCGCCGAGCCCATCCGCTTCGCTTCCCGTTTTGGATTATCATAAGTTCGTTTGCGACCTGCGACTGTGATTTATTTCTCCTGATCGCGGCTACACTCGTAGGCAGGGCCCGTGGTGTAACGGCAACACAGCACCCTGCGACGGTCGCAGATGCGGGTTCGAATCCCGCCGGGTCCACGCTCCCACTTTCGGGGCGCGGGTTCTGTGGGGAGCAAAGCAGGGATAGCTTCCCTACAAAAGTAACTTGACTGCAGATTTGGGTGACCTATACTAAGAGTGTCGCAGGGTGCTGTAGATGCCCAGATTTGATTGGCCCCGAGGAATCGGGGCCTTTACACTTTTGGACCCACTCTCGCCGCCTTGCACTCCTCACACGAGCAGACTTCCCGCAGGAACCGCCAGGAGTAGATCCCCAAATCGTGGTTGTCGTTCCAGGAGAACTTGATGGCGTACTTGCCGACGGCTTCGGCCGAAAGCGGCCTGGCCGCGGGCTTGAACATGGGGAGCACTCCGGGCGCGGGTTTGGGCGGTTCGCCGGCCCGCCGGCCGGCTTTGGCCCGCTCTTCTTCGCACATGGCGCAGGGACACGCATCGCGCAGATAAACGAAGTCGTAGTGCGAAACGTGGCCGTCATTCCATTCGATGTCAACGCCCGTGCCGGTGGTGAGATTCACCTTGACGGACTTGGGATCGGTGGCTGCGGTGGGCGACTGGAGCGGGGACTGCATGATCTCAGTATCGCATAGGGACGAGGCCGCCCTTATGCGGTCGTGGTGTTCCTGGGGGTCCGATCCATGCGGGGACGGAATGCCGGCGGTTAGCGGCTTGTACTTGAAGACGTGCTAGACGAACTGCTGCGGCCTGTGATGACTCCTACCGCCAAGCCGCCGAGCACTCCGGCCAGGATGCCAATTACCGCCAGCATCGCCACATTATCCAAGATTGAGTTCTTGTTCATCGTAGGTCTTGTCCTGAGATCTTGCAGATTGCAGTGTAGATGCAGGCCACGCAGATCGGCAAACCCGCTACATTCAATCGAAGCACCGGGATTGGCGGAACGAATGCCTCTCCTGTAGAATAGTGGTTTGCGATAAAGCCTTCAAGAGGATCTGGAACAGTCATGGCACAACAATGTGATATCTGCGGCAAGAAGCCGCAAGCGGGAAACCGCATCAGCCACGCCCACAACGTGACCAAACGGCGCTGGAACATCAACCTGCGTCCGGTGCATGCCAGGGTCAAGGGACAGGGCAAGCGCATCCGCGTGTGCACGTCCTGCCTGCGCAGCGGCAAAGTCGTTAAAGCGTAAGCACTTAACAGCAAACGGCGAGTTTCACAGCGGCTCTCGCGGTCGCTGCTCTCCGTCTTTGTTTCCCTGCGGTTATGGTTTGTCTTCCTGCACGGCGAGCAACTGCACGTCGAAGATCAGTGTGGCGTTAGGCGGGATGATCGTCTTGTAGCCGGCCTCGCCGTAGGCCAACTCTGGCGGGATGCGCAGCTGCCGCTTGCCGCCCACTTTCATGCCGGTCACGCCTTCGTCCCATCCTTTGATGACTTCGCCTTTGCCCAGCGTGAAATCGTAGGGCTGGTGCGCGTCCACGGAACTATCGAATTTCTTGCCCGTCGTGAACCAGCCGGTGTAGTGGACTTTGACGTGGTCGCCGTCTTTCGCAATCTCGCCGGTGCCGACCTTGATGTCCCAGTACTGCAGGCCGGAGTCGGTTTTCACTCCGTCGCCCGTGACTTTGGTCGGGGCGTTGGTGTTCAGAACAACCTGCACGCGTTTGTGCGCGGGCGTTTGCGCGTAGAGGATTGCGCATGTAAGAACCAGAACTGCAGCTACGGTCAGACTCTTTGTCATGTAGCTTCCCTGAACAAGTCTTAACCACAGAGGGCACAGAGGAACACAGAGACTTCAGGTTCCTCTGTGCTTCCCTGTGTCCTCTGTGGTTGAGGTTCTTGCTTACGCCAGCGCGATGACGTCAATTTCCACGAGCACATCTTTCGGAAGGCGGGCTACTTCGACCGTGGAACGCGCCGGGGGCGTCGTGCTGAAGTACTTGCCATAGACTGCGTTCATGGCAGCGAAGTCGTTCATGTTCTTGAGAAATACGCTCGAACGTACGACTTTGCCCAGGCCGCTTCCGGCCGCTTCAAGAATCGCTGACAGATTGCGCAGAACGCGGTCGGTCTGCGCGGCCACGTCGCCCGCGATCACCTGTTGGGTTGCGGGATCGATTGCTATTTGTCCCGAAGTGAAAATGAATCCGTTGGCTTTGATAGCCTGCGAGTAGGGGCCGATAGCCTGGGGGGCGTCTTTGGTGGAGATGACTTCGCGCATGAGAGCAGTGGTCAGTTGCCAGTGGTCAGTGGCCAGCAAAACATAACCACAGAGGGCACAGAGTAACACAGAGGTACGACCAATTCACAGGCGCTCATTCGGATTTTACTAGAGCGTGTTTCAAAAATGCCTTTCAGTTCGGACAGCTCATCCCTCAGGGGCTAAAAGCCCGCACTTTTGTTGGCCCATGGCGGCACGGCTGAAGCCGTGCCCTACCCAAAACCTATTTTTGAAACACGCTCTAGCCACTGACCACTGATCACTGGCCACTGCTCTTCAGATTCTCTGCAGTCTCTGCACTTCGTGCACGCCGGGGATTTTTCGCAGGCCGGCGATGATCTGTTCCATGTGCTTCAGATCGGCGATGTCGAGCACTACTTCAACGCTGGCCTGGCTGTTGGAGGTGTGCGCGGTGATATTGCGGATATTGCTCTTGGCGTCGCCGATCACTCCCGTAATGCTCTTCAGCATGCCGAAGCGGTCGTCGCAGAAAACAGTCAGTTTTACTGGGTAGGCGGTCGGAGTGCTCTCGTCGCGGGCCCACTCCACATCAATGCGGCGCTCGGGTTCATAGAGAAGATTGGTTACGTTGGGGCAGTTGACTGAGTGCACGGCCACACCCTTGCCCCGGGTGATGTAGCCGACGACGCCTTCGCCGCGGATGGGATTGCAGCATCGCGCGCGGTAGACCAGCATGTCGTCCTGGCCCCGGACGGTGATGGCGTTGTGATCGCCGAACACCCGCCGCACCACGCTGGCGATGCCGCCGGGCTGCGAGGTCAGGCCCTCGGCCTCGATGTCGCCCGAGATCGAGGGCGTCGCTCCGGCGGGCAGCAAGCGGGCTAGCACCTGCCGCGCCGAATATTTTCCGTAGCCGATCCCGGACATGAGATCGTCGGCCCTGCCCAGGCCGTAACCGGAGGCCACCTTCTGCAGTTCTTCGTCTTTGATTTCTTTGAGCGCGATGCGGTATTTGCGCGCTTCTTTCTCGATCAGTTTGCGGCCGATTTCAATGGCGCGCTCGCGCTGGTGCACATTGAGCCAGTGCTTGATTTTGTTGCGCGAACGTGAAGACTTGACCACGCCGAGCCAGTCGCGGCTGGGCTTATGACCGGGCTGGGTGAGAATTTCGACAATATCCCCGGAATGCAGCTTATGGCGCAGCGGCACCATGCGTCCGTTGACCTTGGCGCCGACGCAGGTGTGGCCGACTTCGGTGTGAATGGTGTAGGCGAAGTCTATGGGCGTGGCCTCGCGCGGCAGCACGACGACTTTGCCTTTCGGCGTGAAGGTGTAAACCTCTTCGGGATAGAGATCCACCTTCAGAGTGGAGAGAAATTCGTTCGGATCGCTGACGTCACGCTGCCACTCGACCACCTGGCGCAACCAGGCCAGGCGCTGCTCGTCTTGGGCCGACACCGGGCCGTCTTTGTATTTCCAGTGGGCGGCGATGCCCTCTTCCGCCATTTTGTGCATGTCCTCGGTGCGGATCTGGATTTCAAAGGGCGTGCCATCGTCGGTGATCACCGAGGTGTGCAGCGACTGGTAGAAGTTGGGTCGCGGCATGGCGATGAAATCCTTGATGCGTCCCGGCACCGGCCGCCACAGGTTGTGGATGATGCCAAGAACCGCGTAGCAGTCCGGCAGCGAGCGCGTGATGACGCGCATGGCGCAAAGGTCGTAAACCTGATCCGCGGCGATGTGCTGGCGTTGCAGCTTTTTATGGATGCTGAAGAGGCGTTTAATGCGGCTTTCGACGCGCGCCTGGATTCCAGCCTCCTTCAGCTTGTCCGTGATCGTCTGCTGCATTTTGGCGAGGAAGACCTCGCCCTGCTTGCGGCGGGCATTGACGGATTTTTCCACCTGCTCGTAGCCGAGGGGATCGAGGAAGCGGAAGCCCAGGTCTTCCAGTTCCCCGCGAATCTTGCCCATGCCGAGGCGGTGGGCGATGGGGGCGTAAATTTCCAGCGTTTCTTCGGCGATCTTGTGCTGGCGGTCGGGCGGCAGATGCTCCAGCGTGCGCATGTTGTGCAGGCGGTCGGCGAGTTTGATGAGGACCACGCGGATGTCGTCCACCATGGCCAGCATCATCTTGCGCAGGTTTTCGGCCTGCTGCTCTTCGCGGGTGGCAAAGTCTATCTTGCTGATCTTGGTGACGCCTTCGACGATGTGGGCGACCTGCTCGCCAAACTCCTTGCGGATGTCAACGATGGTGACCGAGGTGTCTTCGACGGAATCGTGCAGCAACCCGGCGGCAATGGCGACCGGGTCCATCTTCATTTCGGCCAGCACCAGCGCAACTTCCAGCGGGTGAACGAGATAGGGCTCGCCGGACGCCCGCGTCTGACCTTCGTGGTATTTCAGGGAAAAATCGTAGGCCTTCTTGACGATGGTCAGGTCGTCCTGGGGACGGTTCGCCTGCAACCGCTTCATCAGGTCGCGGAACTTGGTCAGGGTGAGAGCGGTGGTAGCGATCTGTTGGCGCAAGCTCGCCATGCAGGATTATAGCCCGCGAACAGCCCGGGAACGCGTGGGGAAACAAGCGTGGGCACGGGGCTCCTGCCTTGATTATAGCGTCGGACAGCACGACACAGGGAGCACTGCGCCCCGAAAAATAGGGACAGGCCGCTCTTGTGCGATGAGCAGGCCGGTGGACCCGCGCGGGAATAGTTGCCGGTTTCAAAAATTCCGCAACGAATTTTCAGGATGGGAAATTCGCTGCGGTTGCAGCCGTGAACAAAGTATTCGCCTCCAGTTGCGATCTGGTAGAGTGAGCACGATGACGGACCTTCGCATGGCGCGTGTGCTGGTCAGTGGGGTTTCCGGGCCGATCGGAGCGGCGCTGCTTCCCTCGCTAAAATCGAGTGGGGCGCTGGTTGCGCGACTGGTGCGGGCTGGTTCGACACTTGGGCCCGCCGGAGGCGACGAACGGATTCCGTGGGATCCGGCGCAGCCAATCTCTCCCGACGCGGTTTCCGGGTTCGATGCCGTGATTCACCTCGCTGGGGAAAGCATCGTCGGGCGGTGGAGTCCGGCGAAGAAAACGAAGATTCGCGACAGCCGGGTCGTGGGCACTCGCAACCTGGCGCACGCTTTGGCGCAGGCAAAAGATAAACCGCGGGTGTTCGTCTGCAGTTCGGCGATCGGGTATTACGGCGACCGTGGCGACGAGGTTTTGCGCGAAGAAAGCGCAGCGGGTACAGGATTCCTTCCCGAAGTCTGCCGCGAGTGGGAGGCGGCGACGCGGCCGGCAGCCGATGCCGGCATCCGCACCGTGCAACTCCGCACCGGGGTTGTTCTCAGCCCCAAGGGCGGCGCGCTCGGAAAGATGCTCATGCCGTTCAAACTGGGGGTCGGCGGCAGGATCGGAAACGGGCGGCAGTGGATGAGCTGGATTGATGTGCAGGACATGGTGGGCGCGATTCATCACATCCTGAAAACCGATCTGCTGCAAGGCCCCGTGAATATGGTCGCGCCCAAGCCTGTGACCAACTCCGATTTCACGAACACGCTGGCCGGCGTGCTCTCGCGTCCGGCCATCTTTCCCGTGCCCGCCTTCGCCGTGAAACTGGCTTTCGGCGAAATGGGAGAGACGGTATTGTTGGGCAGCCAGCGCGTCGAACCGGCACAATTGGTCGGTTCCGGTTACCCCTTCTGTTTCCGCGATTTGCGAGCCTCGCTCGATAACCTTCTGAAGTAAAGCGCCGAGGTACAGAGCAAGCGTTACAGAGCAATGTGACGGAGATCACATACTTCCACCGCTAACTCTTGTCAACATGCATCGTCTACAGTTGTGGGACTGAGAATGAGAAACAGACTCATCGCCGCTATTGTACTGGCCTCGCTGGCATGCGGGAACCTCCCGCTGGCCCTGGCGGTTTCCCATCGGTCTCCATCGCAGGAACTCGCTTCGCACTCTCATTCCCGCACGCAAGATCATTCCTGCTGTCCCAGAGTTCAGCCTCAGTTTGTGCCTTCAGGTTTTGCGAGAGTTATTCCCGGCATGCCATGCGGCGACGAGCATGCGTGCTGCACAAAGCAATTGCCCGGCAATACGCCCTCCCTGCCCGCATCCACTCGGATTCAACGGCCCGGCTCACAAGGTTTGACCGTGACCGCTCACGCCCAGGGTAGAAACAGCCTTGGGTCGATTTCGAGAACTGCGGGCGGCGATCCCATCCAATTTCACTCCGTGCGAAGTACGGTTCTCCGTATCTGAGTTCTGCGCTCGCGCCCGAGGCGCATTCCCTACCACAAAGCAGGCTGTTCTTGCTGGATTCGATGCCAGCCTGCTTTCGCGGCGTGCGCAAGCCCGCGAGATGAATTCAACCAAAAATTACGGAGACTTGAAAATTATGAAACACAAGATGATCGCCCTTATCCTGGCCCTGACCGTCATGTCCTGGGCCCAAACTACAACTCAAACCTCCCCAACCACGCCACAACAGAGCACCACGCCTGCGGAAAAAGGTAAGTGTCCATGCTGTGACAAGATGTCCACAGCCGACGCCAAAGAAGGTCCTGCCTGCTGTGCGCATCACGCCGACAACGGCGCAGCCGGCAAGGAAGTAGCCTCATGCTGCACGGGTGAAGGTGCGAAGTCCTGCTGCGGCGGCAAAGACGCGAAATCCTGCATGCGGAACGGCAAGGACAAGGCCGCGTGCTGCTCGGATTGCAAGGATAAAACTGCAGCCGCCTGCTGCGCGGGCCTGCGGCAAAGAATGCGGCAAGAGTTGCTGCTCTTCGGCGAAAAACCACGAAAAGTCCGCGTCGAAATGCTGCGCTCACGAACTGCGAGCCGCCAACGAACTGCCCCATGGCTTCTCAGCATTCGGAAGGTAGCATGCGAAGTGCATAGGCCCCAGCTTTTGCTGGGGCCTTTTTTCGATTCGGCGAATCACAGGAGTCCGATTACTGGCTTAGCATCCCGTCCGGAGCACGCACCGGCAGCGCGCAGACTGCTCCCTCGCTGAAATTTTCTCCCTCAATTCCGAAAGCATGATCGAACCGGGCGCGGTAATTTTCCCACGCGATCGCGGAGGTGAGTTCCACGAGTTCAGGCTCGGTGAATTGCTCGCGCAGGCGCGTGAACAACGCGTCCGGGATCTCCACCGGAGTCCGGGTCATGGCGTCGGCATACTCAAGGACCAGCCTATCCAGTTCGGAAAAGCTGAAATCGGAGCGGTAATGATTCAGATTGGCGATCTGCTCGGCCGAGATGCCGCTTGCCCTGCCCACGGCAGAGCCGATGTCAATTCAAAACGGGCACCCCACCAGGGTTGCAACGCGAAGCTGCGCCAACTCCTTCAGCTTGGAAGCGACCAGCTTGCTGCCCATCTGCGATTGCTCCATCTGGCCATATCCCCACAAGACTCGGGGATGATGCGCGGTCACCTGGATGGGCATGATGACGTGGCCCAGCCGGCGCCGGGTCAAAGCGTAGACCATCCCCACAAACAAGCGGCGGAGCAGACCACCCTGATTGCGGGGTGCGCCCGGGATGCGTGCCATGGCGGACTCCTTATCAGAACTTGATTCACTGCGGGTTGGGACGGTTCATTTCTTGCTGCAGTTTTTCGAGCAGCTGCGCCCGCTGCTCTGTGGTCAACTCCCGCTGCAGCTCTTCCAGGGCCAGGGCCACGATGTGATAGTGGTGCGTACCTGCGAATCTGGGATCGGTGGTGATGTCGAGCCAGAGTTTGTGCATCAGTTCGACGTCCTGCGGGCGCATGCGCGGAGTGTGAGGTCCAAGGGCGTACTCGCGGGTGGTGCCGTCGGGGGCGCACACTTCCAGGACCAGGCGCGGACGGGGCTCCGGCAGGCGCTCCCACGCGTCGCCGGTCAGCTTGGCCTGCTCATCGGAGGTGAGCTTGTTGGAAAGCCCGCAGACCACGCGGCTGGAATCCAGGCGCTGCGCCGTGACCACAATAGCCTCGAATACATCCGTCGCGGGCACAACCAGCAACGAGATGGGCTTGCCTTCCTTCTCGGCCACGGCGACGGCGGCAGTGAAGAGTTCCTGTTCGTAATGGTCGAACACCTGGCTGGCATCCAGGACCGCACTGCCACTGAAACTATGTTCGCGATGGTACAGGCGGGCGCTCATGACCACAACGTCCTGCTTGCCCGTGTGGGTGTGGCCCAGCACATGCCGCAGGTAGTAAAGATTGCGGGGATCGCGCACCGCCACCAGGACGTTGCCGGGCCGCACTCCCATGGCGCCGCTGCCCAATTCCTGGTTGCTGTAAACTCTGAACTCGTCGAGCTGCTCGGGCTTGCCGTGACGCTCCCGGGTGACGTGGCGCTCGGAAAGCGTAAAGATCGTGAAGAACACACCGCTGAAAATCAGCCCCGCGATAGTCGCTTCATACTTGGTAAACAGGTTGACCACCGCCGTGATCAGCAGCACCGCGGAGATGAGGACCAGTCCCACCGGGATCTCGGTCTTGCCGATGTGCAGGTTGCCCGGCACCTTCCACTCCCGGTTCCCCGGTTCGGTGAAACGCAGAACGAGCACCGCCAGCGATTTCATGGCGAAGCTCCAAATCACTCCGAAGGCGTAGAGCGCTGCCAGCACGTACACGTTGCCCAGGCTGAGGAAAATAGTCAGCAACTGCATGCAGACGATCAAGTTGATGATGCGGAAGCTGGTGCCGTAACGATGGTGCGGCTTCTGGAACCAACTGGTCAGCACACCGTCTTCGGCCACGCGATTCAAGACGCCATTCGCGCCCACGATGGATGTGTTCTGGGCGCCCGCCAGAATCAGCACCCCCACCAGCACCACGAACCCGTGAAACAGCAGTTTCAGGCTGGTCGGCCCCACCAGGTACATGGCAATGCCGCCGATGAGGTTGGCGAAGTAATCGGGGCGGACGTTGTCCGGAATGATCATCACCGCGAAGAACGAAACCAGCGAGGTGAACAGCAGGCTGTAAATGAAAATCACCAGCCCGGTTTTCTCCAGGTTCTTCAACTTGGGATGTTCGATTTCGCGGTTGACCTGGGCCAGGGTCTCTTCGCCGCTCATGGCCAGCACGGAGTGCCCGAAACCGACGAACAAAATGATCCACGTGATGTGGCCGAACCAGGTTCCGTTGAGCCAGCCGAGCGACTCTTTATTGAGCGGAATTACGCCTGCATGCAGCGGGTTCGGGGGCAACTGAACCGGCGCCCGCAAAACCGTGATCGTGCACCAGATGATCAGAATCACCACCATTACGGTGGTGATCGCCATGATCTGTAACGCCTTCTGGCTGGATTCGTGGATGCCCTGCGTGTTCTTCCACCAGAAATAGATCACGATGATGACGGCCAGTCCCGCGGCGAAGTGGTCGTCAGAGAAATTCAGCGGGCGGTGGAGGACTACCCCAATGTCCTTGATGAACCCCGCCAGGTATTGTCCGGCGGAGACCGCGCTTATGGGACCCGTCAGAACGTAGTCGAAGAGCAGGGCGGAGACCGAGAACTTGGCCAGCGTTCCGCCCATGGCTTCTTTGACCACACGGTAAACGCCACCGCGGACGAACATGCTGCTGGACTCGATGTAGAGCGCCCGCACGGCATAGCTGAACAGCATGACCGCGAGGATGAACCAGGGCGCGCTCTTCCCGATCACCTTCTCGGCATCGCCGCCGGCGTAGTAGGCCGAGGAAGCCAGGTCCGACAGAACGATGGCGGAAGCACGCCAAAACGAGATAAAGGTCAGCATCACCGTGGTGGCGACGAAGACCTTTACTGCCGGTTTTGTACTTCCAGGGAATGTAGCCATGCTTCCTATGAATGGCGGAAACCGCGATTAGGGCTAAACCTATTGAAGATAGCACAGGGAGCGGGGAGGAGACCTCTCCCGATGCATGAAGATCTTAGGCGGAAGTTTTCGAGTGGCCAGATGTCTGGCCCTTCGGCGCAAGATAGGTGTGGGTGATGCGGTCGTGCCAGCACAAGCCGTCTTCGTCCAGAAAGACCCAGAGATATCCCATCCCGAGGGAAGCCGCTGACAGATACGAAGCAAGCACGCGCCAGCGGCGCAAAGAGCGGCTGGGCCGGATGCCATCAAAACGGGCCAGTTCGAGGCCGGCGGCCCGGAGGCCCGGCGTGCTGGTCGCGTAGACGATGAGCAGGTACTGGTACGCCCCCCAGCACAGGCAGGGGATTGCCGCGGCCAGGCCCAGAATCTGAATCAGTGGCGGACGAATCCCCGTGCCCTTCCAGAAAATGCCGCCGAACAAGCCTGCGGCCGCGGCGATAATCAACCCATCAGCTGCGCCAGCGAGCACACGCCGCGCCAGCGATGCACCTTGCAGAGGAAAGTCAATGCCGGGCCGCTTTTCAGCTTTCTGGCGCTCGGCCGCTTCGATCATGATCCCGCCCAGCGCTGGCGGCGGAGGTGCGGCCTCCGGGACTTCCAGGATTCGGGGACGATCCATAACCGGCTCCGCCAGTTGATCGTCTGGGGGCGGCGGGGGGCCCCAGGCCAACCGCGGAAATTCCAGAATCTTTGCCCCGGAACGTTCAACCGGGGTGGTCTCGGCCTGCGGTACAGTCGGCGAAGCTTCCGGCCTCGGCTGGGCATCGCTGCTTGCGGCGGCGGGCATCTCTCTCATCCCATCGAGCGCCAGCGCCTGGTCTGAGAGTGGCTCGAATTTAGGGAAAGACGAAACCGTGGAGGACGCCGAACCTCCGGAAGATTCAACCGCGTCGAACTGCAGCAGTAGGGACGGGTATCGGGGCGGACGGATCTTGCGGCGGGCGCGGTAACGGCTGAGCCGCTCCGAGAGTTCATTGCGCCAGGCATAGGTATCCGGTTCGCTGGCAGAGCCCGGTGTGGGCGCCGCGGCGGGTGCCAATTCCTCCTGCGAAGCAGCGGCCGTCGCCAAAGTGGTGGTGGGCATACCCTCGACCGCTTCAATCGCTTCAGGATCAGGCTCGGGTTCAAGTTCTGCCAGGGCATCCAGGCTGGCCGTAAAGCGCTCTTCGCTCAGGTCGGGAGCCTCGGGATCAACCAACTCCGCCCCTGCCGTTACCTGCCGGTTCGAGAGAAACGACGGCTCAGGCGCAGGGGCGTTCCCTGCGTCAGGCCTCCACCTCGGCGAAGGGGGAGGGGGCTCCGAATGGCAAAGGCAAACCTCACCGCACCGCGGACAAATCATCACACCCATTCTTGTGAAATCATGACAGTCACTACGCAACGGGCAACCGGAGGCGGCCCAACGGGAATCCTAGCCTGGTTCGCCACTTTGCCTTGCAGGCAGCGCCGTGCTAAGTTCACGATGCCGCGGCAGAAGCGCCGAAAGGGACAGGTTCGCTTTCCATGAGCGATCGTCTTCCGTTGATTTTCTTCCGATGGTCTTCTTTCCGATGACCCTTCGCACTAGATTCCTTATCACGGCGCTCTTTCTTTGTCATCAGCTTCTCACTCCTGCGCTAGTAACCAGCCAGTTGCTTGCGGGAGTTTCCGCTCCATCTGGCCCACAGGGTCAGCAGAAAACGGTGGGCCCCCCGTCGAGTACGCCTTGTGCCAGTCAGGCGACCGCTCCGAACTCAGACGCGACCATCATCTGCGCCATCCAGCAGGAAAAGGACGGGGGCATCTACAAACTGCACGGAGAGGCGGAGATTCACTACCGCAGCTACGTCCTCCGTGCCGATGAAGCCACCTATGACTCGGACAGCGGCCTGGCCACTGCCTCCGGACATTTCACGCTCGACGGCGGCCCCAACGACGACCACATCAAAGCCAGCCACGGGACTTACAATCTGACCGCCGAGACCGGCCGCTTCTACGACGTAACCGGGACCACCGGCATTCGCTTTGAGGGCAACACGGGAGTGCTGACCTCAACGGCCCCCTTTGCCTTCACTGGCAAGGTTGTCGAGAAAACTAGCCCCGACCACTACCTGGTTTACGACGGCACGATCACCACGTGCGAACTCCCCCATCCAAAGTGGCAGTTCCGGACTCATGAAGCAGTTGTGGATGTGGGCGGCAATGCCCAGATTTATCACAGCACGTTCTGGCTGCACGGTTTCCCGGTTTTCTACTTTCCCTATGCCACTCATCCCGTGGAGCGGGAGGCCAGGCAGACGGGATTTCTGATCCCGACGGCTGGCCAGTCCTCGATCAAGGGCACCATCGTCGGCGACGCCTTCTATTGGGCCATCAACCGCAGCATGGATGGAACTGTGGGCGCCGAATATTTTTCCAAGCGCGGTTGGTCGCAAAGAGGAGAGTTCCGGGCGCGCCCCACCGAAACGTCTTATGTTGACCTGAACTACTTCGGCGTCACCGATCGCGGCACCGTGATTAACGTTCCCTGCGTCGGCGCTCCCACCACTACCTGCCCGCAACTGCTGCGGGAAGGCGGCCAAGATGCACGGCTGGCCGCGGAAGGCAACTATCACGGCTTCCGGGCTGTCTCCAATATTGATTACCTGAGTTCCTTCCTGTTTCGGCTGGCCTTCAACGAGATTTTCACCCAGGCAGTGAACTCGGAGGTAAAGTCACAGGTATTCCTCGCGAAATCCTGGAACGGTTTCTACTTGAGCGGCATGGTCGAGCGCTACCAGAACTTCTTTCAAACCACCAACACCGATGGCACGCTCACCAATCCGCCGGTTTTCGACGCCATCAAGATTTTGCACACTCCCAGCTTCGACGCCTCTAGCGTGGAGCGGGCCGTGGGCCGGACGCCATTCTTCTGGTCATTTGACGCGTCGCTCGGCGGTCTGGGCCGCGGCGAACCCGGTTTCCGCACCGGAAGTCTGGGGCGCTTTGAGGTCAACCCGGAAATTTCCCTCCCTTTGCAGTTTCATGGATGGTCCCTCCGTCCGGCTGTAGGTCTGCGGGAAACCTACTACACGCAACGCCTGGTGAACGGACTCGCGGTGGAGGACGGAACCAACCGCCAGGCCCTGGAAGCCTCGGTGGAACTGCGGCCTCCGGTACTGGAGAAAGTATTCGACAAGGAATTTCTGGGACGAAAATGGAAGCACGTGATCGAACCGCGCGCTGTTTATCGCCTGGTCACAGGCGTGAACGATTTCGCCCAGGTCCTCGAATTCGACGATCGCGATATTTTGAGCAACACGCACGAGATCGAGTACGGCTTTGTGACCCGTCTCTATGCGAAGCGCACGTCGGCGCAGACCCAGTCGTTACAAACTCAGGGGTGCGAGACCTCCATGACCGGCCTTGCAGTCGGCGCCGCGGCTCCGGAACAGATCGTGCCCTGGCGGCGCTCCACCCTCTTGGAAAATCAGCCCTGCGTTCCAGGCCCCGAAGTGAAGGAAATCGCCACCTGGGAGCTGGCGCAAAAATATTTCCTCGATCCGACCTTCGGCGGAGCACTGGTTTCCGGCCAGCGCAACGTCTTTACCACCACGGAGGATCTGACCGGCATCGCTTTCCTCATCGAACCGCGGCATCTTTCGCCGGTCGTGTCCCGCCTGCGCGTCGCCACCAGCAGCCGCACCGATACCGAATGGGATCTCGATTACGACTTCCAGCTCAGCCGCATCAACTCCAGTACGCTGCTGGTCAATTACAACCTAGGGCCATTTACCTTTGGCGGCGGAGACGCTTTTCTTCAGATTCCCCAAGCCCAGACGTCAGGCTCTGTGCCAAGCGAAGGCACCTGCAGCCCGGTTGCCACCACCACCCAGGTGACCTGTAAATTCCAGCAATTTCGCGTGGCGCTGGGATACGGCGGCTTGAACCGGCGTGGATTCAGCGTGGCCAGCAGCTTCGGCTTTGATGCCGAAGTCCGGCAATTGCAGTTCGCCACCGCACAGACCACCTACAACTGGGACTGCTGCGGCGTCACCCTCGAATACCGCCGCTACGCCATCGCCAACGTGCGGAATGAGAATCTGTTCCGCTTTACCTTCACGCTGGCCAATATCGGTTCGTTCGGGAACCTGCGGCGGCAGGAGCGGCTGTACTAGCCGCCCCTGTTACCATACTCGGAATGCCTTTCCCCGAAGCCAATCTCAGCGCGAAAGAATCGCAACTACGGGTGGAACTGCGCCGGATGGGCCGCCTGCTCGTCGCCTACTCCGGCGGAGTGGACTCGGCCTATCTGGCCTGGACCGCTCACCGCGTGCTGGGCAACGATATGCTGGCGCTGATTGCCGACTCCCCCAGCCTGGCCCGCACCCATCTGGCCGATGCCATTGCCTTTGCCGGCGAACAGGGAATTCCGATCGAGGTCATCGCGACCTCCGAACTCGACCGTCCCGAGTACGCCCGCAATGACAGCCAGCGCTGCTTTCACTGCAAAGACGAACTGTTCGCGGTGATGGAGCAAGTCCGCGCCGCGCGCGGGTTTGACGCGATTGCCTATGGCGTGAATGTGGACGACCAGGGCGATTTCCGTCCCGGGCAGGAGGCGGCTCGGCAGCATCACGTCACCACCCCGCTGCTGACGGCAGTACTCACCAAGCGGGAGATTCGTGAACTGGCGCGCCAAGCCAGACTGCGCGTCTGGGACAAACCGGCGTCCGCCTGCCTTTCCTCCCGCATCGAGTATGGGCGCCCGGTGACGCGCGAGGCGATCGAGGTCGTTGAACGTGGCGAGGACGCCCTGCGCGCCCTTGGTTTCCGCCAGTTCCGCGTCCGCCACCACGGGGAGATCGTGCGCATCGAGATTGCACCGGAGGAACTGTCGCGCGCCCTGAGCCCCGCCATGGCCGCGGAGTTTACTGCGATCTTCAAGGCGCTAGGTTTTCAGTTTGTCACGCTCGATCTGGAGGGCTTCCGCTCCGGTTCCATGAACTCACTGCTGCCTGCCGAGCAACTCCGCCGTACTGGCTAGAGAGGCTTGTCCGCGCCTGCCGGTTCCGGCCCGGCCCGCATCCGCTGTGAGATAATCAGACGGTAATTCCTGATGCTGAGGCGGTTCCTGGTGGCCACAATCCGACGTTCCCTGGTGATCCTGCTTGTGATTTGCCTGGGCTGCAGCGCCCAGTCTGTGCCTCCCGACACAGCGCGAAAAATCGAGCACCAGGTGCGGTCGTTTTACAACGTCCCGCCAGAAGTAAGAGTTCTGATCGGAGCCATCTCTCCCAGCACCGACTGGCCCGGTTATGACTCGGTCGCCGTAACGATAGACAACGGTGACGGCAAAAAGGACTACGTATTCTTGCTCTCCCGGGACCGCAACACCATGCTGCGCGTAACGAAATTCGATCTGACCAAGGATCCTTTTGCCGATCTGATGAGCAAGATTGACGTCGCTGGCCGGCCTTCGCGCGGTGCCAAGTCCGCCAAGGTCGTGGTGGTCAATTTCGACGACTTTGAGTGTCCCTTTTGCTCCCGCATGCACCAGACGCTGTTTCCGGAAATCATGAAGGAATATGGCGACCGAGTCACGTTCGTGTACAAAGACTACCCGCTCTACGAGATTCATCCCTGGGCGATCCATGCGGCCGTGGACGCAAACTGTCTGGCACAGCAGAATCCCGATGCCTACTGGGACTTCGCCGACTACATCCACGCCAACAAACAGGAAGTAGACAGCGAGAAGACGCCCGGAGCGCGCCTGGAAGCCATTGACAAAATGGCCATACTGCAAGGGCAGAAGCACAACCTTGAGGTGACGAAGCTGCAGGCGTGCGTAAAGGCGCAGAAGGAAGATGCGGTACGAGCTTCGATGAAGGAAGCGGACGGTCTGGGCGTCAGCGCGACGCCGACCCTCTTCGTCAATGGCCAGAGGGTTGAGGGAGCGGTGCCGATCAGCCAGCTCCGCGCCACCCTGGACAGCGCGCTGAAAGACGCCGGCGTGCCGGTCCCCCAGCATTTGCCGTCGGCTCCCCCGACAGCATCTAAGTAATCGGCCTTGGGAGACGCCCGCGGAGCCGCTCCAGGGCTGGACTTTTTTCGCGTTCGTATGCGCTGTTACAGATGGGAGACATGCTCTTGAGAAAAAACTTGCTTGGTGGCCGGGTCGCGCCAGCGCTCTCTGCCACTCTTCTGCTGGCGGCTTTGTGTGCCTGCGGTTCGCAGCCGGGTGGCGATGTGATGGCCACCGTGGATGGCCGCAAAATTTTCCGGTCCGACGTGGACAAGTACTACGACAACCAGGTCGCCTCGGCCCAGCAGTCGCCTACCGGCGAGCAGGCCACCGCGCTGCGCCTGAACATCCTCCACCAGATGATTGACGACGAAATCCTCATGCGCCGGGCCGAGAAACTCGGGCTGCTGGCTACCGACGAAGAAGTGGACCGCAAGTACAACGAAATCAAGTCCCCGTTCACGCAGGAGGAATTCGACAAGCGCCTGCAGGAGAAAAAGATTACGCTGGCCGACTTCAAACGCGATATCCGGCGCTCCATCACGGTGGACAAGGTGATGAACAAGGAAGTGTCGTCCAAGATCAACGTGACCGATCAGGACATTACCGATTACTACAACGCGCACAAAGCGGAATTCAACCTGATCGAGCCGCAGTATCACCTCGCCCAGATCATGGTGACTCCTATGCCCAACCCTCAGGCCCATAACCAGAACGAAAAGGCGCAGAACGAGGCCGAAGCGCACAAGAAGATTCAGATGATCGCGAACCGCCTCGACAGCGGCGACGATTTCGCCACCCTGGCCATGAAGTACTCCGAAGACCCGGAAACCTCCGGCAACGGCGGCGATCTTGGCACCGTACCCGAGTCTTCGCTCCGCAGCACCGACCCGTTTACCCGCGAGGCGGTCATGAAGCTGAAGCCCGGCCAGTACAGTGGAATCATCGGAGTGGTGAATCCCGCCACCAAGCAGGCCCTGGGATTCCGCATCGTCAAGCTGGTGTCAAAGGAACCGGCGGGACAGCGCGAGTTGTCCGATCCGCGAGTGCAGCAGGCCATTCGCTCGCAGCTTCACGACCGCCGCGAGCAGTTGCTGAAGGCCGCCTATTATGAGGTTTTGCGGGATACCGCAAAGGTCGAGAACTACTACGCCAAGAAGGTTCTGGACAGCAACGGGCTGGAGAAATAGTTACTCGAAGTAATTATTCGACAATCGCCAGTACGTCTCCGGCGTTCACGGCGGCTCCTTCGCGGACAAGAATCTTCTGGATGGTTCCTTTTTTCGGCGACTTGAGTTCATTCTGCATCTTCATCGCCTCAACTACGAGGATGCCGGCGCCAGCCTCGACCTCGGCTCCCTGATTCGCCAGCAATCGCACCACTTTGCCGGGCATGGGAGCGGTCAGTTTCCTGGGGCCGTGATCGTCCACCGCGCGGGCGCGCCCGCGCAGCGAACGCGGATCACGCACTTCCGCCGCAAAGCGGACGCTGCCAACCCAAAGGTGCATCTCGTTGGCCACGCGCTCACATTTCACCTCAAAAGCCTGGTTGCCGAGGCGCAGCGAGAGTACGTCCGGGCGCGCGAGGACGGCGTCCACTGCCACGTCGCGTCCATCAATCTGGCAGGCCCAGCGGCCGTCCACCCGCCTGAGGTCGAGCCGGTAACTCTTGCCGTCGATCGTGATGTCGTAGGTCATCGCAAGCTGTCAGCGCTAAATAACCTGAGCCAGTTCATCGCATGGCCTCGCGGCGAGCCGCACCCTTCCAGTTGGAAACCGCCTTCGAATTGCCGCCCGCCGAGCCGTTCGTGGTGACTCGTTCGCCCGGACCCGCGGCTGCGGAACCAAGGGCGGCAAACAGGCCCGCGGCGATCACCGCGACTTCGACTGCCCTGGCATCGCGGGGCGAATCGGGCCGTGTGTCACTCTTCTGCTTCAGCATGCGATCCAGGAACCCGGTATCGAGCTTTGCGGCGCGGAAATCCGGATCGCAGAGGATGCGCCGGAACAGCGAAATATTGGTCTTGATCCCGCCAACAAAATATTCGTTCAGCGCACGCGTAAGCCGGCTGATAGCCTGCTCGCGGTCGGTCCCGTACCCGATCAGCTTGGCCAGCAGCGGATCGTAGTCCATGGGTACGGTCCAACCCTCGTACATGCCGCTATCGCGGCGAATTCCCGGGCCCGAGGGCGAAAGCAGCAGGGTAATTTTGCCCGGACTCGGAAAATAGTTGTTGTCCGGATCCTCGGCGTAAATGCGGCACTCGATGGCGTGTCCGCGAATCTTGACGTCGTCTTGCGAAAACGGCAGCCGCTCGCCCGCCGCAATGCGAATCTGCAAGTGCACCAGGTCGAGGCCGGTGATCAACTCGGTCACTGGATGCTCCACCTGCAGGCGGGTGTTCATCTCGAGGAAGTAGAAGTTCTTCTGCTGGTCCACCAGGAACTCGACCGTGCCGGCGTTCGTGTATCCCGCCGCCTGCGCTACCCTGACGGCAACTTCGCCCATCCGGCGCCGCATGTCGGAATCCACGATCGGCGAGGGCGCTTCCTCCACCACCTTCTGATGCCGTCGCTGCAGCGAGCATTCGCGCTCGCCCAGATAAACGGTATTCCCGTGCTCATCGGCCAGCACCTGCATCTCGATGTGCCGGGGATTGATGATCGCCTTTTCGATATAGACTTCGCTGTCGCCAAACGAGCGCTCCGCCTCGCTGCGGGCTCCCTCCAGCGCCGACTTCAGGTCCTGCGGCGTGTGCACCAGGCGCATGCCTTTGCCGCCCCCGCCCGCCGCCGCCTTCAACATCACGGGATACCCGATGCGCGCCGCCACCTGCTCTGCCTCCTCGACTGATTCCAGGCCCTTCGATGTGCCGGGAACGATGGGAACACCCGCCAGCTCCATGGACTGCCGCGCCTGCGTCTTCGACCCCATGGCGTTCATCGCTTCCGCCGTCGGGCCGATGAACTTCACGCCAGCGCCCACGCACGCTTTAGCGAACTTCGCGTTCTCGGAGAGAAATCCGTAACCGGGATGAATCGCATCTGCACCGGAGCGTGCAGCAACATCGAGAATCTTCTGCATGTTGAGATAAGACTCAGACGCGGCCGGCGCTCCTATGGGGTACGCCTCGTCAGCCTTGCGCACGTGCAGCGAGGCCCGATCCACGTCGGAGTAAACCGCCACCGCGGCAATTCCCATCTCGTGGCAGGCGCGGATCACGCGCACTGCAATCTCGCCCCGGTTCGCAATGAGAATCTTCTTGAACATAGAAAAGTCCAGCCTGCAGGGAACAGCCGGCGCCCCGGCCAGACCGGATATTGTATCTGGAGTCGCCGAATCGCGCAGGGCTTTGTCACGCCTACAGGCTGGTGCGAACTGCCAGCTCTCCCTGGGACGGCGCGGTGGAGGCTATCTGAGATTCTGCCGATTGGGACGGTTCTTCTTCGTCATCCAGCCCACGATGTGGTTCCATGTGACCACCCAGGGCACGATCAGGGAGAACAGCAGCCTGGCCGCGAGCGTCCGGAGGGATACCCCGCGAAGGCTCCGCCAGTCGAGCCGAAATGCGAAATAGACTTCAAGCGCCAGCACGCAGAGCAAAGGGATCGCCGTGCGCACCAGCAGCGGAACCGCCAGCACTTCCACCACGCAGCGGGACAAATTTCGCAGCAGGCGGGCCGGCCGCGCGCCGGAAACGCCGTCGCTAACCGAGTAGTTGGCCAGTTGCCGAACCGCAGAAGAAAACGTATGGCGAGGCCGGTAGAACGCCTTGGCCCGGTCCACAAATGCTGGGGCGACCAAGGCACGCGCCTTCTGGTCGAAGACCGTATCCTCCCCGAAAAACAGGGTCTCGGGAAACCCTCCCACGCGCTGCCACAATTCTTTGCGGAAGGCCATGGAGCGCGCCGTGCAGGACTTTGTTTTCGCATCCGCACTAAGCTTGACGCCGAGAAACGGCGCCGAAGCGACATCCCAGAGAGTGCGAGAGTCCGGGTCAATGCACGAACCACCGACGGCGTATTCGCTCTCACCACTGCGAATCGAAGCGGTAAGGTTTTCCAGCCAATCCCGGCGGTATCCGCAACCGGCGTCCGCGCAGGCCACCACCTCCGAGGTAACCGCCGCTATGGCGACATTGCGCCCGCGCGCGATGGGCCCGGGGGAGTGCTCCAGTCGGCAGCTTTCATCGCGAATCGGGATGAGACTCGAGTATTTCAGTTTCGCGGCCTGGAGCCGCTCCCAGGTTCCGTCGCTGGAACCTCCATCCACGATCACCACCTCGGCGGGAGCAAGCGTCTGCTCCGTGAGGGTGCTGACCAGCCGGTCAATGTCTTCCACCTCGTTGAGGACGGTGGCTACCACGCTTACTGCTGGCATGCTCTCCAAACCCGTGTGTCCCCCAGACACAGCGCTACTGGTCACTGCCAGTCACGACTGATTCAGCGCGATTATACCCGCCAGCCCCAGACAGCTTCGTACAGAGGTGGTCGGGGCCGGGTTGCAAACCGTGGGTTCGGCCGCTATCGTAGAACTTCGTGGCTGAACCCGCACGCTCGCCGCAGGATTTGACTCCCCTCATTCCCGCTTCGCGCCGGTTCTTCCGGCGGATCAACAGTGGCCTGCTCCGCTGGGATCCGGCCTATCGGCTCTATCTCAGGCTGAAATTCAGAGCCAGCCGGCCCTCCGGCATCCCGGGCCCCAATATCGCCAACGGCACCCTCAAGAGCCGTGCGGAGTGGCAGCACGCGTTCGAAAATGCCAGGAAGCTCCGCATCCCACTCCATCGTGCACCCGAGAAAAACTGGGACCATCTGGCCGCGGTTTCCACTATTTTGGCGCGGACTCCCGCCTGCGCCCGCGTTCTCGATGCCGGCGCGGAATTCTACAGCAACGTCCTGCCCACGCTCTTTCTCTATGGTTATCGCGATCTCTACGGAATCAATCTCTCTTTCACGGATCCGGCTCGCCGCGGCTCGATTCGCTACCTGCCCGGCGATCTCACGCGTACTCCCTTTCCGAACGACTTCTTCGACGCCATTACCTGCATGAGCGTCATCGAACACGGCGTACCCCTGGACACTTACTTCCAGGAAATGCACCGCCTCCTGAAGCCGGGCGGAGTGCTCATCACTTCGACCGACTACTACCCCACGCCGATTGACACGCGTGGACTGGTTGCTCACGGATGCCCGGTCAAAATCTTTTCCAAGCCGGAGATTCAGTCCGCTTTATCCCTGGCGCAGCAAATGGGACTGAAGCCGACCGGAGACGTCGACCTGAAATGCGTGGAAAAGCCGATCCGGTGGGAGCCTTACGGGTTGGAGTACAGCTTCGTGCTGTTCACACTGCAGAAAGAGCCTTGACGCGGTTGTTCCTTGCCCCGCCAAGATTCAAAAGCCTCCTTCGCGCCATTGGGCGAAGGAGGCTGAACTTTGTAAACCGTCGAGCCGATTACTTGGACTGATCTTACTTGGACCGATCTTACTTGGACTGATCCATCGTAATTCCGCCCGCGGCTTTCTCCGCCGCCTTTTCCGCTTTCGCCTTCTTGACTCGCAGCGTCTCGTCCACCCAGTGGTCGGCCGTTTTCAGATCTTCTTCCCGCGACGCCAGGTCGTCGCATTCCACGTCGCCCTTCTCGCGGTACATGAGGTTCATGTAGGCCATCGCGTCGTCATAATCGGGACGAAGCTGGATGGCCTTGTTCAGGGTGTCAATGCCTTCCTGGATGGAGGGCGCATTCTTTACCTTCAGTTCGTCGCAGGCCTTCTTCTGGTCCTTGTTCTTGGGATTCAGATGTTCTTCCGGCTTTAGGCCCAGCTTGGCGCGCTCTTCCATGCGGGGCTGGTAGCATGCGGTCCAATCGATCACGCCCACCGAGTAGTAGGGCTCCGGATCGTTGGGATCGGTGTCCGACGCCAGGCGGTAATACTTCTTGGCGTCGTCCCACTTCTTCATGTTGAGATACAGGTAGGCGATGCCCTTCGCGCTGTTGACCTTCTGATCGCGCGCCGGATTGGCGTCAATCACCTTCTGGTATTCATCAATCGCCTGCTGCGCCGCGCGCAGGTTGTCCGGAGAGTCCACGCCGGGAATATACTGCGACACGAAGGCCGTGGCCAGGTACATGCGGGCGTTGATGAGGCTTGGGTCAAGCTGCACGGCCTGCTGAAAATGGTCAATGGCCTGCTCGTAATGGGAATTCTTGTAGGCTTCGACACCCTTGTTGAGCTGGTCGCGGGCCCGTAGCTTGTTGCAGCCCACAGAGGAGAAGAGCGCCAGCATAGCAGCCGCCAGCGTGAGCAGCCTTAGATTCTTATTCATTGCGGTATAAGTCTCCCTTGCCACAGCATCCTAGGCCCAGAGACAGCAGTTTGACAAGCGCTGGCAGCGGCCCGGAAAGCACCAGGCCCTTTTGCGCTGAACTGAAGCGCGTTGCGGGCGCTACCGGACGGACCGTCTAGTTGCCTGCTTCAATCTTCGCGGTAATCAGACCGACCTTGTCCACACCCGCAGCGTGGGCAATATCAATCACGTTGGCGACGTTGGCGAAGGCGACGGCGTCATCGCCCTTCACGAACATGACCTTTTCCGCGCGCTGTTTGTAGATGTCGGTCAAACGCCCTTCCAGGTTGTCCCAGGTCGCGTCTTCGTTGTTGATCTTCACGCCCGGCTCCTGTCCGGCGCCACGGTCGATTAACTGCACGACGATGGTGCGGTCGGGAGTGTTGTTCTTGGGCGCGTTGGGCGGAGGCGGCTGGGGAACCAGCGCATCCAATCCCTTCGGCGTCACCGGCGAGATCACCATGAAGATGATCAGCAGCACCAGCAGAACGTCAATGAGCGGTGTGACGTTGATGTTCGCACTCTGGCCGCCGTGCGTCCCAACATTCATTCCCATGGTCGTTCTCCTCTATTGCCCGGGCGCAGCCGCAGCTGGCGGGGCGCCTGGAGCCGTTTTCTTCTGATCGGTGAGCAAGCCCAGGTCATCCACCCCGGCGGCCCGCACACTGTCCACGACCTTCACCACTTCGCCAAAATGCGCGCGCATGTCGGCCTTCACGTACACCTGCTTGTTCTGCTGGTTGGAGGCCAGCCGGTCCTTCACCTTGGTGGTCAGAGCGTCAATCGAAATCTGATCGCTGCCAAAGTACACCTGACCATCCCGAGTAATGGAAACCAGCATGGCGTCTTCCTTGTCGGCGTCGTCCATGGGCGTCGGGTTGTTCACCTTGGCCATGTCCACGCTCACGCCTTTCTGCAACATGGGCGTGACCACCATGAAGATGATCAGCAGCACCAGCATCACGTCCACCATGGGTGTGACGTTGATGTCGGAACTGATCTTGGATCCTTCGTCTCGCTTTGATATTCCCATAGCCTTCGCATCTCCCGTACTTCCGCCGGATCCGGCTGAACCAGCGCTCTCCGCCAGGTTGGGAAGGCCCGGCGCCGGAAAACTCCAGCGCCGGACTAGCAACTCACAGCGGAACCGGACCTAAGCCGTTTACCGGCGGACGTCTTACCGGCGGTCGCCGCGCTTCTTCAGGAAGTAGTCAATCAGCTCGCTCGACGAATTATCCATTTCCACGTCGAACGCTTCCACGCGACCGGTCAGGTAGTTGAACATCATCACGGCGGGGATGGCGACGAGCAGCCCGATGGCCGTCGTGACCAGCGCTTCCGCGATACCGCCGTCGACTGCCGCCAGGCCGGTGGCCTTGGTGTTGGCGATGCCCGTGAACGCGTTCAGAATGCCCATCACCGTGCCGAACAGTCCCACGAAGGGGGCCGTCGAACCGATGGTGGCGAGGCCACCCAATCCGCGCTTCAGTTCGGCGTGGACGATGGCTTCGGTGCGCTCCAGAGCGCGCTTGGAGGCTTCAATGGTTTCGCCGGGAATGGCTCCCGGGCTGTCCTGGTGGGCCTTGAATTCCATCAGGCCGGCGGTCACGACCTTTGCCAGGTGGCTCTTCTTGTTGCGCTCCGCCACCTTGATGGCTTCATCAATGCGGCCGTCGCGCAGAGCCCCGGCCACCGCCGGAGCGAAGGCGCGCGACTGTTTGCGGGCGGCGCTGTAGGCCATCCAGCGATCAATCATCACGCCGATGGACCAGCCCGACATGATGAACAGAATAACCACGACGGTCCGGGCCACCCAGCCCATCTGCTTCCACAGGCCAAGCGGGTCCGTCGGCATGCCGCCGCCTTCCTGGATGACCCAGGTGGCTGCGACCGGAATGTGACTGAGAATGACTCCTGTTACGTGAGCTGCCAGCATGAGTTGCTTTTCCCTCCTCGGAACTCTTTAATCTGTTGCGAACTCGATTGAGATGCTTTTGATGCGCTTTCTTGCCCTGGCGACCGCCGGCCAAAGGCTGATTACCGGCGGCATGCGACTTTCGCCGCGCCCGCGCCCGAAACCGGGCGTGCCCATACCTTATCAGGAACCAGAGGTACGGCGGCCGTTATCCGAGCGCCACTGAAAAGCCGCTCCCGGCCACCGCGTTTAGGTGGGAAGGGGAGGGCCAACACACACTTTTCCTGAAACACCAGCACTCACGCTTGACCGGGAGTCTAGCCCCCGGCGAGCGTAAAGTTCACCTGCACCTGCGTGTCAACCTCGACCGGCTCTCCGTTCAGCAGATAAGGCTTATACCTCCACTGCTTCACGGCTTCAATCGCGGCCGGCGCCAGCATCGGATGTCCGCTGATCAACTGCAGGTTTTCGATGCTGCCATCCTTGCTGATCTGCGCCTGCAGAATCACCACACCTTGAATGCGCGCTTGCCGAGCTAACGGCGGATAAACCGGGTTCACGCGACGAATCAGCAGTCCTTGCGAGACACCCGACGATACACGAACCCGCTGCGGAGTGGCAATCTTGGGCACAGCGACCGGCGTACTGCTGAGAACGCTGCCGATCACGCCGCCCATCGAGCCCCCCGGAACGCCGCCCGGAACGCCGCCCACCACACCCGTGGACGCCATCACCGGCGGAGGCGCCTCGTCCTCTTTGATCATCTGCACTTTTTGCGGAATCTTGGTCGGCGTGCGCAGTTCGCCGTTGACGATGTCGGTCTGGATCACCTTCACGACCTTGACCGGCGCGGCTGCCGGCGGTGGAGGCGGTGGAGGCGGCGGGGGGGCCACCAGGAATGTCATGAGTTGCTGCTTGGGCAAGGCCTCTGTGAAAATCAGCGGAATCAGAACCATGACGCCGATGATCATGACCTCCAACACAAACGCGACCGCTGACGTGCGGCCCCGCTGGGTTTTTAGCCTGCCGCCGGACTCGATCAGACTGTCTTCAAACATAAGATTCTCCCCTACTTCAGACCCTACGGAAACTTAGACACCGAGCCTTTCCCCTTTGCTCCCACTATTCTTAGGCTGCCTTCCCGGCCAACCGGGCCCGAATGGCGTCCCGAGCAAATCCTTCTAACCACTTACATTAAGAAGGCTTACCGCAATAATTCCGCCCCGCGATGCCGCCCGCTAGCGCGCCTTTCCTGGCATGGCTCCGAGCCGCTTGCCCTTTTCAATCCGCCAATCCTGGTACGCCACCAAGATCGGAGCGGCAATCGCAATGGATGAATACGTCCCGATCAAAATGCCAATGACCAGCGCGAGGCTGAAGCCGTGGAGCACCTCGCCGCCGAATAAAAAGAGTGCCAGTACGGTAAGGAAGGTTAGGCCCGCTGTCAAGATCGTTCTGCTCAAAGTTTGATTAATACTGCGATTGACGACCTCCGACAGTTTCTCGCGCCGCATGAGTTTGATGTTTTCCCGGATGCGGTCAAATACCACGATCGTGTCGTTATTAGAGTAACCAATCAGGGTCAGGATGGCCGCGATCACGGTTAGGGAAATGTCGGTCTTTGTAAGGGAAAACGCCCCCACGGTGATCAAAGTGTCGTGAAACACCGTCACCACCGCCGCCACGCCGTAAATCCATTCAAACCGGAAACCCAAATAGACCAGCATCCCGGCCAGGGAATATAGGGTCGCCAGACCGGCCTGCTGGCGCAATTGCCCGCCCACTTGAGGACCGACAATCTCGACGTTTCGCACCCCGAAGTCGGACAAAAAGAACCCGTCGCTCAAGGAAGCCGCTGCCGCAGGATCAACGCCAGACGCGCCCTTCAACTGGTCCATCGAGTTCAGCACGCCGCCCATGGTCTTGTCGCGATAGTCGAGGATGGCCTGGGCCTGCGCCGTATACTTCTGATCGGCATCGGAACCCAGGTGCAGCGGATCCTTGTCCATCAGGGAGTTCTTAATTGTCAAAGAACTGGCGTTATTCAGGTCAGTCCTGCCGGCCGGAGCATTGGTCTCCAGCGCCTGGATGATCTTCAGCTTGCCTTGATCGAGCGCCTGCTCGCTGGTCTCGCGCACATCGAGGTCAATCAAGACTTCATTATTCGAAACCTGGCCATAGCGCTGAATCTTGGCATTGTGCAACCCTGCACGATCCATGGCGGCGCGAACCGCGTTGTCGTCGGGCGTATGCGCAAACTTCACATACACTAGCGTTCCGCCACGGAAATCCACACCCCAGGGAATGCCGTGCCAGAACAACATGGAAAGCACGCCCGCGACGCTAAAGATCAGCGAAAAGGCGAGAAAATACCACTTTTTGCCGAGAAAATCTATGTTGGTATTGCGAAAGAACTCCACCGGTTTAATAACCCCTTGTTTTTCTATGACTTAACTCAGATTGAGCGATCTGGCAAATTGTGTGATTGAGCGCTTGAAAATCCAATGAACGCAGCTTTTTCCATCTCTCAATGACCCGATGACTCAATCGCTCAATTCCCTAAATGCTCAGTGCTTCCCCGCGCTGCTTGCGGCCCAGCACCCAGTCAAAAATCACGCGCGACACGAACACCGCCGTGAACAGGTTCGCCAGCAAACCAAAAGTCAGCGTGGTGGCGAATCCGCGCACCGGACCGGTGCCGAAGATAAACAGAATCGCCGCCGAAACAATGGTCGTGACGTGCGTATCCACGATCGTGATCCAGGCGTGGCTGAATCCCTGATCCACCGCGGAAGACGGCGTCTTGCCGTTCCGCAACTCTTCCCGGATGCGCTCAAAGATCAGCACATTGGAATCCACGCCCATGCCGACCGTCAGAATCACCCCGGCGATTCCGGGCAGCGTAAGCACCGCCTGGAAGTAGCCCATGAACCCCAGCAGGATGATGAGGTTAAAGATCAAGGCAATATCGGCATTGATGCCGGCTCCGCGATAATAGATCAGCATGAAGATGAGCACGGCCAGCATGCCGACCGTTGCCGCCCGAACGCCGGCGCGAATCGAATCCGCACCCAACGACGGCCCCACCGTGCGCTCCTCCAGGTATTTGATGCCGGCCGGCAAGGCGCCCGAGCGCAGAATCATCGAAAGATCCTTCGCCTGCTGCTCGCTCATGCGTCCGCCGCTGATTTCGCCCCGGTCGCGGATCGCTTCCTTGATGTTGGCGACTTCCTGCACTTTGTTGTCGAGCACCACTGCGAGACTCTCGCCCACATGCGAGGAAGTGAAATTGTAAAAACGCTGTCCGCCTTCTCCGCTCAGCGTGAAGCTTACGCTGGGCTGGCCGTTCTGGTCGCGGCTGGGCTGCGCGTCGCGCAGGTCCTTTCCGCTTACCGCTGAAACTCGCGAGACCAGATACCACCCTGGTCCTTCAGCAGCTTCGGCTCCGGGCATGCTGTGTCCCTGAAGAAGAATCGCATCCGGCGGCAGCACGCCGACCGGCTGCTGGGCTTGCAGCGCCGCCTGTTCGCTCGAATACGGGCCGCCCAGCGACTGCTTGATCTCCAGCATGGCAGTGGACTGCATGATGTCTTTCACCCGCTCTGGATCATCCACTCCCGGCAGTTGCACTAGAATCTGGTATTGCCCGAGCCCGTGTTCCTGGATCGTGGGCTCGCTCACTCCGAGCTGGTCAATGCGGTTGCGGATCGTCTCGATGGCCTGCGTCACCGCCTTGTTTTTCAGTTCGGTGAGCGTCTGCGGCTTCATCGCCAGGTTCCAGGAGTTTTCCACGCCCCCGGTCATCTCGTACTCGAGCAGGCGCTCTTGCGCGATGCTCAGAAGATCCGTACGCGCGCTGGCCTGCACGCCCTTCAGCACGATGTGGTCGGGATTGTTCTTCGGGTCCGGCTGGGAGACTTCCGTATAGTCAATCTTGCGCTTGCTCAGTTGTTCCTTCAGCACTTCCATCGCGTTCTGCGCGTCCACGTTGACTGCGTCGTTCACCTGCACCTGCAGAATCAGGTGAGTTCCACCACGCAAATCGAGACCAAGATTGATGCGCTTGGTTATAGAGGCGATCAGGCCCGCGCGGGAAAAGCTCTCCGGGACCCCAAAGATGCCAAACAGGAAGAGGAGCAGTATGCCGAGAATCAGTCCGACCTTCCAGAGATGAGTCTTGTTCATATGAAATTCAGTTGCCAGTTGTCAGTGGCTAGTGGTCAGTAACCCGGCAGTTTCCCGACTGGCCACTGATCACTCATTTTCCTTTCACTTCTTCCTCGGCCGTCGTCACTGTCACCACCGAGGCCTTGGTCACTTCCACCCGCAGATTGTCCGGCGGAACGCGCAGATGGATCGAGTCATCCTTCAGCGCGATCACCGTGCCTCGCAATCCCCCGCTGGTGGTGACTCTATCTCCCGTCTTCAGCTGCTCCAGCATGGCCTGCCACTTTTTCTGGCGCCGCTGCTGGGGAACAATCAACAGGAAATAGATCATGGCGATCATGGGCACGAACATGATCAAAAGCGACAGACCGCTGCCGCCTTGTGCTTGCGCGATCGCCAGAGTTTGCATGTTCACAATGTCAGGGCGGAAGTATCCGCGAAAAATCCTCCGCGCTCGCCAGAGCCGCGGGAACTGTTATTTCACCACGGGGTTTGGATCAACTTCGGCCGGGTTCCTTCCACTTTCAGGTCGATCCGGGGAGATCTTCCCTGGGGGTCAGGGTTTCGGTCGAGACCAGACACCAGAGACAAAACGGGACTCTTCCCCAAGTTGAATAGAATGCCGTACCTGCCGCATGGTGTCAAGGTAGAAACTCAGGTTGTGGATCGTGTTCAGGACCTGCGCCAGCACCTCATTCGATGCATAAAGATGCCGCAAATAGGCCCGCGAATACCGCCGGCACACCCGGCAGGCGCAGCCGGGGTCCAATGCGCTGTGGTCCTGGGCATAGCGAGCCTGCTTGATCGAGACTTTTCCCTCCGAGGTGAACAGCAACCCGTGCCGTGCCGCCCGCGTCGGCAGGACGCAATCCATCATGTCCACACCCAAGCTGGCGTATTCGACAATCTCCTCCGGCGTGCCCACTCCCATCAGGTAGCGCGGCTGGTCCTTGGGCAGATGTTCCAGCGTAGATTCCACAATTTCGCGCGTAAGCTCCCTCGGTTCGCCCACGCTCAACCCGCCAATGGCATAGCCCGGAAAACCGATCTCGATCGTGCGCAGAGCCGACTCTCGCCTGAGTTCTCGATCCATGCCGCCCTGTACGATGCCGAATAAGGCTTGTGTCATGGGCTCATCATTCATGTCATTCCGAGCGGAGCGAGGAATCTGCTTTTCCTGACGACTGACGGCTGACGGCTGACGGCTGTTTTTCCACGGCACTTCCTGCTTGTGCTCCTCAAAATAATTCTTGCTGCGCGTCGCCCAGCGCGCCGTCAACTCCATCGAAGTCCTTACGCGTTCGCGGTCCGCCGGATACTCGGTGCACTCGTCAAACGCCATGATGATGTCCGCGCCCAGGCCGATCTGGGCCTCCATCGCGCTTTCGGGGCTGAAAAAGTGCGAAGAGCCGTCGAGGTGCGAACGAAAAGTCACGCCTTCGTCGGTCAACTTGCGCAGTTCGTTCAAGCTGAAGACCTGAAATCCGCCCGAATCGGTGAGGATGGCCCGCGGCCAGGCCATAAATCCGTGCAGCCCGCCCATACGGCGCACGGTATCAATCCCAGGGCGGAGGTAGAGGTGATAAGTGTTGCCCAGAATGATCTGCGCCCCCAGTTCTTCCAGCGTCTCCTGAGGAACGGCTTTGACCGATGCCTGCGTTCCCACGGGCATGAACACCGGCGTCTCGACTTCGCCGTGCGGCGTGACCAAGCGCCCGGCGCGCGCCTTGCCGCTGACTTTTCCGATGTGGAACGAAACCGGCATTCTTTGGGATTGTAGCAACGGCGGGTATTGACCAATCGGCAAGTCCCCACTTTGCCGCAAAGAACGCGGCAAAGATGGGGCACCTGGAGTGTGGAGTTTTCTGGTCTTGGGTCTGAGTCCGAGGTCCGACGTCTGAGGCCCGAGGTCGCGCGCCCTTCACTTTTCTTTCATCCCCTCGACAAACTCTCCCACGCTGACCACTGCCCGGCCGATCGTGCCGCGTCCGTTTTCCTGCACGTCGTCGCGGGCCGTGACCCGAAGAGTGTAGAAGCGCCCGTCAAACGACTCCAGCACGGCCTCGGCCTTGATGTGGGCGCCAATGCCGCTGGCGGCGCGATGCTGGATGTTGATCGAAGTCCCGACCGTGATTTCATCGCCCTGGCAGTAAGGTTGCAGAGCGTGAAACGCCGCCGTCTCCATCAGCCGGATCATATCTGGCGTGGAGTACACCGGTGGCAACTCGGGATGGTGCGCCGTCAGCGTGTGTTCGAATTCGACCGTTTCCTCGGCCTCGCTGCGTGCCCCGATGGGAATATCTCTAGCCACAGTCGCTAGCCCTCCAAAAAACGAGTCAATGATCTTATCGAATCACAGGAGGAAGAACTTGCCGCGTGTGGGCAGGATCCGGCGGCGTGGGATCGTCAACAATTGCATACACCTTCTTGGGGTCAAGCAGCCGCTGTCGCAGCTTCTTCTCCAAACGTTTGGCCTCGTCCTTACTCATCTCCTGGCGGAGCGAGTGAGCTTGGGCTCTCGCCTCATTCGACCCGCCCCTATAGGCCAGAAACAGGAGACAGTATGCCTCGGGCCGATCAACATCAACACCCTCTCCCTTTGATATACATCTCGGCGAGGGTGAGTTCCGCCCGAATGTGGCCTTGCAAGGCTGCCTCCCGATACCACTTCGCAGCCTCTTTTGGATCAGGCGCCACACCGAGTCCGATTCGGTAGAGATAGGCAACGCAGACTTCCGCTGGGCTGTATCTTTTCTTGGCAGCGTCGAGGCAAACCGCCATGACCTCGCCATAGTCCCGTTTTACACCTATCCCGTTCATCAACACCGTCGCGAGCCTCATTGCAGCTTCCGGGCTTTCCGCCGCCCCTTTGCGATACCATCGGGCAGCCTCGCTGTAACTTTGGGGTAAGTCTTCTCCTTTTTCGTACATCTCACCGATTTCGATGATGGCGTCCACAGCCGCGAGTCGGCCCATCTCAGCTGCACATCTGCGCACAGCATCCTGAGCAGCCGGATTCCCACCCTCTTGTGCCAGCAAGAACCACGCGCAAGCTAGGATTGAATTGTCGGCAGCGCCGTCGCCGTTGTAGTGAGCCGCACCAAGGTTGAACATCGCTTCTGGGCTTCCAAGCTTTGCAGCCTTTCGGTACCAGCGAACGGCTTCTTCTTGGTTTTTCTCCACCCCCCGACCCAATCGGAACATTACACCCAAGCTGTTTTCGGCCGCTGGGTTTCCCTGCTCGGCCGCTTTCCTGTACCAATTAACTGCCAACTCATCGTTCTGCGGCGTCCCGTTGCCGGTTTCGTATGCTTTTCCGAGCTGGAATTGGGCAACGGCATCGCCGGCCTCGGCTTTCGTTCGGAGTATGGAGATGTCGGCGTGGCTCCCGGTCTGAACAGAAGATTCGGACTGCGGAATCTGTTGCGGCGTCGGCGGAGACGTAGCTTGACCGACCGCAAGCGCGAGATAGAAGAGAAATAAACAAGACACGGGACACCGCCGCGGAATTCGAAACAAATCCGCACAGGAAGTCTGAGTTCTTACGACTACGCCGCGGCGACCGCCATTCTCCGCGCTTCGATCCCGTCCAGCGCCTTCCACAGCATGCGGGCCGCGTTCTCGGCCGCATCCAGAGCCGCATGCGCGGTTTCGGGCTTCGCGGCAACCCGCTTTTCGAGTTGCTTGCGCCATACGCGCGAGTGATACACATCGGCCGTCGCGTGCAGCGAGAAGTAGCCGCAGGTCTTGTCGTCGGCGCCGTACATTTCGCGCAGCCCACGCTCTTTTTCCTGAGCGATGCGGGGCACTTGCGACTCGTACGCGTAGAAAGCCGCCAGGGCCTCCTCGGGAGAAGCTTCGCTGGCGACACGATGGAAATGCCGGATCAACTGCCGAATCTCCGGCGCCGGGCTATGCCAGTCCAGATTGCGGCTCGACCCCATCCCTTCGGCAAAATCCAGCCAAAGCTCGGAGTGCGGCACCGAATCCATTCCCGGCCGCCCCTCTACGCCTTTTTCGTCGCACATATTGGCCAGCACGGCGCGGCGCAACTCGCCTTCCTCCAGCCGCAGCCCAAGAGCTGCCAGGTAAGAGGGAAAAGCCTCGACGTGATGGAAGTAGTCCTGGGCATAGGCGCGCAGATCTTCGCGCGACAGTTCGCCCGCCGACCAGGCCTGGTAGAACGGGTGGCAAAGCAGGTCGTACTTGCGGATACGCGCTTCCAGTTGCTCGAAGAATTCCGCGGTAGTCATAATTCCCCCTGGGATTTCGGTGTGACACGCTAATATACGGTCCGCCCGGCGGGTCATCAAGTGATGGCAATCACCGATGCCGCCAAGTTGCTAGAATGAAAGAAGAAAGAGTGCAAATCTGGGGTTCACGCGGGTAGTCTGAATGCAGTTCACCGAACAATTCGACATTGTTGTGGTCGGTGCCGGCCATGCCGGCTGCGAGGCCGCGATGGCCGCCGCGCGCATGGGCCTGAAGACCGCCCTCTACACTCTCAACGTTGACCTGATTGCCCAGATGTCGTGCAACCCGGCGGTGGGCGGTATCGCCAAGGGCCACCTGGTTCGCGAAGTGGACGCCCTCGGCGGCATCATGGGCGAAATCACCGACGCGGTCGGCATCCAGTTCCGCCTCCTCAATACCTCGCGCGGGCCGGCCGTATGGTCGCCCCGCGCCCAGTGCGACAAGCAGGCCTACCGCCTGAAGATGCGCGAGGTGCTCGAGTCGCAGCCCAATCTGAAGATCAAGCAGGCGGAAGTTGAGTCGTTGGTCGTTAGTCGTTCGTCGTTGGCCGAAGACGAAGGTCCCTGCGGTTTTGCCAACGACCCACGACCAGCGACTAACGACAGAAGCCGCGTGCACGGCATCAAGCTGCGTGACGGCCGCACCGTCGGCGCGCAAGCCGTCATCATCACTACTGGAACTTTCCTCAATGGTCTGATTCATTGCGGCGAGCAGCAATATCCTGCTGGCCGTTCGGGTGAGCCAGCCGCCGTCCTGCTCGGCGAGGCGCTCAAAAAGCTCGGCCTGCGCGGCTGCCGGCTCAAGACCGGCACTCCGCCGCGTCTTGATGGACGCACCATTGACTGGTCGCGCTTTCCCGTGCAGCCGGGTGATGCCGACCCCACCCCGTTCAGCTTTCGCACTAAGCGCGTGGCGCATCACGACTCGCAGGTGCCCTGCTACATCGCCTGGACCACAGCCGAGACGCACCGCATCATCCGCGAGAACGTTCACCGCTCGCCCATGTACAGCGGGCAGATCCAGTCCATCGGCCCGCGCTACTGCCCCTCCATCGAAGACAAGATCGTGAAGTTTCCCGACAAGGAAACCCACCAGCTCTTCCTTGAGCCGGAAGGCCTGAACACGCACGAGATCTACGTCAACGGGATGAGCACCTCCCTGCCGGTAGACGTCCAGCTTGCGATCCTGAAGTCCATCCCCGGCCTCGAAAACGCCGAGATGATGCGCCCCGGATACGCCATCGAGTACGATTCGATTGATCCCACGGAACTGGAGCGCACGCTCGAGACGCGCAAGATCGCCGGCCTGTTCCTCGCCGGCCAGATCAACGGCACCTCGGGCTACGAAGAAGCCGCGTGCCAGGGGCTCATGGCGAGCATCAACGCGGCGCTGCAGGTGAAGCGCGAGCAGCCGCTGATCCTCGACCGCACCGAGGCCTACACGGCGATTCTGATTGATGACCTCATCTCGAAGGGCACCAACGAGCCTTACCGCATGTTCACCTCGCGGGCCGAGTTCCGTCTGCACCTGCGCATTGACAACGCCGACCGCCGCCTCACCCCGCACGGCCGCCGCGTGGGCCTGATCTCAGATGAAGCGTGGGCGGAATTTCAGTCGAAGCAGGAGCGGCTGACGAAGTTGAAGAAGCTGCTGGAAAGCACACGCCTAACGCCCGAAATGCTGGAGACGATGGAGGCCGCCGAAAGCAGCAATGCCCATGTGGGGACAGCCGCCCCCGGCTGTCCGGCCGAGCAAAGCTCGGCTGCTGTTTCCTCATCCGCCGCCGGTCAGACGCTTGCGCAACTCCTCAAGCGTCCCGAAGTTAGCGTGGAGCAACTTGTGCCAGTCTTACGGGAGCTGGCGCCGAAATTCTTCGAAAGAAACGGCTCTGCGTCCTCGGCGTCCTCTGCGGTCTTCATTTCTTCGCAAGTAAGAAACGAGTTGAAGTCCGTCGAGACCGAAATCAAGTACGAAGGCTACCTGCTGCAACAACAGCGTGCCATGGAGCGCCTGAAGAAGTCAGAACAACACACAATTCCCGACTGGTTCGACTACCGCTCCGTCAGCGGACTCTCGCGCGAAATGCAGGAAAAGCTGCTCAAGACGCGCCCGCGCACTCTGGGCCAAGCCTCGCGCATTCCCGGCGTGACGCCGGCGGCGGTCTCTCTGGTGAATGTTTACATTGAAATCCAGGCGCGCCGCCGCGAGCAGGCCGCAGCCCTGTGATCCTGGGATCTGAACCTGGGAAGTGGCGCTGCTACGGATGCGGGTTCTGCCTGGTTTGCAGCTCTTCCGCCAGCTTGAGTTCGCTCTCCGCTTCGTCTTTCTTCCCCATGTCGCGGTACGCCTGACCGAGCAGATGATGGGTCGTGGGATTATTGGGGTCCATGTTGGCGGCACGCTGCAAGGCGCGCACGGCTAACTCGAATTCACCTTTTTTCTCCAGCACTTTCCCCAGCAGGATGTAAGGCCCCGTCGAGGACGCGTCGAGCCAGATGGAACGCTGCAGCAGTCGCTCCGCATCTTCGTACTTCTGGATGCGGGAGTAGGCGTCAGCCAGCTTGTAATAGGTCGGAGCGTGCGCCGGATTGATCGCCAACTCCTTCTGAAATTCGGCGACTGCCTCCGGAATCCGCGACTTATAGATATACAACTCGCCGAGCAGATAGTGGGCCAGCGGCAACTTGGGATCGAGCACCACGGCCTTTTGCGCATACTCTTCCGCCACCGGATCAAATTCCTGGCGCAGCAGCATCTGCGCGGTGAACAGGTAGCTGGCGGCGGAATCCGGCGGCACGTCGAACATCTTGCCGAAAGCCTTGCGCGCCAGCGCGTAGTCTTTGGTCTGGATGTAGCAGATGCCCAAAATGTAGGACGCATCCACGTTGGCGCGCGGGTACCAGCCCTGCACTTTTTCGAGCAGCGGAATTGCGTCCGCGGGATGTCCGCCTAGGTAGGAGGACAGCCCCAGCAACTGGATCGCCTCGCCATTGCCCGGTTCGGCGGCAACAGCCTTCTTCAGGTATTCAACAGCTTTGACGTAGTCGCTCTTCTTGTAGTAAGCGGTGCCCAGTTCAAGGGCCAGCCCCTTGGTGTCAGGAGCGCTCGCCTCCAGAGTCTGCAACTCGGCGATGGCATCGGCCAGCTTGCCTTGCTGCATCAGCTTTCGCGCCGCTGTGAACTCGGCGGGTGTCGCGGATGATTGCTGAGCCGCCGGCGCATCGGGAGGCGTCGGCTGTTGCGCCACTCCCATAGAAGAAAGAGCCCACAGGATCGCAACACCGCACGCAACAATAAAAGTGAAGAATCGCGCTTTCATATCAGGAATTAGAGCACATTCGCAGCGCCGCAGATTGCGGCATCCCGGAATTTGGTCCGCAGAATTGGGTGCCCCACTTCTCGCGCGTTCTTTGCGCGAGAAGTGGGGATTTTGATCTTCTCTTTTCTTCCAGTGAACCCCATCAATGAGCCCCCATCGCTTTCTTAACCGCATCCAGGTTGTCCTTCGCCAGTCCCTGGTTAGGATCAATCTGTAACGCGTGCTCCAGATGCGATTTCGCTTCCGCGAACCGTCCCAGTTCCGCCAAAGCTGCTCCCAGGTTCGCCTCCGCGCTGGCGTCGTCCGGTTGCAGTTGCAGCGCCAGCCGGAACTGCTGAGATGCCCCGTCAAAATCATCCTGCGCTGCCAGCGCGATCCCAAGATTGTAGTGCCCGTCGAAATAATCCGGACGCGCCTTCAACGCCGTTTGCAGGTGCCCAACCGCCCGCTCCGGATGTCCTTCGGCCACCAGCGCTGCACCCAGAGCATTGTTGGCAGTCGCGTCCTCGGGGCGCAGACGTACCGCGGCCTGATATTCGCCGATGGCCGCGTCGAGCTTGTCCTTGGCCTGCAGCATCGCCGCCAGGTTGTAGTGCGCTTCGAAGTCGCCGGGGTTTTTCTCCACGTTATGCCGCGCCAGCGCTTCCTGCAGCGCCATGCGCGGATCTCCCTGTGCGGGGTCGAAATTGACCGGCAGCACTTGCAGCCACAAATGGCACATTTCATCACTCGACCGGTTCCCGCCCATCACGCGCACTGGAGGATGATTGGGATTCATCGCATTCTCCGCCGAATTGTCATACACGTAGTGCAGGCTCACCTTCGTGCCCTTCGGCAGCCGTACGGGCTCAGCGTAGCGATACACCGCCTGCCAGTTCAGGTTCCAGTGCGGAATGTGAATCAGCATCTTCTTCGTGCCGCCGGGTAGCGTGGCATACGCCTCAAGATCTTTGCCCAGGTAGTGAGCGTGGGGATATACCGCCATCAGATCCACGTCCACCGGCAGCGTGAAGTGGTCAGTGACGAGAAAATCTTTCTCTCCCGGCGGGATGTCCAGCTTCAAGTCGTTTTCGATCTGCAGCAGCATGGGCAACTTGGTCGCGGGCGTCGGCGTGAAGTACAGCCCGATGCTCGGCTGAATAACCTCCGGCTTCCCCGAGGGCTGCAGGTGCGTGTTGAGAATCAGGTCCGTGCCTTTGTCCAGGCGCAGGGCCATTCCCTCGGGCTCAATGTAAGGAATCGTTCCCGGCTTCCAGAAAAGCAGATGGCTGTCGGGATCGAACACTTGCGACTCGATGCGGATCTCCATGCCGCCAAAACCCGCGCCGGGCTCGGCCTCGCGCTTGCGGGAAGATGCGGCGCGATCCACCAGAATATTCGCGTGGTGCACATAGCGCTTGTCGCCGGGGCGAATCTCCACCGCCTTCACCCAGCGCGTCTGCTGAATCGGGACCCGGAAAATAAAATTCCAGTAAGTGTCCGTGCCCTGCGGCGGAAGAATAAAAGGCTTCTCCGCCGTCAGAATCAGGTCGGGCTCTCCCAGCCGCCAGCCCTCAACGAATTTGGGCTGCGCCGGCAGGTCAGCGGGATCGCCCTCAAGCGCTCCCTGGTGTGCCCAGCGCTCGACGAGATTGATCTCTTCCTCCGACAGGCGAAGCTCGTCCGCAAACTTCGCCTCCTGCGGCTCCGGCAACCATGGCGGCATGGTGCGCGACCGCGTCAACTCCGCGATCTGCCGGGCGTGCTTTTTCGCATCGGCATACGTCATCAATGAGAAAGGCGCCGATTCTCCCGACCGGTGGCAGAGGGCGCAGGAGCGAAACATAATCGGGGCGACGTCGCGGTTGTAAGTGACCTGGGGTGATGTGACCTGGGGCGAAGACGAGGAAGGCAGTGGGAGCGGCCGAGCGGCAATCCTACCCACCATGCCCAGACTGGCCGTCAGAAGCGCGATCCAGCCGACGCGGCTTAGCCAGGGGATCATTCCAGGTCTGAGATGTAGCATCCTACTCCCCTAACTTCATTCTTAGCCGTGGGCTTGTCCGCTGCCGCCGCGCGGATGGCGTCCTCCAACTCGTGCGTGGTGGGCGCGGGACGCGCTCGCCCGAGCTCAATATACCAATCGTCAATTCGGCCGTCATACACGATCTGATGATTATGGTCGAAGACTGCAACCTCGGGAGTAATCTGCACGCGCCCCAGTTTGACCAGCACGTGCCCGGGATCCCGTAGCGCCGGCAAATTGTAGCCATAGTCTGCCAGGTATTTTCGAATCGCCTGCGGCGTCTCGTTCTTGTCCGGATACACCAGCCAGAACTTCGCGCTTCCCGCGTACTGCTTGCTGATCTGCTGAATCACCGGAGCGTAGCGGCTGGAGACCGGGCAGTCTGTACGCAGAAATACCAGCACGGTCACCTTGCCGGAATCGGCAGCCAACGGATTCGTGGGATGGCCGTCCAGATCAAGCGCGGTTGCCTGTGCGCGGGCGAAAGTGGAACACGCAGCCAGCGCTGCCCACACCAGAAGACTTCGCAACCGGAGCCGGTTCAATCGCATAAATCCAGCCAACAGATCAGCTTTGATTCTAAGAGTGATGAGCATGAGTGTCCATTCTAGGAATATCGGTCATTCTCTGCGGCCCAGCCTTTCTGCGGCTACAATGGCTTGAGCATGATTGCCCATCTGCGCGGAAAGCTGCTGGCCAAGCATCCCAACCAGGCCATCGTCGAGACGGCTGGCGTCGGCTACGACGTGACCATCAGCGTGCCCATGTTCTCCGACCTCCCGCCGGTTGGCGCCGAGGTTGCCTTGCACATCCACACTCATGTGCGCGAGGACGTGATCGCGCTCTACGGTTTCCTGCGGCCATCGGAGAAGTTACTGTTCGAAAAACTCCTGACGGTAAGCGGCATTGGCCCCAAACTGGCGATCACGATTCTCAGCGGCATGGCCGCCGATGAAATGGTCGGCGCGATTCGCGGCAACGACGTGGCCCGTCTCACGCGCATCCCCGGCATCGGCAAGAAAACGGCCGAGCGCATGGTGCTGGAGTTACGCGACAAACTGCCGCCAGCCGGACCCGCCGCGCCTCCAGTTCCGGCCATGAGCGCCACCGAGGAAGACGTGCTCTCCGCGCTGCTGAATCTGGGATATCAGCGGGCTGCCGCCGAAAAGGCGCTGGCCACGGCGATGAAGGGCGGCAAGCCCTTATCTTTCGATGCGACGTTCCGCGATGCGCTCGGCGCGTTGTCGAAGTAACTACTTTCCAATGCAGAACGTGCTGAAGATCAAGTTGAGGATGTCGTCGGTCGTGGTCGCGCCAGTTATCGCGTCGAGCGGCCGCAGCGCGTTGTAGAGATCGAGCAGCAGCATCTCGTGCGGGATCTTTCCGGCAACCGCACTCTTCGCCGCGTCCAGCGCAGCCAGCGAGTCCTTAATCAGTCCCTGATGCCTCACGTTGGTAAGAAATCCAGCCTCGGCCTGGGCGTCGGCTTCCCCGCCGATGTGGCGCAGGACTTCCTCGCGCAATTCAGCAATTCCCTCGCCGGTTAAAGCCGAAGTCTGAACAGGAACTCGGGTGCCCCACTTCTCCCCGGTGTTGGGAGAAGTGGGAATTTTCCCCGTCTTCAGATCACATTTATTCTCGACCACGATCACTGAGCGGCCCACCACTTGCCGCAGCAGTTCGTCGTCTTCCGGCGCCATCGCGCGCGATGCGTCCACCACAACCAGCACCAAATCCGCGTCGGCCAGGGCTTCCATGGATTTCCTAATTCCAATCGATTCCGCTTCATCCAGAGCCTCGCGAATGCCCGCCGTGTCCACCAGCCTTACCGGGATGCCTCCGACGGCGACTGTTTCACTGACCAGGTCGCGCGTGGTCCCGGGAGTGGCCGTGACGATCGCCCGTTCGCGTTCCACCAGTCGGTTGAACAGGCTCGACTTGCCCACGTTCGGCCGGCCCACGATGGCCAGCGTCAAGCCCTCGTGCACAATCTTGCCGTACGCGAAACTGGCGCTCAATTTTTCGAGCGGCGCGCCGACTGCTGCGATGTGCTCGAGGATCGTGGCGTCAGGCAATACCGACACATCGTCCTCGGCGAAATCAATCCCTGCTTCGAGCAGCGCGATCAGCTCCACCAGTTTCTGTTTAATCGGCTGCAACCGCCGCGAGAGCGCTCCTTCCAGTTGCTGCGCCGCCACTTTGGCCTGATACAGCGTCTGCGAGTCAATCAGGTCGCGGACGGCCTCGGCCTGGGTCAGGTCAATGCGTCCATTGAGAAACGCCCGCATGGTGAACTCTCCAGGCTCCGCCAGCCGCGCCCCGCCGGCAACGCAAAGCTCGACAATGTGCCGCAGCACCACCGGAGACCCATGCGCGGAGATCTCGATCACGTCGTCGGTGGTGTAGGAATGAGGCTTCGCAAAAAATGTAACGACGACCTCGTCGATGCGCTCGCCGGTCGAAGGAATCGGAGGGTGCCCCATCCTAGCCGCGTTTTTTGCGGCTAGGGTGGGGACTTTGACTTCCCCTCCGCTAGAGGGCTCGAGCAATTCTCCAAATACTGAGCGCCCCTGCTCAAGTTCATGCTTAAGCCGCAGCATCGGCTCGGCGATCGTCCGCGCCTCCGGTCCGGACAACCGGACCACGCCAATGCCCCCACGCCCCGGCGCTGTGGCGATCGCGACAATCGTGTCGTCCAAGTTCATACCAAGCTTCACGCGCCGATTGTAACGGTTACACTAATCGCATCCAATGACTGGGGTACCCAAGACCTGGGTGCCCCATTTCTCGCGCGTCTTATGCGCGAGAAGTGGGACTCCCGACGATCTCCCAGGAGTGTTCAACTTGTCTGTAGCTGACGAACTGCTAAAGGCCAACGAAACCTTCGCGCGCAATTTTAAGTTGGGAGAACTCTCCGTTCGTCCCGCCCGAAATGTTGCCGTCCTGGCCTGCATGGATTCCCGCATCCTGTTCGAGCACTGCCTGGGGCTGAAGCCGGGCGACGCGCACATGATCCGCAATGCCGGCGGCATCGCCACCGAAGACGCCCTGCGCTCGCTGATCATCTCCCATCATCTGCTCGACACGCAGGAATTCATCATCATCAATCACACCGACTGCGGCCTGCTCAAGGTACAGGAATACGAATTGCGGTCACGCCTGACCGAGAAAATGGGCGTGATCGCCAGCGAACCGGCCCATTTCTACGCCTTCGACGACCTCGAAGCCAACGTCCGCCAGCAAATGCAGCGCGTGAAATCGCACCCGTGGATTCCGAAGCACATTCCCGTGCGGGGGTTCGTGTATGACGTGAAAACGGGAAGACTCACGGAAGTGAAGTGAACCATGTAGGGACAGCCGCCCTCGGCTGTCCGGCCGAGCGAAGCTCGGCGGCTTGGATCATGCGTCGGCACCTGTGGTCACTGGCCAGGGGACTCAAGTCGCCGGATCTCAGCGATGACTTCTCGAATTCCGCTCCTCGTCTCGTCATCCAACCTGGTCCACTCCTCAGGCAGGCCACCGATGCTCATCGTTCTCCGCCACAAATCCCTCAACTGCTCACTCTTAGGATTGAGGTGTTCGTAGTCGTCGACGGCCCATCCGCCATAGCTACCATCCAGCAAATGCTCGGCGCGGTCAGCTACTTCTGTTGGGGTAGGCTGTTTCCGGGTAACCACCCCGAGCACAACGAGAGCGATCCCAAGAAGCAGGAAGGCAAAGAGCCAATTTGCTCTCGGATAAATGGCGATAGCGATGATGGGTGCAATCACGGATACGAGGCATCCGATGCGGAATACCGGATATAGGACCCTCTTCATTCGGGCACATTTTGCGGGCGAGGCGCCCGCCCCGCACAACTATCTCGCTACCACCTTCTCAATCTCTCCCCTTAACTCCCCATACGCCACCGCACCCGGATGGTACCAGGCCACTTTCCCCGCCCGATCCAATAGCACCAGCGTGGGCGTGGTCGAAGCCCCGTAAGTGTCGAAATTGTATTTGCTGACCGGCACCGGCATGTCCAGCAGCCCGGCATAGTACCGGTGCCGCACGGCGTCAATGTACATAAGCTCATCCCCAGCCGAGGCGTGCTGGATCTGCGCTGTATAACCGTAGAGCCGTGTCGGCCCGATCACCTTCAACCCTTTCGCCGCATATTCCGAGCGCAACTGCGCAATGATCGGAGCTTCTCCCTTACAGTCCGAGCACCAGTGCGCCCAGAAGAAAAGCAGCACCGGTGAACCTTTCAGTTGGGCCAATGTCGGCGGACTTGCCCCAAGCGAGTGCTCGGACCTCAGCGCCGGGGCCGGTTTCCCCTGCAGGGAAAGCAGATTCAGGTTCTTCTGCAGCCGCTCGTGAATGGAAGTGTTCCCGTAAGTCTGCAGCGCAGTTTGCAACAGCGTAATCGCCTGCGTTCGTTGCCCGCGCGCCGCCAGCGCCTGCGATTCCACTTCCAGCGCCGCTCCCAGGGCCACGGGCAAGTGCGGCTCAGCGTCCAGTGGCCGCTGCTTCAGTTGTTCAATGGCCAGGCTCCTGGTCTGCCTGGCATAAGCCGCTGCCTGACCGTACTGGCGCTGGTCCAGCGCCGCCCGCGCCATCCAGGAATAAGCTTCCAGATACTCCCCGGTGACCCCCCGCTGACTGCGGTAGGAATTTAATTCCGATTCCGCCGCCGCAAAGTTGTTCTGTGACAACGCCAAGAGAACGTTGTCCACAACCCCAGCCCATGCAGTACTCGTCAGCAAGGCGGCAGCCAGCACCAACCGAATGCGCATGCTCAAAAGATGATTCCTCAGCCCCGAAAGTAACAAATTTGCTCCTGCCACCGCCACCACCATAACACCCACTGTATCAACGGGTTAGGTTTATCTTGTCACGAATTGTGTAGCCATTCTGGTGCTCTTTCAGTTAGAATCAAATTGCGTTTGATCTTTACAGTTCCTTCGCAGTACAAGCATCTCCGCTTAACCCAGCGCGTGACCTGCCTGCAGAAGAATCCTGAAAGTTTCAGCGCTACATCAAAGAAAAAGGAACAAGCAACATCATGGAAACAGGAACAGTGAAGTGGTTTAACGACGCCAAGGGCTATGGATTCATCAGCCGCCAGAACGGCGAGGATGTCTTCGTGCATTTCTCCGCCATTCAGGCCAGCGGCTTCCGCAGCCTGCAGGAAGGTCAGCAAGTACAGTTTGACGTGGTCAAAGGCCCCAAGGGCTGGCAAGCTGAGAACGTCAAGGGCGTCTAACACCGCTTCCACAGTAACAATTCGCATAAGGGCGGCCAGCGATGGCCGCCTTTAGTTTTTTCCCCGCAAATACCTGACATCCCGACCGCAGCGAGCGCAGCGAGCGAAGTGGAGGGACCTTGAGTTGGTAGCCGTTCACTTCCCCTGATCCTTCAGCAAGACCACGTCGGAATCATTATGCCCCCGCACCATGGCCAACTTGCTGCCATCCCAGGACCAATGAAAGTCCTGGATTTGTTCGGACTTGAAGGAGGTGAGCGGCTTTCCCGGCGAACCATCCAGCGGCTGTTGCCACAGGTTGTCAACACCGCTGTCGCGGACCGTGTACACCACGGACTTGCCGTCGGGCGCGAAGCGGATCAAGTGCCCTCCTTGGCGCTGGTACTTTAGCAACTGGCGAACTTTGCCCGTGTCGGTTTCGACCAGAGCGATCTTTTCCTCGTGACCACTGGCGTGGTCCACGGTCGCAAACACAGCCCTGCTGCCATCCGGAGATATGTCGAACAAACTCAAGACAGGCAAGTCGCCCACCTGCTGCGCGGCCCCGCCGCCAATGGGCACGCGCATCAAATGTCGGGTGCGGCCCTCGAGATAATAAACCCAGCGTGAATCCGGAGAACAAACCGGGTAGTTGTCGAGCTTCCCATTCGAGAGTTGCTTCAGATCTCCCCCGGCGGTATCCGCGCGCCAAATGCTCAGCGTGCCAGTATTACCACGCAGGCTGTGATCGAACACAATGTAGCGGGCATCGGAGCATTCCCAGGGATCTCCGCTCGCCGAGTCCGGTTCGGTAGCGAACACGCCTTTGGCTCCCGAGACCGGGTTCACCCAACGCAGCATGAAGTCCTTGTCGTAGATCAACCCGCCGTCGTGCATCCAGGTGAAGTTGCTAAAGACGTTCGCGGGACCAACCTGCCGCACTTCCCCTCCGCCAGAGGTGGCTGACATGGCAGAGAGGTTCCAATGTCCTTCGCTGAGCACGGTCGCCAGCACCTGCCCGTTGGATGCGAGGCTTAGATCGGAATAGCTGTTCGTGTCACGCGTCACCGGATTCAACTTTCCCTCCGGGTAAGAGATGAAGAAAATCTGCAGTTGCGCATCATTCGACGAGCGATCAACGTCCAAAACCAGCAGCCCCCTGCCATCCGGCATCCAAATAGGCAAAGAGAAGAAGTCGGTGGAACTGATCAACAGGTGTTGCTGGCCTGTCCTGGTGTCCACCGCCATCAATCCGGAAAGAGCATCTCCGGGCTGCAATACGGTACACATAATCGTCTTGCCATCAGGTGACCAGGCTGGACTGTTGAGGCCCTGGCCCGCCGGACCGCTGGCCAGAACGCTCTCTTCGCCGGTTTCGGCCGAGCGCACGATCAGGCGGTACTTGCCAGGATCGGGATTGTCGTACCGCAGGAAAGCCAACCTGCGGCCGTCTGGGGAGATCGTGATGTTCGAATCCACGTCAGCCGCCAACCGCTCCGGCGTGCCGCCCAGTACCGGCGCCCGATACAGAAACTTGAGGGCAGGCGTTCCCGGATCGCTGCGCACGAAATAGAAATAATTCCCGTCCGGCGAGAAGCGCAACCCGCTGCTCACAAAGAAAACGTCGGCGGGAGGCTGCACCTGCGTAACGCTGTTGGTGGGGACATTCCGCAGCCACAAACTCGCCAGACCTTTCTCCCGTACCATGGTCAAGATGTACTTGCCGTCTGGCGAGAGTGCCACCATGGCCACGTTGCCTTCCTCGGTGACCTTGGTGACCGTGAAGTTGCGGAAAGGACTCACTCCATGCCGCGTCAGCAACGAGTAGACGCCATAAGCGGCGGCGAGCAGGATCACAATCCCTGCTGAGGCCGCCAGCCCGGTTCGCACATTGTTCCGCCCCTTTCCGGCAACCACCGCGGGAGTCTGGGAGAGCGACGCCACCGCCGCTCTGGCCGAAGCTGAACTTGCTGTGGTCCCTGCGGTCGCGTTGGTCGCGGAAATGGTGGCGGAAGAAGGTGAGGCTTTGCGCCCCGACTCCACATCCCGCTTCAGCCGCTTCAGGTCGCCGCGCAGGTCGGCTGCGGACTGATAGCGCAGGTCGCGATCTTTTTCCAGCAGCTTCTCGATGATCTCTTCGAGTTTCGGCGGCAGCGTGGAATTGAACTGCAGCGCCGGCACCGGATCCAGCTCAAGAATGGCGTGAAAAACCACCGCCGATGTCGCGCCGGAGAAAGGCAGCCTTCCCGTCGCCATCTGGTAGATCACCGTGCCCAGCGAAAACAGGTCCGAACGCGTGTCGAGTTCCTCGCCCCGCGCCTGCTCCGGCGACATGTACGAGATCGTGCCTACGGTCGAGCCCGGGCTGGTCAGGTTCGCGGGGCGAGGTAAATCCTGCGTGGCGCCGATGGTCTCCATTTCCAACTCAGGACGCGCCAGCTTGGCCAGCCCAAAATCCAGCACCTTCACCGGCCCGCGTTGCGTCAGGAAAATGTTCGCCGGCTTGATGTCGCGGTGAATGATCCCCTTGGAGTGCGCCGCGTCCAGCGCGTCCGCCAACTGAATTGCAATGTCGAGTAGGCTGCCGACCGGCAGCGGACCGGCACTGAGCTTCTGGTCAAGGCTCTGCCCTTCGAGCAATTCCATCGCGATAAACGATTGCGCTTCTCCGCCCTCAGCGACGGCATTCTCGACCGCGTAGATCGTGCAGATGTTCGGGTGGTTCAGGGCCGATGCAGTACGCGCCTCCAGCAGAAAGCGGTCGAGGGCGTTCTGGTCGCCCGACATTTGTGGCGGCAGGAATTTCAGCGCGACCTTGCGGCCCAGCGTCCGATCTTCCGCCTCATACACCACGCCCATCCCGCCGCTGCCCAGCCGGCCGGTGACGCGGTAATGCGAGATGGTCTGGTTGATCACGAACCCACAGGGAGTCCATCTTAGGTGGGGAAAAAGTGCGAGTCAACGCGGGAGAGGGAGAAGGGAAAGGAGGCCTCCCAGAGACACCCCCATCTAGCTGACTCAAATCCGATCATCCTGGCTCTGCCTCAGATCAACTCAGCGCAACTCAGCTCATTCGTGCCCAGACCGACGTCCCTTTTGTTTGTCGGGCGCGGGGCGAGCGCGGGGGCGCTGAGTGGAGATGGGTGGATTTTGAGTTGGGGCTGGGGCGTGGCAGTGGTGTCGAGGCTGCTTCACGGACCGAGTAATTCCCGGATTGCCGACAATCCGCCAGGAGCCGTCAGCGGGTCGACTCGAAGCGCCAACCTATCGCTCCCCCGGAGACGAATGCTCAGAAGGTACAAGATATCCCAAAATCAACAAAGTATTGGCACGAATATACCTGTCTTGCCAAAGTATTTCTGCATAAGGGCGCATGGCGATAGTACCCTCACTGCACTGTGAGCATCACAAGGGTGGAAGTAGAGGCTACCGGGATAAACCCCGTGGCAGTGACGGTGACCGAGTAAGTTGCTGCGGGAGTGCCGCTGCTGCCCTTTCCGCCGCAACCGAGCTGGAAAGCCAAGCCCGGCAATAGTGCGCAAGCTAGCAGCGCAGCTTTGAGTTTTCTTTTTTGTCCATTCGGGTTCGAGCTTAGACCAACGCCCGTCCCTACCAATCCGATCAGCGGAAGCCAAAGCGCGTAGAGCACCCCGGAACCGCAGTGAGAAAGTAATCGGCCGCTTGGCCCAACCGTGCTCACCGTCAGAGTGGAAGGCGTTCCACCAAAAGTGTACGACGCGGGGCTGATCGAGCAGGTCGGGGCCAGCGGAGGCGTTGGCTGCACAGAACAGCTGAGGGTTACCGTTGCGACTCCGTTCCCTAAGCCCGCCGTCACGCTGGAGGTAGCCGAGCCGCCTGGATTTAGCGGATTCGGTGTCAACGGAGTGGCCGCGACCCAAAATTGGGGCGGCCTTGTAACATCGGGTGCCGGCGAGTCTGGAGACGTAAACACTGCGGCTCCTCTTCCTACAGCTGAGCTGTGAAACCGGTTGCTTCGCCACGGGTGAACGGAGCGCGGTGTTGTATTCGGAATGGAGCGAGGCGCAGCGCTCTGAACTGCTGCACTCGCATCCACCATGCTGTAGTCGCAGCCCTCGACGCCGGGATGGTGCTCGTCGCAGCGAATCAGCACAACGTCGTGGTTGTTGCCGCTAGCGTCAGCGCCCTGGGCGGCGATCTCTCCCCGATCATTGATTTGGTCCGCCTCATAGAGCTGAAGGCCGGAGTTGGGAGGAACCAGAGTGTTCAGGTCAACCATGGGGCCGCCGTCCTCCCACAGGAATGGGAGTGTGGTACTACAACGATTCGGCCCCGAAAAGCCGACCACCTGCCCGGACGCGTTAATCGATGTGCCTACGGCGCAATCCCCGCTGTGGAGTCTGCCGAGATAGGTCGCTTGCCATTTCCCTCCCTTTTTTCGCCAGAGCATTGCACTGTCCTGGCTGTCCGGTGCGTCTCCTTCACCGACAATCGAACCAGCATCATTAATCGCTTCCGCGTATCCGTAGATTCCCGCCCCAGTGGGGAGTTCGGTCATCCCGGTTGCACGATCCCAGACAAAGGGATGTTGATCCAGGTCATCTGGGTGATTGGACTGGCCGACGACTTGACCGCGGTTGTTGAGGTCGTAGGCGACAGTGCAGGTGCCCCCGAGGGTGCCGATGTCCTGCATCCCGTTTTTCTTGTCCCAGATGAATGAGCCGGTGGTAAAGGCGAAGCCGATTTGGACGCCGGAACAAAAAGAGCTGGGAATCGAATCGACGTAGGACACGCCGAGGACTTGTCCGCGCTCGTTGATCAAGAGCGCAACAGCGTCGGTACCGGTGCCCAGAGTGCCCAGGTCCTGCATCACTCCTCTGTTCCAGTAAACTGCCCTCGACTGATACCCGTAACCATTGAAGGAGTAGGGATCTGGAATTGTGTTGAAGCCTTGTCCGGCGACCTCGCCGCGGTTGTTGACGGCATTGGCCCACATATCATCCGCACCTCCCGGCAAGGTCCCCAGATCGATCATTTGCCCGTGATCCCATAGCACGCCGTGTACTTGCGGAAGGGCCGGGTTCAATGGATCCGGCTGACCGTTGTCGGAGATTCCCGCCATTAGCCCGTTCGCACTGATCCAATTGACTTGGCTGCCGATGCCGCCGGGCAGTACGCCCAGATCGGTCTTGCCACCGTCCTGCCACTGGAATGCGTGGGCGGCATAGCAATCTGGGGTGTTGACACAGTACGGATCCAACGTGAGCGTGTCGGCTGAGGCGGCGAGCGTCCCTTGATTGTTGAGAGCCCCGTAGCGGGCCCACTCTGGTATGTATAGTTCGCTCTGCGGTCCGCCGAACGTGCCCACGTCCACGAGTTGGTAGTGGTGGTACTGGTGTTGCGGTTGAGTTCGATCCTGCGCCGCCAGCGAAACTCGCATTGACACAACGAACAAGATCATCACGGCGATGGAGGTCAATCTCTCGGATTTCATGCGCACTTCTCCTTATTGGATTGATAGTCGCGCCGGCCGCAGCGATGGGCGACGGAAATTGGGACGCCGACTGCGTTTCGCAGGCGCAACTCTGACCCGGTTGGGTTCGTGCGTCAATGGCGTGCCCATTGCCTCCGTGTGACATTTTTGTTCCCGGCAGTAACTCCAGTTTTCTCAGTCACTTAGGTGTTGGATTCTGCTGATCCGGGAATGAGTCCGTGCTACACTTCCCCAGCGTTTTCTTACTCCGCGCAGCCTCGTCCGATGGCAAATCCAGCCGACTCTGCTCAAATCGTGCGTTTTGGCGAGTTCGAGCTTGACCTTCGCACCGGCGAACTTCGTGCTAATGGACACCACATCATTCTTCAGGAAAAACCCTTTCAAATTCTGAGGGCTCTGCTGGAGCGGCCTGGCGAGATGGTCAGCCGCGAGGATCTGATCAAGCGACTTTGGCCTGCCGGTACATTCATCGATTTTGATCTGGGCCTGAACAAGGCGGTGAACCGGCTTCGCGAGGCATTGGACGATTCGGCGGAGGAACCGCATTTCATCGAGACATTTCCCAAGCGCGGATACCGCCTCGTGGCAACTGTCAACCGGAATGGCGCGGGACTGGCAGAGCCGGCGATGGCTGACCGTCCTGCGATTGATAGCTCTGTTGCAGGCCAGCCTGCGCCTAAGCCGATTTCCCCACGTCGTTTCGTTTTACCGCTCGGAGTTGTTCTGAGCCTGGCATGCCTGCTGGCCGCGTGGTCGTGGATGCGCCGCCGCGAGAACAAGCCGCCCGAACCGGTGTTTCAGCGGCTGAGTTTCGGCCGGGGAACGATTCTATCGGCACGCTTCACGGCCGACGGACAGAGTGTCGTCTATGGCGCTGCCTGGGACGGGAAGCCGTTCCAACTCTTCTGGACGAAGAACGGCAGTAGCGAATCCCGTTCACTCGGCGTGGACGCCGATATTCTCGCCATCTCTCCTTCAGGAGAAATGGCAGTCCTGGTGAATCCAAGTTTTCGCGAAGCGAGCCGCCGGGGCACGCTGGCGCTCATGTCTCTCACCGGCAGCGCGCCCCGCAAACTGCTCGATGGTGTGCAGGATGCCGACTGGTCGCCGGATGGTTTGAGACTCGCGGTTACCCACTACGTCAACGACGGGTGCGCCCTGGAGTTTCCGCTGGGAAATGTCTTATATCAAACGACTGGGGAAGCGTGGCTGAGCCACCCACGCGTCTCTCCCCGCGGGGACCAGATTGCGTTTCTAGAGCATCCGCTGGGCGGAGGAGACGATGATGCCGGCTGGCTGGCGGTGACCGATCTCGCTGGACACAGGAAGACCCTATCGCGGCAGTTCGGAAGTATTGCAGGCTTGGCTTGGAGTCCTGACGGCGAGGCCATCTGGTTTTCCGGCAGCGAAGTAGGATCCTATCCGCGCGCACTGTTCAAAGTCACGACTACCGGTCAGCAACTCTTGGTCCGACAAGAGTCCAGCAACACCGTCCTGCATGACGTCTCGCGCGACGGACATCTGCTCGTAACCCGCGACACCATTCGCGGCGAGGTGTTCGGACGGATCTTTCCAGAAAATAAGGAGCGCGAATTGGGGTGGGGCGATAACTCGATTGCTACCGATCTCAGCCCGGACGGCGCCATGATCCTGCTCTCCGTGCAAGGAGAAGCGTCTGGTCGAGGTTACGACGTCTATGTTCGCAAGACAGACGGTTCATCGGGTGTCCGGTTGGGCGAGGGATTCCCGATCCAGTTTTCGCAGGATGGCAAGTGGGTGCTAACGTCCTATCCCTCGGGCTTAAAGCCAGCATCGGCACCACAGCTGGTTCTATTGCCTACCGGCGCAGGGCAGGCTGTCACCCTGACTCACGATTCCATCGACCACGGTTTTGCAACACTCCTTCCTGATGGGAAAAGGTTCGTATTTGACGGCGTCGAACCTGGACGTGCGGCTCGGACTTGGGTCCAAGATGGCAGCGACGGAAAACCTCAACCAGTCACGCCGGAAGGTGTGATTGCGCACGGCTTTTCGCCGGATGGCAAACTTATGGCAGCCGTTGATCTGGAACACCAGTTCTGGCTTTACCCAGTGGATGGCGGGCAGTCGAGAGCACTTTTCGGAATAGAGCCCGGAGAAGTCCCAATCCAGTGGAGTGCTGACGGCAAACATTTGTTTGTTGCGACGATCGAGAGTATTCCTGTCAAGATCTATCGCACCGACGTCAGCACAGGACGCCGGCAGTTCGTAAGCAAAGTAGCACCGAACGATCTCGCCGGCCTATCGGGCTTCCTGACAGTTCACATTACTCCCGACGCTAAGTCCTACGTGTATTCCGACTACCGCATTCTCTCTGATCTGTATCTCGCCAGTGGACTGAAATAGAAAGCGGGACGTTGCAGAACGCCGAGCTTGCCCAGCAAATCGGCGATTGCGCCCGAGTGACGGGCAATCCGGAAATCATCCGCAATTTTGCTGCATTGGTTTAATTCTTCACATTCTGATTTTGCAGGGCATGGATAGCCTTTGTGAGCTTTCGCAAAGTACGCGGCTTGATCTTGTTTTTTCCCTTCTTGAAGTTCGATCTGAGTCCCAGTCTAAACATGATCATAGAGAGGGGGGTGTCTCTGAGACCCCTCCTTTCCCTTCTCCCGTCAACGCGGGAGAGGAAAAGCTCTTTAGGCTCACACTCGCGCTGTTTTCTGACTGCCTACGCGGCCGTCGCCTCCTCAGCGGCTGCTACGGAATCAAAAAACCCGAAGAACTGCTCCACCCGCGTCACTTTCAGTGCATCGCGAACCCGGTTGCATACCCCGACTAGCGCCAGGCGGCGATTCGCGTTCTGCCGCGTCACGTACGCCCCAACCAGGGCGCCGATCCCAGCCGAATCGGCATACGGAACATTCGTGAAATCAATGATAAGAACTTGCGACTCGTCCGCCCGCACCGTTGACTGAAACTCAAACATCGTGGTCAGAACGAGGGCTCCATTGAGAATGAGGATCCGATGCCCAGGCTGGCTCCCGGGCTGGTCTGTAATCTGAAGGCTTTCTCGCGGCATGGCGGAATATTAACCTCCGCTCAACCATGGATTGTTAACGCAACGTTAATTTTGCCGGGTCCGTCACTTCGCCGCAGGCAGCGCCTGGTTTTGCTCCTTCTCCAACCGCTCGACCATGTCTTTCGGCAACCCGTGCAACAACTCCAGAAACGCGGCGTTGGTCCAGCCAAATCCGACCACGTTCATTTCGTAGCCCAGTTCCACGTGCGCCTCCGAGGATCGCGTGACCACGTTGTATTTCTCGCGGATGTTGCCATCGCGCCGGAAATTCTCGGCCACATTGGACAGGAACTCATACGAAACTCGATCCGCGTCCGCGTTATACCCATACCGCCGCAGGCCCTCCACGGCCAGCATTTCGATGTTTCCCCAGCCGTAAGGCAAATCCCACTGCGCACCCGTCTCTTGCGTGCTCATTGGAAGTCCGCCGGGGCGCTCGAAAACCTTCAGGTTACCCGCGACCGCTTTCGCCTGTTCCGGCGTCGCCAACCCCGCCCACAGGGGATAGAACGTGGTCGCGTACTGGTACTTCGACATCCGTTTCGTCTGGAAGTTGAAATCGAAGAAGAGTCCGTCCTGATCATTCCACAGAAAGTGCGTGATGAGTTTCTTGCGCTCTTCCGCCCGCTTGTTCCATTTCTCGGCATCTTCGTTGTGACCCAGCCAGAGGCTGATCTGCTCCAGATCTTTTTCCGTCTTGTAGAGCAAACTGTTCAGGCATACCGGCGCATAGTGATGCGTGGCCGAGCCGAAGGGACCGAAGCGGAAGCTCACATCGAACCCGGACTCCCGCATCGAGCGGTCGCCCTTGTAGTAATCCGCGCTGAGCTTGAACTGCCGCGCCTTCTCGCATTCCGGGCGCGCCATGGTCAGCGGGACGTCGCACACCTGCAAAGAATAAGTTGCGCCCGCCACCGCCTCTGTTGTCCCGGGCTTCATCTCAACCACATAATCACCGGCCTCGGCGGGATGCAGGAAGAAATACTGCGCCACCTTGCGGTAGAAGCCGGTCTCGTCCTGCACCGCCTCGGGAGGCGGACCCTCGCCGAAATCGTAATAGCGCGACAATCCGGTCTGCCCCGCCAGATGCGGCTCGCGCGTCCACATCTCGTAGTCTTTTTCGATATCGGCGTAGGCGCGCTCCAGTTCGGCTTTGTCCTCTCGTCCATTCGACCGCTTGGCGTTGTACACATCCACAAACATCGAACTCAAGAATGGAGGCTGTGACCGCGTCAGGTAATACGTGCGATTGGCGTTCAGCATCGCGCCATAGTGCTCAATCTCGAAAAAGAAGTTCTCCACCATGCCCCGCGCCAGGTCGAGGCGCCCCGCGCGCAGCAGTCCGCGAACGATGAAGTAGCTGTCCCAGCCGTACATCTCATTGAAGCGCCCACCCGGCACCACATACTTATTCTCCAGGTAGAGCAACCCGTGAGGCTGAATCTTGCTGGTGTCAATTTCGCCCAGATGGTGGATATCCACCGGCAAATGTTCCACACGCACGGTGCAGTTCGCACTCAGCTTCCGCAGCGCCTCCGGTTCGGCGTATCCGGCAGGCAGATACAGCACGGGAGCGGCCTTGATTTTAGGATCGGCAACACTCTGGCAGTCCGCCATGGAACGAGTGAGCGTGTCCCAGGCAGAGGAAATGTAGGCGAGAATCGGCTTGAGCCCCGGGTCTTCGGGCACGCCCGCCGGCGCAGCCGGAGCGCGATCTGCAAGAGTTGCGCAGAAGACCAGCGCGAGAAGAATCTTCCCAACAACGCAAAGAACCGGGCGCGGACTTTTCGAAACTTGGATTTTCATAGTTTGCAACAAGGCTCCGCCATGATACATAAAAGCGCCCGAAAGAACCTCGAATGAGTTAGAGAGAGGGAACCTCTCGTCCGGTTGTCCGGTTTCGCCGCACGATCACTGCGCTTTTGGTTTATTCTGTGTACTTTGCCGTGTTGATGTTGAGGGGGAACAGGTGAGCCGATTCAACGCAGTCATTCGTCTATTCGTGTCCGTCGCTGTTTTCCTGTCCGCCACTGCGGGCTGGACCCAGGTTTTACAGAGCCAGGTTCCCGAGAGCACTTACCAGGAATTACGCTGGCGCATGATTGGTCCGTTTCGCGGAGGCCGCACCCGCGCCGCGGCCGGCGTCCCCAGCCAACCCAACGTTTTCTACATGGGCCAGGTCAACGGCGGCGTCTGGAAATCCGACGACTACGGCCGCACCTGGAACCCCATCTTTGATCGCGAGTCCACACAATCCATCGGCGCCATTGCCGTCGCTCCGTCGGACCCCAACATCATTTATGTTGCCACCGGCGAGGGTCTGCATCGCCCTGATCTCTCCGTAGGCAACGGCATCTACAAATCTACTGACGCGGGCAAAACCTGGACCCATCTTGGCCTGACAGACGCCCAGCAAATCCCCGCCCTTGCCGTTGATCCCCGCGACCCCAACAAAGTCTTCGCCGCAGTGCTCGGCCACCCTTACGGCCCCAGCGAAGAGCGCGGCATCTACCGTTCTACCGACGGCGGCCAAACCTGGACGCGAGTCATTGCCAAAGACGAAAACACCGGTGGCTCGGATGTGCAGATCGATCCCGCGAATCCCGACGTCGTTTATGCATCCATGTGGGAAGCCCGCGAAGGCCCGTGGGAAGACAACAACGAGTTCAACGGGGCGAACGGAGGACTTTTCAAATCCACGGACGGCGGCGCCTCCTGGCACGCGCTGACCAACGGCCTGCCCAAGGATCTCGCCCAGATCTACGTTGCCATTGCGCCCAGCGATCCCCGGCGGCTCTATGCCACGCTCGCTGTCGCCTCAGGAAAGCTCAGCGTCTATCGCTCCGACGATGCCGGCGAGAGCTGGTCGGAGACCACCAACGATCGCCGTCCCGCCGGGCGCATCGGCGGCGGCGATCTCCCGGTCCCCAGGGTTGATCCGAAGAATCCAGACCTGATTTATGTCGCGAGCACGGTGACCATGCGCTCTACCGACGGCGGCAAGACCTGGTCCGGCTTCCGCGGCGCGCCCGGCGGCGACGACTACCAGAACCTCTGGATCAATCCCAACAACGGCAACATCATTCTTCTCGTCAGCGATCAGGGGGCGATTGTCACGGTGAACGGCGGAGCCACCTGGGGTTCCTGGTACAACCAGCCCACGGCGCAGCTTTACCACGCCATCGCCGACAACGGTTTCCCCTATCGCGTCTGCGCCGGACAGCAGGAAAGCGGCTCCGTGTGCATTTCCAGCCGCGGTAACGATGGCGCCATCACCTTCCGCGAGTGGCATCCCGTGGGCGTGATCGAGTATGGCTATGTTGCGCCCGACCCGCTCGATCCCGACGTAATCTACGGCGGCGGCCGCAGCGAGGTTTCCAAGTATCACTGGTCCACCGGCCAGGTGCAGAACATCACGCCAATTCCGGTGCGCGACCCCAAGTACCGCACCAACCGCACCGAACCGCTGATGTTCTCTCCGGTTGATCCTCACATTCTTTATTACGCGGCCAACGTCCTGTTCAAAACCACCGACGGCGGCGCTTCCTGGCAGACCATCAGCCCTGACCTGACGCGCGAAACCCCGGGCGCTCCTGCGAGCGTCGGCACTCTCTTCCCAAAAGGCGCGGACAAACAGCGCGGCGTGATCTACGCGCTCGCACCCTCTTTCAAGACCGTGAACACACTCTGGGCCGGCACCGATGACGGCCTCATCTGGATCACCCGCGATGGCGGAAAAAACTGGTCCGATATCACGCCTAAAGAGCTCACGCCCTGGAGCAAGGTCACGCAGATTTCCGCCTCACACTTCGACGAACAAACCGCCTACGCCTCGGTGAGCCGCTTCCGCATCAACGACGTTCATCCCTACCTCTACCGCACCCGCGACGGCGGCAAGACGTGGACGCTGATCACCTCGGGGCTACCCGACTTCGGCCCGGTGGACACGGTGCGCGAGGATTCCGTCCTCATGCATCTGCTGTTCGCCGGAACAGAGAACTCCGTCTATTTCTCTCCGGACGATGGCGATCACTGGCAGTCGCTGCAACTGAATCTGCCGCACACTGCGGTGCGCGATCTCTGGATTCACGACGATGATCTGATCGCCGCCACGCACGGCCGCGGTTTCTGGATTCTTGACGACTTTGCTCCGCTGCGGGAGGCACAGGCTGGACGCGCCCCATTTCCATTTCTCTTCACAGCCGAACCTCCTGCCTACCGCGTGCAGCGCGACACCAACACCGACACTCCGCTGCCGCCTGACGAGCCGGCGGCGCCCAATCCTCCGGATGGCGCCATCATCGATTACTATCTGCCAGCGGGCATTCGCTCAGTCACGATCGAGATCCGCGACGAAAAAATGCGGCTTGTCCGCAAGTTTTCCAGCGCCGACAAGCCCGACATCACTGACGAAGAGCTGCAGAAGCAACTGATCCCTCTTTATTGGGTCCGCCCGCAGCACCATCTCTCGGCCGAACCGGGCATGCACCGCTGGGTGTGGGACCTCCACTACACTGCACCCCTCAGCACGCGCCACGAATATCCCATCGCGGCTGTTCCGCGCGACACGCCGCGAGGGCCGCTGGGACCCACGGTCCTGCCGGGAACGTACGGGATCTACTTCACTGTCGATGGAAAAACTATGGTGAATTATCAGGTGGTGAGGATGGACCCTCGCGTCACGACCTCGGCCGCAGGCCTTCAAAAGAAATTTCAGGCGGAGACGCGTCTGGCGTCCATCATGAGCGACTCGTCGCAGGCCCTTCTGCAGGGCGGCTCGATTCGCGCCCAGCTGGAAAAGCTGAGCGCGCAAGCCAACGGCCCGGCCAAGGACGCCCTCGAAGCCACCGGGAAAAAACTTGCCGCCCTGGCCGGAAGCGTCGGCGGATTTCTGGCCCCGCCCTCCACCGAACTCACTCTGAACCGCGTCAACGGGCAGGCCGGCGCGTTATACCAGCAGGTGTGGCAAGTGGATGCAGAGCCGACGTCGGCTCAGATGCAAGCGTTGGCGGCCACCGAACACGACAGCGCCGATGTGCTTAAACGCTGGAATGAATTCAAGAGTTCCGATTTGCCCGCACTCAATCGTTCCCTGCGGGAAGCCAAGGCTCCTGAGGTCGTGCTCGAATCCAGCACCCCGCACGAAGAACCTCAGGCGGACGAAGAATAGAAGCCGGGATTGGACCCGCGTCCATTCAGAATGATTGCTTGGGTACAGACCCTTTCACAGGGCAAAGCTGCAGGATTTTGCAAACTCCCTGATACGAGATTGCAATTTCTTGCGACTTGACCTGCTCCCACCAGAAAATCTTGCCGATTCTTACTGACAACTGTTTGGAACCGGCCCAACCCGGGATATAATCGCCACGTTTTGGATTTCGGGTTGGACTGCCTGCGGTTTTTCTCTCCCCGTTGTGGGCCGGTCGCTGGAAATCCGCGTCTGAGCCAGTTTCAAGTCCCAAAAGCAATGAAAGGCCAAGGATCTATGAAAGCGTTCCGTGCACTCGGAATCTCTGTGTTCGCCCTCATGGTTTGTTGCGGTGTCGCGACGGCCCAGAAAGAAGCATTCACTGCCGGAACGTGGACTGCGGTGACCAAAGCTCCGCCGTCTGGAGTAGGTCACGCACTCCTGCTCACCGATGGATCCGTTCTCGTCGTCAACTCGGGTTGCAGCGCAACCGGAAACTGGTATCGCCTGGTGCCCGACAGCACCGGCAGCTACATCAAGGGGAGCTGGGTGAGTGCCGGCAATCTTCCCGCCGGCTACAATCCGCTGTACTTTGCCTCCGCCGTATTGCCCAACGCCGATGTCTTGATCATGGGCGGTGAATACAACGGCTGCAATTCCGCCTTCACCACCAAGGGCGCGATCTACAATCCAAAAACTAACCTGTGGATGGCCGTGAAGGCTCCCGTCGGCTGGAGCACCATCGGCGATGCCTCCAGCATCGTTCTTCCTAACGGGCATTTCATGCTGGCCAATTGCTGCACCACCGACGAAGCCATTGCCACCCTCTCCAAGGGCGTTGTCACCTGGACCGCCACTGGCAAAGGCAAGGCCGACGACAACGACGAAGAAGGCTGGACGCTCCTGCCGAATGGCGACATCCTCACCGTGGACGCCTATGTCGGCTCCTACAACTCTACGGGCACAAACTCCGAGATCTACAAAACCAGCGCTGGGACCTGGTCCAGCGCGGGCAGCACGATTGTCCAACTCTGGGACTCATCCGCCAGTTGCGGAGGAGCCGCTAAAGCTTCTTACGAAGTGGGCCCGGCTATCTTGCGGCCCGATGGAACGGTGTTCTATACCGGCGCCAACCGATGCAGCGCGGGCCACACCGCGATTTACGACACGGCCACGGGAGTCTGGTCGGCAGGCCCTGATTTCCCCGGCGCGCTCAATATCGCCGACGGGCCAGCCGCTCTGCTGCCCGATGGCAACGTTCTGCTGGACACCAGTCCGGGCATCTACGCCGCCGGCAGCGTGTTCTTCGAATGGGACGGCGCAGCCCTGAATTCCGTGCCGGGCACGCCCAACGCCCCCGTTGATAGCTCCTACGTCGGAAGCATGGTTCTGCTGCCCACCGGCCAGGTTCTGTTCACGGATAACTCCTCCAGCGTCCAGATCTACACACCCGCAGGGAGTCCCTGTACCGGGTGCGCTCCTACCATTTCCACCGTCGCCTCGACCTTGACCCACGGCTCCCTCAACAACGTGATCCATGGAACCCAGTTCAACGGCATGGGGCAGGGCTCCGCTTACGGCGACGACGCTCAGCAGGCTTCCAACTACCCCCTAGTCCGCATCACCGATGCCAGCGGTGCAGTCGTCTTTTGCCGCACCCACTCCTTCAACACGATGGGCGTCCGGACGGGAGGCAAACTGGTGGCAGCACAGTTCGATATTCCGTCCACCATCGCCCTCGGTACGGCCAGCCTGGAAGTGGTCACGAACGGGATCGCCTCCACGCCCGTCGCCGTTACCATTGACTAGTCCGTGCCGTTTGAAAAAGTTGTTGGATCAGAAAACTGAGGCGCCGCGATCTTGATCGCGGCGCTTTTTCTTCACCGATAGCAGTGCGGCTGGCGAAGCCACGATCTCACATGGACTGCACGGCCTCCTGCAGTTGGTTCGCAATCCGTTCCGGCTCGGCTGTGTGCCCAATCTGCATCGGCCTCCCGATCCTCACGCAAATCTTCCCCGGCGCGGCAAAGCTCTTGCCGGCGGCCTTCGCCTCAAACAGTCCGTCAATGCGCATGGGCAAAACCGGGACGCCGAGATTCTCCGCCAGCAGCCCGATGCCCGAGCGAAACGGATTCATCTTTCCATCCACCGTGTGCCGCCCCTCGGGAAAAACCAGCACACTATAGCCGCGATCCACCGCCTCGCCCGCATAGGCAAAGCTCCGCCGGAAACCCGCCTCGCGCGGCAGCGGAAACAGATTCAGCAGCGACACTCCCAGCGCCCATTGCACGCGGTCATATATCTTCAGGAAGAATCCTCGGTCCGCCGGCGGCGTACGCAACGCCTCCAGCGCCTCTCCGCCTGTAGCCACCGCCAGCCGGTGCCGGAACCGCGCGGGCAGCGCCGTCAGAATGAACCCCGCATCCACGTCGCTCACGTGATTCGCAACCACCAGCAGCGGCCCCTCAACTCCGTGCAGGTGCTCGCGCCCCTCGACGCGCGGCCAACCCAGCAACACGATCGCGGGACGCATCAACAGGTAGTGCGCCAGAAACCGCACCCACGTCACTGGCCAGCCCAGCACCCAACTCGGATAGTGATACCCGGCCGAGGGTGCCCGACCCTTCTCGCGTTCTTTGCGAGAGGGTGGGGATTTTGACTTCTCGCGCAGCATTCGTTCCAGATCACCAACCGTCCGCACCGCGCTGAAGCGGGTCTCGCTCAGGTCCACCTGATAGCGGTCTTCCAAAGCGCCCAGAAGCTCCACTCGATCCAGCGAGCTCAGCCCCAGGTCCGAGTCCAGGCTCGCATCCTCGCGCAATGCCACGCCAGGTCGTCCTGAAACTCGGGCGATCAACTCACTCAGTGGACCTTCGCCCTGGGTGCCCCATTTCTCGCGCGTTCTTTGCGCGAGAAGTGGGGGAAGCACCTCAGCTCGCGCCACTTCCGCAATCAGATTCCGCCGCGGCTTCTGCGTATTCGTGCGCGGAAAATCCTCCTGCGGCCACCGCATCCACATCCTCATCCGCTGATACTCGGCCAGGGACTGGTTCGCCCGCTGCACCACCCCTTCGATCTCGCCCTCGTCCCGCAGGATCACCACCGCGCACGGCTCCGCGTTCCCGCCTCGCTCCATTCCCACCACCACACAATCTCTGACTTCCGGCTGCCGCCGCAGCGCCGCCTCCAGATCTTCGGGATACACCTTCGTCCCGCCCGGCGTCACAATCACTTCCTTCTTGCGTCCTTTGAAATACAGGTTGCCAGCGGCATCGAGCGCCCCGACGTCCCCGGTGCGATACCATCCGTTTTCGTCCGCGATTCTCTGCTCTGACATTTTCTGGCCCGAAACTTTTCGCGCGCCCTGCCCGTCCCAATACCCGGCAGCAACCCCTCCGCCCCGCACCAGAATCTCTCCGTCCTCCGCCAGCTTCACTTCGCGCCCCGGCAACACCTTCCCGATCGATCCCTTTCCCAGACGAAACGGATGGTTCACGCTCACCAGAGAAGTCGTCTCCGTCAGTCCGTATCCTTGAATCACCGCATACCCCAGCCTGCCCCAGAACTCCTCGGTCTCGCCATCCAGCGCCGCTCCGCCCGAGATTAACGCCCAGAATTTCCAGCCAAACTGCCGCCGAATCGAGCGGAACATCCACCACCGTCGCAGGAAATGTTTCTCCTTCGCCGCCGCGAAGCGTTCGCGGAATTCTTCCGCTCCTCCGCGCTCCGCCACATCGCGCTCGACTTTCTGTTTCAAGGATTCGAGCACTCGCGGCACGCTCACCAGAACCGAAACCCGCTCCCGGCGAATCGTGCTGATCACTTCCGAAGGCTTCAATTCATTTTGAAATAGGACCGTGCCGCCGAGCAGCGGCGGCAGAAACATTCCCAGGAACTGCCCGAACACATGGCTGAGCGGTAGCAAGTTCAAGAACCTCAGGGGATGCACGAGCCGCTCATATTTCAGATACCCGCGCATTTCCCGCTCCAGCGGAGCTATGTTCGCCAGCACATTCCCGTGCGTGATCACAACGCCCTTGGGATCGGCCGTTGTGCCCGAAGTAAAAATAATCTGCAGGATGTCCTCCCGACCCAGAGGAACACTCGGAGGCTCAGGGGTCGGAGGAGTCTGTGCAAAAGGCCCCAGACTCTCCGCCAGATCCTCCAGACTCAAACTTGCGATCGAAAATCTGCCAGCTGCTAACTCGCCCCCACGCCGCCGCGATGCCACCAGCAGCTTCGCGCCAACCTGCTGATGCACCCGCATGGCAAAATCGGTGGAAGCTCCATCATCCATGGGCACCACAATCACCCCTCGCATGGCACACCCAAAGAAAACCGCAACCCACTCGGCCGAGTTCTCGCCCCACAGCATCACGCGGTCGCCCTTGGCAATCCCCCGCGCCTCCAGGTTCTGACCGAAGCCGGAGGCCATCTCCAGCACCTCGCCGTAAGTAACCGACTCCCAGCGATATCCCCAGCGCTGCCGGTAAGCGCGCTCGTGCGCGTGCGCCCGGAAATTCTCCGTGAAAAACTGTGCTAACGATTCAGCCATGGCAACGGCTCTGGGATGTTGGAACGCAAGCGAGTTGAAAGACTTTGCTCTCAATCTCAGTGTAGTGGAACCGACTTCTGAAAACCGTGCTCTGGGACACTTCTCAAACTGCCCTATCCGCCCCCACTGCCTGCGGATGCTTTTTGTTCCGCGGTTGTGTACTCTAGCTTCTCCCTATGCGCAGTTCGGTCAAACTCCGTTCGCAATTCCGTCTGGCCTGGCTCGTGTTCGCAGTGGTGTTCGCAGCCGCCCTGGTGGCCTGCACCCGGCCCCCGGCGACCGATACCGGCCCCGCCACGCAGTCATCGGCGAGCGTCCGCCACGATCTCTCTCAGGACGAGGCTGCCGGCGGCCACACCCTGCGCAAGCACGTCGCACGCACCGACGCTCAGCTTCGGGAGCGGCTCGAGCACGAGCGTGATATTTCCGCCGCCTCCACCTGGAACGACCGCGAAAGCGCCGAAACCGCCGTGGGCGCCGCGATCGCCGAGCAGAACAACAAGATTTCCCGCTGGCTGGAACGCGAAAAACATCCCAACCTCGTCCTCGACTACGATGGCGGCTCCGCGCATCCCTTCGGCCGCACCCTCCGCCGTGGCGAAGACCAGGTTCAGCCCTGCGCTCACGCCGTCATCGTGCTGAAGTGGGATGCCCCGAACTCTTACCATGTGCTCACCGCCTACCCGGAGTGCCGCCCATGACCCCCAATCGTCCCACGCAGAAACCAGCGGCGACCAAGCCCTCAGCCGCGAAGCCGGAGGCAACATCTTTCTCCGCCGCAGAATATCCCGCCCTTCGCAGCTTCCTGCGCGGCTATTTCCACCAGGACATGAAAGACGAATACGGCTCGCCTGAAGAAGCCGCCCGTGAGTTCTGCTCCGACGCGAGCGGCGACGAGCGTGCCGCCGTCGCGTCCGAATGGGCGCGCTTCCTGGATCGGACCAAGGGCCAGCCGCTGGATGCGATCAACCGAATTCTGACTGGCCCCTTGGGAAGTTCCTACGCCATGATGGAAGACGATCTGAAGCGGATTTCAGCTATCCTGAAGACAGGCCGCAGGTAGACCTCATAACTGCCCTCGTGGAGGAAGTTTCTTGGGGAGCAGCCTTTCCCGTCAGAGCTATACTTGGTCTTCTCATGGCGCAAAGAAACAATTCTTCTCTCCTGTCCCTGCTGGAAGGAGGGGACCGACGAACAATCGGCCGCTCGGATCAGGTAGCCGCAATCGTGGCCAAAGATCCAGAGCGGTTTCCTGAGCTAATTGCGGGTTTGTGGTCTCCCGATCCGTTCGTCCGAATGCGGGCCGCGGACGCGGCCGAGAAGGTCACGCGCCGGCATCCTGAACTCCTGCAGCCCTACAAGAAGGAACTACTAGGCCTGATGAACGAGGCCAGGGAACAAGAACTGCGTTGGCATCTCGCAGTCATGATTCCACGCCTCCCGCTGAACGCCAGGGAACGGCAAACTACGATCTCCTCGCTGAACAGTTATCTGGAAGACCGCAGTTCGATTGTCAAAACTTTCGCTCTTCAGGGACTGGCTGACCTGGCACAGGACGAGCCAAGTATTCGGCCCGGAGTATTGGAGACTCTGCGCGCCGCCACTCGGAACGGTACGCCTGCGATGAAAGCTCGCAGCCGCAAGCTGCTCATTCGCTTGCAACGTAAGAATGTCAGAATGACTTCCCCCCAGTTCCCTAAGTAACCCGTTCGTACACTCCCTTTCGGTAACCCTTGGTAACCATGCGGTCCATGACTCTCAGACGTACAATTGGCCTTGTCCGGACGGCCATCCGCCGATAGGAGAGATGACCGCCAGGGCATGGATCGGAGAACGTCCCCCACGGCGCTCAACGAGTTCTGTACCAAGCTATTTTTGTACGAAACCAGGGTCTGGAGTCTGCACTCTTATGGCGTTGTTCGGCTTCAATAAGCAGAAGGTTCTCGCCACTGCGGAGAAGAATGTCCAGCAGGGCAAACTGCAGAATGCCATCTCCGAGTACGAAAAGATCCTCAAGCATGACGCCAAGGATCTGACGGTCACCAACACCGTCGGCGACCTCTACTCCCGTCTCGGCGAAATCGACAAAGCCACCGGATTTTTCAAGACCGTCGGCGATGCCTATGCCAGCCAGGGCTTCACGGTCAAAGCCATCGCCATGTACAAGAAGATCAGCAAGCTCAAGCCTTCGCTCGAGAGCTTGCTGAAGCTGGCCGAACTTTATACTCAGCAGGGCCTTTTCAACGATGCCCGCGCCCAGTACCTGCAGGTCGCCGAGGAATTCCTCAAGGCCGGAGAACTCGACAACGCGGTCCGCATCTTCCAGAAAATTCTGGAGATGGACCCGGAAAATACCACCATGCGCGTTCGCCTGGCGGAGATTTACGTTCGCCTGGGGAAAAAGACCGAGGCCTGGCAGATCTTCTCGGCCGCCGCCGAAAGCCTGCGCTCGAAGGGTTCGCTCCCTGGCGCCGAAGAAATTCTCCAGCGCATGCTGGCCCTCGATCCCGGCAATACTTATGCCCTGTTGATGCAGGGCAAGAACCAGATCGAGTCCGGCGACGCCGCCGGAGCCGTCGCCACTCTGCAAAAGGTTGCCGACATTGATTCCAACCCGGACGGGCTCCGCGATCTGCTTAAGGCTTACTTGCAGACCGGCCAGCTTTCCGAGGCGGGAGCGGTCGCCAACAAGCTGCTGACCGTCCACAACGACCTCAACGCCATCGCCAGCTTTGCCGACGCCCTCATGCAGGCCGGCCAGTACGAAAACGCCCTTCAGGTGTACGACCAGCACGCCGAGCGCCTGCTGGCGGAAAACTCCGACAAAGTCCTCGACCACCTGCACAGCATCATCGGGCATGTCCGCGAAAATCCCGACTCCCTGCAGAAACTGCTCGACCTGTTCCAGATGGCAGGCGAAACCACCCATGTCGGGGAAGTCATCGAACTGCTCGCTCACGCCAGTGTCCAGGCCGGGGACCTGCCTCGCGCCCGCGACTTATACCAGAAACTGGCTCAGATCGAGCCCCAGAACCCCCTGCACATGCAGAACTACCAGCAGGTGGTCAGCCAGCTCAGCGGCGTAACCGACGCCAAGCTCATCACCCCGGAAGAAGCCGTCGTCCTCATTGACGATCTCGAAGCGACCGCGCCTTCCATTCACCAGCATTACTCCGATGAAGTCGCGCTGTCCATCCGCTCCGCCCTGACCGATGCGGAGCTGTTCATCTCCTACAACATGCCGGCCAAGGCCCTGGGACCTCTGGTTGCGGCCCTGCCGCTGGCGCCCAACGATCTCCGCGTCAACCAGCGCCTGGCTGCCCTGCATACCCGCGCCGGCCGCTTCGCCGAGGCCGGGGTCTGCTGCCGCACCCTTCAAACCCTTTATTCGGACGCGGGATACCCCGAGGAAGCAACGCGCTACGGGGAGCTGTCCGAGCGTTATGAAGAACGCTCTTCCACTCCCGCGCCCCGCGTCTCGGAAGAAGAAGCGCACATCTTTCTGGATGCCGCTCCTCAAGTTCCACCGCAGCCCGCACCCGAGTTATCTGTAACCGAACCTGCGGCCGAAACCGTTGCCGCTCCCCACGCCGCTCTGCACCACGACGCACCCGAGGAAACTCCCCAGCCTGCGCCCTGGCCCGCGGTCCCCGCCGAAGCCGCCGAAGAAATTACAGTTGAGTTGGCCGACGAAGGTGAGTTTGCGGTCGTCGAGGAATCCTCTTCGGCTTCTGCCAAACCCGCCCCCGCAGAGGCAGAGATCGATCTCTCCTCGGAGTGGGACGACTCCCTCACCGTGGAAGCTGAAGCTCCTGCCGCGGATGCGGCTGAGGTCGAGATCACTGCCGCCGGCGAGGATGAAATTCCCGGCTCTGTCAGTACCGACGAAGAGAACACCGCGAAGATCGACGAAACTGTCGAAGATATCCGTTTCTATCTTGCCAACGGCATGCCCGAGCAGGCCATGGCGGCCTTGGCCAAGCTCCAGACCCTCACCAGCGACCACGACAAGCTGGCGGAACTTCACGCCGAAATCGAAGCTGCGAGCCAGCAAGCCGCCGACGAGGAAGTTCACGTCGAGGCCGAGCCCGTCATCGAGGAACTTACCGCCGCTGATATTCCGGCGCTCGAAGCGGTCGCCGATGAAGCAACGGCCGACGAACCTCCGGTGGCCGTTGAAGAGCATGCGATCGCCGAACCAGTTTCCTCAGTCGAGCCGGAACCCGAAGTTGCCCATGCGACCGTCGTCCATGAAACCGTAGTCCATGAACCCGTCGCCACCGAGCCCGAACCTGTGGCTCCCCATGCAGAAGCTGCTCCCAGCCCCCTCAAAGAGTTTGTCGCCGACCTGGAATCTTCCCTGGGTGGCGAGTTCCTGCCCGAGACAGTCGTCGCCCCGGAGCGGTCGCCCGCCGCGCATACCGAGCCCGTGCCTGCCGCCGAACATGCCGCCCCGGTGCTGGGCCAGTTCGTCGCCGATATCGAAGCCTCACTAGGCGAGGATTTCCTGAAAGCAGCTCCTGTCCCCGAACCGGAAGTTGCTGCTGTCCCGGCCACTGCCGAGCCTGCGCCGCCAGTTCCACCCGTCGCGGCTCCGAAAGTCACTCCGCCGCTGGCCGCCAGCGCCGCCGCCTCGGCCTCGGCTTCATCGCATGCCGCTCCTGTACAGCAGAGCGCGCCCGCGTGGTCTGCCCCCGCAGCGGAGGCTTCCCATCCGCAGCCGCCGGCAGCACCCGCTTCCCACGCGCCTGCTCCTCCGGCCGCCGCGCCGAAAGCTTCTCCGTTCGGCGAGGACGCCGGCGTTGACCTCTCTGAGATGTTCGGCGAGATCAAGCAGGATCTCGAATCCGGTGTCGCCGCGAATGATGAAGATCCGGAAACTCACTACAACCTCGGCATTGCCTTCCGCGAAATGGGCCTGCTCGACGAGGCCATTGGAGAACTGCAAAAAACCTGCCAGGCCTTTGACCGCGGACATCCTTTCCCGCAGATCATGCAGACCTACACTTGGCTGGCCCAGTGTTTCCTCGAAAAAGGCGTCCCCGAGGCTGCCGTCCGCTGGTTTGAGAAAGCTCTGACGGTCCCCGGCCTCGACGGTGAAACCCGCGTCGCCCTCGATTACGAACTGGCCTCAGCCTACGAAAGCGCCGGCGACAAGCCCTCCGCCCTCAAGTACTTCATGGACGTCTACGGCAGCAACATTGACTATCGCAACGTCGCTGAGCGCATTAAGGCCCTGAAGTCGTAGAATAGCCCGATGGGTTCTGCCCCCAACTCTCTCTGCGCGGGATTCTCTGCTCGCCCTCGTCGCCTCCGTGCGGGTTCCCCGGGAACTTCTCCTGTTCAGGGTCACAGAGGGGATCGCTAAGCATGACCGAGCCCACTCCTATCTCCACCGCCCCCGCCCAGACTCCGGTCGCATCTCCCCAGCCAACCGAAGCTCCCACGGCGCTTCTCGATCCCCCTCAGCCCTCCGAACCGCCTCCGGGCTCCCGCAACTTGCAGATCTGGATGCACCGTATTTCTGTCTTCCTGTTTGTGCTGGTCAGCGCGGTGGCCGGAGTGCTGCTCATCATCCTCCCCTGGACCCCGGAGTGGACCGACAACTACCTGCTGCTCACCTATCCCAGCCTCCGCCCGGTTATCGCCCATGGCTTCTTCCGCGGCGTTTGCAGCGGCCTGGGCCTGCTCGACATCTGGATTGGCTTCTGGGAGGCGCTCCACTACCACGAACTGCACTAGACCCGGAACCATGACCATGCGGCTTCGATCAGATCTCGAATCCAAGCCGCGAAGCGGCAAAAGAATACAGCCCACGGCGCAAGCCGTGGGTGACAATCAGGAAAAATGAGCAAGCCCCGAAGGGGCGAAAGAAACTACGGAATGAGACGAGTTCGCATCTATGACTGACAAGCTTAAGTCCGCCCCCGTCGCCTACCAGAACGAACCGTTTCTGCAGAGTCCCGACGGCCGCATCCTTCGCATCCTGTCGGAATATCAGGAGCCCCTCGCCCGCTTTCGCCGTGAGCAGATTCAGGACACCGTCGTCTTCTTCGGCTCCGCCCGCTTTCAGGGCCGCAAGGATGCCGAGCAAAACCTCACTGCGGTTGAGAACAATCACGCCGCCGCTCCGCCCGTCCAGCTTGAAAAAGATCTCAAGCTCGCCCAGGCCGGACTCGACATGGCCCGCTATTACGAAGACGCCCGCCATCTCGCTTACATGCTGACCAAGTGGTCCATCCAGATTCCCGCCCGCCGCCACCGCTTCGTCGTCACCACCGGCGGCGGCCCCGGCATCATGGAAGCCGCCAATCTCGGCGCCCACGAAGCCGGAGGCAAGACCATCGGACTCAACATCCAGCTTCCCTTCGAGCAGTATCCCAACCAGTACATCACTCCCTCGCTGAACTTTCAGTTCCACTACTTCTTCATGCGTAAATTCTGGTTCGCCTATCTCGCCAAGGCGCTCGTCATCTTCCCCGGCGGCTTCGGCACCATGGACGAACTTTTCGAAATCCTCACCCTCGCCCAAACCGACAAGCTGGCCAAGAAAATTCTGGTCATCATTTACGGCAGCGAATACTGGAACCGCATCATCAACTTCCAGGCCTTTGTGGACGCCGGCGCCGTCTCCCCGCAGGATCTCGACCAGTTCAAGATCGTGGATTCTCCCGACGAAGCCTTCGAATTCCTCCGCGACGGCCTGACCAAATATCATCTCGGCGGCACGCCCAAGAAAGAACGCGAAGTTCTGCCTGAGATTGCGAAGACCAGACCGTAGCAGCCCGACGTCGGAGGACAAGCTCATGTGGGGACAGCCGCCCTCGGCTGTCCGCCGGGGCGCAGCCCGGCACCTTCAATCACCCTTCCTTGCTTTCTCCTGCGCGACCTGATAGCTGATAGCTGATGGCCGAAAGCTGCCTTCTCTACTACATCACCGACCGCTCCGCCTTCCCCGGAGACGAAGCCACCCGCCGTCGCCACCTCCTCGAAAAAATCGCCGAAGCCGCTCGATCCCGCGTGCACTACATCCAACTCCGCGAAAAAGATCTTCCCACCCGCGACCTCGAATCCCTGGCCCGGGAAGCTGCTGATGCCATCTGTGAGGCAGGCCGACTGTCAACTGGCCACCGGCAACTGGCAACTGCTTTGCTCATCAACTCCCGCACCGACATAGCCCTGGCCGTCCAAGCCGACGGAGTCCACCTCCGCTCAGACGACATCTCCCCGGCAGAAGTAAGAGCCGCCTGGAAAAAGTCTGAAGCAGGCCAATGTGGCGCGGGCGCCCCCGCCCGCGGAAACTCGCCACGAGATCCTCTGATCGCCGTCTCCTGTCACTCCCCATCAGAAGTAACCCAAGCCGCCGCCAACCAAGCCACCTTCGCCGTCTTCGCCCCCGTCTTCGAAAAGAAAGACACTCCCGCCGCGCAGCCCACAGGTCTCGCTCAGCTCCGCCAAGCCTGCCAGGTAAACATCCCAGTCCTCGCCCTCGGCGGCATCACCCTCGCCAACGCCTTCTCCTGCCTAGCCGCCGGAGCCGCCGGCATCGCCGCCATCCGCCTCTTCCAGGAAAACGACATCGCCAAAGTTGTGCAGCACCTCCGCTCGCATGCCTGACCTGCCCCATTTCTCGCGCGCTCTTTGCGCGAGAAGTGGGGCTTTTGTTATCCCATCCACTTCGCCCCCGACTTGAGAACCTGCATCACCTTCGCCAGCCGCCGCTTCTTCGTTTCTTCCTGCTTAGCCTCACGAATCGAAATCGCCATCTCTTTCTTGTTCGAGAACGACATCCCCTCCCACCGCTCCAGCGCTTTCTTGTTCTTCGCCAACTCCTTCTTCAGTTCCGGCGGAGCCTCCACCGTGCGCTCTTCCACGTCCCGCTCCATCACCACATCCACCACATCTCCCGCTTTGGCGTTCGCGCCCGCGCGCATGGTTTTGTTCACCGCCATCATGTGGCAGCCGCCCATCGGCATCAGCGACGAACGAAACCCAATCCATTGATCGTTCCCCGCACCGGCACGCGCGCCTTGGTGCCAAACGTCTCCATCACGTCAAACGGAGCGATCACAGCCGCCACCGAACTCCCCTCCTGTCCTGCCAGCTTCACCTTGAACCGCAGTTTCTTCTCCGCCATCACCATCCTCCAGCCAGCGCTGGTAAACTTTACCTCCGTAGACAACCCACGGCAACAGTCATGACGCACGCTCCAACGCAGTCACAAACTCCGGTTCTGGCGCTCGAACCAACCTTGGTCCAGATCCCCGAAGGCTGGTTCCTCATGGGCTCCAACTCCGGCCAGGACTGCGAACGCCCCATCCATCGCGTCTGGTTGGACGCCTTCCTCCTCGCCGCAACGCAGGTCACCAACGCCGACTACGAGCGCTTCCTCCTCGCCACCTCCACACCGCCACCCCCGTTCTGGCACGATCCAAACTTTAATCATCCCCAGCAGTCGGTCGCAGGAATCTCCTGGCACGAGGCCGCCCGCTACTGCCACTGGCTCAGCGCTGAAACCGGCCGCCGCTATCGCTTGCCCACCGAAGCCGAATGGGAGCGCGCCGCCCGCGCCGGCCTCGAACAGAAAAACTTTCCCTGGGGCGACGACCCGCCGCAATCTCTCCCCGACTACGCCACCCGCTGGCTAACTGGTCCTGAACCGGTCGGCCGCTACGCTCCCAACGCCCTAGGCCTTTACAACATGTGCGACAACGTCCACGAATGGTGCAGCGACTGGTACGACCCCAACTACTACGCTGCCTCGCCCGACCGCAATCCGCGTGGCCCGGAGCGAAGCTCCATGCAACCCCCGCGCAAATCCTCCCGTGGAGGCTCCTGGCGCCATCACATCAAAGTAGCCCGCTGCTCCGCCCGCTCCAGCATCCCCCCGGAATTCCAATACGCCGACTACGGCTTCCGAGTCGCCTGCGACCTGTAGCGCGATAGTCGTAGCCGCGGCCAACTCATATACTCTTGTCATTCCGAACCGGTCGAAGCCCCGGTGAGGAACCTGCTGTTTGCTGGCATCTCTTGAGAACGCGAGGGCAAGCACAAATGTTTCGCACTGATCTTCTGAAAGACAAACGTATCTTGATCACCGGCGGCGGCACCGGCCTCGGCAAAGGCATGGCCCAACGCTTCCTCGAACTCGGAGCCACCGTCTACATCTGCGGCCGCCGCGAGGAGGTTCTCAACCAAACCGCCGCGGAACTCTCGGCCGCTACGAAGGGCCCCATCCGCGTTGTGACTTGCGATGTCCGCAACCTCGACGCCGTCGAAAAAATGATGGATGACATCTGGAGCTCTGGCCCGCTCGACATCCTCGTCAACAACGCCGCCGGAAACTTCATCGCCCGCACCGAAGAACTCTCCCCGCGTGCCTTCGAATCCGTCATCGGCATCGTGCTCATGGGCACGCTCCACTGCACGCTGGCCTGCGGACGCCGCTGGCTCAAGTCCGCGCGTTCTTCCGAACACTGCGGCACGGTGCTCAGCATCTCGGCCACCTACGCGCCCGTCGGATCAGCCTATGTCGTCCCTTCCGCCGTCTCCAAAGCCGGCGTCGAAGCCCTCACTCGCAGCCTGGCCGTCGAGTGGGGCGACCGCGGCATTCGCATGAACGCCATCGCTCCCGGCCCCATTCCCACGCAGGGAGCCTTTTCCCGCGTCCTGCCACATCCCGGACTCGAAAAACTTGCCCTTGACCGCAACCCCCTCCACCGTTTCGGCACGGTCGAAGAACTCGCCAACCTCGCGGCTTTTCTGGTGAGCGACGGCTCCGGCTACATCAACGGCGAAGTCATCCGCATGGACGGCGGCGAATTTCTGCAAGGCGCCGGCGAATTCAGCAACCTGGGACGCATCCTCAAGGAAGAAGACTGGCAGGCGATCAGACCGAAGAAGCCTGACCCGAAGAAGCCCGGCCCGAAGAACTAGATGGGATACACCAAACGCAAAATCCGCGGCATCAATTTCTCATTCCTGCTGGCGGGTTTCGTATTTTCCTGCTGGGCGCTGGTCTGCGCCTGGTATGGCTGGCCGCGGGGTTTTCGTGGCGGCAGTGCTGCCGGCTTTGTCCTGTTCGCTCTGGCGGCGCTGTTCTTTACTGCCTTTCCCGCAATCTGGGCGCGCTTTCCTGAGAAGCATCCCGTAAATCACGAACTCCTGCGCTACGGCAGCCTGTCGCGGATCTCCGAACGCCTCGACGCCGAAATGTCCGGCCGCGTGGAAGTCCTCGGCCCTTTCCGCTTCACCGCCACCATGCTGATCTACGATTCCGGCCACGAATTTCAGATCGTGCCCTACGATCAGATCGCTTCTGCAGAAATCGAGCGCGCCGTCCCCGACGACCCCGCCGCCATTGTCGTCCGCACCCGTGCCGGCCGCCGTTACCAGTGGTACAGCGCCTGGCTGCAGGGAATCTTCAATCCCCAGCAGGTGCTCGAAAGGATTCGCGCCGCCGCCGACCTCGAAACACCCGCTCCCTGAAATCGTCGCTCCTATTTTTCATCTTTCCGCGGCATTAGGACCGCCTTCAACACCATGTTCACCAGACTCAGCACAATCGCACCCACGAACGCGGCTAGAAACCCGTTCACATGAAATCCGGGCGACAAAACAGCCGATGCCAGCTCCAGCATCAGTGCATTGATCACGAACCAGAACAGCCCCAGCGTGACCAGCGTCAGAGGGAAGGTAAGAATCTTGAGCACAAAGCCAATCGTCGCATTGATGAACCCAATGACGAGCGCCGCGATCAACGCCGCTGCTGCACCTCGCACCGAAATCCCAATCCCAAGCTGAGCCACAATCCACACCGCCACTGCGCTCAGCACCCAATTCAAAAGTAGTCGCATCGTGACCCCCTCAATGCTAGAGAACTATAGGCGGTCCGATCTGTAGATAGCAACACGAAGGGTGCCCCATTTCTCGCGCGCTCTTTGCGCGAGAAGTGGGGATTGTTGACGTGCTTGCCGCGCTAAAGCCGACGGAACTTTTCCGCCGCCCCGAACGTACAATTATCTAGAGAGAGCGAGGTCTCGACCATGTTCACCTTCCTGCTCTGGTGCATCCTTTTCGTCCTGTGCTGGCCCCTGGCCCTGTTGGCGCTCGTCGCCTACCCCTTCATCTGGCTTCTTCTGCTCCCGTTCCGTATCCTCGGCGTCGCGGTCCACGGCGTGTTGGAAATCGTCTATCTCGCGATCACCCTCCCCTTCCGCCTCCTGGCCGCCCCGTTCCGGATCTGAGGAGCACGTGTGGCGCGGGTACTCCTGCCCGCGAGCGCCTGCAATGGATAGAATGGATGTCAGTCACGACCGACATCCATGCCCCTGCTCCTGAACGAAATCGAAACCCGCGTCCTCGGCGCCCTGATCGAAAAAGACATCACCACGCCCGACCACTACCCGCTCTCGCTCAACGCTCTGGTCAACGCCTGCAATCAGAAAAACAACCGCGACCCCGTGATGACCCTCGAAGAAGACTCCGTGCGCGACGCGCTCGCGACCCTGCAGGAAAAACGTCTTGCCGGCCCCGCCAGCGGCGCCGAGAGCCGCGTCCCCAAATTCGAACACCGCCTGCAGGAGGTCTTCAACTTCGACCGCCGCGAAATCGCCATCGTCTGCGTGCTTCTCCTCCGCGGACCGCAAACTCCCGGCGAACTCCGCAGCCGCACCGACCGCATGTACCACTTCGAGGCTCTCGACGACGTCGTCTCCACCCTCGACCGCCTCGCCCAGCGCGACCCCGCTCTGGCCCGAGTTCTCCCCCGCCAGCCCGGCACCAAGGAATCCCGCTACGCACATCTTTTTTCTGGAGAACCACCCGCCACCGATCCCGCCGCGAACGCAAGTGTGGCGCGGACCTGCCCTGAGCGAGAGCCGAAGGCGCCCTCGCCCGCGGCAGCCGGCTCAAGCTCCGACCTAGATCGTCTCACGACACTCGAAGACGAAGTTACCCGGCTCCGCGCCGAACTTTCCGAAGTCCAGCAGCAACTCGCCGCCTTCCGCAAGCAATTCGAATAACCCTGCAGCAGACTAGACTCATGTGGGGACAGCCGCCCTAGGCCCTCCAGCCGCGGAGCGGCGTAAGAATGCAGCCCACGGCCTGCCCTGAGCCCGCCGAAGGGGCGCAAGCCGTGGGTAATGAATCACACTATGGGAATCAGCCCCAAAGGGGCGAAAGCAACGACCCTAACAATCCGACTGCCAACTCCCCAACTAACGATGCGGATCTAACGCCGCTAACTTTCCATCACCTTCAACCGCGGACTGACAATCAACCGCGCCTCGGTCGCCCGCTGCACATCCACGGGCGTCAACCCGGGTGCAATCTCCTCCAACACAAGCCCTTCGCGAGTCACCCGGATGTAAGCCATCTCCGTCGCAATCGTATCCACCACATTCACGCCGGTTAACGGCAGCGTGCACTTCTTCAAAATTTTCGGCACGCCCTCTTTCGTCGTATGCTCCATCGCCACTACCACCCGCCGCGCTCCCGCGACCAGGTCCATCGCACCGCCCATCCCCTTCACCATCTTCCCCGGGATCATCCAGTTCGCCAGGCTCCCGGTCTCATCCACTTCCATCGCCCCCAGCACGCTCAAGTCAATATGCCCACCGCGAATCATGGCAAACGACTCAGCACTCGAAAAATACGACGTCCCCGGCATCTCGCTCACCGTCTCCTTGCCCGCGTTGATCAGATCCGGGTCCTCGGTCCCCTCCACAGGATACGGCCCAATCCCCAGCATCCCGTTCTCCGACTGCAGCGTGACTTCCATCCCCTCGGGCACATGATTGGCAATCAGCGTGGGCATCCCAATGCCCAGGTTCACATAAAACCCGTCGCGCAACTCGCGCGCAATCCGCCTCACAATCCGCTCGCGCTTATCGGTATCTTTTGCTGGTTTGTTCATCACCGCCTGCTCATTCCCCTAACCCTGTCATCCTGACCTTGTCATCCTGAGCGAGGATTTTGCTTCGCAAATGCGAAGCAAAACCGCCCTAACTCTGTACTACGCACTCGCCGGGTGCCCCATTTCTCGCGCGTTCTTGGCGCGAGAAGTGGGGATTTTCGCGATCACCAACTAGGCGCTCGCCTTCCTCACCGTCCGTCTCTCAATCCTCCGCTCGTACAACTCTCCCTGAAAAATCCTCTGCACATAAATCGCCGGCGTATGAATCTGGTCCGGATCCAACTCACCCACCTCCACCAGATGTTCCACTTCGGCAATGGTGATCTTCGCCGCCGCCGCCATCATGGGATTAAAATTCCGCGCCGTCTTCCGATAAATCAAATTCCCCTCGCGATCGCCCTTCCACGCCTTCACAAAAGCGAAGTCGGCCGTCAACCCGCGCTCCATCACGTAAGTGCGCCCATCGAACTCGCGCGTTTCTTTCCCTTCGGCGACCACGGTTCCCACGCCCGTCGGCGTAAAGAACGCCGGAATGCCCGCACCGCCCGCGCGAATCCTTTCCGAAAACGTCCCCTGCGGCACGAGATCCAGTTTGATGGTTCCCTTCAGCACCATCTCTTCCAGCAACCGGTTCTCGCCCACATACGTCCCAATGTGATGCACGATCTGCCCCGCCGCCAGCAGCAACCCATTGCCCACGCCATCAATGCCCACGTTGTTGCTGATGGTCCGCAGATTCTTCGTTCCTCTGCGCGCCAGCGCCCGAATCAGGTTCTCCGGCATTCCGCACAAACCGAATCCACCAATCATGATGGTCGCGCCGTCAAACACGTCGCGGATCGCCTCATCCGCATTGGCCACAACTTTATTCATAGCGGGAGAATTCTAAATGAATTTCCACCGCCCGTGCTGATATTGCAGGTAAAGCACGCCAACATTGACGAGCATGGCGATTAGCGCAACCGTCACAAGGACCGCAGTTATCGTCCTAACCCGCGAAGGAATCGCGGGGGTTCGAACGAGGAGCACAAGGAGAACACAGGCAAGCAGAACAGGAACGCACACGATGTACGCATTCTCTGCAATGGCAATAAGCAGCATGCCCCCGAATACTTCCGGGAATGCTGCAAACTCGCCCAGGGGACGATCGAGACCGCCCGTACGGAGAAGCCACAAAGAGCATTCAAGGAAAGACGGAACGAGGGCGACGCAGGCAACCAGCAGGTTCAGCCACACTAACCACGCCTTGGGGCCGCGATATAGCCAGTTTCGCGGGCTCATTGGAGGCTCCTTAAGAACAAGCTGCAGGTCGGCCACACCACTTTCGTATCCCGCGCCAGATTCTATTTCTTTTTCCCCGGCATCTTCCGCAACTCATGCGCCTGCTCAAACTCCTCGGCCAGTTCCCGCGTCGCCAGGTTCTCCCGGATGTGCGCCAGTCGCTGCTCCACTTTCCAGAGTGCGTATTCCAGATTCTTCTTGTTGCTGATGGCAATGTCCCGCCACATCGAATACGAACTCGCCGAAATCCGCGTCATCTCCTGCAGCGCCCGCCCACCGGCCGGTAGCAGCGGAGCCTCTGCCCCGAACTCCTCCACCAGCGCCGCCGCCAGCGCCGTCGAAATCATTTGCGGAACATGGCTGATCCATGCGCACAGCCGGTCATGCTCCACCGCCGGCAGCATCGCAATCCGCGCCCCGATTTGATCGATCCACCCCGCAAACTCCGCAAACAGCCCTTCATTCAGGTTCTGCCCCGGCAGCGGCGTCAGAAACCAGACCGCATTCCGAAACAAATCCGAATCCGCGTACTCCACTCCGCTCAACTCTTTTCCCGCCATGGGATGGCCTGCCAGGAATCTCTTCCCGACATTCTTGCCGAAGACCTTCGCCGCGCGCTCCACGACTAAAGCTTTCGTGCTGCCCACGTCCGTCAGCAACGTCTTCGAGGAGAGGGACGGCCCCACCCGCTCAATCAGATCCACAATCGCCAGCACCGGAGCCGCCAGCACCACCACCTGGCTTCCGTGCACTGCATCGCCGTAATTCGGCGAACCGGCGTCAATCGCGCCGCACATCTTCGCCTTCTCCAGCGTGCCCGGATGATCGCATCCAACAATCCGCCCGGAAAATTTCCGCTTCTTGAGCGCAAGCCCCAGCGACCCGCCAATTAGGCCAGTCCCAATGATCGTGATTTGTCGAATCGCCATACGAACTAAGAAATGAAAACCGCAGAGGACGCGGAGGACGCCGAGAACGTACGGAAATCTTAGAATACTCAAGTCCTGCCGGCGGGACGACCAAGATGACGTTCGTCTGATTTTCCCTTCATCCCCTCCGCGTACTCTGCGTCCTCTGCGGTTCTAATTTTGTTTTGCTCTGTTCTCCCGGTGAGGCCTACCCAATCTTCCGCCCCACCGCCGGCGCAATCATCTTTAACTCGTCCATCAATTTCGCGAACTGCTCCGGAAACAGCGACTGCGCGCCATCCGACAGCGCCTTGTCCGGATTGCAATGCACTTCAATCAACAGCGCATCCGCGCCCGCCGCCACCGAAGCCCGCGCCATCGGCGCCACTTTATCCCGCCGCCCCGTCCCATGCGACGGATCCGCCGTCATCGGCAGGTGCGACAGCTTGTGAATGATCGGAATCGCCGAAATGTCCATCGTGTTGCGCGTGTAGGTCTCAAACGTCCGAATTCCGCGCTCGCACAGAATCACTTCGTAGTTCCCGCCCGCCATAATGTATTCCGCCGACAGCAGAAGCTCTTCCAGCGTCGCCGCAATGCCGCGTTTCAGCAGCACCGGCTTGCGCACCTTTCCCAACTCGCGCAGCAGATTAAAGTTCTGCATGTTGCGCGCGCCCACCTGCAGAATGTCCACATAGGGCAGCATCATCGCAATCTGCGAAATCTCCATCACTTCGCTGATCACCAGCAGCTTGAATTTCTCTCCCGCCTCGCGCAGCAGCTTCAGCGCTTCTTCGCCGTGTCCCTGAAACGAATACGGAGAACTCCGCGGCTTGAACGCCCCGCCCCGCAGCACTTTCGCGCCCGCCCTGGCCACAGCCTCCGCGGTAGTAAAAATCTGCTCCCGCGATTCCACCGAACACGGCCCTGCCATCACCACAATTTCATTCCCGCCAACACCAATCCCGTTGGCCAGTTGGACGATCGTCCCCTCCGGACGAAAACTCCGTCCCGCCAGCTTGTATGGCGAGCTTATTCGATGGACTTCCTGCACCCCCGGCAGCAGCTCCAGGATGCGGATGTCGAAATCAATCCCCGACCCAACCGCGCCCAGCACGGTCATCCGCGCCCCGGTCGAGCGGTGCACCTCAAACCCCATCTTCACCAGGTTCTCAATCACCTGCTGAATCTGGGCCTCGTCCGCGCCTTCCTGCATCGCAACAATCATAGGTATCTCTCAGTTTCCAGTTTCCGGTCCATAGCTTCTAGCTTTTAGCTTTTAGCTTTTAGCTCTGAACCCTCTCACCAGTCCGCCCGACAACACATCTTGTCATTCCGAGCGAAGCGAGGAACCTGCTTTTCTATTCCACGAGCAAGTCACCCAGGCCCTCACGCGCGCTCAATCATTCACTTCCGAATCCAATTCCGCCGCGGCTTCCGCCGCCTTCGGCCCAATCCCTTCCTTCTGCACATTCCGCATCACATCAATAATGCGCTCATAAATCCGCACCAGATCCCGCCCCGGCAGCGGTCCCCGATTCACCTCCTGCACGTTGGAAAAAACGATCCGCTCCCGGTCCGGCTCGTACACCGGCAAATTCGTATCCCGCTTGAGCTTCCCAATCTCGACTGCAGCCCGAGCCCGCTCGCTCAGCAGCTCAACCAGCCGCCGGTCGAGCTCATCAATTTTCTTCCGCCAATCCTCGATATCCATGAAAAAAGCTCTCAGCTCTCAACTGTCAGTAAATTCCAAAACACCGGGTGCCCCATGTCTCGCGTTCTTTGCGAGACGTGGGGATTCTCCCAGACACCAAAATGAAACCCACTCACCGCAGGGCAGCTGACGGCTGACGGCTGATGGCTGACAGCTGTTTAACAAACTCTCCCACCGCCGCCGCCTCCCGCCCGCGATTCCTCTCAATCGTCTCCACGATCGCGCTGCCTACCACCACCGCATCGGCGAACTCACCCACCTCGGCAAACTGCTCCGCCGTCGAAATCCCAAATCCCAGCGCGACCGGCAACTTCGTCACGCGCCGCAACCGACGCACCAGTTTCCGCGCGTCCTCCGCCAGCTTCTGCCGCGCTCCCGTCACTCCCGTCCGCGAAACCGCATACACAAATCCCCGCGAAGCCTCGGCAATCCTCTTCAGCCGCTCATCCGGACTCGTCGGCGCCGCCAGAAACACCGGAGACAAATCATTCGCCCGCATCGCCCGCAAATATTCTCCCGCCTCTTCCACCGGCAAATCCGTCACCAGCGCGCCATCCACGCCCGCGGCCCGCGCCACTTTGCAGAACTTCTCCATCCCCATCCGCAAAATCGGATTCAAATATGAAAACATAATCAGACCGGTGGACTGCGCGTGCTGCCGGATCTCTGCCGCCAAAGTCAGCACCTGCCCCAGCGACGTCCCATGCTTCAGCGCCCGCTCGCTCGCCCGCTGGATCACTGGCCCGTCCGCCACCGGATCGCTGAACGGCACGCCCAGTTCAATCACATCCGCCCCAGCCTCAATCGCCGCCAGCACGATCTCCCGCGTAGCCGCGAGATCCGGATCCCCGCAAGTCACATACGCCACCAGCGCCGGCTTCCTGTGAAAAGTTAGAGGCATAAAATGTCTTGTCATTCTGAGCGAAACGAAGAATCCTTACCTGTCCCCTCGCCTGCGACCGATGGCAACTTGCCTAATCCAACTTCAGATTCTCGCGCATGATCCCAATATCCTTATCCCCGCGCCCTGACACATTCACAATCACGATCTCGGATTTCTTCATGCGAGGAGCCCGCTTGACCACTTCCGCCACCGCATGCGCAGACTCCAGCGCCGGAATAATCCCTTCCGTGCGCGCCAACAAAGTAGTCGCCTCCAGCGCCTCGACGTCCGAAGCGGGCACATACTCGGCCCGCCCCGCATCCCGCAAAGCTGCGTGCTCCGGCCCGATGGACGGATAATCCAATCCCGCCGAAACCGAATGCGTCAGCGCAATCTGCCCGCCCGCATCCTGCAGCACGTAAGAATAAGTCCCCTGCAGCACTCCCGGCGATCCGCCTCGAAACCGCGCCGCATGATCGCCCAACTTCTCGCCGCGCCCGCCGGCCTCCACACCGATTAGCCGGACTTTCTTATCGTTAAGAAAATCGTAAAAAATCCCAATCGAATTCGATCCCCCACCCACGCACGCAATTATCGCCGTCGGCAGCTTCCCCTCAGCCTTCAGAATCTGCGCCCGTGCCTCCCGCCCAATCACCCGATGAAAATCCCGCACCATCGTCGGATACGGATGCGCCCCCAGCACGCTCCCCAGCAAGTAATGGGTAGTCCGCACATTCGTCACCCAGTCGCGCATCGCCTCGTTGATCGCGTCTTTCAAAGTCCGCGACCCCGACGACACACCGCGCACTTCCGCACCCAGCAGCCGCATGCGGAACACATTCAACTCCTGCCGCCGCATGTCCTCCGTGCCCATGTACACAACGCACTCAAACCCCAGCAGCGCGCACACGGTTGCGGTCGCGACCCCATGCTGCCCCGCGCCTGTCTCCGCGATCACGCGATGTTTCCCCATCCGCTCGACCAGCAACCCCTGCCCCAGGCAGTTATTGATCTTGTGCGCCCCAGTGTGCAGCAGGTCCTCGCGCTTCAAATAAATCTTCGCCCCGCCCAGTTTCTCCGTGAGCCGTCGCGCCAAAAACAACGGCGTCGGACGCCCTGCATACGTCCGCAGCAACTCCCCCAGCCGCGCCTGAAATTTCTTGTCGCGCTTCGCCTTTTCATACTCAAGCTCCAGTTCCTCAAGCGCAGCCATGAGTGTTTCCGGCACATACCGCCCGCCATAAACCCCAAAACGCCCGGGCTCGTTCGACCGCGCAGAACGCAGCGAGGAAGAAGAAACGCGAGGGTGCCCCATTTCTCGCGCGTTCTTTGCGCGAGAAGTGGGGATTTTCGTCATTGGGGTGCCCCATCCTTGTCGCGTCTTTTGCGACAGAGCCTGCCCTGAGCCCGCCGAAGGGGTGGGGACTTTGACTTTCGTAGTTCGCGGAACCATACCCATCCCTAACCCGCTTTCCGATCCATTTCCCGCACCGCCCGCACAAACGCCCGAACCTTTTCCGGATCCTTCTTCCCCGGCCGCGCTTCGACTCCCGAAGCCACATCCACTCCCCAAGGCTTCATTGTCTCGATCGCTTCACCGACATTCGCCGGGGTCAGCCCACCGGCCACAATGAGCCTAAAGCCGATGCTATTCCTCAGATCGGCCATCTTCTTCCAGTCAAACTTCTCTCCCGTACCGCCAGGGACCTCTTTGTTGCCGGAATCAATCAGCATAGCCACAACTCGATCTCGGACCTCATCCGAGACGTAAAATCCGGAACTCGTATACCTACTGCTGACGCCCATCGACAATGCAGGAATAATTCGGCAAGCCAGCCTTTCAAACAACGCGTCGTGCATTGCGAGAGGCTCTCGTGGATAGATTTGGGCAATGGTTAGTCCTCCGTGGCGTGACATTTCAGCCACACTTTCTACATCCGCTCCCACGAACACCCCAATCTTCTCCACCCCCTCCGGCAGCTTCGCCACAATCTCCCGCGCCGTCTCCACGCTCACGCACCGCGGACTCTTCTCATAAAACACGAACCCCACCGCATCCGCCCCCGCCTCTACCGCAACGAGCGCATCCTCCAAATTCGTCATCCCGCAAATCTTCACCCAAGTCATTTTGCTCTGTCATCCTGAGCGAGGATTTTGCTTCGCGAAAGCGAAGCAAAACCGCAGTCGAAGGACACCTACACGCTGTTACAGCCGGGACCCGGGTGCCCCATGTCTCGCGTTCTTTGCGAGACGTGGAGATTTCCCTACCCTCCACTCGGTACCCGGTACTCGGGACTCGGTACTCGCAGCAACTCTCGCAGAGCCGCTCCGGGAGACTCCGCCCGCATCAGCAACTCGCCCACCAGAAACGCGTCGTACCCCGCAGCCCGCAGCCGCGCCACGTCGTCCGCGGAATGAATCCCGCTCTCCGCCACCCGCACCACGCCAGCCGGAAATTGCTCGGCTAAAACAAAAGCAGTCTCCAGGTCCACTTCAAACGTCCGCAGATCGCGCGTATTCACGCCGATCAAATCGCATCCCGCATCCAGGGCCTGCTGCAATTCCTCGCCATCATGTACTTCACACAAAACATCCAGCCCGCGCCCTCGCGCCGCCGCGGCCAGCCTACGCAACTCCTCCTCCGACAACGCAGCCACAATCAGCAGCACCGCGTCCGCTGCGTTCGCCCGCGCCTCCAGCAACTGAAACTCATCCACAATAAAATCCTTGCGCAGGCACGGAATCTTTACCGCCGCGGAAGCCTCCCGCAAATAGCCCAACGATCCCTGAAAGAACTCTTCATCGGTCAGCACCGAAAGCGCCGCCGCGCCCGCCGCTTCCAGTTCCCGCGCCAGTTCCGCTGGATGAAACTCCGCCCGAATCAGCCCCTTCGACGGTGACGCCTTCTTCAACTCCGCAATCACCGCCACGCCATCCTTGCTCTTCGCCGCCAGCGCCCGCCGAAACCCGCGTGGCGCGTGGCGTTCCGCCCGCTGCTCCAGCGAACGCAAGTCCGCCCCGCGCTTGGCATCCGCCACCCGCACCCGCGTAGCCGCACCCATCTGGTCAAGAAAAGCAGGCATAGAGAATCTTTTGATTATAAGGGACTCACCCGTTTACCCCGCACCCATTGGGGGTGCCCCACCCTTCTCGCGCTTTTTGCGAGAGAGTGGGGATTTTGACTTTACGGGCTTAGGGTTCTACTCCGCCGCGTTCGCAAATCCTTCCGGCAGCATCGCCAGGATGCGCAGATCCACCACTGCGTGCAACACCATCGGAAGCAGCAGGTTCCCCGTCATCAGAAACACGGCTCCCAGCACAAACCCCATCACCGCCGTCTGCACCGCTCCTCCCACTCCCTGATACAAATGCCCAACCCCGAAGATGACCGAGCCGGCCACCAGTGCCCACGTCAAACTCATATGAAAAGGCAGGACATGCAAATAATGCAGCAGGAATCCCCGATACACCAATTCCTCGCAAATCCCCGCCGTAATGCAAACCAGCCACCACCATCTCCGCTCTTCCCCGGTCGAAGGCAGAAGAAAAACCAGCTTTTGCGCCGCTTTCCCCGCTTTGGTGCGAATCTTTTCACTGCGCAGAGCCAACACTGCCGGCAGCAGAATCACGATCGCGAGGCCGGCGGTGAATCCCTCCATGGCCGCCGCCCCGCGCGAGCCTGCGTCCAGCCACGCAATCTCCCCCGGAGTCTTGTGAATCGTGAGCGCCGTAACCAGCCCCACCGCGAGCACCGCCACCACGGCGCAAATCCACAGGATCGTGACAATCTTCCCGTAGTAGCAGACTTTCTTCCGCGGTTCCGTACTCGCCTTCAGCCGCGGAATTTCATACCGATCCCACAGCGGCATCACCACCGCCAGAAAAAACACCAACGCATGCTGCACCAGCATTCCGCCTGAACTAACGTCAGCCATGAAGAAACTCCTGCGAACTCACGGGTTAAGAATACCTGCACGTCCTCGCCCGTGTCCTCTCTCCCACATCGTGTCGCGCGCCCCACGTCCCCAACGCGCCCACACACCACTAACTCCTGCCAAATCAACGCCCGCGCGCCTGGCCTGCGCCGTGCACTCTCCGATAGCGCCGCTAGCCGGCAGGAGGTGACCAACCATGACTCGCATCAACATGACCCGTATCAACGCATTGCACAACATTGCAGAAACCCGTTCCGTAGCCTGGGGCAAGAACGCCGGCGCGCTCGTTTTCGCCGCCGCGCTCATCGTCTGCTCCGTAACCGTCGGCTGCTCCAGCGAGAAGCCGAAGCCCATCAGCTCCAACAACCAGATTCCCGCAACGCAGGCGCAGAGCCCGATCATGCCCGCGCCCGTCATGCAGGCCGAGAATAAGCCCGCGCCGAAGAAGGTCGTGCACAAAAAGCCCGCGACCGTAAACTACACCGACAAGACCTACGGCGTGACCTTCGAATATCCGCGCCGCTACGCCATCGAGACCGGCAACGCCGCCGCGGATCTTCTGTCTTCTAGTCCCGTGCCCATGAATTTCGTCATGCCCGGCGGAATCGCTCTCGCAGCCGTCGAACTGCCCGAGACCAGCTTCGCCAATACCGACTTCTCGTCGGCATTCTTCAACGTGAGCGTCAACAAAACGCTCACTGCCGATCAATGCAACGAGTTCGCCTTGCCGATGCCGAAGATGGAAGCCAAAGTGAACGTCCAGCCTGAGGCGAAGCCCGAAGTCAAGCCGGAAGTGAAGTCGGAAACCAAGGTCGAAGCGCAAACCGAAGCCAAGCCCGACGCTGGCCCCGCGACTCCATCTGTTCCGGCCGCCGAAACCGCGTCTGCATCAACGCCTGCTCCGGTCGAAGCTGCGAAAGCGCCTTCGTCAGAAGCTCAGCCGGTTCAGTCGGCCTCAACTCAGCCTGCGTCCACCGAGCAGCCGAGCGCAAAGTCGAATGAAACCGCTCCGGCTTCATCCGTCGAGCCCGCGTCCAACTCGAAGCTCCTGCTCGGCGACATGGAACTGCGCGCCACCGAAACCGTCTCCGGCGAGGGCACGCGCCAGAGCGACTCCAAGTACTTCCATGTCTACCAGAATGGATCCTGCTACGAGTTCGCGCTGAACGTGACCACAGTCGCCTCGTCCGACGGCCTCATCAAGCACGTGGACCGCGATAAAGTCTTCGGCCGCCTTGAGAAAATTCTCGACACGGTGAAGATCAACACCGTAACCGCGCCAGAAGTAACCGCCGAAGCTCCGGCAACGGCCACTGCCGAAACCCCGGCCCAGTAGTTTTCTTGAGCTGAGGGTGCCCCACCCTTCTCGCGCACTTTGCGAGAGGGTGGGGACTTTGACTTTCACGACGCGAAGGGTGGGGGTTTTCCTTTCCCCTCTCGCGGTACGTCCCGATTTGGTACTGCCGTCATCTTGCGTCGTCCTTAAGTCACGTCGCCCCTGGCGTTCCCCGCTCTATACTTGCTTGTGGGTCCGGGGTTCTAACGAGGCCGGACCATGTCTGCTGAGCGGCGCAAGTACCAGCGATTCAAGCTGAGCGTCCCGGTCGAGATTTATCCCGAAGGCAGCGAAACTCCCATCCGTTGCGCCACCTCCGACCTGAGCCTGGGCGGCTGCTACGTCGAGTCCATCTTTCCGTTCCCCATCGGCACGCGCCTCGAGGTCAAGCTGCACCTCGAAGATACCCTGCTCATCCTCGCCACCACCGTCACCAGCGACCCGCAAGTCGGCAACGGCATCCGCTTCGACAAAATCCTCGCCGAGGACCTCGACCAACTCCGCGCCTTCCTGAACTCGGTGGCACTGCAGGAAATAGCAGCCGCCGAGGAGAAATAAGCGAGCGGACGACCGCGGAGCTCTTGTGGGAGCCACATTCCACCACAAAAGGAAAAGGCCGTCGAGATTTCGCTCGAAGGCCTTTGTTTATGCCGGCAATGACCTACTCTCCCACACACTTTCGCGTGCAGTAACATCGGCCCTGCGGCGCTTAACTTGAGGCGCTTTGCGGGCGTGAGCGAAGCGGGAGCCCGCAGCCGAAATCCTGAGCGTTGTTTGCGAAGGATCCCAGCTGCAACTCGCGGTTACCTCGGTCATGTTGTGCCTTCTACCAGCGGAGGAACAGAATCGCTGTGAGCCGGTGAAACGAATCCTGCTGATCTCGGTCGCAGTCTTTGTGGCGGTTTTCGCCACGTGGACGATAGTGCGTCGATTCATTCCCAGCTATATTGAGTACCGGGGCGAGAAGATAAAGCTGACGAAATACTATCTATCCTACGAGGACTACAAGGACGATCCCCAGAACATACACCCTTCGGAAATCGCACGGGTTCAGCGACTTGTCGTTGAGGCGCCAATCGCCGGCTCCTTCTTTAGCCGACAGGACATGCTCGATGCGGCCTTCAATATCCATTTCCCCGGATACAACGTCGGCGGATTGAGCGATGGCACAAAAGACGATGACAACTCACTCAGCGGTGTCTCCATAGAAATACCACTGGCGGACAAAGATCGTTACTTTGTCTTTCGTCATGCAAATGGAAAGTACCTTCTGGTTGACTCGTTCGTAGAGTCTAACGTACCGCTAATCATGCGCGTCAAGCAGGACGGTAATCGGCTTGTCTATTCCACATACGAGGGCACAGTGAAACTCATTCGCCCGATGAGCCCACAAAACTAGCGGACGTTCGCCGCAACGGAAAAGGCCACGCTCATTTCTGAGCGTGGCCTTTATTTATGCCGGCGATGACCTACTCTCCCACACACTTTCGCGTGCAGTAACATCGGCCCTGCGGGGCTTAACTTCCGTGTTCGGGATGGGAACGGGTGGAGCCCCCGCGGTAAGATCACCGACAACTTGGAGCAGCGAGCTACGAGCAGTGAGCTGCGAGCGATCGCTGCAAACTTGTAAAAGATCTGGAGAACGATCTCTCACAACTGAATAGATTGGGTGTGGCTTACTTTCATGTTTGTTTACTTCCGATTTCAACCACACGTTACATCGGCTTTGCTTTTGCTTGAAAAGCTTCGGCGCACAGTCATCAGTGTTGCATCTCAGTCATCCAGATTCGAACGACATCCAAACAACATTGCTGGTTCCAGTTCAGGTTCTAACTGAGAACTGGCAACTGAGAACTGACAACTGTATCTGCACCGAGTAAATTTTATGGTCAAGCCGAACGGGCGATTAGTACTGGTAAGCTACACGCATTGCTGCGCTTCCACCTCCAGCCTATCAACCAGG
>Ga0116223_10000137_pt1 | contig 93341 bp, 78 predicted proteins | sample Sb_taG_3_FD_90092 | JGI IMG/M metagenome (GOLD analysis project Ga0116223, IMG submission 90092) | Peat soil microbial communities from Weissenstadt, Germany - Sb_50d_a_PC metaG | ecosystem: Environmental > Terrestrial > Soil > Wetlands > Peat | place: Germany: Weissenstadt | collected 2010-09-21 | reverse complement strand
GTTCCACGGCATATCGGTGGGCGGAAATGTGACCTCCAGCCCGGCGGCGACGCAATGCTTGTGCATCTCGTCCACGTCGTCCACCCAGACCGACATCCAGACGCCCTTGTCGCCCTCTTCGTCTCCGTCCTGCTGAAACGTGGTGGTGTTGGCGCCGCGGCCACGGCCTCCCTGCGCCCCCTGACAAAGAAAGATGCAAGTTTCCTTACCCGATCCAACCGCGCCAAACGTCGGAGGCGTTCCCCAGTCCCACAATTTCTTCCATCCCCACTTCTCAAACCACGCGACCGTGCTGGCGATGTCGGAGACGTTCAATATCGGAGTCAAACCTTTGGCTTCCATAGCCGAAGCAGGATAACACCCGGCGGACCGAGGGATTTAGTACGGTTGCAGAATCGCCATATATCACTTCACCCTTCCTCAATGACGCAAGTCGATGATTCCAATGGCCCAGGGGGATGGGGAGTTATCAAAAGGTAAACTTTCCCAAAATGATCGGCCCCGCACAAGCCCGAGCGCCATGCCCACAGACCCCCTCGTCCCTAGTCCCTAATCCCTGACCCCTGACTTTTGCGAAACGAGTCACCGCACCGTGTGATTCAAATCACAGCCTTTTCCCGCCCCCGAAAGTAACCTGAACTTGCCTGTGGGAGTTCTTTCATAGTTCATTCGCCGTAAGGGGGGCAACATCATGGTCGTCGCCGGCACTACTCCAAGCATGGGCCGCATGGCTCACGATCTTCCAAAATACGACTTTTCCAAGAATCCAATGCTGGTTTACTGGGAGATGACCCAGGCCTGCGGTCTTGCCTGCAAACATTGCCGGGCTGAGGCCATGCCCACCGCTCATCCCCTCGAGCTCAACACCGAAGAGAGCAAGCGATTTCTGAGCCAGCTTGTCGGATTTGGCGATCCACTGCCGCACCTGATTCTGACCGGCGGCGATCCGCTCAGCCGAAAAGATATCTACCCTCTGATCGACTACGCCAACGGCTTGGGGCTCGAAGTCTCGATTACTCCGAGCGCCACTCCCGAGCTAACCAACGACGCCATCAGCAAGTTGAAAGCACACGGAATTCAAAGCCTCGGACTGAGCCTTGACGGCTCCTGCGCCGAGAAGCACGACAACATCCGCGCGGTTCCGGGTACGTTTGAGCGAACCATGGAAGCAGCGCGTCATTGCGGACGCTTGGGTCTTCCCATCCAGGTCAACACGCTCGTCGCGGAAGAAACGGCCGACGATCTGCCCGCTATCTACGAGTTGTTGCGCACTAGCTTCCCGGTCATGCGCTGGAGCCTGTTCATGCTGATCTCGGTGGGACGCGGCAAAGCCCTGAACGAAGTTTCGCCCGAAGAAGGCGAGCGCATCATGCGCTGGGTGTTTGATCTGTCCATGCACTCGCCATTTGCGGTGAAGACCACGGAGGCTCCGTCCTACCGCCGCATCGCAATCGACAAGATGCGCTCTTCCGGCATGGCAACGCCGGAAATGAAGGCCTCCTCCGTCTATAAGGGATTCCAGATCCGCGACGGCCACGGCATCGTCTTCGTCTCGAATCTTGGAGAGGTCTATCCTTCCGGATTCCTGCCGCTCCATTGCGGCAATGTCCGCACGGGTTCGCTGGTCGACATCTACCGCAACTCCGAGGTCTTCCGCGGTCTGCACTCCCCCGACCAGTTTCACGGAAAGTGCGGCAACTGCGAATACAGCCACATTTGCGGCGGCTCGCGCGCGCGCGCTTTCGCCTACACCGGCGACGCACTCGGCACCGATCCGTTCTGTCCCTATGAACCGGGGACGTCAGTAACGGGCGTGGCATAGCGGCAGCGGCGACCGGAGATGGCGACCCAGCCCCAGGTCAACGAATCTTGCGAGGAACTGCCTGAACGACCAGCACACCTCGGCGACGACTCCGGGGCCGGACTCTCTGCCCGTCGGAAGAAGCCGCTGCGACAGAGGCTAGTAAGGCGCGCCCTTGCCGACCACTCCCAATCGCTGCGCCGTAGTTTTCAATTCGCTTTCCTTCTGCTGAACGTCTGGCTCGGCGGCACATTCTATTTCTGGGTGCGGCGCATTGAAACCGGCACGCATGATCGCACCATGCTGCGGCCCGCCGGAGTTGAAGGCTGGCTCCCTATCGCCGGCCTGATGAATTTAAAGTACTGGCTCACAACAGGGCGTGTGCCAGTCTCTCATCCTGCGGCCATGTTCCTGCTCGTGAGCTTCCTGGCAATGGCGTTCTTGTTCCGCAAGGCATTTTGCAGTTGGCTCTGCCCCGTTGGAACTCTTTCGGAGTATCTCTGGCGCGCGGGCTGTCAGATCTTTCGTCGCAATTTTCACTTGCCGCGCTGGCTCGATCTTCCTCTGCGCAGTCTGAAATATCTGCTGCTGGGATTCTTTGTGTGGGCCGTCTCGAACATGTCGGCGGAGGCGATCGAGCAATTCATGCGCAGTCCTTACGGCGCGATCGCTGACGTGCGCATGCTGAACTTTTTTCGCACTCTGGGTGAGACCGCTGCGATTGTGCTCGGCGCACTGGTGATGGCATCGCTTTTCGTGCAGAACTTCTGGTGCCGCTATCTGTGTCCGTACGGGGCGTTGCTCGGCTTCGCTTCGCTGCTGAGTCCCCTGCGCATTCGGCGCTCGGAAGCCGCTTGCATCGATTGCGCGAAGTGCGCCAAGGTCTGCCCATCCGCCTTGCCCGTCGACAAACTGGTCACCGTTAAGTCCGCGGAATGCACAGGTTGTCTGGAATGCGTTGCCGTGTGTCCCGCAGAAGGCGCTCTGCAGATGGCCCTGCCACAGTGGACGCGGACGCCCAACAACGGACGCCTCCCGGCCTGGGCCATGGCCGTGGGAATTGCAGTTTTGTTTTTCGGACTTGTGGGATTCGCCAAGACCGCCGGCTACTGGAACGGCGACGTACCGGATTACATCTATCGTCAATTGGTCCCGCACGCAGACGAAGTCGATCACCCGGGAGAGTGAAGACTCAATACAGCTTTATGGGCGCCACGACTCGCGTAATCGTTCCGCCAGGGCTCGGCTGATCCGGCTTCAGGCCACATCGCATCGAGGCGAACAAGCCGACCAGTTGTCCCAGCATCACATCGAGCACGGGACGGTAGTGGTCGGGAAAATCCGCGACGCAGTTCAACGACAAATAGTAATCCGCGAGTCCACTTACATCTTCTACTTCTCGCGCCGTGACCACCGCCCGCACCCGCCCCAGACGCTTGCGATCGATCTCCCGCAACAGATCGAGTTCGTAGCCCCGCCGCCGCGCTTCACTCGACAGAAAGGCCACAAAAACCGTCTGGCCGTCGACGCTCGACATCGGCCCGTGACGCAACCCGAGCGGTGTCTCCGCCAAGGTCGTCACTTTACCGGCGCTCAGTTCGACGACCTTCAGCGCACACTCGTCCGCCACAGCCCGCAGCACTCCCGATCCCACAAAACACGCCCGCGTACATCCCAGCAGAGTTACCGCCGCAGCCACTTCGGCCGCCGCCGGCAGAAACTGCGTGCCCGTCTCCGCCATGTGGGCAACAAGCTCGCCGAACTGAGTCAGATCCTCCGCATTGGCAACGCACTGCCCCGCCAGCACCATGTTGCTGAACGAACTAGTCATGGCCAGCCCACGGTCATTCACGGCATCGTCAAGCACCAGGGCCAGAGCGCGGTCCGCATGGCGCGAGCACAGTTGCGCCATGGGTCCCTGCTCGTTGCAGGTGATCACCAAATGCCGGATCTCGCGATGGCGATCGAGAGCGCGCTCCAAAAGCGCCACGCCCTCCGGACTCTCCCCCGAGCGCGAAAATGAAATCCAGAGGTATTCCATTCCCGGGCGGTGGAACTCTTCGAATTCAGTCAGCAGGGTTGTGCTGGGAATCGGCCAGACATCGCAACTCCATCGCCGGCGAAGCAACGGAGCCAGCGCTCGGCCTGTATAATCCGACGTTCCGGCGCCAACCAGATACACGGTGGGCGAAGAGGTGCTGCCCCGGCCGATTCCGGCGCGGCGCAACACATCATTCAGCTCGGTTTGCCGACCCCGGCACCGTTCGTAGGTCTGGGTCCATGTGGCGGGCTGCTGCCAGATTTCCCGCGGAGTGTGTTCCAGCCCGCGCTCATTTTTTTCCTGCTCGGGCAGATCCAGCAGCATGCGCAACGGGTTGCTCAACGTGGAATCCCCTCCGTTCCAAGACACTGTAGTCTATTACAAGGGGAACACGGTTGAAAAGTATTCGAAAGAAAATGAAATCTCATTCGCAAGGAAACGTCAGTGCCGGATTTTCCCTGTTCCGACAACTCCCACGCGACGTCAGCAGCATTTCAGCAACTTATCCGCTGGAATGGTGTTTGCTTTCCCTAAAGGAGAAGAACATGAGCCGTGGTCCGCACGCCCTGAGTTCTCTGCTGCTGGCGGCTGCGCTGGCTTCGTCCTTGGCTGGAGTCGCATGCGCCGAGCACCATGCCTACCGCGTTTACGACCCCTACTACACCGACTATCACGTGTGGAACAACGACGAGGTTGTTTACTACCATCGCTGGGCGGAGGAGAACCACCGGGACCGCGACCGCGACTTCCGCAAGCTCCGTCCCGAAGAACAGAAAGAATACTGGACCTGGCGTCACAACCATGGCGACCACGACCGGGACCACGATCGCGACAAAGACCATCACTAGCGCTCAAGCCAGGCTCTCAGTGGCTAAGCGCCCTGAGGGCCTGGTCCGTAGTGGTTAATCGCGCACCAAGATGCGCTAACTCCGTCATCGTCTTCTGCCCGTCTTCCTGCTTCAAGGTCTCAATCGCGTCCTGCACCACGGCCACGCGCCGCCCCCGTTCGAGCAGACCCTTGACGGCAAAGCTCACGCAATACTCGGTCACCACGCCGAAGACAACAAACTCCGCCTGACTCCCCAGCCGCTGCACAAGCGCATCGGCGTGCCGGCTTTCAAAAATGTTCAGCGTCTGCTTCTCCAGCACGATTTGCTGGTACTCCGAGAGATTCTCCGGCAACTTCGCCCCGGCGATGTTCGGGACTCGCACAACCTTTTCCGTTAGCGCTTCTGGGACAAGCTCCGCCCCGGCCGTTCCCTTCACGCAGTGCGGCGGAAAGATCTTGAATTCCGGATCATCGGGCGCATGAAAGTCTCCATGCGACGCCAGAAATACCCGCCCCTGCCGCGCCAGGTCGGTAAGCCGCCGGATGTTGGGCAGCAGCTTCTCCGCCCCCGGCACGTAGAGCTTTCCGCCCGGCAACATGAAATCTCTCTGCACATCTACTTCCCACAGTATGAAATCTTGCGAGACCATGATCCTCCATCTCCTGAACGCCGAGCGTAGCACTATCACTTCCGAGGTGACAAATCTCGCCGCAAGGGGCGCTGTCGGGTATCATTTGCAGGCTCCAAGTTTCCGGGAACCGACTCCATGAGCCACGACGCCCCCGCAAAATCCGCAAGCCCCAACAAGCTGGTGATCCGCAACATCGGACTCCTTCTCAGCGGAGACCTCGACCATCCCATTCTCGACGCCGACACGGTCATCGCCATCGACGGCGTCATCCACGCCGTCGGCAAAGAGAAAGACATCGACACCGCTGGCGCAACCACGACGATCGACGCCAAAGGCACCGCGATCGCTCCTGGATTGATCGACAGCCACGTGCATCCCGTCTGCGGCGATTGGACGCCCCGCCAGAACCAACTCGGCTGGATCGACAGCTGCCTGCACGGCGGCGTCACCACCATGGTCTCCGCCGGAGAAGTCCACACACCCGGTCGCCCCAAGGACATCGTCGGCCTGAAAGCGATGGCCATCTTCGCACAGCGTGCCTTCCAGACTTTTCGCCCCGGAGGCGTGAAGGTCTACGCCGGCGCACCCGTGCTCGAGCAAGGCATGGTCGAAGACGATTTCAAAGAACTCGCCGCCGCGGGTGTGAAGCTCCTCGGCGAAGTCGGCCTGGGCAGCGTGAAAGACGGAATCACGGGACGCCGCATGGTTGCCTGGGCGCGCAAATACGGCATCCAGAGCACGATTCACACCGGTGGCCCGTCCATTCCCGGCTCCAGCCTCATCGACAAAGACATGGTCCTCGAAACCGACGCCGACGTGATCGGTCACGTCAACGGAGGCCACACCGCCCTTCCCGACGACCAGATTGTTGCGCTGTGCGAGCACTCGCCCCGCGCTCTTGAAATCGTTCATAACGGCAACGAGCGCGCGGGATTGCTAGCGTTGCGAACCGCAAAAGATCTGAAGCAACTCCACCGCGTGATTCTTGGAACCGATTCTCCTGCAGGCTCAGGCGTGCAGCCCCTCGGCATTCTGCGCATGATCTCGATGCTATCCTCGCTCGGAGAAATCCCCGCGGAAGTGGCGATCTGCCTCGCCACCGGCAACACCGCAAAAATGCGCAGCCTGAACTGCGGCCTGATCGCCGCCGGACGCGAAGCAAGTTTCGTTCTCCTCGACACCGCACAGCAGTCCGCCGGCAAGAACCTGCTCGACAGCATTCAAAAGGGCGATCTGGCCGGCATCGGCATGGTCATCACCGACGGCGCCGTCAGCATCCAGCGCAGCCGCAACACGCCCCCGGCAACGCGCATCCCAGAGGTGGTGAAGTCATGAAAAACGATGTGGCGACGGGCGTCCGGCCAGGGCGAAGCCCGGCAGCCCTCAAACGAGCGACTCAACTGCTTCTGTTCTTCGCCTTCTGCTTAGCCTCGCAACTGTTCGCGCAAACCCCCGTCCCCGACTGGTGCCGCGCTCTTCCACGCCCGGAATACAAAACGCTCGAGCGCGTCCCCATCAGCGATCCCTGGTTCGAGGTCTACAAACCGGCGCGCGACGTCTTCGCCATTTACGAACCGCATCAAGCCGAAGAGGTCATCAGCTATTTGATCGTCGGCCAGAAACAGGCTCTGCTGTTCGACACCGGCATGGGCATGAGCGACATCCGGAGAGTCACGACAGAACTTACGAAGCTGCCTATCATCGTGCTCAATTCCCACACCCACGACGACCACGTTGGCGACAACTGGGAATTCGACGCTGTCTATGGAATGGACACCGATTTCACGCGCAAGAACGCCCAAGGCTCACGCGATGATGCACAGGCTGAAATCACGCCCGACCAAGTCTGCGGAACACTCCCGAAGGGATTCGACTCGAAAGCCTATGCAACCCGGCCCTGGAAGATCACCGCCCAGCTTCACGATGGCGACCGCTTCGATCTCGGCGGCCGCACTCTGGAAGTCATCGCCACTCCCGGCCACACGCCCGACGCCATTTCCCTAATCGATCGGGCCAACGGACTGCTTTTCACCGGAGACACGTATTATCCAGCACCCATCTGGCTCTTCCGTCCCGAAACCGACCTCGATGCTTACGCCGCGTCGATTCGACGCCTGGCCGCACTCGCGCCGCAGATCAAGCTGGTTCTAGGCGCGCACAACATCCCTGTCGCGTCGCCTTCGGTCCTCCCCCGACTGGTAGCCGCCTTCGACGAAGTCCGTGCGGGGAAGACCAAACCGACGCCGGATTCTCCCGGCAAGGTCCTCTACAAGGTGGAAGATATTTCTTTCCTGATGCACGCCCCGGCGGGTCACTGAGCCCACACTGATGATCGTTAACTCTAGCGCAATCCGTCTTCGCCCTTGATCTGATCCTTGGTCAACCCCCCGACGCGAGCCAGCGGACGCCCGCTGTCGGTCACCGCGATCGCGACCATGATTTCGTTCGCGCGCGGCGCATCGTTCAACCGCACCTCCATGCCATCGAAATGACTGCGCACAAATGCCGCGTCCTTGTGCCCGAGGGGAATATCGAGCACGACGCCCAATCCTCCACGCTTTTTTGAAGACGGAATCAAAGCCGCTCCCTTACCCAGCACGCGCCGCACCGTCGCTCCCAGCTTCGGATGCAGAATCGCCGCCGCATGCTCCAGCTCTCCGTTCTCGCCAACTGCGGCCGCCTTGCCATAACTTTCAGCCGACGGCCCCGCGATTCCCAGCGCAGCCACCGCCCGTGCCGTGAGCAGTTCACCCAGTTCCTCGCCAATCGTCATCAACTCCGAAAGATCTTCAACATATTTCCCGGCGTAGGGATTTTCAATCACGGCCACAGCCGCCGCCCGCCGCGCCGGCGGAGAAATCTCCCGATCCATCTCGCGCCGCGTCTCTTCCACAAACGTCGCAATCTTGCGGATTCTTGCTCTCATCTTTCCTCGTTCACCGCAGCCCGTCTTCTCCCTTGATCTCCGACGCCCTGAGCCCGCCCACACGCGCATGCACGCGTGCGCCAGTCGTCATTACCAGGGCTAACAGGATCTCGTCCGCTCGCGGAGCATCATTCACGCCCACTTCCATCGCATCGAAGTGACTCCGCACATACGACGCGTTGATGTGCGTGATCGGCACATCGAGCCGCGTCCCCGGACCGCCAACTTTCTTCGTCGAAGCCACAATCGCCTTCGCCCCGCCCAGCACTTCGCGCATCGCGTATCCGCCCGGCACATGCCACAAGGCGCCGTGCTCAATCTCTCCCGCCGATCCCACAATCGCGCCTTTGCCGTACCCCTCGACCACCTTCGCGTCGCCACCGAGAGCGGCCACCAAAGTCCCAGCCATCTCAAGGCCCAGAGGTTTCAGATCGTCGATGAATCCCTCGATGTTCTCGACATACTTCCCCGCAAACGGATTCCGAATGACCGCAATCGCTGCCGCGCGACGCAGTGGCTTTTCCGCCACCGGCCCTCCCTCGTGAAAGATCTCTTCCACACACGTGACTCGCTTTCGGATCACCACCTCAGGCATGCACCAGGCCCCTTTCATGAGCCGGAGTCGCAATCAGTCTCGACTCTCCCAACCCTCCGACAACGCGCGTCTCTCCTTGCAGACTCAGCGCGGCGGACTGAATCAATCCGATTCTGAGCAGCAGTTCGGCGGTCCGCACGCCGGCCGCCAGTGCCCGATCCACTTCCGCGGCGGTCAACTCGCCAACTCCCTGTGTCACCAGCCGCTCTCCGAGATCGCTGTCGGGCGCGAGTTCGCAAGCCGGAACCCGATTGATCGCCGGATGTCCGGGCAAGTCCACCGCATTCGCGATGATCGTCGCGGCGGCATCGGCAGCTGCGGCACGATCCGCGAGCACGGTGACCGCGTCCGCAATCCCCAGCGAGAAACTTCGCCCACGCCATCCGCTGGTCGCAATTCCGCGCACCGGATCTCTCGCATGCACCGTTGTCGTCCCCAACAGCGAAGGACGGTCAGGCCGCTCCACCATGCCGACCACAAATTGTTCGCCTGTCCCCAAGTACAGTGCAATATCTCCACCATCATTCACGTAAGCGCGAGAAAGCTCAGCCGTCGAAACCATCGCCGACAAAATCTCTTCCGCCACCGCACCCGCCACCGCTGCCATGGGCGTGATGATGTACCGCGCAGCGTAAGGCATCACCGCGGCCACCATTCTCCGCGCCACTGCTCCCCGCGGCCAAGCCGCTTCCGCCGAGCAGGCTTGCCGCAAGAACGAAAGCTCGCTGCATAACTCGTCGAGGATCGTCACAAAGAGCGCACCAGCAGCCCGATTCGCGGCCTCAACTTCGCCCCGCGCCCCGAACGCCTCCACGATCAGATCAATGGGCCCATCATGAAGATGCAGCCGCTGTCCGTCTTGGAGCATTCGAATTTGCGCGCGCTGGTTCATCTTCAACAGGAACGGTCCTAATTTGAGCCAAGTCGTTCCTTCATCCACTTCAACATCGCCGGCACCAATGGATCATAGAATTTCTTGTCCACGGTAAACAGATGATCCATGCGCTCGACAACATAGTTCTCAGCCATGCCCGGGCGCACGCGGTTCACGGTTTCAGAAATCGCGTCGCTATCTGCGCGGCTCATGATGGTGTCTCCCGTCCCGTAAACGACAAGCACTGGTGCCGTCACGTCCTGCCAGACTTTTCCGAGATTCAAAGACTGGAGTTGTTGATAGAAAGCAGCAGGACGCCCATACTGCCCATCAGCGTCGTCATACCACAAGCTCTTCCATTCAGGATGCGACGCGACCACCTGACCCGGTGTCATCTTCCGATTGAGATACAAATCATAAAACTGGATGAAGGACTTCACCGCGTCATTCACTTCCGCCGCCGACTTGCCCTCCACTGTCAACCGCCGGCGCTCGTTCTCGATCATGTGCTCGTACCACGTGCGTCCCCAACTGCTGGCCGCAATATAGCCACGCACTGCGCTCCCCTGCGCCACCAGCGGAGAGAATCCTCCTCCATTGCTCATGCCCAGAACGAAGAGCCGGTTCGTATCGATGAATTCATACTTGCTTATGGATGCGAACACCGCGCGCCAGCCCTCGAGCTCACTTTGAAAATCTGCCTTCGCGCAAACGCCCTGGCTTTCGCCGACGCCAGGTTTATCCATGCGCACGGTCGCATAACCGGACTGATCAATCAGCCGCAGCATCAGTGCGCCAAAACCGTCGGTCTCGCCATCGGGATATGCCATGCTGTCGCAACTCAGCCAGCCCACGAAAAATATGACTGGAACTTTGCCCGTGACGCTCCGCGGACGCGTCACAAAAGTTCGCAGCTTCTCTCCCCTACTGTTGCTGACCCAGTCGTACAAAACGTCGGCATTGTGGAAGTGTTCTCGCTTGACCGGGGCCTGGCCCGCTGCACTCGTAATTGCAAGCACCAGTACGAGTCCACAGCGCGCAATCCACATCGCGAACCTCCACGCGCGGCCATCCAGATAGCGCCCGTAGTGCATGCTAGGTCCTCCTCCCCTTGCCTTCCCTGCCCGCCTCCAGCGGCCACGGATTGTCCGCGTGCGCGCTCACGCGCTTCCGTCCGTCGTTACCGGAAACGATCGAACTCAGCGGTCGAACATCTTCCGTATAGCCCCCCAACACCGCATAATCCGCCAGCTTTAAAGTAAATTCAATCGGAGCCACCAGCGCCGGAGTCGGTACATATCCGAACGCATTCTGCGGCATGCGAGTCACGTCCACCATAAACGTAATCCCGCCGCCTGGCCATACGTAAACCGGCGCGCCTCCACAAGTCACGCGCGTCAGGGCATCGCGCACCGAATGCGTCAGCTTCACCGGATTCTCGGTCACGCCCGCCCGCAACGATCCTCCCGCGCCGCCCATGAACAGCACCGTGCACAGCGCCGGCTCGCAATTCTCCTTGATGCGTTCCACCGACTTGCGCAGGTCCGCGGGCAATTCCTTCACCCGTGGCTTAAGATCTTCTCCCAGCTCGTAATACGCGTAATGCTCGCCGGTCGTGCTCACCATCAAGAATCGCAGGCCGGGCCACGCCTTCTTCGCGTTGAACTTTCCCAGAATCGTCAGCGGATCATCGATGTCAGTTCCGCCCCACGACGTACCCGGCTCCGCCACCTGAAAGTATCGTCCTGGCGTGGACCGTCTGCCCTTCAGCTTGATTCCCGTCTCCCGCACGCCAAGCAACTTCCCCGCTTGATGCTCCGACAACACGCCCGTGATGTGATCATCGACCACGACAACATCATCGACCTTGCTAAACCACTGCTTGGCGAACATTCCAATCGTTGCCGAGCCGCACCCCACGCGCATCCGCTCTTCCTGCGCGCCGTCCACAATCGGAGCCCTGCCCGCCTGTACTACAACTTTGACGCCATCATCGATCTTCAACTCCACCGCATTCCCATTACACAAATTCAACAGCGCATCGCAGGTCGCGTCGCCTTCGTGCCGGCTGCCTCCGGTCAAATGCCGCACGCCGCCTAGCGACAGCATCTGCGATCCGTATTCACTGGTGGTCACGTGCCCCACAGCTTCGCCCGCCGCCCGAACCGTACTGCATTCCACTCCCAAATGCCGGTCGGTATCGATCTTCACCTTGACGCCGCAGTAGCTGAAAATTCCCTCGGTGACAACCGTGACCATGTCGACGCCTTCCACCTGCGACGAAATGATGAACGGCGCCGGCTTGTAATCGGGATACGTCGTGCCCGCCCCGATCGCAGTCACAAAAGTTTCGCCGTGGCTCACCTCACCGTGGTTAATCAGCGTGCCGTCCCACTCGCGTCCACGCTCCAGAAACGGCACGACCGACTCTCCACGTTCCAACGCGCGATCCAGCACCACATGCGGATCGAGCCGCACCAGTTTGCCCTCGTGATTGCCGTAGCGGTCGCACGATCCCGTCCGCCCCGGCTTGATGTAGCACAGCACGGGGCAGGCATCGCAGCGAATCGCATCGTCAGCCACACGCGCCTCCGTTAGCCTTCGTGAGAATCGCCGCGCGCACCCGGTCCGGCGTCGCCGGAATCTTGTGGATGCGCACGCCGATGGCATCATGGATCGCATTAAGAATGGCCGGCGCCGTCGGAATCACCGCCTGTTCGCCAATCCCTTTCGCTCCGAACGGACCAATGGAAGACGGGTCCTCAATCAGAATCGACTCCACCGGAGGAACGTCTCCGGCCGATGGAATCAGATAATCGTGCAGATTTTCGCCCTTGCCGGGAAAGAATTCTTCCATCAAAGCCATCCCTAGACCCTGCGCCACGCCGCCTTCGATTTGTCCCTCAATCAAAGTCGGATTGATGGCGCGCCCCACGTCGTGCGCCGCCGTCACTTTCAGGACACGCACCGTGCCCAGTTCAATATCGACTTCAATCTCCGCCAGGTGCGCGCCAAATCCGAATACCGCGTACGGAGTTCCCTGCCCGTTCTCATCCAGAGGACTCGTCGGCGGATCAAAGGTTGCCTCGCAGGTGATGCAGTATCCGTGTGCGTCCAGCGGCAAATCCGCAAGCGGAAGAGTCTTGCGCTGACCGTCTTCGGCGACCGTCACACTGCCGTAGCCGAACTCGATCACCGCGCAACCACCCGCTCCGGCCAGTTTCAAGATCTCGCCGCGCAACTTGCTTCCCGCCATGTACGCCGCTTTGCCGGTCACTAACGTCTGCCGCGAAGCGGAAGTCTTGCCGCAATCTGGAGTGATCGCCGTATCTCCGGACACAAGATCAAACCACGCGACCGGCGCGCCGAGAGCATCTGCACAAATCTGCGTCACGATGGTATTCGATCCCTGGCCGATGTCCACCGCTCCTTGATGCAACGCGATGCGTCCGTCGCGCTTCAATCCAATGCGTACGGTAGACGGATTCGGCAGCGAAGTATTGCCACACCCGTACCACATGCCGGCGACGCCAACTCCGCGTCGCAAAGGTCCAGTCGTCGCGCTATTGAATTCCGCCGCTCGCTCGCTCGCCGCCTGCCACCTCGGTCTCAACGCCTCAAAACACGCGCGAATGCCCACGCCTTCGCCGAGAACCTGCCCAGTCACGGTCGGCGTGTGATCGTCCAGAGCGTTCAGGATGCGAAACTCGAGCCGGTCCATTCCGACAAGGTCGGCCAGATCGTCATAGAGCTGTTCCTGCGCAATCGCCGCCTGCGGCACGCCGAAACCGCGAAACGCTCCCGCTGGGACCGCGTTCGTATGCACGGCACGAGTCAGGGCTCGGTAGTTTGGGACGCGGTATGGTCCCGACGCGTGCACCGGCACGCGAAACGCGACCGTCGGTCCCCACGAAGAGTACGCGCCGGTATTGAAATCAGCGGAACAATCGAGCGCCGTCAACTTCCCTTCCCGCGTAGCCCCCGCACGTAGCCTTATGCGCGCCGGATGTCGCTTCGTCGTCGAAACCATCGACTCCGTCCGCGAATAGACCATGCGCACGGGCCTGCCCAAACGCCAGGCCGCGAGCGCGACAAACGGCTGTACCGAGAGATCGAGCTTCGACCCAAATCCTCCGCCGACCGCCGTCGGAATAATCCGCACTTTCTCCGGCGCGATGCCAAGAATCTTCGCGATGTCATCGCGGTCCATATACGGAGACTGCGTGCACGCCTGGATTCCGATGTGATCACCGACTCGATGCGCGAACCCTGCCTCCGGTTCGATGTATGCGTGCTCGACGAATCCAGTCTCGTACTCGCCGTCGACCACGAAATCTGCATGGGTGAGCGCTTTTTCTACGTCCCCGCAAACCACACGCCCCCGCACCAGAACGTTACCCTCGCGATGTGCATGAATGCGCGCTGCATCGCTCGCCAGCGCCTCATCGATCGTTTTGAGCGGCGGCAATTCTTCCCATCGAACTGGAAACTCCGTCAGGTCGAGGGCCTCGATCGCGTCTGCCTCGCCAACCACAGCCGCCACTGCTTCCCCTCGAAATCGCGCTTCGTGGTGCGCAAAGACTGGCTGATCCGCGTATTTCGGAATCACGCCGTAGCAATCGACACCAGGCACATCCTTCGCGGTCAGAATCAGGATCACCCCAGGATGCGTCTCGACGAACTGATCCAAGACGCCGAACTGAAACCGCGCCCGGTGATGAGGACTACGAATCACCCGCACTCCCAGCGCACCAGTAGGAGTCTCATCCGCCCCGAAGATCTCTGTGCCCTCGACTTTTTTCTTGCCATCGAGCCGCACCAGGCGCGCACCGACAGCCGCTCCCGCCGCAGGCGACGGTTCCGTCGCCGCACCGCTCCCGGCCTCGACAATTGCACTGATAATCTTCCGATATCCCGTGCAGCGGCAAAGCACGCCGCCGATCGCATCCATAACTTCACTTTCGCTGGGAGTTGGATTCTTCTCCAGAAGCGCAGTCGCCGCCACCAGCATCCCGGGCGTGCAAGCGCCGCATTGCGCGGCACCATGAGAAAGAAATGACTGCTGCAACCGGCCCAGCAGCGGCGAGCGTTCTGCCAGGCCTTCGACCGTAGTGATTTCACATCCTTCAACCTGCCCCGCGGCCACTAGACATGCACAAACCGGCGCGCCATTCAGCAAAACCGTGCACGCTCCACAGTCGCCCGCATCGCAGCCAACTTTCGTTCCGGTCAACCCAAGATCGTCGCGCAGCACTCGCGAGAGCCGCCGCACGCCAGGCGCGCTCACGTCAACCCTCCGCCCGTTCACCGAAAATGAAATCAATTCGGCAGCGGCATCCATCGGTAGCTTCTGGGTCGTGGCCATGTCAGCGGCTCCCCACGCAGGCTTCGAGTGCGCGCCGTACCAGGGTCAGCGACGCATCGCGTCGGTAGGCAGCCGTAGCTCGCACGTCATCAATCGGCGAAAGAGGTGAGAGACGCTCAGCCTCCACCGCGGCGCCGATTCCTGCCTTCACCCGCAACCCCACCAGATTGCGCTCCAAATCACCCAAACGCTGCGCCTTCGCCGAACACGATCCCACCGCGATATGCGTCTCTGCCACGCGGCCCGATTCATCTGACTGCAAAACCACCGCCACCATGGAAATTGAAATCACCAGGTACCGCCGCGCCCCCAGTTTCAAAAACACCGACGCCGCATTTTTCAGTCGCCGCGGAACCAGCACCGCCGAAAGAATCTCATCCGCCCGGCGCAACGTCTTGCGATTGCCCGCAAGGAACTGTTCCAGTGGCATTCGTCGCCTTCCCGCCGCAGAAGCCAGTTCCACCTCTGCGTCGAGGGCGAGCAACGGTGGAACCCCGTCCGCCGCCGGAGAAGCGTTGCACAGGTTCCCCGCCACCGTACCGCGATTCTGAATCTGCACCGACCCCACTTCCCTGGCCGCCGCCTTGAGCGCATCGAAGCAACGCGGCAGAGGCGCACGAATGACCTCGGTCCACGTGGTCAGCCCTCCAATGCGAACCTGCCCACTCTCAATGGAGATTCCGCGGATCTCGCCGAGCGAAGTAATGTCGACGACACACCCGCGCGGCGCCCGCTCCCCCAGCGCCGGATAGAAATCCGTCCCCCCAGCCAGAACCTGTCCGCCCGAAGAAGCCAGCAGAGAAACTGCTTCATCTAATGTTTTCGGCTTGAGATACAAGGACTGGGCCCCCGAAACAGCACGCCACGTACCGCTTGCAGAGTTTGTATACGAAGCCTGTCCGTTTGTACAGCCACCTTCAGGCCGGAAACAGACGGCGCATGCCGGTTCTGTGTTCTAATCTCCGCGTCGTAATTCTCGCACGTTGCCGCCGGAGAAATGCATGCTACGACCTGTTACTGAAACCCGCAGAGACAAAATGAAGATAGACAATGGGCCTTCAACTGGGCAGCTGTTAGTCACAACCTCTCTGTCATTCCGACCCCCGAGCGAACGCGAGGGGCGGAGGAATCTCGGTTCTTGATCGCGACAGGTAAAATTCCGGATTCCAATTCCTGAGACCACGTTGCCAACCCCAAACAATCCGTCCCTGGTGAAGGCCGAGGCCGAAGTCCAAGCCCACAGCGCCGTCCTCCGCAAAGAGCTCGGCCTCTTCGACCTGGTCCTCGCTCAGATTCTCATCATCATCGTGGCCGACTACATGGGAACTGCCGTCAAGGCAGGCTCTTCTCACGTAGTCTTCTGGATTCTCGCCATCGTCGCGTTCTTCGTGCCCCTGGCCCTGGTCGTGATCCACATGAGCCGTCTGCTCCCGGTGGAAGGAGGCCTCTACGAGTGGGCGCGCATCGCCTTCAATGACCAGATCGGATTCTTAGTCGCCTGGAATCTCTGGCTGTACGTAATCCTCTACGTCGGCCTCGGCGGACTCGTCACCGTCTCGTTCGCGTCCTACGTGATCCCTGGCGCCGCCTGGATCGCCTCCAGCAAATGGCTGATCGTCGGTGCATCGTTCGGCGTGATCGCAACCACCATGTGCATCGCCGGTCTCGGCTTGAGAATCGGCAAGTGGATCAACAACCTCGGAGCCGTCGTCTTCCTCATCGTGATCGCCGCACTGATCGTGATGCCATTTCTGAATCTCTGGCACGGCACGCTTGCGGAGTACCATCCGCTACGCCTGGTCGCTCCTCCGCTCACTCTGTTTACTCTGAGCGTCTTCAGCAAAATGGCCTTCGGCGCGCTTACCGGTTTCGAATACGTCGCCGTCTTCGCCGGCGAATGCCGCGACCCGCAACACCACCTGCCGCGTTCCGTTATGCTGACCGGCCCGATCATTGCGCTGATCTACATCCTCGCCACCAGCGCCATCCTAGCGTTCGTCCCGCCGTCGGCCGAGGACGTTGTCGCCCCCGTGGCGCAAGCCCTGAGCCGCGGCGTGCAGGCCTTCGGACTCACCGCCTTCGTCATGCCGCCCGCAGTTCTGTTTCTCTTCATCTATTACTTGGCCACCTTCTGCGCTTTCTTCACCGTAAGCACGCGCCTGCCCATGGTCGCCGGATGGGATCACCTTCTTCCCGAATGGTTCTCCCGTCTTCATCCCCGCTACAGAACGCCCATCAACTCAGTCCTGTTCCTGGGAGCCGCCACACTCATCGTTGCCCTGGCCGCGTTGATCGGTGTCGGCCCGCAGGAGTCCTACGAACTCTTGCTCACCTGGAGTTTCACCTTCTACGGCTTCGCCTACATCGCGCTCTTCGCCATCCCCATCTTCTCGCCCAAGAAACGAGGCCTGCGCCCGCACCTGTGGGCGCGCGTAGCCGCAGCATCGGGCTTGCTGGTAACGTTGCTGTTCGTAGCGCTGTCGATCTTTCCCGTCATCGACGTCGACAGCTCCTGGCGCTATTCCCTGAAAATCGCCGGAGTCGTGCTGGGAGCAAACCTTCTCGGTTGGACAATCTATCGCGCCGGCCAGCGGAAGCGCCTCAACCGCAGTTGATGCCAGCGCAATTCTGTTGTATTGTGCGGGTTACTGCTTTTTAGGGACGCTGCGAAATGAGTGTTTGTTTGCGCGCTCACGGCTCAGGCCGATCCTCGAAAAGCCGCCCAGCCAAAAGCTTTCATGCCAATTTCTGCCAACGTAGTCCTGGGCCACGGAGTGAAGATCTTCCACCCTGATCCGGTCAACCTCTACGGCTGCACCGTCGGCGACGAGACCAAGATCGGAGCCTTCGTCGAAGTTCAGAAAAACGCACGCATTGGAAGGCGGTGCAAAATCTCTTCCCACACTTTTGTTTGCGAAGGGGTCACCATCGAGGACGATGTATTCGTGGGGCACGGCGTTATGTTCATCAATGACTTGTACCCGCGAGCGACCGAGGATGGTCATTTGCAAACCGAGGCGGACTGGGAAGTTGTGTCCACGCTCGTGAAGCGCGGCGCATCCGTTGGCAGCGGAGCTGTCATCCTCGCCGGCGTGACCATCGGAGAAGGCGCGCTGGTCGGCGCCGGAGCCGTGGTCACTCACAATGTCCCCGATCATACAATTGCGAAAGGTGTTCCCGCTCGGCTGGGACGCGCCGTCCCGCGAAAGCAGATGTCCGACAGACCCGCAAGTTGACACGGAGGAATCTTGATTCGGATTGGCGTGATTGGCTACGGCTACTGGGGTCCAAACCTGGTGCGGAATTGCTTTGAGACCCCGGGCACTCAGGTCGCCTGCGTCAGCGATTTGCGCGACGACCGCCTGGCCGCGGTGTCCACCCGCTATCCCACGATCAAGACTACCCGCAATTCCCTCGATCTGATTGAAGATCCTTCAATCGACGCGGTGGCCATCGCAACGCCGGTTTCCACGCACTACGAACTGGCTCTGCGGGCCTTGCAGGAAGGCAAACACGTACTGGTCGAGAAGCCTCTGGCTTCGAACACCGAGCAAGTGCAGCGCTTGATGGATCTCGCACAAAAAAGAAACCGCGTGCTCATGGTCGATCACACATTCGTGTACACCGGGGCCGTGCGCAAGATCCGCGAACTGGTCGATAGCGGAAGCCTGGGCGAAATCTATTACTACGATTCCGTGCGCGTAAACCTTGGCCTCTTCCAGCACGACGTGAACGTGCTCTGGGACCTCGCCGTACACGACCTCTCGATCATGGACTATGTCCTGCCCTTCCGCCCATGCGCAGTCTCTGCCACGGGACTCAGCCACGTGCCCGGAGGCACGGAGAACATCGCGTACCTCACACTTTTCTTTGAAGGCAGCCAGATCGCACACATCCACTCCAACTGGTTGGCGCCGGTGAAACTGCGCCGTACGCTGATCGGCGCCAGCCGCAAGATGATCGTCTACGACGATCTGGATCAAGCCGAGAAGATCAAGGTCTACGACAAGGGCATCACCTTGAACAATCATCAGAACCCGGAGAAGCTCTATCAGATGCTAGTGGGCTATCGCACCGGCGACATGCTGGCTCCGCAGATCGACGGGACCGAAGCCCTCCGCCGCGAAATCGACCACTTCCTGCGCTGCATCCAGCAGCAGGAAGAACCGGAAACCGGAGGCGGCGCCGGACTTCGCGTGGTGGAGATTCTGCAGGCTGCATCCCAGTCGATGGCACAGCGCGGCCGGCCGGTGGAGTTGCGCCTGACCAAGCTCGAGGCAACCGCATAGGCTTCGCGCCGATGCGGATTACAAAATTAGGATTTCAAATGGCACCCATCAAAGTTCCCTACCTCGATTTGAGAGCGCAGTACCAGAGCATCAAGCCTGAGATCGACGCCGCCGTCGCCAGAGTCCTGGACAGTTGTCAGTTCGTCCTCGGCTCCGAGGTGGCAGGTTTCGAGCAGGAATTCGCAGCGTATTGCGGCACGGCAGAATGTATTGCCCTGAATTCCGGGACGAGCGCTCTGCATCTGGCGTTGCTGGCCGCGGGGGTCGGCCCCGGCGATGAAGTCATCACCGTGCCCTTTACTTTTGTAGCCAGCGTTGCCGCGGTCATCTACGCCGGCGCGCGCCCGGTGCTCGTGGATATCGACCCCCTTTCCTTCACAATCGATCCCGCTGCGATTGAAGCCGCAATCACTCCCCGCACGAAAGCGATCCTGCCCGTTCACCTCTACGGTCAACCATCCGACATGGATCCGATCATGGAAATCGCTAAACGGCACGGGCTAGTCGTGATCGAAGACGCCGCGCAAGCGCACGGAGCGAAATACAAAGGCCGTCCCGTGGGCAGCATCGGCGATATGGCATGCTTCAGTTTTTATCCCGGCAAGAATCTCGGAGCCTACGGCGAGGGCGGCGCGGTGACCACCAGCAACCCCGAGTACGCACGCACGATTCGCATGCTCCGCGACTGGGGACAGGACCGCAAGTACCACCACGTGCTGCGCGGATACAACTACCGCATGGAAGGTTTTCAGGGCGCGATCTTACGCGTCAAGCTGCGTCATCTGGAGCGGTGGACCGAGGCGCGCCGCACCATCGTAGGCAAGTACAACCAACTCTTGGCGGACTCAAGCGTCGAGAGGCCGAAAGAGATGCCGTGGGCACGCCACGTCTATCACGTCTACACTCTGCGAACCGACGACCGCGACGGCCTGCAAGCCGCCCTCAACGCGGAAGGCATCCAGACGGGCATTCACTATCCCGTGCCGGTGCACCTCCAGCCTGCCTACGCCGACCTCGGATATGCCAAAGGTGCGTTTCCGCATTCCGAGAGAGCTGCGGCTGAAGTCCTCTCCCTTCCGCTGTACCCTGAGATGACCGACGCACAGTCGGAAGCGGTGAGTCGCGTTGTGCAAGCAGGCGTACATGCCGGGTAGGCCCAAGACTCGAGTTCGCATTACAAAAGCGGTCCATGGATTTAGGAAATTGGATCGCGATCCTGAGTTTGAACTCGGATTGTCCGGTTTCCTGTCTCGCGACTACGCCCAGGCAGGGCTGCTGGATCTGTATCAGAAATTTGTCGGCGGTGAAGATCCGTTTTCTTTCCTGATGCGGCGAGCGATTTTTCGTGCGCTGGCGCGGAGTTGCGGCAGTGGTCTCGTGGTCAACGGCCACGTCGGATTCAAGCATCTCGAGACTTTCCAATTCGGCGGCGGAGTTTTCGTTGGAGCAGGCACGTACCTTCAGGGACGTTTCGACGGAAAGTGCAGGATCGGAGACCGCGTCTGGATTGGTCCCCAAAGTTATTTCGATGCGCGCGATTTAGTGATTGAGGATTTCGTCGGCTGGGGCCCAGGAGCAAAGATACTCGGATCGCAGCATTCCGGAGTTCCGGTCGGCGTCCCAATCGTGCAGACGGATCTCGAGATCAAGCCCGTGCGGATTGGAGCCTGGGCCGACATCGGCACCAACGCCGTGATTCTGCCCGGCGTGACCGTGGGCAAGGGTAGTATGGTGGGAGCTGGCGCCGTCGTAACCGAGGACGTGCCCCCTTTCGCAGTAGTGGCCGGAGTGCCCGCGCGATTCCTGCGTTGGAGAGATAAGAACAGTTTGAAACGGCAGCAGCGAAAAACCGCCCAGCCGAAATCGTAAAGAGTTTAGAGAATCGTCGACCAGCATGAGTAACCCCGAACTCAGTATCGTGATCCCGGTATTCAACGAGGAAGCTGTAATCCCCGCTCTGGTGGAGCGTCTGCGCGGAATCGCGGATCAGCTTTCTCCCCTCGCCCTTGAAATCCTTCTGATGGATGACCATTCGTCCGATCGGTCAGCCGAACTACTGCGAGACCTAAGCCGGCAGGATCCAAGATTCCGGTTCGCTCGTCTCGCCCGGAACAGCGGAAGCCACGTCGCGACTCTGGCCGGCCTGGCGGAGGCACGTGGTGAATGCGCGGTGTTTCTCGCCGCCGACTTGCAGGATCCTCCGGAACTGATTCCGCAGATGCTCGACCTGTGGCGAGCCGGAAGTCAGGTAGTGTGGGCCGTGCGGGAAGAACGCGAAGGCGTGTCTAAGATTGACGTGTTCCTCTCCAACACCTTCTACCGTTTGCTGAATCTCATGGGAGAGGTCAACTTGCCGCCGCGCGGTTCCGACTTTGCCTTGCTCGACAAGAAAGTCATCGAAGCCTTGCTGAAGTCGACGGGGAGCCACCCCAGCGTCATTGGAGAGATCGCGCGGTTAGGATTCACCCAGGCGCAAATCACTTACACCAAGGCAAAGCGTGTAGCTGGAACTACCAAGTGGACTCTGGGGCGCAAGCTGAAAGCGTTCGCCGACGCATTCGTCTTGTTCTCCTATGCTCCCCTGCGGATCATGTCGTACCTGGGAATGCTCTGCAGCCTGTCTGGATTTGCCTATGCGTTACTAGTAATCGTTCTACGACTAACGCACTCAACCCCGGTACAAGGCTGGTCGTCGTTGATCGTGGTTGTCCTCGTGCTTGGCGGAGTGCAAATGATGATGCTCGGGGTACTGGGCGAGTATCTATGGAGAACGCTGGAAGCAGCGCGACGCCGCCCAATCTATTTTCTGGAAGAAACTTCGGAGGCGGACTCCGCCGGCGAAGCGCAACTGCAAAGACCAAAAGTGGAGCGGCGCTTTGGGACGTAAGTTCCGCGTCCAGTCGGCCGTCGCGGGCGTTCTCATCGGCCTCGGATGTCTTGCCATTCTCCTACGCCAAGTGGATCTCAAACAGTCATGGGCTGCCCTCGGGCGCCTGAACGGGCCATTCATGCTGGTTCCGCTGGCAGTCTTTTTGGTGAATCTGCCCTTGCGTGCCTGGCGCTGGCATTTGATTTTTCCTTCCTCGTGGCGTCCCGGACTTGGAGCCTGCCTCATAGTTCTTGGCATTGGCAACATGGCCAATTTTCTGTTGCCGGGCCGCGCCGGCGATCTGGCTCGCTGCGTTCTCGTCGGCCGCGCCGGTTCGCTCACCGAAAGCAGCCGCACCCTGGCAACGCTCGCGGTCGAAAAAGTTCTGGATGGCCTGGCTCTCGTGGGCATGGTTTTGTTCGCGGTTTGGGCCTTGAGTCCCCCGCACTGGGTGCTCGACTTGCTGCGAGTCGCGAGTCTGATTTTCGGAACCGCCCTGATCTTGCTGGTAATCCTTCGCTATCGGACGCACGCCCTGATCGCTTCCGTGCGTCGCGCTTTTCGTCTGGTGCACCTCTCCGCACTCGAAGAAAAGTTTGACGGTCTCCTCACTTCGTTTGCGGACGGCCTCAGTGCCGTGAATTCCGCGGGACGGATGCTGACTCTTCTGCTGATGACTGCGGTGCTCTGGACAACCGAAGCCGGCCTAGTTTGGGGGCTGGCCATATCTCTCGGCCTTGCGGTGTCCTTTAAATCAGCGATGGTTGCCTCGGCCGTGCTGGGCCTGGGCTTGATGATTCCCGCCGCACCGGGCGGTCTGGGCACGTACGAACTGTTTGGAACCGAAGCCTTCAAGCTCGCCGGAATCGCCGCCAGCAACGCATTGGCGCTGACCGTCGTGATCCATGCCTGGGTGTTCTTAACGAACGTCGTTCTGGGCGTTTGCCTGCTCGGAGTCAAGGGCCTCAGCCTCACCCAACTAAGGCGCCAATTAGAGGTCGAGCCAGCTGCCGATACGGCGGGAGCGAGATCCACGATTCAGCCATCCATCTGAACTCCTCAGGCTTGGTAGAATCGTTATTCCAAATTCTCCACTTTTTTAGGTCGGGGGGACCAAGTGCAGCGAGTTCTGGTTACAGGCGGTGCCGGATTCATCGGCTCCGAGTTGGTGCGGCAATTGGCCGGACGCGGCTTCGGCGTCCGTGTCGTCGACAATCTGGTGAACGGCAAACGTGAAAATCTTGAGGACGTGCTGGGGGAGGACGTCGAACTCATCGTGGCTGATGTGCGCGACGGAAAGTCCATGGCGTCGCTGCTTCGCGATGTGGAAATCGTTTTTCATCTGGCCTGCCTCGGCGTGCGCCATTCGATTCACTCCCCCGTGGAGAATCACGAAGTCAACGCTTCTGCCACACTGGGGCTTCTGAACACGGCGCGGAGCAGCGGTGTCAAACGTTTCGTCTACGTCTCCAGTTCCGAGGTATACGGAACGGCGCGGACGGCGCCCATCACCGAAGAGCACCCGACCCTGCCAATGACCGTCTACGGCGCCTCCAAGCTAGCGGGAGAGGCGTACACTCGCGCGTTTTGGGAGACCTATCGCTATCCAACGGTCGTGCTGCGTCCCTTCAATGCGTACGGGCCGCGCTGTCATCATGAAGGCGACAGCGGAGAGGTGATTCCCAAGTTCATGCTGCGATGCCTCGCCGGCAAGCCGATGGTCATCTTCGGAGACGGAACTCAGACGCGAGACTTCACATTCGTCGGCGACACGGCTGGCGGCATTCTAGCCGCTGGTCTCTCCGACACCTCCGTTGGACAGACCATCAATCTCGGAAGTGGCAAAGAGATTCAAGTGCGGGAACTGGCGAACACAATCGCGCAAGCTCTGGGTCGGCCGCAGACAGAAATCACGCACGTTGAGCCCCGCCCCGGAGACGTGTTGCGCCTGCTGGCCGACAGCTCGAAGGCCAAGAAGCTCCTACATTTCGAATCTACGGTGGCGTTGCACGACGGCATCGCGCGTCTTCGCGACTGGTACACCAGCCAGGGAAAATCGCCGGAAGAATTGTTGCAGCATGAAGTTGTACGCAACTGGGAGCCGCGGGATGTCCCCACTCATGCCTGAAGATTTCATTCCTGTGGCGCGCCCCTGCCTCGGGCAAGAAGAAGTGTCGGCCGCCGGGCGCGCCATTCTTTCCGGCTGGGTCACGCAGGGGCCGGAAGTCGCCGCCTTTGAGCGAGAGTTCGCGGCATTTGTGGGCGCCCCGCACGCCTGCGCAGTTTCCAGTTGCACGACCGCCTTGCACCTTGCGTTGCTCGCGGTGGGCGTGCGTCCCGGCGACGAAGTTATCACCGTCAGCCATTCCTACATCGCTACCGCGAACGCCATTCGTTACTGCGGAGCCAAACCAGTCTTCGTAGATATTGATCCCGGAACGTTCAACATCGACCCGCGAAGAATCGAACCTGCCATCGGCGAACGGACGCGGGCAATTCTATGCGTTCACCAGATGGGGATGCCCTGCGACCTGAAGACAATTCTCGAGATCGCCCACGAACATCACCTTCCCGTCGTGGAGGATGCCGCCTGCGCCGTCGGCAGTGAAATCCTGTGGCAGGGCCAGTGGGAGAAAATTGGCAAGCCCCACGGCGACGTAGCCTGTTTCTCGTTTCACCCGCGCAAACTCCTGACGACCGGCGATGGCGGCATGTTAACCACCGCAGACGCTGAGGTGGACCACAAGCTTCGTCTCTGGCGCCAGCACGGCATGAGCGTACCTGACACGATCCGCCACTCGTCGCGGGAAGTCGTGTTTGAGTCCTATCCGGAATTGGGTTTCAACTACCGCCTCACCGACATCCAGGCGGCAGTCGGACGCGAGCAACTGAAGCGCCTTCCCGCGGCGATCGCACAGCGACGCCAGATGGGCGAACGTTATCGTCAGCTGCTGACCGATATCCCGGGACTAATTCTGCCGACGGAACCCGACTGGGCACGCACGAACTGGCAAAGCTACTGCGTGCGCCTGCCGCGAGACGCAGATCAGCGCCAGGTAATGCAGAAAATGCTCGACGAAGGCATCGCCACCCGCCGAGGCATCATGTGCGCGCATCTGGAGCCAGCCTACAATAACGCTGCCTCTTGGCGCTGCGCGCAAGTGGGATGCAAGCCCGGAGGAAGTTGTCCAAACCTGGCAGAAAGTGAGCGCGCCCAGAGCCAAGGTCTGATCCTTCCACTTTTTTCGCAAATGACGGACGACCAACAGAGTCGGGTCGCATCCGCCCTTCGCCGCGCGTGTTCTGAAAAGAGTCGAGACTGAATCGAGGCCGCCGCGGTGGCGGATGCGCCAGCGCCCTTTTCCTTCGCGACCCGGTGTACAATTTTCGCTCAACCCTTAGAACCATGCCTCATATTTCTGTCGTCCCAGCGCACGAACTTGTCTCCGGTGAAAGGCGACCTCGCAGGCTGCGGTGTCGCGGGCTGTCGCTCTCGGAAGTCTCCCGGCAGAATGGTATGACATTTGATGGCAAGGACAGCCAAGTCACAAATTTCATGCCTTTGTCCGGATTGGCCAGCAGCGACGATGGAATTGCGGTCACCTACCTTGCCTCGCCCCGATTTGCGGGCCTGTTGCGAAGCGGCAGTGATGTCGCCGTAATAACCCGCGCCGAATTGCGCGGTTGTCTGCAGGAAGGCAACGCCGCTCTGATCGTCGATGGCGACCCGCACGACTGGTTCTACACTGCATTGGCGGCCGCGATTGAGAACGGATTTTTCGAGCGATTACAATCTTTCGTCAGCCCTGACGCGCAAATCCACAAAACGGCGGTGGTCAGCGATAACGTCCACATCGAGGCAGGCGCCATAGTCAATGCCGGTGCCGTGATCCTTCCCAACACCTACATCGGGGCAGAGGTTGGTATCAAGCCGAACGCTACGGTGGGGGGCGACGGCTTTGAGAATGCAGTCATCAACGGACGTCGCGCGATTGTCCCTCATGCTGGAGGAGTTTGGCTCAGCGAAGGCGTGCAAGTTGGTTCCTCCACCTGTATCGACCGGGGACTCTTTGGTGATTTCTCTTTCGTGGGAGCGCATACGACGATCGACAATCTCGTCCACTTCGCACATTCGGCAAGAACCGGGCAAAACTGCTCTCTGGTCGCGTGTTCAGAGGTTTCAGGAAGCGTGGTTCTGGGCGACGGCGTGTGGCTGGGGCCTAACGTTTCGGTCAATCAGAGCCTGACGATCGGAGACCATTGCTACGTCGGCACCGGAGCGGTGGTCACACAAGACCTGCCGCCACACTCGCTCGCCTACGGTTCGCCCGCCAAGGCCATGGCGCAGGTGTGTATGTGCCGATCAAAGTTGCAGTTCGAAGCGGGCCTCGCCACTTGTACGGCGTGCGGGAAACATTACCTGCTGGATGCTACGGGCCAGGTGCAGCGTGCGTGAGGCGAGCCGATTGTGGGGGCGAGTAGCCACCGAACCGGTGTTCGTCTTCACTGCCGACCAGGATTGGGCGCCCGAATGGGCGATTGCAGCTTTCTTGGAACGAGTCCACAGGTGGGGTCAGCCCGTCCACGTCTTCCGAACCAGCCCCTCACTCCGACTGGACGATGCCGCCAGGAAAGGCGTCGTCGAGCAAGGTTGGCATCCGAATTTTATGCCCGGTTCATCTCACGGGAGCACCGTCGAAGAGGTCGTCCAATATTGCCAGCGAGTTTTCCCTGGGGCGCGTACGACGCGATGCCACTGCTTCGCGGAAGACTCCTATCGCATGCGCGCCCTGGCAAAGGCGGGCATTCTCGCCGACTCGCAGAATCCCACTCCTTGCCAAGGTTACCTGTTGCCAATGGTTCACTTTACGGGGATTCTGCGCCTGCCAGTCTATTTTGAAGACGACGTTGCTTTTGATGCCGCCGACCGCGCGTTCACGGTCGATGTGTTTCGCAAGTCGTTATTCACTCCCGGGCTCAAGATCCTTAATTTTCATCCCACCTTTGTCGGATGCAACACGCCGTCCTTGGCTCACTACAATTCTGTTCGGGCCAAAGTATTTGATACGGTGCAACCGGCGGACGGTGTCTGCTGGAACGAGCGAGGAACTGCCAACATGCTCGACGAGTTGATGAGCGAAATCCTTTCGGCAGGCCACACCTTCAACTCCCTGCACAGTATCGTGAATGAGATGTTGCGCTCCATCGAACGGGCGCCCGACTTGCTACCCCGCGGCTCGTTGCCGCGCGCCGAACTGTGATCAAGAGGATATGGGAACCACAAGGCCTATTCACCAGGTTGACCAATCGAGGGGCGGACGAAATCTGAGGATCGTCCTTTGGATTCTGATTCTCATGACGGGCGCGGAGTTCGTGGTGCGCGGCCCAATGAGATTCCTGCACCCGACCAACTGGAACGATCTGGCCCAAAATTACGCTGCGACCAGGCTCTGGCTGCGAGGGCAGAATTTCGCGAAGCCTGAAAACTTTGTAGCTCTGTGGAGGGACGAGGTCCATTCTCCCCTCGACGCCAACACTGGACGGACGCATCTCGCTCCTCCCTTGGGCACGCTGGTATTGATGGCACCCATCGGAGCTTTGCCGTGGCCCGCAGCCAAGATAGCCTGGCTGGCCGTCTTAGTGACAGCGTTCGGCCTGACGGTCTGGTCCCTGATAAAGGTCGCGGGATTCCATCTCGATGAACCGCGCACCTTGGGGTTCATTGCCGGCTGTCTCGCCCTTGCTCCGTTTCACACGGGGATTGCCAGTGCGAATCAAACCATTCTGGTGGTCGGACTCTGTGCGCTGGGGATTTGGGCAGCCAGCGGAAGGCGGGACGTGGTGGCGGGCTTGCTCTTCGGAGTAGCCTGCAGCCTGAAACCCCACATAGGATCGTTCCTGGTGCTGTATTACCTGGTGCGACGCCGCTGGCGTTTGTTCGCAACCGCTCTCACTCTCACCATGGCGTTGATGCTGGTGGCAGTTCTATGGATGCGGATCTGCGGAGTTTCGTGGACGCACGACTATTCTCACAATGCCGAGGTGCTGCTCGCCGAGAACAAGATCGATGATTTCACGTCCGTCAATCCCATTCGCTTCCTGCTGATCAACCTGCAGGTCCCCATTTATTCCTTTACGGGGACTGCGAAACTGTCGAACATTCTGGCTTTGTCGATAGGTGCCTTGCTGGTCTTCGCGTGGCTGTATTGGATCCTAAGAAACCAGCAGCGCGGATCGGAACTCCTGGCCCTGGGGACGATTGCCGTGATCGGTCTGATGCCGATTTATCACCGGCTCTATGACGCATCTCTTCTCGCCATCCCGCTGTGCTGGTGTCTTAGCCGGCCGGTCGGCAAGCTAAAGAAGATAGCCCTAACCGCATTGCTCGTGATGACGCCCTTCCTCGTTCCCGGTCCCGCTTTGCTGCAGCAACTTGCTGAACAAGGCCGCGTTCCCGGCGCATGGACGCAATCCTGGTGGTGGGATCGAATCGTAATGCCCCACGAACCTTGGCTTCTTCTTTTGCTGTGCCTGATTCTGCTTTACGGCATGGCGCTTGAGCAGCGCACCTTGGCCCGAAGTGTCACGTAGCGTTGTCTCAGCAGACCGCAAGCCAGATCTCTACAGGCTCGCTGAATCCTTAACCCTGCGCGCCACCGTATGTTTTGTCGATCGGTGGCTTGTCGACCAGTCCCCGCGCCAGATCGAGGATTCGGTCCACATGCTCCGCCCAGGAAAATTCACGCGACCGTTCCTGCCCACGAACGGCCATGCGTTTCGCCGTCTCAGTCGATCCAACAAGCTTCGCGACACACTCGCTCAATGCCTCGGGCGAGAATCGCGGAAAGTACACGGCCGCGTCTCCACAAATCTCGCGGTGCGCTTCCAGATCGGACGCAACCACGGGCAGCCCGCTAGCCATCGCCTCCACGAGAGGATGAGCAAAGGTTTCGGTGTAAGCCGGAGTCACGTAGATATCAGCCCGCCGATATAGCTGATGAAGTCGCTGGTAAGGGACGGCTCCTAGTTCAACCACCATATCGGAGACTTCCAACTCTTTTACCAGCGTGGCCGCCGCTTCAGGATGGTAAGCACCCGGATTCTCCTCGGCGACCAGCTTGCAGGTCAGCAACAACTTCACCGATCGGTCCGCCCGCTTCCGCAGCAGCGGGAGCGCTCTTAGGAGAGTCTCGAAGTTTCGATAGTAGTTGTAGTGGCTGACGAAGAGCAGCTTAAGAGCACCTTCGGCACTCCGCACCTTCTCCTCGACCTCTGCGGCGAGTGGACCGGAGTCGCGAAAGAAAGCCTCGTGATCGAATCCATGATGGATGGCTCGCACCGGCTTTCCGCTCCGGCGGCGCAACTCAGCGGCAAAGGCCTCGCTGGGCGCCACCGTAACGTCGGCCCACTGAACAGACCTCTTTGCCAAACCCGCCCTCACCTTGGTATCGAGCCAAGCTCGATATTCGTGGCGAGAGCGCAAATCGCGATAGAAGTCTGCTGAAGTGTAAACAGAATTCCGCGAAAGCAGTATCTGCGGTACCGGCGGCCTTCTCAGCGCAAAGTTTCCCGCGGACAGCAAGACGTCGGCACCGCACCGTCGTATCAGCCCGGGCAGCGTGGACTGCTCATACCAGAAACGGCGAGCCGGAGGGATTTCCATTTCCAGAAATTCAATGTTGGTGAATGCACGAAATTCTTCCCGCAGACCCGAACCCAGGGCAACGGTGACCTGCACCCCCGGCCTGGCGGCCAGATGCGGAACCACATTGCGAATGTAGGTGAGCCCTCCGCCCGCGCTGGCGGCAAGAGAGTTAATGAACAGGTGCATCATTTTGACTGGGAGCGATGCCGCCCAAATCTTGTCGGACTGGCGCGGGCCGCCATGCAAACTCAACCCGCGGAAGGCGTACAGACGGGACCAGATCCACGAACACAAATGCCACACTCCCGCGCTCAGTCACGCACGCCTCCCGTTACTTCGAATCGCCCGTGCGATCCCGACGGACCACTCCTCCGGCGTGTAGTTAGCGATGTGTTGCGCGCTATTGGCACCCATGGTCGCACAGAGTTCAGGTTGACTGGCAAGACTCTTCATGGCAGAAGCAAGCGAGACCACATCTCTCGGCGGAATCAACAAGCCGTTCCAGTTCTCCTTCAACAATTCCACGGCGCATCCGGCAGCCCGGCTTAGAATCACGGGCAATCCGCACGCCATGCCTTCATTCACGACCAATCCCCAGGTGTCACTATACGTTGGCAGAACCAGCACCTCGGCGAGCGCATAATATGCCGCAAGCCGCTCCCGGTGGGCAAAGCCAGCGAATCGTATCGCTCCCGGTGAGATGGAAGCGGCTTGTTCCTCTAACTGGCGTCGAGACGCGCCATCTCCGGCGAACACCAAACCGACTTGCTGGCGCACTTGCTCATCCAGTTTGGCATAAGCAGATAGCAATTCAAACACTCCTTTTTCTCGCACCAGGCGTCCCGCAAAAAGAAAATAACGGTTGGGCAGGTCGAGTTCCCTGCGCCGTGCCGCCGAGTTCTTCCGAGCCTCCGCCCCTTCCGCGGCGAAAAGGTCATTGTCCACCGCATTCGGTGCCGTAAAAATGACGTCCCCCTTGATCTTATGAGCACGAAGATATTCCGCAGCCGACCACCCCGGAACCACGAATCCGCTGCACCTGTGAAGAAACTCATCCTTCAGGAACTCCACCAGCGGTCGCACGCAACGGAGTTCATGCAGATGACTCTCCGACCAAAGAAGAAATGGGATGTTGCGAACACGCGCCCAAAGCAGGGCTTGCCAGGAGGCGAAGTAGTTGTAACCTCCGCACAGGATTGCATGTGGCGCAAATGCAGTGAGTGCACGGCCGACTCCATGGTTCAGCAGCACATTGTATTCGCCAACCTGTTTCCGCCACGAGGGCAGAACCTCGTACGAGCACTTGATCTCTTCCTTGTAAACCCGCCATTGGCGCAGGTCCGGATCGGTCTCGGCCAGGAAGATGACGTGCAGATCTACTCCCGCGTGCCGCGCGAGCGCGTTAAACAGCGGAATCCGGTAGGGAGAAATGATCTCGGTCAGAATCGCGAGGCGGCGCGTCACGCGACGGCCTCCCGGTAAATTCGCGCCAAGCTTTCCGCTTGCTGCTCCAGAGTGAGTCTCTCCAGGATCGTGTCTCGTGCAGCGGCGCCAAGACTGCGGCGGCGCGCCTCGTCGCGGAGCAGCATCGCCAGCGCCAGCGTCAGTTCCTTTTCATTGTCACGACCAACCAGAAACCCATTCGATCCGTGCTGCACGATCTCCGCAATCCCCTGCCCGCGACAGCCAATGACCGGCTTGCCCACGGACATAGCTTCAAGATAAACACAGCCCAGCCCCTCATACCGGCTCGGCAACGCGAACACGGTGCATCGCCGCATGGCCGCGGCAACTTGATGCCGTGACTGACGTCCAAGAAAACGCACGCGTTCTGCAATCTTAAGATCCTTGCTCAGCGCCTCCAGTCGAGAACGCTCCCCGCCATCGCCGACGATTTCCAGAGCAAGCGCAGGAAACTCCGAACCGAGCGACGCCACTGCTCGGATGAGCAACTCGTGCCCTTTAATCGGAATCAGGTTGCCAACGCTGAGCACCAGCGAGGACCCGGAAGCCCCCTCAGCGCCCGGTGAAAACAACTCCGGATCAACTCCGTTGTAAACCACCGAAGTCCGGCAAGTAGGTCCCGTACCTTCCAGAACCTGCTCGCGGACATGTTCGCTAATGCAAATGACCCGGCGCGACGAACGGTACACGCGCTGGGAAATACGGCGGCACCAGTCGCCCGGCCGTCCCCTGACCTGCTCGGTCGAGAAGGCGTCGAGTCCATGCACCGAAACCACATACGGCAATCCCAATTCCGCGCTCAAGAGCATAGCCGCGTGTCCGCACGGCAACGGCGCGTGTGCATGGATCACGTCAATCCGACCCGAGCGTCGCAGTTCTCGCACAAGCCCAACGATGCGCGCAAACAGAAAAGCGCCTGCGGTTGGAAGTCCAAGGCCTCCGGGCAAAGAAAAATAGCGCAGCCATCTTGCGGGCACGCCAGATTCCCTGGCGCGAAGCTTCTCGCGATAAAAAGGCTGCGTGGCAAAAACGGTATTGACAACGCCCGTCTTGGCAAGCCACGCAAGCGGTTCCGCGACGAAGCACCCTCCAGCATCGTCGCCCTCGCTGGGATAGAAGGGCGTGAGCGTGAGGACTTGAATCGGTCGCGCGCCAAGCGCCGGGCCTTCAACCGCTGAACTCATGAAGATCCCGCGCTCCCGCCACGCGGCGCGAGCCTTAGAAAGATTTCTTCCCAGCGGCGGACGACGGGATCCCAATCAAACCGCTCGCTGTGTGCCCGCGACGCCCGTCCCATATCGCGACGCAGTTCAGCATTTGCCATGAGTTCGCTCAAATGGTCAAGAACCTCATCGTCACTTCCCCCAAGATATCCGGTCTGTCCGTCCAACACCGTTTCTGGTTGGTAGTCCTTTCGTGCAATCACCGGAAGACCGCAAGCTGCCGCCTCCAGAATCACCTTGGGAGAGCCTTCCCAGCGCGACGGAAACAGGAAGATATCTGCCCCGCGATATTGTTCCCGAAGAGCCGGAGCTTTCAAACTACCTGCGAACGTAACGTTGTTCAGCCGCTCCTCTCGCACCCGCGCTTCGAGTTCAGAAGCCATGATGCCTTCTCCGACAATCACGAAATCAGCGGTTGGAAACTGCGCGGCGGCACGCACGACCACCTGAGGACCCTTGAACGGGCGCAACGATCCCACAAAGAGTACGCGCACACGCGAGTTGCTCGGGCGGTCCCACACGGGAGTGTAGAACTTGGTATCCACGCCGGTTGGCACAACTTCACTAGGAAGACCGTACACCTTCTGCAAACTGGCTCTGGCCGAGGAAGAATTACTGAACAGAAAATCGCTGCGCAGGATCGTCCTTTCCCACAGGCGAACCAGTTCCGGCCTGATCGTTGGTTCGTTCCGAAGATCAGATTGCGATTCCACGGTGCCGATCACGATCCGCTTGTCCACCCATTTCGGCCGAAGCGCCAAATACACGTTAGCGGCCGGCGAAGCCTTGATGTAGAAGAGAATGTCATGCCTTCCCCAAACGAATTCACCGAGAATTCTGAAAGTCTGGCGCCGCTGCGGCAACCGGATGAAGCGCGTGGCTGGCCTCTCCATCAGACGAGCATCCGGTTTGCCGAGACAAAAAGTGCTCACATGAAAACGAGCCGGGTCGAGCCGGCTCATAATCTCGCGCCCATTGCCCATTTGCGCGTTGAGCAGGCCCTCGTCGGCAAAGCTGTCCACCAGAATGCGAATCGGTTTCATGAGCGGGTGCTCGGCATCAGGTTGATCGCGGATGAGATCCGGATGCCTGTGTTTCCGAGCGTTGTGGAAAGGATCGCGTCCATTCTAGCTGAAGGTCGCGCAGGCGCGCACGCACCCGTGTTTTCTCGTTCCTCGATCGTTGCAGATGCTCGCGAGCGACTTCAAGCAATCGTCGCCGCACCGGTTTCTGAGCGGCGGGAGCCAGTGGCGCCTGCTCCCCGGGATCCGCTTCCAGATCGTAAAGATGCTCTGCCGGAGGGTCAAATTGGAGCACGAGTTTGAAACGCGACTCCCTGACCGAGAGCACTCGCGGACCGAGACGTTTGTTCGGGCGGAAAGGATTGGTGCAACCGGTCACGCACTCCGACATCGCGACGCTATCGAAGCTCGCTCCCCTTCGTACATCGTCCCAATGACTACGCCCATGAAACTCGGTCGGCGCGGGAAGCTGTGCAGCGTCCAGCAACGTAGGAGCAAGATGCAGCAAGCTGAACGGAGCTTTCGCCACCTCTTTCTTCGCGCTTCCGGCCACGCGCAACAGCAACGGCACATGAATCAGCTCTTCCATCAGCTTTGATGGCGGATGATAGCGGCCGCCATGATCAAGAAACTCCTCTCCGTGATCGGCAGTGAGAGCGAAGGTGCAGTTCTCCCACCGGTTCGAAGTGCGCAGATTCTCGATCAGGCGCGCCATCTGCACGTCGACCCAGCGGATTCCAGCGTCGTACAGCGCGACAATATCGTCACGATGACGAGCCAACCGCGCTGGCCCCAGATCAGATCGGTTCCAGTAAGAATTCAGATAGCGCGCGCGAAAAGGCGTGACCGGACCGCCTCCCATCAGTGCGAGCGCAGCATCCTTCGGGTAGTAGGGCGAATGTGGGTCCATCAAGTGCAACCACAAGAAGAACGGCGCGTCGCCGACTGACGCCAGCCATGTGCAGGCATGATCGACAACCGCGTCGGCCGCAGGAAATCGCCGCAGAACATCGAGTGAGCCCGCGACAGGCGTCACCCGTTGGCAATACCTGAAATAAAGTTCATCGTAAAGAATTCCCAACGGACCCAAGACCGGGCGCGCTGCCTGCAACTTCCGGTTGAGTCGGCTGCCCCAACCGTTGCCAGATACGGCATCCGGCCTTTCTTCGGTTAGCGCCGCCGGCTCCTCGTTCAGAAAATCCTGAAAAGTGTCGAAGCCCTGCTCATATCCAAACTGCGATGAAAGATAAGGATTGGCCGCACCGAACGCAGCTGTAACATACCCAGACTGCTTCAGAACGGAGGCGAGACTCGCCTCATCCGGAGCCAACCCCAGCACGTCGCGTCCGAGCCCTAGCGGATAACGCGACGCCATGATCGCCGGGAACGAGTAATACGTCGGCGCTCCAGCGACGATCGCCGCGGGAAACACAAAGGCCTCGCTGGCGAGCGAATCCAGAAACGGAGTCGTGGGGCGCTCGTAGCCCATGAAGCCAACATGGTCGGCTCGCAGGCAGTCCACCGTCACCAGCACGATCGATTTCTGCATCCCCATCTACGCTTCCCGCTGCCGCGCCACCTGGGCCTTCGTGAAATTCTTTCGCGTCACATTCACCTGCACTGCCCCGTCCTGCGTCGTATAGGAACCCTTGTTCACCAACTCGTGGAGGTTCTCATCGTGAAGATACAGCAGATCGGCATGCTTCGATTCCACGGCTGTGCAGAACTCATCGAGGCGCTGAAGCGTCCCACTGCGAAAATCCTTGACCGTGGAATGAAAATTGATGGAGTGCACGGAAACAATCGCCGGAATTCCGAGTTCAAAGCAGCTCTCAGCCCGGCGCAAACACGCATCCAGAGAAAACGCCGAATCAGTCGCAGGCTCCAGTTCCACCATGCGATACAGATGCAGAATCCCGTGCCGGTCCAAGTGAGGAGGAACAAAACCTCCAGGACCGTTCTGCGCCACGCGAATTCCATGCTGCGCCCACGCGTAGTGAGTATCTTCGTTGGCGCGATAGCCGGGAGCGCAAGCCGAACGCGGAAGGGTAGAGAACAACTTTGCGAACGCTCCAACGGTCTGTCCGATCAACTCCCGCTGCGTTTCGGCGGGCAGAAAACGTTCATCCTCCGGCTTTTCCGGGTCCCAGTATTCATACCCAATCCACGGCATACGCCAATAAATATACGGCGTTCCCTCCTGCCAGAGTGTGTGCAACAAATTCGAGCGCTCACCATCAACAGCCAGGTGACGTTCGACCGCAGAACGGCAGAAGTGCGTGCTCCCGTGCAAAGCCGGATGCAAGATCCCTTTGCCAATTCCATCGCGAAAAGCGTCTATGAGTCCAGGGCGATTCCACCCTTCCGGCAGTCCGTCCGCCAACGGGAGAAGATGAACCTTCTGGAAGCCCTCGGCGTTCATCTTTGCGAAATCCAGATTGGCCAGAATGAAGTTCATCCCGATGCAGGGACGCCGCCCGCTGGAGTCGCGATGTCTCTCAAGCACCGTGCTCAAAGCGGACAGATCTTCCGCAGTCTCCAAAGTGTAGAAATCGTACGGGCGTTCGCCCAACGCTAGCCCCGCGGATCGTAGCTGTTCCAGTCCTTCCTGATCGCGCAGGCCAACCCGCCCCCAATCATCACTTTGGAACAGAACAAGCGGCCGGTCAAAATGAAACCCTGCCATGGGAAGCAGGTCCCGCCCACGCCGCCAAAGCTTTCGAGCCAGATTCATCGCGAGGTTTAGAGATACCCAAGTTCCCGCAGTCGCTCTTCCACGAGGCGCTGCTCGGCCTGGTCGAACTGCGAAGCGTCGTCGCGCGACAAATCGCGCAAAACAAAGATCAGCAACTCTTCAAGGTTGGCGAATGTGCTGCCGAATTTCTTCTCTGCCGCCGCGCACAGATCCGCAGGCAGCCGCACATCCCTCATCTCAGTCATGCATCCATCCCGGTGGGAATTCTCGCAGACGACCCGAACTCCGCAGTTTACCAGTTGCCCGGCATCGGTCACTGCATCCGTTTCGCTTTGCGTAGCCCAGAATTTCAGCCAACGCTACGCGGCCGAGTCCTCAGATCCGGCTGGGACCTCGCCTCCTGCCCGGTGGGACTTCGGAGTCTGGCCCTTGATCCATTGCCGACCCAGCAGGCGTTGCCGAACCAGCGAGTACCTGCGTTGAAATCCCGTTGCCTCCAAACACCGTGTGGACGCGACATTGCTGGTGACGCTGAAAATCCACGGCCGCTTGCCCCTATCGTGGACCAGTTTCGCCATCAACTCCACGGCCTGCGCGTCGTAACCGTGCCCGCGTTCCGCCACCGGAGTCCAGCAGTCGTGGAGCATGATGCAATCTGCGGAAGGCGCGTCCACTCTCGCATTCAGTTCGGAGAGAAAGAACCCGTCGAAACTGGTTGCCCACCCGAAATGCAGGAACTTCCCTTCCCCATCGACGAGTCCGAAGCCTTCTCCTTTTCCCGTCTGCATGCGGGAAGCCGCGCGCAACAAGTAACCGAGCGTGGCCCGGTCATCGACATACTGCGATGTCGCCGAAGCCAACTCATTCAGGTCGAGAGGTTGCAGTCTCAGTGCGCCCGCATCCGGGAGAACCGACCCGCACCACTCGTAGAAAAAGACCTCGCTCTCCAACCAGAACAGTTCACGCAAGCGCCTCCCCAACGAAAGCAGTGTGGCGGCAGCCCCTTCCCTGCCAACTTGCTCTTTGAGGCGCTGCCAGCCCTGTGCCATGGCTCGCACCGCTGCCTCTGCTCTGGGCAAAGTTCGCACCAGCTCCGCCGCATAGTACCGGAGAATCTCGCGGTAATGTTGCACCGCCGACGTTTTCAACGTGACGTACAGAATTTCCCGCGTCTGATTGGCGAATCGATCTTTGTATTCTTCCGCACCCAGGCCAAGATCGACAATCTTCAATTCAGGATCGTCCGCCGCTTCCTCAATCAGCTTCGCCAGCAAGCAGAAGCCGGGGGAATACTTCTCCAGATCGTTGACGAACGTCGGCTGATACCAGAACCACGTACCCTGAAATAGGAAACCGTAGTTCCACGCGAACACTTTCTTCCCCGACATCATGCGCGTGAGAACCAGCCAGCCCGGTTCCGATAGCAACTTCGCCAGTTCCGCGAGGAACACCCGGCGTTCCTCCCGAGCCATGTTGCTGATGCGCCCCGTGACCAGAAATCGCGCGACATGCGCCTGCACAAACTGCGGCAAAACAGCCTCGACTGCTTCCTGCGATCGTGCATGATCCAGCCGGACGGGAGTTTCGCGCCCCATCGCATTCAGGAACCGGCGCAGCATTTTCTTGCGGGGCAGTACCGGCTTGGTATCGCCGCGCCGCTCCAGCGAACTCAGAGTCACCTGCGCGCACACATATCCGGTACGCGCGAAACAGTGATAATCCTGCGAATCCCCGCCCGTGCCGAGCAGAGAAGCGGTAGCAGAATCCGCGGGCAGGTTTGCAAAAGCCATCTCGCCGATGTTCTGCTTTCTCAATTCGGCAATAACGCCACCCACGAACGCTTCCCTTTCTTCGGCGTCGCTGAGAAAGTCGCAGTAGTCACCGGTTGTGGCACAAAGAAAAGACGCGCGCTTTCCGAGGTCGTCCGTAGCCAGCGCCGCCACTCCGCACAACACGTCATGCTCGTCGTAAGCCAGAAAAAGCAGCGGATGCAGCGTCGCGCTGTAGGCGCGATAAACGGCCAGGGCCCACTCATACGTATAGAAAACCTGAGGCCGATCCCCGCGCAGCACCAATGCATTCCATTGGCGCCGCAGCTCGGCATCTTCCGGAATCTCTTTGAGCAGGACTATCCGCAATTCTCAATTCACCCGATTCGTCAACGCATCGTGAATAGCTATAGTACCAATCCGTCGCGCGTCGGTGGCCGATTTGAGGGCAGGCCCAGTCTCGGAATCGAGCGGGCTACAAGGAAGAGGTTAATGCTCAGGGGTAACGTCGAAAGCGCTCACACGTGTCGCAAGTCTGGAGCCTGCTCTGCGTGCACAGCCTCAAGCGACGGCGTAGTGTTTTGAGGAGTCCGCCTCATGCTTCGCTGGAGAGCCTCGTAGAACCCTGACACGTGAGCCTCAAATTCCGCCAGGCTCATTCCAGCATTCACGTGGACGCGTGGAATCTCATGTAACGGAAGACTCGTCCCCAGTCCTCCGCCAATGTTCAGAAACGCGGCATCGAACCCAGCCTGCTTCGCCATCGCGACGACTCGTGGTGTCACCGAACCTGAATCTCCAAAGGGATAAGCCAACGCCCAGATTTCTCTTCCCAGTGCGGACTCCAGAAGCGCACGACTCTCCGCAATCTCGGCCCACGCCAGTTCCGGCGGAAGCTGCGCCAAAATCGGATGCGTCATCGTATGGGCGCCTATTGTCATTCCGGCCGCGGCGAGCTGCTGCAATTCCGTACCAGTGAGCAGGCAGAAATGGCGCTGCGTTTCAGGATAACTGCCCAGATAGAACTCCAACGACTCCTGCAATCCAAAGTACGAGTGTGCTGCATGTAGGAAGCGTTCGCGGCTTCCTGCATCGACCTGTGACAGGCGTTTCACCGCGCTCCACCACACCGCCCGCCGCTGCTCACGCTCACCGAGAACGCCGCTGATCTGGATCTCGCCTGACGAAATCTCAAAACCTCCTGCCCGCGCTCGCAGAAACATGAGCAACAGTTCTTCATACCAGAGCATGCTTCGCCGGTCGCCAACCGAAGTGCCAGTCACAAAGAACAGGCACCGCAACCCTTCGTCCTGCAAAATCGGCAGCATCTCGGTCAGGTTGTTCAGGAATCCATCGTCGCAAGTCAGGAGCGCGGCGCGTGGCGGAAGCTCCCATTCATCCCGGCACCAGGACCGCATGTCCTCGGGCGAGATCACCGTGTACTTTTTCTTGAGCAGGCGCAACTGCTGGCGGAAAGTCTCAGCAGTGATCAAACTCCCGTCGAAACCCGGATCAATCGGTTTGTAGCCTTGCGGAAGAACGCCGTGATAGGTAATAACGGCAAGACCCGGTCGCGTGTCCGTGCGAAAATATCCCGCCCCGGCCAGGCCTGGATATACGATCCGTTTCAGGATGGGGCTGACAAATCTCACGCAACTTCATTGTAGCGCGAAGCAGGGCGCGTCGCTTAAGTACCAGCCTTGATTCCGCCCCCGCTCAGTCAACACCGAAGAAACTAACTATTTCGGCTTAACCAGGTCCCAGCTCAGTGGAGTTCCGCGCTCAATGTCACGAGCGGCATGCCGCCCTAGAATCTCCGCCAAATGACGAGTATGCAGTCCATAGCCCGGCCGGATGGACCGGACATTTTCGGCGGTGAACAACTCGCCACATTTCAAATCCTGCACCACAAACAGCGATCGCCGAAACACCCGGCTGCTCGCCTCCTTCGCCCCGAATCCAAAGTGAACCTCGCCCAAGGCCCTTTCTGCAACCCGGACCGCATCGACCATGGCTTTGAATTCGTGTGGTTCCAGGGAGAACGCGCTGTCGGGCCCTGGTTCCGATCGCGACAGAGTCAGGTGCTTCTCGACAATGCAAGCGCCCAGCGCCACTGCCGCCACCGGGACGGCCGCGCCCATGGTATGGTCCGAAAGCCCCACCGGCACACCGAAGCGTTGGGATAACTCCGGAATAGTCCGCAGATGCATCTCCTCCGGTAACGCCGGATACGCGCTCGTGCACTTTAGCAGCGCAATCTGCGTGGCTCCCGCCTGACGTGCGGTCTGTACCGCTTCTTCAATCTCCTCCATCGTCGCCATGCCCGTGGACATGATCAGTGGCTTGCTCGTCCGCGCCATCTTCTGAATCAGCGGAATGTCCACCAGTTCAAACGACGCCAATTTGTGGGCGGGCACGTCCATCTTTTCCAGAAAATCAACCGCGGTGGCATCGAACGGACTCGAGAACAAATCCAGCCCCAAATCGTTCGCCACCTGCTTTAACCGCGGCTGCCACTCCCACGGTGTGTAGGCCTCGCCATAGAGTTCATACAGGGTGCGACCATCCCAAATCGTGCCCCCGCCAATACGAAACTCTTGCCGCTCGCAAGCGATCGTCATCGTGTCGGGAGTGTACGTCTGCAGCTTGACAGCGTCGGCCCCGGCGTCCTTGGCGGCGCGCACGATCTTCACTGCCTGATCGAAGTCCTGGTGATGGTTTGCCGACACCTCGGCGATCAGATACACCGGCTGCCCCGCTCCGATGGTTCGTGTGCCGATCTTGATTTGCGCTGCCATTGCGAGTTCAGTTGCGCGCGTAGACGAAGTGGACAGCGTCGTCCCCCCGGACTCGCTCCGTCCCAACTCGAACAAAGGTCGCCTGTTCGAAAGCTCTCGCCGAGGCGGCGTTTTCTGGCTTCACGAAAGCGTGGACTCGCGGGCAATCCGTGCTCGCGAACAGCTCACGGACTCCCGCTTCAATCACCTTCACACCCAGCCCGCATCCTCTCTTCTCGCGCGCAAGGCTGATATTCAGTTCAGCCTCGCCATCGTCCCTGAAGTCGAACCGGATTTGCCCAAACGGGACTGCTTCCTCATCCTCCGCCATCAACATCAGACTCTTGCCTTGGCCAAACTTCTCGCTGAACCAGGCCACGTGAGTTTCCCAGGGAATCGGAGCCCTGGAAAACGATGCCGCGCGCACCTCGGGATCGTTCGCCCACTCCCACAAGAGCTGACGGTCCTCGGCTCGAACCCTCCGAAACTGCCAATCTTCCGTTCCGCGCAGAATTGAGGCTATCCGCCTTGCCCCGTTCCCGTCCACCAACTCCCTCGATCGCCGCGACAAAGACTGCCGCAGTTCGCGCGAGTCAACCAACGTCTTCAACTGATCCGCTAACTCCTCGACGGGAACCGTCTGATCTCCCGCGCGGACTGCACATCCTCTGCGATCCAACTCCATCGCGAGCGCCGTCTGGTTCGCCGCCACGTCCACCAGCAATGCAGGCAGCCCCAGCAAACAGAGTTCCCAACAAGTTGAGCCAGCAGCGGAAATAGCCACGTCTGCCGCGGCCATGAATTTGGCCACGTTCGAGACGTCTTTCTCTACTCGGATGTTCAAGCCGGACCGGGCCACGGAGTTGCTAATCGCCGCGAGATGAGGACTGCTGCCGCCGACTACGACCGTTGCCGCGAGGCCCTCGAGCCGGGCCAGCGTCAGCGCGTCAATCGCCAGCGCAGTAAGATTTTCCGGATCGCTGCCGCCCATCATCACCAGCACACGATGGCAGACCGGCGAGATTTCTCTCTTCCAACTCCGCCAGGCAGCGAATTCGCGCCGCAGTAAGCAATAGCGCGGACCCAGAAGGAGCCGCGTGTGTGTTTCCCTGTCTGCGTAAATCGCCGCGCTGGCACAAACATTCTGATTCAACACCAGATCGGCAGAATAGTGCCGCGCGTGGCCATAGTCGTCGAGAAAGAGAATCTTGAATCCCGCCGCTTTCAATGCACGCTGATAATCCGTATTGAACTGATAACCATCCACCACGATCCAGTCGGCTTGCCGCTCTCGCGCCGGAGCGATGGTCTGACGCAAATCATCCTGCGTCCCCGCGGCACACGAAACAGAAAGAACTTCGCAAGACTCGGCCACGAGCCTCGCCTGGATCGCCGCGGTGCTCTCCGCCATGGCAAACACGGCGTCCCCGCCCGCATCCTGCCACGCCTGAGCGAGCGCAAGACAGCGCATGACATGACCGGTGCCCATCGCAAGGCTGGCATCCGCCCGGAAAAAAAGTTTCATCGCACCCGGAACACTGGTTGAGTCATGAGCCCCTCCAGAAAGCGAGCCGGATTGGAATCCTCGACCCACAATGCGAGCGTCTTCAGGACTTCCGCATACACCTCCAGCGTCTGATGGATCGCCGCGGTGTCGTGAGCCCCGGTAACATTATGCGTTGCCAGGATCAGCACGCCTCGCTTCACCGCCTCCTGCTGAAACAGGTTCTTCAACAGCGGGCTATCGGCGCCGTTCTGGTCGCTGAACTTCAGCAGTGACCATTGTGGACGGCCAACTCCCCGAATCCGCTGCCCCAGTCCCGCCTCCTTCGCCATCGCATTGATTCCATCTTGCAACGTTCGCCCGTTCGCTTCCATCCTTGCCAGAGTATCGGTCTGCTCGAGAATATCGAGCACCTTCATCGCCGCCGCCAACGACGCCACTTCGCCCGCAAACGTGAAGCTGAAAAAAATCTCGTCGAACGTGCGCATGACATCCGAGCGCCCCAGCACGCACGAAATGGGAAATCCATTCCCCATCGCCTTGCCAAAGCATGCCAGGTCCGGCGTCACTCCGAAGATTTTCTGCGCGCCCCCCAGACCGAAGTGGAACCCAACGCAGATTTCGTCAAAGATGAACACCGCCCCGTGTCGGTGCGCCACGTGTTTCACCCCTTCGAGAAAACCGTGGGCAGGCTCCACGAAATTCACCGGCTCCATGATCACGGCCGCAAATTCGCCAGGATGTTCCTCCAGGATTTTCTCCAGACTTGCCAGATCGTTGTATGGAAAAGGATGGGTCAAATCCCTGACAGCTTTAGGAACACCGGCGTTGCGCGTCGTGCTCCCAATGTACCAATCCTGCCAACCGTGATATCCGCAGCACGCGATGCGCTCGCGGCCGGTGAAAGCACGTGCCGCTCGAACCGCCCCCGACGTAGCATCCGACCCATTCTTGCCAAAGCGCACCATCTCGGCGCACGGAATCAGCCGCGTCAACCGCTCCGCCAGTTGCACTTCCAGTGGATGCGGAAGAGAAAAACTGTGTCCCTCGGCGAGTTGCGCCGCCGCTGCTGCGTTCACTCCCTCGTGCGCATAACCGAGAATATTGGGCAACAACCCCTGCACATAGTCGATGTATTCGTTGCCGTCAACATCCCACACGCGGCACCCTTTGCCCCGCTGCAGAAACGTCGGCGCCACGCCCTGCACATACTGCGTATATCCCTTGCTGAACGTCTGCGCGCACCCGGGGATCACCTTCCTCGCCCGTTCCAGCCACGCCTGGGACAGCACCAGCGGACGTTTCGCCGCTGCCCCCGCTTTCGCTTGCTCGTAGAGACTCTTGTAATACCCTTCGTTCGTGATCGTTTCTGCCTGAATGGTCGCCAAGTCCGGCCTCTCCTTCAACAGCTCGAATACTTCTCGAAATCCGAATTCCCCGTTCTTAGAAAACGCTCCGAACACCTTCCGCACAAATTCCAGGTCGGCGGGGCGATCGACTGTCCACCGGTACTGCGCCGGCGAAACCGGAATCTCGCTCTCCACATTCGCGACTCGGAACTTGTCTGTGCGCAAGTATGGCGTAACGTGCTCGCGTTCAGAAGGCTTGCTGGCCTGGCGCCACGCTCGTTCCAACGCCGCAAAAGAGAAGACCTCAGTGTCCAGCCCATCCGGATACGTATAGCGAATGACATTGCACGCGTAATCGCAGTCACCGCGCTGAAAACGCGCTAGCACTTTATCAATGACCGCCGGGTCGATCAGCGGGCAGTCAGCGGTAATGCGGACCACAACCTCCGCTCCACTTGCCTTCGCCGCTTGGTAAAAGCGGTCCAGCACATCCAGTTCGCTGCCGCGGAAGCAACCGATGCCTTCCTTCTCGCAGAACTGCGCGATGGGATCATCGATTCCCCGGTCAGTAGTCGCGACCACGACCCGATCCACTCGAGTTGCTCTGCGTACCCGGTTCACGACATGCCACAACATCGGGCGTCCGCACAAGTCTTCCAGAACCTTGCCCGGGAACCGCGAAGACCCCATTCTCGCCTGAATCAAGACTAGATTCACGCCGCCGCTTCTCCTCCAACCACGACCATCTTCCCTTGCTCAGACGAAGCCTTCGCCGCAAACACGACCCGCATCAAAGCAACGGCCTCCGCGATCGGCAACATCGTGGGACGCCGCTCGCGCAGGCATTCAAGGAAGTGCTTCATCTCGTCAACATACATCTGGTTGAGCTGCCAAGTCTCGGGCTGCGGGTAAGTCGTCCATGCCTTGTTCGCGGCGTCATACCAGCGCACTGTCTTGGCATTGAAGTCCCAGAAAACGGACCCCAGTTCGCCCACGATCTGGCACCCACGCTCGTACGTTCTTTGTACGTAATCCAGATGGGTCTCCGAAATCGCCCCTCCCGCATGTCGGCACACCAGAATCGCAACGTCTTCAGTCTCGATCTCAAGTGAGCTGAGATGTCCCGCCCAGCAAAACACCGACCGCACTTCGCCCAGATACCATCGCGCTAGGTCGATCTCATGCATGCAGTCCAGAATGCATCCCCCGCCAGTTTCGGCCCGAGCAGCATAGTTGCCGCGGTAATCGGTGTTAGGACGCCACTCGGGCAAGTACGAGCCGGCATGAACTCTCGCAAACAGAATCTTCCCCAGCCGCCCGTCTTCCAGCAACTCCTTAACCTTAGCCGGACCCGGATGGAAACGCATATTGCATCCCACCAGAGACCCGAGTTTCTTCTTCTCCACCAGATCGGCAATCTCGGAGATCCCGTCCGCCGTATGCGCAAGCGGCTTCTCCACGAACACTGGAAGTCCCCTGCGGACAATCTCCAGGGTCTGCTCGACATGCAGGTGCGTGGGAGTCGCCACTACGACAAAGTCAGGCGGCCAGTTCAATCCGGCGTCCAGGTCGGCAAAGCTGAGGATCTTCAATTCAGAAGTAGCTGCCAATTGACGCTCCGTCTCGGGCTCCACCAGGCCCAGGCTATCGATTCCAAGGAGCTTCAGATTTTGCAGATGACGCCTGCCAATCGATCCGCCTCCAACCACCAAACCCTGCATGTTCTTGTCTGCTTCCTCGACCAAATGGGTAACGGTGCAGTTTCCTTGTCATCCCGAGCAAGCGTCTTTTGCGCAGCGAGGGATCTGGGCGAGCCGCGCGAAGTGTCGCGTCCTTTGCGACACATTAATCGCGCGTCTGGCTCGCTTCCTCGTAAAACTGCACTACTACCACCAAATGAAAGAACTGTGACCAGAGATTGTAGCAGTGTAAAATCTCGCCACAGGGGCAAATTCCCATCCAGGTTTCACGTGCACACTAGTTTGTCCACGAAGCAGGCCGACAAGATCTCGATCACTTTCCTGGATTCGAACAATCGGGAAGCCTGGGATGACTTCTGCCTAAAAAGCAATGAGGCGTGGTTCTGGCACACTACGAAATGGCTTGACTACACCCTCGAGTATCGACCTGAACTCACGCCTGTCTCGCATTCATTTTTCGTCTCCGCAGCCGGGGAAATTGCCGCCATATGTCCCCTCGTGCTCGAGACTTCTCGTGAACCGGGAGGCGAGGTCCGACAATTTTCCTATGGGAGCGACGCCGTGCCAGCCCCCGCTTTTGCCGACGGATTGTCCGCGAACACAAAGAAGGCTGCCAGAAAAGCGCTCTTCCGACAGATCGATGAATTGGCCATTGCTAACCGCATCCACCGAGTTTCTTTTCGCGCGGCCCCACCGGCTCCTTTCTTCTGGCAGTCGAATCAACCTCTTTCCAATCCGCTTCTGCGCGAAGGCTTCTGCGACATCTCCTTGCTCACTCAAGTAGTTGACTTGGCCAAACCCGAAGATCAACTGTTCCGCGAGTTGCGAAATGACCATCGAAGAGACATCAAGCGCGCCGGGAAGATCATGTCCGCTTCGATCTTCGACCGCTCCAACATCACAACCGATCAGTTCGAACGTTATCGTTTACTGCATCTCAAGGCGGCCGGACGCACCACTCGCCCCCTCAGCACTTTCGAGATGATGCATCGCTGGATTCAGGATGGATTCGCTGTGCTAAGTTGCGCGACTCTCGATGGCAAGGATGTCGGTTTTACACTCACGAGCGTCTACAAAGATGGCGCTTACTACAGCTCGGGTTGCAATGATCCGCAGTTCAATGACTTGCCGATCGGACATCTTCTGCACTGGCGAACCATGACTTGGCTGAAGGCCCATGATATCCGGTACTACGAAACCGGACTTCAGCAGTACGCCTCGCAGCCGCACTGTCTTGTTTCCAGAAAGGACTGGAACATCGCGTATTTCAAGCGCGGATTCGGAGGCTCTACGGTACCTTACTGGCGTGCCGAGAAATTCTATGACGAGGGCTTTTGTCGGCGCATGCTGGAGGAACGGGCTGCGTCATACTCGCGGACCTTGGCTAGTTCTGGCGCCGCATCCGATGAATAGCAGCTACTTTTTTCTCGAGCGTGCCGAGCTTTGTCCCACTTTGTATTCGGAACGCAGCATGCCCATCCAGAGCCGGTCTTGATAGGTCCCGTCGGAGAACATTTCTTCCCGAAACCTTCCTTCGGTCTTGAAGCCGACCGCTTGATAGCAGCGAATTGCCGCTTCATGTGCGGCCAGAACCCCTAGGCCGATCCGGTTTAGGTTGAGCCGCTGAAAACCATACTCCACTACCAAGCGGGTCGCTTCCTTCCCGATTCCGCGCCCCCAGAATTTTTTTTCCCCGATCATGATCCCGAACATGGCGCGCCTGTGGACCCAATTGATCGGTCCCAACTTAACGTTTCCGACGTGCCGGTGCGACTTGCTGTCCGCGATCGCAAAAATCACCTCGCTCCTCGAACCGGTCACTCCCTGATAGAACTTCTCCAGGTCTTGCATGGTCTCGGGAAAGGCGCCCGCTTCCAAGTACCGGGTAACCTCATGATCGTTCAGCCAACCGAGATAGGTCTCGTTTAGATCTGCCCGCTCGAGTGGACGCAGATAGACTTTGGATCCGCGCAGATACGCTTTGTGTTCGGTCATGTTCTCTCCGCCGTATGAAAACGCTTACGGCATCCCACCATCAAAATTTGAGAGGTTCCGGCCTAACAGTCTGCTGAAGAACTCGCGATTCGTATCAGGGCGTCGCTTCAGCGATACCGTAAACCGTTTCGACACCCGATCCGGAGTCAGCGCGCATAGACCTCGCACACTTTACTCGCTGCGGCAATCACATCCCTCACATCTCCATCGGTCATAGCATGGAACATCGGAAGGCTGATCAAGCGCGCGTAGGCGTCCTCGGCCACCGGGAATTCTCCGCCCTGGTATCCAAAGCGGTCGCGATAGTAGGGGTGCAGGTGCACCGGAATGTAGTGAACATTCACGCCGATGTTTTCCGCCCTGAGCGCCCGGAAGATTTGCGCCCGATCAGCGCTCAACTTTTCCAAATCGAGCCGGATGGGATACAGATGCCAGGCCGGATTTGCCTCAGGCCGCACCGTTGGCGGAATCACGCCGGGAATCTCGCGGAATGCGGCCGTATATTGCACCGCGATTTCCCGCCGTCGCGCAAGATTCGCATCCAGTCTCTTCAACTGCTGAATCCCAAGCGCGCACACAATATCCGGAAGCCGGTAATTGAACCCGAGCAGCACCATCTCGTAGTGCCACTGACCGGCGCTCTGGCGCTGCCGCGCATCGCTTGAAATCCCGTGATTCCGGAAGCGCCGCAGAGTCTCGGCAAACTGCGCATGGTTGGTCGTGACCATTCCGCCTTCTCCGGTCGTGATGTGCTTCACCGGATGGAAGCTGAACACGGTCATGTCGGCGATGCCGCCCACACGCTGTCCCCGATATTCTGCTCCCAGAGCATGGCAAGCGTCTTCAATCACCACGAGTCCATGCTTGCGTGCGATTTCGAGAATCGAATGTAGATCACCAGGATGCCCCGCGTAATCCACGGGCAGAATCGCACGCGTTCGCGGAGAAATCTTTCCCTTGGTCTGCTCAGGATCGAGATTGATCGTATCCCCGATGACATCCGCAAACACGGGAACAGCGCCCTGATACAAAACGCAGTTCGCCGTAGCCGCGAACGTGAGCGGAGTCGTGATCGCCTCATCGCCTGACTTCAGTCCAGCTGCAAAAGCCGCAGCGTGCAGGGCAGCGGTCCCTGAACTGAAGCTCACCGCGTGGGCCGCGCCCACACGGGCCGCGAAGGCCTCCTCAAATTCCCCAACTTTCGGTCCCGTCGTCAGCCAGTCCGAGCGCAAGACCTCAACCACCGCTTGTATGTCAGCCTCGTCGACGGACTGCCGTCCATACGGAAGAAGGGTCGAGCGCACAGGCGATCCCCCGTTGATGGCGAGAGCCTGCGGGCTAACCGACGTCGAACTCATGATGGACCTAAGCTGGAACCCGCGCCGGAACTGGCTGTTCCTCGGGTGCGGCCGGCGAGATCAATTCCTGCAATTCGCGATTCGTCAGCCAGCGCTCGTTATTGTCGCTGGCGTAGCGGAATCCTTCCGGCAAAGGCCGGGCGTTCACCCAGTTCTCGCGGCGCCACCACGGATGCGAAGGCTGGATAATATAGCGGTCTTCCACCTCGAGAGTATTCCGTGCTTCGTCTTCCGAAACCAGAACTTCGTGTAACTTCTCTCCGGGACGAATCCCGATGGTCTCGATCTCGCATCCCGGCGCAATCGTTTCTGCCAGATCGACCAGACGCATGCTGGGGATCTTCGGAACGAATATTTCTCCGCCGTGCATCTGCTCAATGCAGCTCACAACAAACTGCACACCCTGCTCCAGGGTCAGCCAAAAGCGGGTCATGCGGGCGTCGGTCAGAGTGATCCGGCCACGGCGCTTTTGTTCCTGGAAAACTGGGATCACACTTCCCCGGCTCCCGACCACATTCCCGTAACGCGCGCAACTGAACCTGGAATCCTGCGCTCCCGCGTACGCATTCGCCTGCACAAACATCTTCTCGGCACAAAGTTTCGTGGCCCCATACAAGTTGATCGGATTGACCGCCTTGTCGGTGCTCAGAGCCAGAACGCGCCGCACGCCCTGATTGATGGCGGCATCAATCACGTTGCGCCCGCCCATGATGTTGGTCTGGATGGCCTCGAACGGGTTGTATTCGCAGGCTGGCACCTGCTTCAGCGCGGCCGCGTGAACCACAATCGTGACCCCGGCGCAGGCGCGCTCCAGGCGCCCCGCGTCTCGAACATCGCCGATGAAATACCGCAGGCTCGGATGATCCAGTCCCGACGCCCGCATGTCGTGCTGCTTGAGTTCATCGCGGCTGAAGATCACCAGGCGCTTCGGCCGGTACTCCTTCAGCATGATCTCCACGAACTTCTTCCCGAAAGACCCGGTCCCGCCCGTGACCAGAACCACCTGTTCCGACCAATTCATCCCGTCCGCCTCTTTGCAACCCTGTGAAGAATCAGACACCTTCTGCCGGAACCGCTCCGGCCGCCCTGGCCCGCATTTCCTTTGATCGCATCGTCCTGGCCACACGTAGGACGGCTGCCCGGCTGGGTCTCACGTTGCCCGCTAGTATAGCGGACTTTCCCTGGATCGGCGCAGGGCGTTCCGCAACCGGCCCACTCTTGCCGAAAACTCGCGCAGTAGGTGCAGTTTGAGAAGAGCAATCCGTATCGAGGCGTCGCTTCAGCTATAGCATCAAGTGCCGCAGAATCAGACGGGCTCCAGCCGCTGCGGGATGCCATCGCCAACGAACTGATCTTTTCAGCAAACTGTGAAGCCCGAACCCGCGTGGCATGCCTCGCTACGAATCCACTCTACAAACTGCACCACCGCCAAAATTCGCCGTGCCTTTCCCTCTTCCAATGTTAAAATATCCAACGAACTCTCCAGTTACTCAGTGCGAACAAGTTCCCCGCGCGACGAACCAGCCTCTTCGAACCGGGACATCGTTCTCGGCACGCACGACCGCCCTGTTCGGGCCTTGGAGCAGTTGCAGAATCGTTTCAGTGACAGACTCGTGTGAGGAGCAGCATGGATTTCGGACCCCTGGTACAGGCGAATAACTCCATTGTTCGCGAAATGCAGCCCCAAGGTTTCGACCCGGGCAGGCCGTCGGGGCCGCAGATTTATCCTCAACTTCCTTCCCACGAATCCGCCATCGGCGAATATCTTCGCGTTCTGATCAAGCGCAAATGGATGGTATTGGCTTGCTTGGTCACGATCTTCTCGTTGGTCGCCATCGCCAGCCTGAGAATGACCAAAGTCTATGAGGCCGGCGGCACCATTGCCATCAACAAGCCCGACACCAGCCTGAACTTTCAGAATTCGGCGACTTTCAGCTTGGACTATTACGATCCCACCGAGTTGGAGACGGAAGTCAAAATACTTCAGAGCGATCTTTTGGCGCTGGAAGTCATCCGCGAACTGAACATGGACCGGCGCCCTGAGTTTGGAGGACAAACCGCCACTACGCCCTCGCTCGAACTTGCACCGGATCCCCTCCAGGTCGATCCCGCCAGAGCGTCCGCAATGCTGGGAGGATTCAAGGGAAGCCTGCGCGTGACCCTCAGTCAGAATTCGCGCATCATCGAGGTCCACTACCGCAGCGCCGATCCCCAACTAGCCGCGAATGTCGTCAACACCCTCATGCAGACCTACGTCGAGGACAACCGCAAGGCCCGCTTCGAATCCACGATGCAAGCTTCCGACTGGCTTCAAAAGCAACTCGTCGATCTGCAGATGAAAGTGGAAACTTCGCAAGAGAAGCTCGTCCGCTATCAGAAAGAACACGAAATCCTGGGCATCGACGAGAAGCAAAACATCATCACGTCCAAGCTGGACGAACTCAACAAGGTCCTCACTGCGGCTGAAAGTGAACGCATGGACAAGGAGGCCCTCTACCGGATGGTTGAGTCAGGAGACCCGGACGCCATCGCCACCACAGCCGGCGGTGACTCCGGCTCCGGTTCCCAGGCGGCCTCGGCTTTGCTGGCGACCCTGCTTTCCAAGCAGGCCGATCTCAAGATCCAGTCGGCCGATCTGAATACCCAGTTCGGTCCCTCCTACCCCAAACTCGCTCAGTTGAACAATCAGCTGAAGGAAGTCGACTCGCAGATTCAGTCCGAAATGAGAAAGGTCGCGAGTAAGGTCCGCGGCCAGTACACGACGGCCCTGCGGCGCGAGGGCATGTTGCGCGATGCGCTCGAGAAACAGAAACAAGAAGCCAACAAGCTGAACGAGAGCGCGATCGAGTACAACCTGCTCAAGCGCGACTCGGAAACCTACCGCGCGCTCTACGAAGGCATTCTGCAAAAACTGAAAGAGGCGAGCGTCTCCGCCGGATTGAAGTCCAACAATTTTCGCATCGTCGACGGTGCCCGCCCGCCCACTTACCCCATCGAGCCCAACATCCCACGCAACCTGGCTTTTGCGCTCATGCTCGGCCTGGCATCCGGTGTCGGACTGGCTTTTCTCCTCGAGGGCTTGGATAACACGATCCGCACCACCGAACAGGCCCAGAACATCTCCGGCCTCGCTTCCCTCGGCATGATTCCCCTCGGCTCGAAATCCGCACGGGACGGACCAAATTCCAAGCGGCTGGTGATTGCGTCTTCCAAGGAAGCCGTGGAATTAGTCACGCAGGTCCGGCCTCAGTCCCAGATGGCAGAGTCTTACCGCGCGCTGCGCACATCGTTGTTGCTGTCGAACCTGGGAGCTCCTCCCAAGGTCATCATGGTGACGAGTGCTCTGCCCCAGGAAGGCAAGACCACAACCAGCATCAACTGCGCGGTCGTGCTGGCTCAGAAAGGCGTCCGGGTTCTCCTGATCGACGCCGACTTGCGGCGGCCCAGTATTCACAAAACTCTGGGCATGGGACCGCGGAGTGGCCTCAGCAACGTACTGACCGGCAGCACCACGCTGGAGCAGGCCATCACGCGCACGGCGATTCTTCCCAACCTGTTCGTCTTGCCCGCCGGTACGCCGCCTCCGAACCCGGCTGAGTTGCTGGCATCGTCCAACATGCGAGACGTCCTCGCTCAGTTGCGCGAGCAATATGACCACATCGTCCTAGACACGCCGCCATCCCTCTCAGTGACCGACGCGGTTGTGCTTTCGCCGCGCGCGGATGCGGTCGTTCTTGTCATTCGTTCCGGCAAGACCACCAAGCAAGCGTTGCGGCGCGCGCGCGACATTCTCGCGCAGGTCAATGCCAAGGTGGTCGGGGTCCTGCTCAATGCAGTCGACCTCACTTCTCCAGACTATTACTACTATTACGAGTATCAGGGTAAGTACGCCAGCTACTACCGCGACGAAGGATCGTCGGGACACGAAAACGAAGAAGACGACGAGAGCGACGATCTGGACGAACCCTCGTCGCCGTCTACCAGTAGCGCGTAACCCAGCACTGCGTGACAACGAGTCATCCAGCCAGACCACATGAAGATTGCTTTCAACTCACCCGCTCGCAAGCGGCTGACCGCAGCCGTTGTGCTCGTGTTTGCAGTCGCCTACCTGGGCCTGGCTGCGCGCGAGTTTGTTGCCTCCTGGCTGGGCAGTCGCGCCGAGTTGACCAGCCTCGTGCGGGCAGCCCGGCTCGATCCCGCCAACGCCGACTATCGCAACCACGTGGGCCGTTACTACGATCTGGTGGCTCGTGATCCCCTTACGGCCATTCAACACTTCAAGGCGGCGGTACAACTTAATCCGCACTCCTCCGACTACTGGTTCGACTTGGCCAGTGCTTATCAGGTTCTCGGCGACACGGCAAATCAGACTCTCGCCCTGGAACGCGCCATCCAGGCCGATCCCATGAAACCCGACGTAGCCTGGACAGCGGCCAACTTCTACCTCGTTCAAGGCGACAACGAAAAAGCGATGCGGGAATTTCGCGTCGTTCTCGCCAACGACCCCTCCTTGGCCTCTACCGCCATCCAGTTCTGCTGGCGCATCAGTCCGGACGTGGATCTCCTGCTCCGCGATGTGGTCCCACCCACCGTCGACGCTAACCTCGCGTTTCTGACGTTGCTGGAGTCAAAGAAGGAAACAGCCGGCACTGTCAAAGTGTGGAATGCGCTGATGCAGACCCACGAGCCCTTCGAGGCCCACTATGCCTACGAATACTTCCAATTCCTGATCCAGCACAGAGAAGTCGACCAGGCCGTGCTGGTCTGGCAACAGGCCGCCGCTCGCTTCGGGCTTTCCGCCTATGTGCCGTCGGCCGCCAATCTGGTCGTGAACGGCACTTTCAGTTTCGACCCGCTCAACGCCGGTCTCGACTGGCAGTACCAAAAGCAGGCTGGTGTCGCTCTTGTGCTCGATCCCGCCGACTTCCATGCCGGGCGGCGATCCTTACAGATCACCTTTGACGGACCCGGCATCACCGACGCGGGAATCTACCAATTGATCCCCCTGCAGCCCAGCACCACCTACGAATTCTCCGCATATTACAAGAACAAGGGAGACATGGAGGGCGCCGGCGGTCCGCATCTCACGATTCAGGATATGTACAGCCAGGCGGTTTATTACGAAAGCGATGAATTGAAAGACACGGGATTCTGGAAGTCGGTCGACGGCGAATTCACCACCAGCCGGGATTGCAAACTCGTCGTATTGCACGTCCGGCGGCTTCCAGCGGGCAGTCCGATCCGTGGTAAGCTCTGGGTCGACGACTTCCGCCTCGCCAAAAAACCATCTTAGGCCTCGGCTTGCCCGGGAAAGAACACGCAATTTGATGCCTGCCCACAAAACCACGGACGCTGACCGGCGCGCGCAATCGCTGCGACTCGGCGCCATCCTGCTTTACGGGACGTTCGGACTCCTCATGTTCGGTCCGGTCGCGTTCGGCGCGGTCGAACCTTGGTCCATGTTCGTCCTCGAAGCCGGCTCCGTTCTCCTCACTCTTGTCTGGCTCGCCAAGCAGTGGTTCGATGGCGAAATGCAGATCCATTGGAACCCGCTATTCCTTCCCATGGCAGGGTTTGGAGTTCTCGTCGTCGTCCAGATCGTCCTGCGTTCCACCGCATATCCCCACGATACTGTCTCCGAAACGCTGTTGTACTGCGCGTACGCCATGCTCTGTTTTCTCTCAGGGCAAGCTCTGCTCCGCAGTTCGCAAGCCCGCAAGCTCGCTCTGATTTTCACGCTCTACGGCTTCGCCCTCGCGGCTCTGGCCTTGCTGCAAGGCATCGCTCCCAACGGCAAGCTGTACTGGATGCGGCAACCGCGCCTGGGTGGCTGGATCTACGGCTCCTACGTGAACCACAATCACTATGCGGGCCTGATGGAACTCCTCGTCCCCATCCCCCTCGTTCTGTCGCTGACGCGCCTCGCCGAAGACAAGGAGCGCATCGCAGCCGGGGTCGCCGCCGCAATCATGGTGGGCACCATTTTCCTCTCCGGCTCGCGCGGAGGCATGCTGGCCATTTTCGTCGAGCTTGCCGTTCTTGCCGTCATGCTGGTTCGCCAGAAGAAAGGCATCCGGATCGCCATCGGCCTAGCCGCTTTCGCCATCGTGCTGGTCAGCATGTTGACCTGGCTGGGCGGCAAAGAACTGACAACCCGCATCTCCACGATATCCGCGGAATCCCGCACTGAAATTTCCGGTGGCATGCGATCCTCCATCGACCGCGATGCCATCCGCATGTTCCGCAATCGCCCCGCGCTCGGCTGGGGACTGGGAACCTTCCCCACGGTTTACCCGCAATTCCGTTCCTTCTACACCAATTTCTTTGTCAATCAGGCCCACAACGACTATCTGCAACTCCTCGCGGAGATGGGGATTCTCGGTTTCGGCACGATGCTCTGGTTCCTGATCGTGCTCTATCGCAGAGCGCTCCCCAAGATCGGGAGCTGGATGTCCGATGTAAGCGGCGCGGTCACTCTGGCGTGCACATTGGGTCTTACCGGAATACTGGTCCACAGCCTGTTCGACTTCAATCTCCAGATCCCCGCCAACGCCGCTCTCTTCTACGTCTTCTGCACCATCGCGGCCTCTCCTCCGCTGCTGCAGCGTTCGCGCAAACGCAAGCCCGCCGCACCAACCAACACGGAAGAAGTACTACCCACTTCAGAAGTGGTCTAGCCCCGCTCCCAGCCGCGGAGCGGCGAAAGAATACAGCCCACAGCTTACCCTGAGCTTGTCGAAGGGGCGTAAGCCGTGGGAAGCCGGAGGAAAATGTGCAAGCCCCGGAGGGGCGAAAAAGACGCGAAACGGCACTCGCTCACTGACACTCTTCGAAGGAAACCTTGTTCTCGCAAACTGAAAAGCCGCCCGTAAAGGGCGGCTCATCGCAAAACGTTCAATCCGAAGACTAAGGTTTACTCGGGCTCGCCGGATTGTCGCTCTTCACCAGAACCCACGTTGTAATGCCGGCGACCGCTCCCGCACCAATTCCGATCGCGATCGGAGAATTTAGCAATCCGCCGCCCGCTGCAGGAGACGCCCCACTCGGCCGCTTTCGGTTTTTCTTCTTCTTGGTGTCCTTGTCCGTGTCAGGAGAGCTTTCGTCCCGCGTGGTCTCCTGACCTTGCGCCAGGGTAACCACGTGGCTGCCGTCGTCGATGGTAAGATCGCCCTTTCGTGCCGCAATCCTTACCGTCCCATCGGTATCCACGACATTAAATTCCGTCCACGCAGTCGACGTAGGCGCCACTTTCACATCTCCAGCGGTGGCTGCAATCCCCTTCGAAGTCGAAACCGTTACCCCGCCGTGTTGAATGTCGACCGATGCCCCTTCGAACTGCACCAAAGAATCCGACAGAACCGTGATGCTTGAGCCAGCCTCGTTTATATTAGCCACGGAATCAGAACGTGTTTGCAGCATGTCACCAGAAAAAATTGCCGAGGATGACCGGGGCACATGAGCGCCGTTGACCCAGGCGGCTCCATTCGTATAAAGCATAGCCACACTGGAATCTGCGGCCAATATCGATCCGGGAAACAGGAGCACCAGCACGCAACTTACCATCCTGCGGAAAGCGAACTTACCCATTCCCACACTCCGTTAATAACCATTTTGGTGACCTTTTCCGAATCGTACCCTCCTCGTTCTTGCCAGTCAATGCCTTTCGTGCTAGTTCCGGTGGAAAACTCATCTCCAGCTTTCCGCCGCTTTCCGCTCTGGGCTGGGATTCTGCTCAACGCCACCGGTCGACGCCGGTCCACCACACCAGACGTAGCCACTCATCCACGCACGTCTTGGCCCACTGCCGGTGGGTCCACCAACGGGTCCCAAACTGCGTGTCGTCGTGCGCGGCAGCGACCGAAAAAAACTTCCCATGAACCTCGTGGCGAAAAATCCCGAGCGCTCGTCGCGTGTGAAACTCCGACGTGACGATCAGAATCCGACTGCCGTCTTCGCGGGCTAGGCACTTCTCCGCTTCGTGCGCTTCGTCCCGGGTCGACAGTCCTGCAATCGGGCAGACGCTCACCGATGCAGCCTGGCGAAGATTCTGCACGTACTTCTCCGCTATCTGGATCTCGCTAGAGCCGTAGATCTTCTCTGCCGCGGGAACATCGATCACCACCCTGCGCCCATAACCCTGCTCCAGAAGCTCCATTGCGCGTGCCGGACGACGATCCGTCTCTCCCGCCAGCACCAGAATCACGTCCGATCGCTGCGGAGCGTCCACCACCAGCATTCGGCCCGCGTCCGCCGCAAACACCGCAAACAGCACGGCTAGCAGCACGATCGCCAAGATCCCCACTCGCCTTCTTCCGCTCGCAATTTTCATCAATCGACCGGTTCCTCTGAGAATTCCCAAATTGACTCCTCCCGCGCCACCATTGGCGTTCAGGCCGTGTCCCAATACTCTTCAGGGTGCGTCAAGCCTCGGCGATCGCAGCCTTCTCCACTTCAGCATGCTAAAATTAAAGGGACTTGATGCATCCGATCCTCGATTCATCCCGGAAAAATTAATGACGACCTACTCTGCTGCAGATACGTCTTTTGATCAACTCAAGAGCAAGATTCAAAAACGCCAGGCGCGCGTGGGCATCATCGGCCTTGGCTACGTCGGACTTCCGCTGGCCTTGCTATACAGCGAACAGAAGGTCCAAGTCACTGGCTTCGATATCGACGCCCGCAAAATCGACACTCTGGCCAAGGGTGGCTCTTACATCTATCGCATCGCGGCGGAAGAAATCCAGGCGGCCAAAGCGCAGGGCTTCTCGGCAACCTCCGACTATTCGCAAATCGCCGCCATGGACGCCATCATCATCTGCGTCCCTACCCCGCTGAACGAATACCACGAGCCCGACCTCAGCTACATCACCGGCACAACGCATTCCATCGCTCCTCACCTTCGCGCTGGCCAGTTGGTCGTTCTCGAAAGTACGACCTATCCCGGCACCACCGAAGAAGTCATGGTCCCCATCCTCGAGAAGGAGAATCCCTCCGGACTCAAAGCCGCTCGCACCGACGCTCCCACCGGCAAAGAGTTCCTGGTCGCCTTCTCGCCGGAACGCGAAGATCCCGGCAACACCACCGTGGCCCGCCGCGACATTCCAAAGGTTGTGGGCGGATTGAATGCGCAGGCATCGGAACTCGCATGCGCGCTCTACGGGACAATTTTCAACCGCACCGTTCCTGTCTCGTCGCCCGCCGCAGCGGAAATGACTAAGCTGCTCGAGAACATCTACCGTTGCGTGAACATCGCTCTGGTCAACGAACTCAAGCTGCTCTGCCTGCGCATGGGGATCGACATCTGGGAAGTCATCGGAGCTGCCTCCACCAAACCTTTCGGTTTTCATCCCTTCTATCCTGGGCCGGGCTTGGGCGGCCACTGCATTCCCATTGATCCCTTCTATCTCTCGTGGAAAGCCAAGGAGTTTGATTTCCACACGCGATTCATCGAACTTGCCGGCGAGATCAACAACAACATGCCCTACCACGTTCTCTCCTCAGTCGGCGGCGCGTTGAACCGCCACAAGAAGTCCGTGAACGGCGCGCGGGTGCTGATTCTTGGTGTGGCCTACAAGAAAGACATCGACGATCTGCGCGAGTCGCCTTCGCTTACCATCATCGAACTGCTGCAAAAAGACGGAGCCCAGGTCAGCTACCACGACCCCTACTTCCCGACCATCGGCAGAGGCCGCAAGTACGACTTGCAGATGAAGTGCGCTGACTTGAAAGACGTTGCGCAATACGATTGTGTCGTCATCGTCACCGACCACTCCGATTACGACTATCGCCACATCGTTCAGGAGGCCCAGTTAGTGGTCGATACCCGCAACGCCACCCGAGGGATCAAAAACACCAAGATTGTCCACTGCTAAGATTCGCCTGCACCTTCCCGAAAAGGCCGTCCGACGGCCTTTTCGACATGCAGGGCGAACGACAGGAAATCTCTCTACAGCATGGTGTAGTTTTTTGCATGGCCACGCCTTAGCCACCCTCCCCGTCGAGGCTGAGATCCTGTAAAGCATTGATGCTCCATGGTTTGTGAGTCTGTCCGCACCCGCAGGAGTGGCCTCTGCCGTGCATTACCGCACTGCGAATAGTACACTTTGCGTAGACCCTGATTTCCCACGTACCCAGCGTTCGAAAAGATTGGGGAAAACTTTTACACTGGAACCCGTGTTCAGAACACTGAACACCTAGAATTGACTATGGCACCTTCGTCCTCGGAATCTAGCCTGTTCACCTCGCTCCCCAAGTGGCGGATGCCGTGGTCCGAGTTCGTTTTCAGCTATGGGACACAGGCTGTTGTAATTGCAGTTTTCGTGTGGGTCCCGCTCCTTCATCCGGAGATTCTTGAGGCGCCGAAGCGCGACTATCACGCTATCGAACTGGTCCCAACACCAGTCCCGGTCAACCACGAGCCGCAGCGCCAACTCCCGAGGCCTGTGCTGGTCGCGAAGCTCGATCCTCCGCCGGCACCGTTACATCTCGCAGCTCCTCAGCCTCAACCCAAACCGAAGGTGGAAGATGCGCCCGCTCCTGAAGTCAAGATCCCTACCAGGAAGCTGGACCCTCTGCCCCCGTCGAACGCGCCGGTGATTCCCAAACAGATCGTGCGCACCAACCTCTTTTCGACCGGAAGTTCCGCGCCCCAGACCATTGAGCGTGCGCCGCAACACGTGCAGACCGGCGGATTTGGCGATCCCAACGGCATCCCCGCCAAACCAAGTCAAGGAAAAGCTGTAAACATTGCGCAGTCCGGCGGATTTGACCTGCCCACCGGTCCAGGCTACGGCAACGGAACAGGCGGAGCCAAAGGTGCCCGCGGCGTGGTTGCCAGCACAGGATTCGGCGGTGGCGTCGCTACTTCTGACCCTCGCCCATCGCGTGGCTCTGTCCACCAGGCTGGCTTCGGCGATGCCGACGTTCCCGCTCCTCCAACGGTTCAGTCTCGCCCCGCAGAAGCTGCGGCGGCCAGAATTGTGCCTGCGGAAATCCTTTCCAAGCCAACTCCCATCTACACCGAGGAGGCTCGTTCCAAGAAGATTGAGGGCGAAGTGCTTCTCGAGGTGGTTTTCGAAGCCACCGGTAAGCTACATGTGCTGAAGGTTGTTCGTGGGCTGGGGCACGGTCTGGACGACGCTGCAGTACGCGCCGCCGAACAGATTCGCTTCAAGCCTGCACTGCGGGACGGCCAACCCTCTGACTCGACAGCCGTCTTGCACATTATTTTCCAGATAGCGTGATCCACTCCCAGAAGGTTCATATGCGAATTGTCGCTTCGGGCTCTGCGTTGGTTCTGATCGTATTGATCTGCGTCTTCCCGGTCCTTGCTCAGGATTCTCCGGCTTCTACGATTCAACCGGCCGCGAATTCAGCGGCTGCGGCCCCTGCAGCACCGGCCCAGAGCAGTCCACCGCTGCCTCAGGCAGCGCTCACGCTGAATGACGTTCTCGATCGCGTCGTGCAGCGCGAGCACTTGTTCATGGCCCAGATGCGCCACATGCATCCCATGGTCGAAACCTACCTCCAGGACATCAAGAACGACAGCGCGGGCAACGTGGTCCCCGTCAAAGACGCATATTTCCTCGGGCGCCTCGACATGACCGACGGTCCTGATGACGTTTCTTTCGTGGGCCAGCCCGGATTCGGGCGGCGCATGGTCGCCAAGTTAACCGGAGTCTACGCCCTGCACTTCCTTCCCATGGGCTTCGCCCAGATGGTAGTCATCGACTCCGACTTTCAGAAGAAGTATTACAACTTCACTTTTGTCCGCCGCGAATTCCTTGGTGAGATCCGCTGCCTCGTCATTGACGTCCAGCCCAAGGAAGGCCAAAAAACCGCGCGTTTCATGGGCCGCATCTGGGTCGAAGATCAGGACTACAACATCGTCCGCTTCAACGGAAGCTACTACCCGCAGCCCAAGATCAATTTCTTTTTCCACTTCGACAGCTGGCGCCTCAATATGCGCCCCGGCACCTGGCTGCCAGCCTATGTCTATTCGGAAGAATCGAACCTAAAGACGGGACTGACCAAGACTCTTCACTTCAAAGCCCAGACCCGCCTGTGGGGTTACGACCTCAAGGGTCTCGGCAAGAGTGAGGAGTTCACTCAGATTCTCATCGACTCACCGCAGAATGTGAACGATCAGAGCGCCGCTGCCGCCGACGCCACTCCCGTTGTTGCCGAGCGCATGTGGGAAAAACAGGCGGAAGAAAACGCGGTCGATCGCCTCCTGAAGATCGGCCTGCTCGCGCCTCCAGGAGAACTCGACAAGATCCTCTCCACCGTCGTCAACAATCTACTGCTCACCAACAACATTGATCTCCAAGGAGACTTTCATTGCCGCGTGCTGCTGACCTCTCCCCTGGAGTCGTTCACCATCGGCCACACCATCGTCATCAGCCGCGGCCTGCTCGACGTCCTTCCCGACGAAGCTTCCCTCGCGATGGTTCTGTCTCACGAGCTCTCCCACATCGTGCTGGGACATCGTCTCGATACCAAGCTCGCCTTCAACGACCGCATGTTTTTCCCCGACGAAAACTCTTTCGAGCGTCTCGACTTCAGGCACAGCCCGGCGGAGGAGGAAGCGGCCGATACCAAGGCTCTGGAACTCCTGAAGAACTCCCCGTACAAAGACAAACTGGGCAGCGCAGGATTATTTCTGAAGGCCTTGCAGCAAAAGGCGCCCGAACTGCCCTACCTCATTCGATCTCACTTAGGAAACAGCCTGGCGTCCAGCAAGACCATCCGCATGTCTACCCTGCTGGCCGCGGCCCCCGCGCTCGACGAAAAGCGCCTCGACCAGATCGCGGCTCTGCCGCTTGGCGGCCGAATCAGAGTCGACCCTTGGACCGATCAGGTCGAACTTTCTAAGGCCAAGGCAGTGGCCCTGACCTCGGCCCGCGAGAAGATGGAGTTTGAGATCACTCCATTCTTTCCTTACCTCACCCGATTGTCGACTGGATCGGAGAAGGTAGCGCTCACGACCTCCACGCCGTCAGCGCCTGAGCAGAAATAGCCTTAAGGAAAGTTCAGAGTAGATCAGGAAGTCAGAGTAAGTCGAGGAGAGGATTCACACCTTCAACGCTCTTGGGATGGTCGAAGCGGAGGATTCTTTCCAAGGGTAGCTGAGTACGGCCCCTCGCCCCACGGTCACGAATCGGCGGATGCCCCGTTGCTGAATCGAGCTTTACTGAATCGAACTACCGACCATTGAAAACACGTTGTTCGCATTCGACCCGATGAGCCTAATCGTGCCCACAACAATTACCAGAATCACAGCCAACATCACTGCGTATTCTGCAATGTCCTGGCCACGCTCATCATTCCAGAGTTGCTGTAGAAATTCTGCCACTTGAGTTTCCTCTTTCCCTTGTTACAACCCCAACCAAATCAGTGGGATCACCAATTGCACACGAGTCTGCAGGTATCCCCAAGGCTGTCTCTTTGCCAACAGGATAGTCCGTAGCCTAAGGTCCGCCAATGGCCCGAAAGTGCCACGAGCCCGAAACTAACCTCCGCCCCGTTGACCGCTCTTCGGAGTCCTGAAGCGCCTAAGTACTTGTGTTTGATCAGACTGCGGGATAGACGTGGTCTCCACGCATCGCGGCCTAAGTTGGTATCTCCAGAGACTTAGAGCCAACCCGGCTTGGCCTAAACCCAAGTCCGCGTGCTTGAGCGACGCGTGGAGAGTGTGCGTGAGTGCTGACTACCCGGAAAAGGGTGGAAGTAAATACAGGGATGTCTAACCTACATAACTCAGATCGCAGAGATTTCCGCCCCAGAGTGCCATCTGGCGATAGCTCGGCGCTTCCAGCGCCGGCGGAAAAGCAGGAAGCCGGTAAGTGGGAAATGAGCGAGCCCCGGAGGGGCGGAAGAAAGGCTACGACCTAGACTCCGTAGGGGGCACAGAACGTCACGCACGCGCGTTGGGGCAAAACAAAAGCTACGACCCAGCCGCGGAGCGGCGTGTGAAACTGCCCCCTACTCTTCCGGCCTCGTACTCCGCACCCATTCCGCAACCAACGACGCCAGCACTACCAGGATCGTCGTCCACACAACGTACAGCGCCTCTTGCTCAATCTCCTGGTGCACTTTCTCGCTGCCCGGGATACCGATGCCGCGAAGTGCAGTGTCCACAAACCCATGCAGTCCCTGCATGGCTTTCCAGATCATGCTGCCGTCGTTACGCAAACCGCTCAAACTGAGTCCGCCCAGCAGTCCGGTCGTGCCCGCTTGAAACCGCTCACTCGCCTTCGCCACGGCAATTACCGAGAAGATCGTTCCATTCACAATCCCCGCCAGAAACGAGCAACTCAGCGGATACGAAATCTGGGTCCCCAGTCCAATCAGAATCACATTCACTACAACCCAAAGCGCCCCCATCAGCGGCACCCACACACAATCCGGCACCGCCCCCACAGGCCTGCCAACGGTTAGCACGCGCTGAGCAAAAGCCGACATACGCACCTCCTCACACCAAGCTGCAGGATAGTGCGCCCATTCCGCAATTCGTTTCACCCCGCAGACCTGAAAGAGAACGCAGGACAAAGCAAAAGATGGAAGAAGACAAGGAGGAGATCAAAAGAAAAAGGGGGTGCCCCATTTCTCGCGTCCTTTGCGAGAAGTGGGGCTTTTGCGGGTGCCTGGTCCTAACGTCGTTTTTTTCGACCTATAGAGTGGGGTCTTGATCTTGATCCCAGTAAGACCCCGGCCCGCGCGCGGTCACCCGCCGATGACTCGAGCTCAAACGTGAAAAACGCCCCCACAAAAATCCAGGCCGCCCGAAGGCGGCCCGTCTGTTTTGAGCTAAGAGCCAAAAGCCAAAAGCTAAGAGCGGTGTCCTAATCCCCCGCCACCGGCTCTGCAATCTCCGTCTTCGCAGCCTCCGTCCCATGCCCATTCCCATTCGGCTTCGTCAGCGCCCCTAGCGGAATGAACCCGTTCTCGGCCACGACCGGTTTCTCCTTCAGCACAACTTCCCGATACAGCGAAGCCATCCGCGCGTTGTAAGCCGCATCATTCTTCTCCGGCCCGCGCGCCTCACTGGGTGCCCCATTTCTCGCGTCCTTTGCGAGAAGTGGGGAATTTCCGTCAGCCGCCGCTTTCTGCTTCGCATCGCGTGCCCGCGTCTTCTCCTCGCGCGCATTCTTCGCGATGCCCAGCTTGTCCAGATCATGCTGCAACTCGTTGGTGACCAGGTCATCCCGCAACATCAGAGTGTGCGTGGCGTCTTCCATGTTCACTTTCTTGCCGCCCGCAAAAATCTCGTGCCGCCCATGCTCTTCGTACCACTTGGAAAGCGTGGCCGTCATGTGCATCTTCTCGATGATGTTCCGCCATCCCACGCCCGTGTTGTAAGCGCAGAACGAAATCTCGCCTTCCTGCGTCGCGTACGGAATAATGCACTGCTCCGTCCGCCGGAAGTCGTAATTAAACAGATCCTGGAACCACATGCCCGCGATGAACAGGAAGTTCCACCGATCCTGCCGCCGCTTCATCACGTCATCCACCGTGCGGTCCGGCCCAACCTTCCCGTAATTCTTCCCCGTCGCGTTGAAGTTCTTGTCGAACTTCTTCAGCAGGTCCATCATCTTGAAGTGCGTCGGCGCCTGGAACGGATCGTAATTCTTCATCAAACACAGCGCCATCCCGACCACAGTCAAAAATTTCCCGCGCGCCGCATCGTTCACCTTCGCGATGTCCCGCGCCAGCTGATCCCCCTTCAAAAACGCGGTAACCGGAACGGCTTCCTTGGTTTCCTTATCAATCATCACCGCCATGCCAGTCCCACAGTTAGGGTGACAACCGCAACTTAGTTGGCCCCAGTCGTTTTTGGCATCGTTGACGTGCATCAGGTCGGCCCAGTCGCTGAATGTTCCCATGAAGCTGATTGGGAACCAGTCGCGCGACGGCTCGCCGAGGCCCGTCTGATTTTTCACATCGTGCGCCAGGTGCGAGAGCGTATAGCGCTGCGCGGCGCGGCGATCGTCCGTTACTGCTTCGTCGCGACCCGTGAACGAAACCGGCTGGAAGCTCAGGAAGCTGATCGTCTTCGGATTATCCAGCGCGAACTTCACGATCCTTCCCACCTGCTCGTTATTAATTCCATTGACGATCGTGATGACGGGAACGATCTCCACGCCCGCATTGTGCAGGTTTTCAATCGCCTTCAACTTCACATCAAACAAATTCCCGACCATGCGATGCGCGTTCGCCGCGTTGCCAATGCCGTCAAACTGCAGATACGCATAGCGCATGCCCGCCTCAACCGCCTGCTGGCAGAATTCGAAGCTCTTCGCAAACTCAATGCCGTTGGTCGCGGCCTGCACGGAGTTGTATCCCACCTTCCGCGCATAGCGCACCGCATCCAAAAAGTACGGTGATAACGTGGGCTCGCCACCCGAGAACTGCACACTCATCTGCCGCCGCGGCTTGACGGTGATGGCATTGTCGAGCATCGTCTTGATTTCTTCCCAGGTCAGCTCATGCACGAACCCGACCTGGTTCGCATCCATGAAGCACGGATCGCACATCATGTTGCAGCGGTTGGTCAGATCGATTGTCAGCACCGCGCCGCGGCCATACTTCACCGTCGACGACCCGTGATGATGCAGGTGCTCATCTTTGTGCGCAGCAATGTCGCGCCCCGGGAACACGTCCTCCAGATGCTTCGAGAACTCGGTGTCAATCGACATCAAGTCTTCGAAGTGCCCGTGCTTCGGGCAATCCTTCACCATCAGAATCTTCCCGTCGCGCTCGACAATCTGCGCCTTGATCTCGCCGACCTTCTCATTCATCAGCACTTCATGCGGCAAGTGCCCATCCAGAATCTGCTGCCGGATTTCCGGCACACACTTCGGGCACAGCGAATCCGTCGTCCGCGGCCAGCCCAGCGGCGGCTTCGACTTCTCGTACGACTTGAGCAGCGGCTTCTCGGACCACTTCGGCGTGGGCGACGGATTCGGCTTGATGCGATTCAAGCGGTCGAATACTGCCCAAGCACCCTTGGCGGCGACGACGACTGCTTTCTCTACGTACTTAATCGGCTTGCGCATGATAGCTTCTAGCTCCTGGCTTTGATAGCTCCGAGCTTTGAGCTCTGAGCTTCGAGCGTTCTTTTCTTTGGGATAGCCGACTTCCTTCAACATCTAGTGCTATCCCTCAGACTGCAAATCTACTTCTGCTTCTGAAACTGCTTTTGAACCTGGGCCTCGAAAAAACCTGAGACTGCACCAAAAACTGTGGTTCTCCCCGGGAACTGCACCTGGTCCTACCGACCTGGTTCCTGTTTCCTACACTTTTCCCTGGGTATTGATCTGCCCCGATCCTATTGGAGCCCTAAGGAATGGCGCATCCATATCCCAACGAACGGTGCAAATTGAGGGTTTAGCGGTGTTATGCAGGATTATACGGAGCTAAGCTATTGAAAGCAAAGGGGCGAGGTCCCAGCCCGAGGGGACACTTCCCGTCTGACGCCTCAGACCATTGCCTCAGGTTCTCGTTTTCGATATTCCCTCGACAGAATATTCCTTTTATGGAATACTAGCCTCATGGCGTGGGAGGTCGAGTTCACCGATGAGTTCGCCGAATGGTGGAACTCGCTGGATGAGGCAGAGCAGGAGGATGTTCAAGCCAGCGTAATCCTACTCCGCGAGCGCGGACCGACCTTGGGTCGTCCGCACGTTGATCTGGTAACGACGTCTGCGTATCCGAACATGAAGGAACTACGCACGCAACATGACGGCAAGCCGTATCGCACGCTCTTCGCTTTCGATCCGCGGCGGATCGCGATCCTGCTGATTGGAGGCGACAAGACAGGAAACGATCGCTGGTATACGGAGTTCGTGCCGCAGGCCGACAAGATTTATGCCGAGCATCTCCGTGAGCTGGAGAAGGAGAAACGGGAAAAGCGGTAGGGACCAAGGGGGACAAGATGCCTAGAAATTTTCGTGAACTGGAAGCAAAGATGTCGCCGGAAGCGCGGGCGCGTGCTGAGGCTAAAGCGAAGAAGATGCTCGCCGAGATGCCGTTGGACGAGCTCCGCGAAGCGCGAGCCATGACGCAAGTCCACCTGGCGAAAATCCTGGGAGTGAATCAGGCCGCCGTTTCTAAGATGGAACGGCGCGCTGATATGTACGTAAGCACGCTGCAGGATTTTGTGAAAGCCATGGGCGGAGAACTGAAAATCACCGCCCGCTTCCCCGAAGGCACCGTGGAGATCACCCAATTCGAAGCCGTCAAGAAGACTGCTGAAGACGAGTGAGAGGCACCCACCCTTTCGCCCAGAACGCGAAAGGATGGGGCAACCGGCAAACCCCGGCCAAAGAAGGGAAGAAGGATAGTTAGTCAGTGCCTCGTCCATTAGGGTAATAACCCCTCGCCCCTCAGGTAATCGTTCATCATCTTGTCGTGCACGCCATCATGGTTGAACTCCTCAATATGCGCGAGTGACTTCCCGATGCGCTTCTTGGCCCACACTAGTTGTGCGCGGTCGCATGACAGATGTTCCATCTGGCGAAACTTCTCATTGTTGTACTCGCGGTCGCCGGGATGATACCCATACTCGTCGGCTGCGTAAGGAAGGCCCGGCCCGCCGCCTGCCATGATTCCGGTGGTGAACGGAACCTTCCAGAGATTGGGAAACAGGAACCAGTCGTCATCCAACTTGGTCCAGTCCGTCGTTGAGACGCGGCGCTCCGGGTAAAGCCATTCTTCCTCCGCCGCAGCCACGTAGCGCGAGGCACGCTGCTTGAGAATGTGGTTGACTCGGAGAACTTCGTCCTGTTCAAGCTCGCGACCGAACTGTATGTTTCCGAGATACCACAGAACATTCCTGAAGGAGCGAGCGTTTCTTCGAAACTCAGTCGGCGTCGCCCAAGGATTCCGAATCAGCTGCAGGTGCGTGATGATGAGGCATGCGTCGAGACTCAGAGGGAACAAGGTGCGCGTGCCGATCTCGTTAAGCTCCGTGTCATTGGGATAAACCGAGTCGCTCTTGAACATGACCCTGTTGTAGAAAGTGACTGGCCCGTCTGAGACGATGAACTTCGTCGGACTTCGCTTCGCCCTAACAATTTCCCAGATAGCCTCTGACCACATGGTGGTGTGCAACTGAAACAATTCTTGCATCATCGTCAAGGCGATATTGTGGTCGGCTTTTCCGGATCTCTTCTTGATAAGGTCAAGAGCCCTGGGCGTCCGGAACCGCTGGGCGCCCATGTATGGCAAGAGATCACGATAAGGGTCGTGAGACGCTACGTTCACCAAACCTTGATAGTCCCCGAATACCACAGCCGCCTTTGCTCCCTTGCGATCTGCATCTCCGAAGAACCGGCGCTCGACCGCATCGGTCATCCAGCCTCCCTGCCTCAGCGTGTACAAGTCCTTTTGACGGAAGCAGAGTGTAGGCGCACGGTAGTAGAGCTGCCTAGTCTGATATGACACACCTTCCCGAACAATCACAGTCTCAGGGTGCAGGTCGAGATAGCAGTAGGAAGATTGGCCTGGGGCGAGAAACCGCCTCTGGTACCACTCGGGCACGTAGTGATGGGAGCGGGACTGCTGTGAGTGCATGCTAGAAAACTCAAAGCAAGAATGGCGAGGGGGGAACCTCGCGTGGCTGGCTCGTCCATTCTACTCGACGCGATTGTCGCAAGTCACGGTGCCCTACACCTTCCTCCAGTTTCGCCGGTGCCTTTCTAGGAGGCTGAAGCCCGGTTAGTCTTTTCTGAACGGTGCGGCACGACTGGAGGTCGTGCCCTTCCCGGTTTTCTCTCCCTTGCGGGGCGATCGGGAATTCAAGAGCAAGATCAAGGGCAACGGCGCGTGGGCACGGCGGCAGGAGCAGATTCCTCCCTTTGGTCGGAATGACAAGCAACGGCAGCGACAGCAGATTCCTCCCTTCGGTCGGAATGACGGGACAATTTCGGAGTCACGTCTTCCGCTTGGGGCTTGGGTCGGGGAGGATGTGTTTGCCTTTTTTGACTGCGAAGATTCTTAGGGGTGGGAGGGGCCAGGGGGCGGCGGATTTGGGGAGGCGGATGGGGTGGATTGGGGCTTCGGGATGTGCTGCTGGCGGGGAACACCCAGGTCCCTCGCTTTGCTCGGGATGACAATGCTATTAGAAGTGGCGAGACTTGCCGAGCTTCGCTCGGCGGACAGCCGGGGGCGGCTGTCCCCACATTCTTCGAAACGGCATCGTCGACGTGAACGGTGTCGTCGGCCGGGTGCCCCATCCTTTGCGCTTTCTGCAAAGGGTGGGCATTCGATGCTCTCAACCCCTTGGCGCTTGCGTTGGCAGCAGAGGTACACACGTCTTGTGCTGGCAGCATCGTTCCCGCCCCTTCGACGAGCTCAGGGCAGGCTCTTGCAAAAGGCGCAAGGAGGGGGCACCCGCAGCATGAATGGGCCAAATATCAGTCCGGCACGTGAACGTGCGCGCGACGCCGTTCTCGATAGAGACTTGGGCCATTCTCATCGCGGGTCCTCGGCGGCTAAGGCCGGACCTCTTTGGCAACCTGCTGCGGCACGACTTTAAGTCGTGCCCTTCCCGGTTTCACGTGTGGCGGGCGAAGTGTAGATGTGCGGGAGGTTCAGTCGTCCCGCCGGGACGAGTTGAATTTGCTTTCGCCGACCCGGCGCTGAAGGCGCCGGGCTATTTTCGGGGCGCGCCTCCGGCGCTGTGTATCGGCTGGGTTCGGCGATTCGATTCGCGGCTTTTGCTCCACTCGGTCTCATTCAAGAAGCTAAGAACAACACCAAGAGCAAAAGCAGCGGGCAGGAGTGCCCGCTCCACACAGGCTCATACGCATCGGGCCTCATGCTCACTCCGGCGGATATGGGAGGATGTGTTTGCCTTTTTTGACTGCGAAGATTCTCAGGGGTGGGATGGGCCACGGGGCGGCGGATTTGGGGAGGCGGATGGGGGTGGACTGCTTTTTGTGCTCTTGCTGCGGGGCGGCTTCCTGTTTCGGCGACGACATGCATTGCTCTGGCGAAGAGGTGCACAGGTCCTTCGCTTTGCTCAGGATGACAACGCTTTTTGAAGTTGAGTTGGAATCGACATCGACATAGACGGTTTCGTCGGCGGCGGCTTGGATTTCGATCTTTCCGGCGTCTTCTTTCGATTGGAGTAAGTGCCAGGCTTCGCGGTAGGGTTCTAGGCGCATCTTTTTGGCTTTGCGGTGTGGGTAGAAGCGGAGCATGGGGGCGGGGGTGCAGACTTCGACGGGGATGATGTACCAGATGTCGAGGGGGACGACGTGGGCGGCGATGAAGTCGATGTCCTTTTTGGTGTAGACGGCGCGGCCTTTGCCGGTGGTGTAGGTGGCGCGGGTTTCGTAGGCGCGGGCGCGGATGGATTCGGTACACTTGACTTGAATACGGTGGAGGCGCTCGCCGTTGTCGAGGATGAAGTCGTAGCGGCGGCTGTCTCCCCAGGGCTTGGCGATGCCGAAGTCGCGGGCGGCGGCTTTACTGAGGAAGTTGGCTTCGGAACGTTCTCCGGTGACCTTGGTATTTTTGCGCTTGGCGGGGGGTTGGCGGGGCTTGCGCTTGCGGTTGGGGTCATTGGTGGACATCGGGGCTCCTAAGTTTATGAGTTGGCAAAGGTTTGGGTGAAACGAAAATGGCGGAGCCTCGGCTCCGCCACTTTTGGGAAATGGGTAATACTTAGGGGTAGTCTACGTGTGGGAGCACTGGGTACAACGGAAATCGTTGGGTTTCTTTCGCGTTGGTTCCCGAAATGGAAATTGAGTTGGCGGTCCCGAACGAGAAGAACCCATGCTGACAGCCGAAGGCGGCTGTCTCCACATGGTGCGTCGCGAATGGAGCGTTCGTTCCACCACGGTCGCGTTCATCGAGCTGACTTTGGGGACGGGGGTGTCCGCGCCCGCCCCAAGCTTTTAGAAATTCAGCCCCACACCTCCGAGGATGCGGTTGCTCCGCCAGTTGTATAGGTTCACGGGGTTGTTGAGGTTCGAAACGAACTTGAAGTAGCGGGTTTCGTAGGTGCCTTTGGCGTACCACTTGCCAAAAGTGTAGCCCACGCTTCCCCGCACGGTGTAGCCATAGTCGAAGTTTGGATGCGGCACTCCCGAAAGCGCCGCCAGAGACGTGCGAAAACGCGGAGTGAATTCCGGCTCGCCTTGAGCCTGCACGAAAGCGCGCCTGCCCGGTCCGAATTTGTATTTGAGCACGATGGGCAGTTCCACGAGTTCCATATCGAAGCGATTCACAATCACGTTACTCACCGTCGTCGACGGGAGAAGAATCTTGCGGATCTGGACATTGAAACCCGCCGAGAAGTTCTGCCCAATCGCGAACAACGGACCGCCGAAGATGGCGAACTCGGTGGCATGACTCGAAGTGTTGGTAGGGACGTTGAGTTCGGCTCCCACCACGATGTTTGGGCGACCTTCTTTGTTGGCGGGTATCAGCGTGAACTGGGCGTTGAGGCCAAGGTCCGCGGCTGTGATCGGGGACAGGGCGCCAAACTTGTCGGACACCTGGCCGGCGTCAATCCCGATGGTCCCTCGTTGACAATAGGCCGGAACCGTGGCCAAAAGAAACAGAAGAAAAAAACAATACATGCGAACAAGATGCGCCTTGCAGGGCTTCATCAATACGTTTCCTCCCCTTGTGGGCAGTGTACACTCCCGCGAATCCCGCCGGACAGAGCGCTGGATTCGCGGGATATCAGTTCCCGGAATATGGTTCACCGAATGAAGTCGATGTTGTCTGGTGCCTTTTGTCTGATGCTAACGGCGAGGCAATCGTTTTATGAGTGTCGCAGAAGGGGAGCATCCGGGAAACACGAACGCCGAGCGGGCGCTCGGCGTGGCAAGATTCTGCGGCATTCGGTCAAGATTGGGCTTCGAGGCGTGCGCGGAGACTACGATCCCTGTTTTTCGAAGACGATCTCGGCCTTCTTCGCGGCGAGCTTCTCTCTGCGGAAAGCGCGGGCGACGTCGCCGAGGGGCGTCGGTGGCGGTGCCACGGGACCGAACTCCCAGAGCGGTCGCTCCCCCTGGGCGTAGGTGTAGGTATTGGCGGAGCCGCCGACCAGCGGGCGCTCTTGCGCCATATCATGCAGTTCGGCGTGCTGTGGGTGCTCGGACATTTGAATCGGCTGCGCCTGGCTCGATACCGAGGAACCAACTTGTCCGAAGGCTGCGGCGGTACAAAAAATGAACAGTACGAAAAGTGTGATTTTCATGGCGTTTGGTCCTGAATCCACAAGGGACGGTGCAACCTCCATACCAACCTAAAGGGCTGGAAATGCCAGCACTTACGAGCGGCGAGGGAGCGACGTCGCAACACTTTGCATATTTAGGGAATCCAGTCGATGATGCCGAAAGCCGTGCTGGGCGCGGGAAGTCGCGAGTTCAGGATACAGGTGGAGAACCGCCGTTGCGCAAGGTGCGTTGGCGGTGTATGTTTCGGCTGACCCGATTGGAGGCGAAGCGAGCGCATGAGAAAGCGCAATCGAGAAGCGAAATACGTCTGCGGGCGGATCGCTGTGGTGTTATCGGCGGTTTTCATCCTGGTGCTGAGTGGATTGGTTTCGGCCGCGCAGGCGCAGACCGAGTGCGCCGAGGGCAACGGAATTCTGGACACGGCTCCGCCAAAAAACATGACGGCGCAGGAGTTGATCCAGAAAGTTGCGGCAGAGGAGACGAAGGTCAAAGAGGCGCGAACGCACTATACCTACACGCAAGACGTGATGGTGCAAACGCTCAATGGCACGGCGGTGGACGGACAGTTTCACGAGGTCACAACGGTTTCCTACGACGACAAGGGGAGGCGGGCGGAGAAAGTGACGTTTGCCGAGCAGTCGACACTGCGGGGAATTCAGTTATCGGCGGAAGACATGGACGACATTCGCGTGTTCATGCCGTGGATCCTCACCACGGAAGAGTTGCCGCAATACAATCTGACCTACGCAGGGCAGCAGCATGTGGACGATCTCGACACCTACGTATTCCACGTCGAGCCAAAGAAGGAAGAAAAGAACAAGCGGTACTATCAAGGTCGCATTTGGGTTGACAATCACGACTTGCAGATCGTGAAGCTGTGCGGCAAGAGCGTGCCCGAGGTGATCCACGTAAAGAAGAAGCAGCCGCAGGATCTCCGGCCGACGTTTGTAACCTATCGTCAGCCGGTGGATGGCAACTGGTTTCCGGCGTATGTGCGCGTGGATGACACGCTGCATTTTCGGGTGGAGTCGGTGCACGTGCGTGAGATCGTGAAGTTCACGGGCTACAAGAAGGCAGGAGTGGCGGCGAAGCCGTAACTGTCACAGTGTCTAATTTTTGAACACGGGGATTCAACGCGGCACTTGAACCTCGATTTCAGGTATGCTGTACTTCTTTTATGGCAGAAGAGAGAAACAAGAGCAAAGACATGGTCCTGTGGATCATCACCGTTCTCCTGATCGGGTTGGCGATCTACTGGTACTACAAGCCGCGGTAGTTCTCCGCCCGCGGACGATGACGTGTACGAGCGCGCACCATCCCCTTCAGTTTTGGCCGGGCCGCCGATCGCTGCTCTGAAAACGCAGCATGAGAGCGGCCGTGTGTAATCGCGCGTATTCCCGGCGGCCAAGCGTCGCCATCATCACACACAGCTTACGGCGGTCGAAAGCCGCACCGCTTCCAAAACGCCGCCGACCATTTCCGCACGTGAAGTCATATCTGCCCCGAAGGTTCCGCTTCGAGCCTCGGGCTTCTTGATTTCGTAACGGCAAAACCACAAAATCTCAGCCACAGAGGACGAGAGCGCACGACTGCGCGATCTTGCTCTGGCCTGAGAATTTACGGAAGACGGAATTTTGGGCGCAGTTTACAAAAACAGAACAAGACGCAGGTTCAAGACATTTGCACACGAACAAGGTGTCAACTCGCGTAATAAGTCTGATCTTGAGCCGGATTCGGGTTGGGGTTGCCCGCAACCAGTTCGTCAATCCGCAGTCCCGCAGTGGGGTCCCAGAATCAAATCGTTCGCGAGAACAACAATAAGGAGACAAGAGAGTCTATGAAGAGAACGAATGCTTGCCTAAGTTTGTTTGCTGCCCTTTCGCTGCTGGCGAGTTTGAGCCTTGCCGGAAGCGTTTTCGCCCAGGATGCTCAAGTGGTCGAGCCGCATGCGAGGTACGCGCTGATGCCAGCGCACCTGCGCAACGATGTTCCGCCGCCGCCCGCGGCTTCGTTGCAGAGCTGGAACGGTTCGTTCACCTTCAGCGGAACGACCTACACCTACAACATGGTGGGCGCGGCGCCGTCGACGAATACGACGGCCACGATCACGACCTTGATTATTCCAGTCAAGATCGTGATCACGAACCGGAACGGGTCGAAGAGCACGTACGATCCGGCCCACGTGCTTTCGAACGGAAACTCGGTCACGACCAACACGCTGACCTCGCCGATTTTCGATTCGACCACGACGTACACGCAAGGTGGAGTGGACGTAGGAACCACGCAGTATATCGACGCCTTCCAGCGCGCTAACTTCTGGGGCACAGTGCATTCGAATCCGAACTCGCATGTGCTGCTGAATCCAACCGTGCTGGCGGAGCAGACGCTGAGTCCGTCACGGACCTTCGGAAAAACAGGGTCGGTGTTCGGCTTCACAGCGGCGCTGGTGGACATCAACTGGTTCGATTCGCAGGTTCCGAATCTGGTGAGCAAACTGGGAATCCTGCCGAATGAGTTCCCGATCTTCCTGCTCTATGACACTTATTTGACGCAGGGAGGAAGTTGCTGCATCGGCGGGTATCACAGCTCGGAAGGAAGCACGAGCAATCCGCAGTCGTACGCGGAGGCGACGTATGTGGATCATCCGGGCGCGTTCTCGCAGGATGTGTCGGCGTTGTCGCATGAAGTGGGCGAATGGGTGGACGATCCGCTGACCGTGAACTCCAACGGCAACAACACGCCTTGCGGAATTCTGGAAGTGGGCGATCCGGAAGAAGGCGACGCCAACTTCGGCGGCTTCCCGTATACGCTGCACGGGTTCACCTACAACTTGCAGGATCTGGCGATGCTGCCGTATTTCGGAGCACCGACAAGCACGTCGGTGAATGGGTGGTTGAGCTTCCAACACAATACGTCGCTGTCGGTTTGCTCGAACGGATCGTAGAGCATTGCTGGTGCTTCCCCTGTCGCTAAGCCCGCTCCGCCAGGAGCGGGCTTTTTTGTGGGAAAGGCTTAGACCACAGAGGGCACTGAGTACACGAGGAACGACAAGGTCTGATCGCCTTTGCCGCTGCTATTCCGCGTTGGCGACGACGTAGACATAGCGCAACGTTGAGTTGCCGGTGTTCCTGACATCGTGTTCGGTTTGTGGCGGGCAGTAAAGCGCGGTGCGAGCCTTGAGTTCCAGCTTAGAGCCGTCGTGGAAGAGCATTTCGCCCTGGCCTTCCAGCACGATCAGAATTTCCTCGTGGTGCTCGGTGCTGTGCTTGCCGACGGAGTGGTTTGGCTCGAGGACCACGTAGCCGGACTTCATGGTGACGGTTTCTGGTGGTCCAGTGAGGATAGGGAGGATGCCGTTGTCCAACTTGTCGAGAGCAACGACCTTGGCATGGGGCTTGGATTGGGGTTGGGCGGCCAATAGGATGGCACAAGTCACGATCATCAGGATCAGGAATGCTGGGGTGCGAGCGCTAAGCGATTCTGCGTGAGTGGACATTTGAGGCCTCCCCGGAATCACAGCCAAGATGACGATATCATTCCTGATCGTTGCGGCTCGGCTCAATCCCTCAGAAACTGTTTCGGAACTTGGTACGAGGAGCCGGTGTCTACAACAGCAAGTTCTGGGGTCCGGTTACAAAACTCAAATCCTAAGGAGTTGCATATGAGGACATGGCTCGCGGCGTTGGGTCTGGTGATTTGCATTTCTCTTCTCGCATTCGGGCGTCCGAGTGCTCGTGCGGGATCGGCAAGCATGGGTGAAGACGATTTCCGCAAATTGGAACAGGTGTGGCTGGACGCGGAGTCGGTTCCGGATCTGCCGGCGTTGCGGAAGATATTTTCGGACGACTTCATGGGGACATCGTTCGGCGGAGGCGTGCTCAGCAAGAGCGATGTGGTGCCCGCGGAGGGAATGCACGCCAACCACATGCCGAAATCTGTGTTGAAGGACTCCACGGTACGGATGTTCGGCGACACGGCGGTGTTGATGGGAGATGTCGAGATGCAGGTTCCAGCGAAGCCGGAAGCCATCCGGATGACGACAGTGTTTCAGAAGCATGGGGACGACTGGCAAGTGATTGCGGTGCACATGTCGAAGACTCCGGCAGGACAGTAGTTTGATGCGTTGGCAACTCGCTCGGCGGGCGATCGACAGCAGGAAGTAGATTCGCCCGGCATGATCATCGCGCTCGTGAGCGCTCGCCGACTGGAAAACGACCAGGCGGGCTCATGACCGCGCGAGAACCGGTCTGGTCCTTTCCGGAACTCGTTGTAGCATCTCTTTCGCCCCTCCCGGGGCTTGCTCATTTTCCGTCTGCCACCCACGCCTTACGGCGTGGGCTGCATTCTGTCGCCGCTTCGCGGCAGGATTCTGGCGATTTCGCCGTCGCCTCGGTAGTGGCGCAAGGCTCTCAAACTGCACGACTGTCGCTCGCTTCTGCAGTGGGCGAAGTCGCCCACGACCGTCGCTTCTCTACTCTAGTGTCATGAGTCTAATATTCATTGCATAAGTAGCGGCTCTTCCTGCTAGGGACAATATCATCCCCGAAGTTGGCGGAGAGCGGGCCGTTTTGTGTGGCAACAGAAAGGCTCAACCACGGCCCACTAACATCTGCTCTGAACACGCGGCGTGAGAAGCTCAACAACCAGCCCGAGGATTTCAATTGGAAATAACTTCTCATCGAGTCACATCGCCAAGCCTCTACCATTTTCCGTACTTGCTCTCCAAGAAAGCATGTGACGTAAGGTTCACATAACTTCAAACATTTCCAAGGTCGCAGACTGGTCTGTAACTTACGCTGCGAGTGTTATGGAAATGGATTTGCCTCTCTGCTTCTGTACCGAGTTTCTGTGGGGAAAGGCGTTCAACACCAGACAGTGCAAGACATAGGTGTGTGCAGCGACCCGCCGGTACTGAGGAGAAAGTGATGAAATCCGTTGTTGTGGGCAGAATTTATTTGGCGGTTGCGTTTGCGGCTCTGGTTTTCGGCGCCACGTTTTCGATGGCACAAGGAATCGTGACCGGAACAATTTCGGGCGTGGTGCAGGATCCGCAAGGTGCGGTCGTGCCCAATGCTAACGTCACAGTCACGCATGTGGCCACGAACCGCGTATTCACAACGCAGACCACTTCAGCCGGAATTGTCGCGCTGCGCGACCTGCCGCCAGGAGCTTACGACCTGAGGATTGAAGCACCGAGCTTCCGTGTCTTCGAATCGAAGAATCTGATCGTGGATGTAGGAAAAGACACGGGGTTGGGAACGGTAAGGCTGGTGATCGGCTCACCGAACGAGTCGGTAACGGTGGAAGGCACGGCGCCGCTCATCGAATCCACTACCGATCAAATCTCGGAGACTTTCAGCACAGAAAAAGTTGCCAGCCTGCCGATGGGGAATACGTTTGATTCCCTGGCGCTGTTCCTGCCAGGCGTAGCCACCGTGGGCGACGCCAGCTTCAGCAACAACAACGGCGCGGAGATGTCGGTAAATGGACTGCGGGCGCGCGCCAATAATTTCCAGATCGATGGCCAGAGCAATAACGACAACTCCATTGCCGGACCGTCGATCTTCTTTGGCAATCAGGACGCGATTTCGGAAATGCAGGTCGTAACCAACTACGATGCCGAGTTCGGCCGCAATACCGGCGCGGTGATCAATTACATCACCAAGTCTGGCACCAACCAGTTTCACGGGACGGCATACGAATTCTGGCAGGGTTCGACTTTCGATTCGCTGGAGAACAATGAAAAGAATCCTGTGCTGGGATTTTGCTTGCCGGGACAAACAGCAGCGGATGGCTGCATTGTGCCCAAGGTTCCCGGATTTGTGGACAATCGTTTTGGCGGAACCGCGGGAGGGCCGATCAAGAAAGACAAGATCTGGTTTTTCGGCTCGGCAAATTTTGAGCGGCAGCGCTTCGCGGGTTCGCCCGCCTCGACCGCCGGAGGACTGGTGCCGACGCCAAACGGCGACGCTCAATTGGCGGCGGCGTTTCCCGGCAGCCCGATCGGTTTGATTGAAAGCACGATCGGGCCGAATGCGGTGAAAGCGGGAAATCCGACGTTCACGGGCGTCATACCGACTACCATCAACGGCCTGCCAAACCCTAACGCGATCTTGGTGACAAACCAGATTGACCCGACCACAGGATTTGCGTTTCCCTGCTCCAACCAAAATCCGATCGGCACAAACGGTTGCACGCCCATCGAATTCGGCTCGATGACCCGCTTCGTTCCCGGTCCGTTCAACGACTACGAGGCGACGGGACGGCTCGACTTCAAACTTTCATCAAAGGACAACTTTTTCGGGCGGTATGTCTACCAGAAGACCTACAACGGGGGCGTGAACTTCGGCAACGGAATCCAAGTGGGCGACTGGCAGACCATCCCTGGGTTGAGCCAACAGATTGGCCTGGACTGGGTGCGGAACTTCAGCAACGCCTTTGTCAACCAGGTTCGATTCAGCTTTTCGCGGGCCAGCAGTTTCTTCAACGAACAATCGTTCCCGGGTTGCAACTCGACCAACCCGACGAATTGCCCGACCGACATTGCGATGATCGGCACGGCGCCGCAGGACAGCGTTACCTTCGGCGTCTCCGCCGCCTTCCCGCAAGGACGAATCATCAACGTGTATCAACTGCAGGACAACGCGTCGATGCTGAAGGGGAAGCATACGATCAAATTCGGTGCCGAGGTGGATCAGCAGCGCTCGCCAAACGTGTTTCTGCCGGGCAACAATGGGATCTTTCTGTTCACGTCGTTCAGCGACATGGTCGCCAACAACCCATTCGGAAGCCAGATCGCGTTGGGCAGTCCAATCTTGCCATTTAGTGAGTGGGACCTGGGCTTCTATGTGCAGGACGACTGGAGAGTCAAGGACAACTTGACGCTGAACCTGGGCATGCGCTGGGATTGGTACCAGCAGGCGATCAACCTGCTGCACGATCAGAGCGTGAAGCAGCAAACAGGACCGAATCCGCTGTGGACAAGCACTTTGCCGCTGAGTCAGACGACGGTACCGACGGTTCCGCAGGCGCTGAAGAATTTTGCTCCCGTGTTCGGTTTCGCGTGGACACCGCGCATTCTGAGCGGATTGCTGGGACCGGATAAGACTGTGATTCGGGGCGGATTCCGCATTGCGTATGACCCCGCTTTTTACAACATGTTCCTGAACGTGGCCACAGCCGCGCCGAAGGTGAACTTCGCTACGCTGGGACCGATCGTGGGAGGAGCGCCGACAGGCCTTCCGACCGCTGGCTTGTTCGGGACGCAGGTAATTCCCTTCCTGCAGCCTCTGGCCGCGGGAGGAAATCCGGGAGTCGCGAACCAGACGCAGGTGCCGCAGAATTTCCGCAATCCATACACGGAACAGTGGAACCTAGGCATCCAGCATTCGTTCACGCCGAGGATCGTGGGTGAGGTTCGCTATGTGGGCAATCACGCTGTGGGACTGTTCCAGGAACTGAATGGAAATCCGGCGTTGGGGCCGCTCATCAGCGCCGGTTTCCAGAATCTGATTCCGGCGGGCTTGAAGCCCTGCGGCGACTCGAACGCTCCCGGGTTTGGCGCCGGGAACGTGAATTGCAACTTCACCAACGTCATTCAGTATGCCAACACGGCTTCGTCGAACTACAACGGGCTGCAGAGCGAGTTGCGGATCGCAAACTGGCACGGACTGACCGCGACCGGGTCTTACACGTACAGCAAGACGATCGACAACGCGAGTGAGATCTTCAGCACGTTCGCCGGCGGCAATACGCTGGCGTTCGCGCAGAATCCGTTCAACACGAGTGCGGCGGAACGAGCCAATTCGGGGATCGACTTTCCGCATGTCGTAGGTGTAGCCGTGGTGTACGACTTGCCCTTCTACAAGACGCAGCGTGGACTGTTAGGTCATTTGCTGGGTGGATGGCAGGTGAATACCACTTACCGGTACACCAGCGGACAGCCCTACACGACCATTCAGAGATATGTGTCTGGAAGCTTGTGCGATCCGACGGGAAACTTTGGCGGAACCTTCGATGCGTGCCGTCCGATCGTATCGAACGCGGCGGCACCGCTGGATACTGTCGGGCAGTACACCTGCACGGGGTTAACGGCCTCGACGTGCAGCCTGTCGGACTTTGTGACGGGGCTGCCGACAACCACGAGCGCGGTGCGCTGGATCCAGAATAATCCAGCGGCCACAATCGTCTACGGCACGCCGTTCGCGGGAGTGGGGCGCAACACGCTGCGCGGACAGAACATCAGCACAGCGAACTTGGCGTTCTTTAAGAACATCAAGATCTCGGAGAAGCTGACGGCGCAATTCCAAGCCCAAGCTTACGACGTGATGAACACGCAGTTCCGCGGCGTGCCTGACCCGATTCTGAACGATGTGGGCCGAGGCAGCTTCCAGAACACGGATTTCAACAGCAACGGTGGGCTGACGTTTGCCGGCAACATCAATACGGATGGGATTGGACGGCGGCGTCTGCTGTTTGGGTTGAAACTGATTTTCTGAGCGCTGATTTTCTGTCACAGTACATTTTGAATCATGGCCGGCTCGCGAGCCGGCCTTTTTTCTTGGGCGGAGCGGATCGCTCAGTCGACCATCGGGTCTGAAGACTGCGCGAGAGAGGCAATGCCGTCCCTGCTGAGTTTGAGTTGCGCTTCTCTTTCGCCCCTCCGGGGCTGGCTTCTCTCGCTACATCCCACCCACGCCTTACGGCGTGGGCTGCATTCTGTCGCCGCTTCGCGGCTGGATTTTGGCGGATTTCGCCGTCGCTTTGGTAGTGGCGCAAGCTCTCAAACTGCACGACTGTCCCTCGCTTCTGCAGTCGGCGAGTTCGCCCACGACCGTCGTTTCTCTACTCGTTTCTCTACTCTAGGGGTTTCGGGCTTCCATCGGGTAAGATACTTCGGCTGCGAAAAAGAGACGTTGCACGCAACGTCTCTACGGCCGGCCTTTCTCTCAAGATGAATCGCGAATATCACAAGGCTTATAGCCAGGAACTGCATCGAGACATGGAGGCGCTGGTGTTCGGGTATGCGGGGATGCCGGTGCTGGTGTTCCCGACCTCGATGGGGAAGTTCTTCGAGTATGAAGACCGGGGAATGATTGGAGTGCTGGCGCCAAAGATTGAGCGCGGCGAGTTGCAGGTGTTTTGTCCGGACGGCGTTGATACAGAGAGCTGGTACAACAAGGGCGTGCATCCGCGGGTGCGGGTGCTGCGGCATTTGCAGTATGAACGGTACATTCTGCATGAGTTCTTGCCCTTTATCCGGTGGAAGAACCAGGCGTGGCAGTTGGCGGTGACGGGATGCAGCTTTGGCGGGTATCACGCGGTGAATTTTTCGATGAAGCGTCCGGATGTGGTGACGCATTGCGTCAGCATGAGTGGGGCGTTCGATATCCACCAGTTTCTGGATGGGTATTATGACAACGATTGTTACTTCAATAATCCTCCGGATTTTTTGCCGAATATGTCGGATGACTGGTTTTTGAACCGCTACCGGCGGATGAAGATTGTGCTGGGATCGGCGGATTGGGATATGTGTCTGGATCAGAACGTGAAGTTGTCGGCGATTCTGAATGGGAAGGCGATCCCGCACTGGCTGGACGTTTGGGGGGATAATTCAAAGCATGATTGGCCGCTTTGGCAGAGGATGGCGGGGAAGTATTTTTAGAAACGCAGTTCTCAGTTCTCGGTTTGACAATGAAGGTCATCGCAATCGCCGTCGTCGCGACTCTGTTCGGGCTCGCCAGCGAGATGCTTGCGCAGGATAAACAGAAAAGACATTTTGCTGGAGGTTGTGCAAACCACGTATGACATTCGCCGTTCCGAGACGTTGGTTTACCTTCGGATTCGGGCCGACGGCCAACGCGAGGCGCATTCGATGCGAGAGGTGGATTTTAGAAAACTCGACCTCAAGAGAAAGATGATCCCTTCGGGGGAACTCAACGACTTGAGAGGAATCTTGGATGACAAAGCTACCGAGGATCTCGATAGTCACTATGAGCGTTTTTGGGGCGCGAGGGATTTTCGGACGGAGTGGCAAATCACGCTGGCGGAAAAGGGAAACAGCCGCTCAATGAATCTGGTGAACTTCCAGCCATTTCTGGCGCGACGAAAGCATGAGAACTATCCTCGACAGCTGGAGAAACTCGGTTGCATGATCTGGCAGCTCAGGACTGAGGTGACTGGCGAAAGCCTAGAGAGAAATTATCTCGGAGGATGCAGCAGCCTAGGCTTTCCAGGTGCGCGGAAAAAGAATGCCTCGCAATAGCTGGAATTCCGTCAGACGTGTAGGGATCCTTCGACTGCGTAAGTGCTTCGCTTCGCGACGCACTTACTTCGCTCAGGATGACAGGGCTGAGTTGAGACTGGGTTGAATGGGAACTGACAATTCAGGGGTTGTGAGAGAGACGTTGCAAGCAACGTCTCTACAGGAGAGGGTTTGTGAGCACTAAGAAGATTGGAGTTTTGTTTGGGATGGAGAATACGTTTCCGCCGGCGTTGGTCGAGAAGATTAACTCGATGAAGATCGATGGGGTTGAGGCGGAGTTTGTGAAGGTGGGCGGGATTCGGATGGATGAGCCGAAGAAGTATGACGTGATCATCGACCGGATTTCGCAGGATATTCAGTTCTATCGCGCGTGGCTGAAGAATGCGGCGCTGCACGGAACGATTGTGGTGAACAATCCGTTCTGGTGGACGGCGGATGACAAGTTTTTCAATTACGCACTGGCGCACAAGATGGGAGTAGCGATTCCGCCGACGGTGATTCTGCCGCACAACAAGCATCCCGAGGGGACGACGGATCAGTCGATGCGGAATTTGATTTTTCCGCTGAACTGGCAGGAGTTATTTGATTACGTTGGCTTCCCTGCGTTTTTGAAACCCTATTCTGGCGGCGGGTGGAAGCACGTATATAAGGTGCATTCGCCGGAGGAGTTTTTTCATCACTACAACCAGACTGGCGACCTGTGCATGACGCTGCAGCATGGCGTGGAGTTTGACGAGTATTACCGCTGCTACGTGGTGGGGCAGGAGAAAGTGCACATCATGAAGTACGATCCGCGGGCGCCGCATCATGAGCGGTATGTGAAGGGGAATCCGGCGCCGTCGTCTCCGGCTTTGAAGGAGCGAATGGAGAAGGATGCGTTGGCGTTGTGCCGGGCGCTCGGGTACGACTTGAATACGGTGGAGTTTGCGGTGGAGGGTGGAGTGCCGTATGCGATTGACTTTCTGAATCCGGCGCCGGACGCGGAGATTACGTCGGTGGGGCAGGAGAATTTTGACTGGATTGTGAATGCGGTCGCGGAGATGTCGGTGAAGATGGCGTTGAGTGGGGAGAGTGTGGTGAAGGAGTTGCGGTGGGCGGGGTTCTTGGCGGGGGCTTCTACTGGGAAGCCGGAGAAGAAGGGCGAGCCGGAGTGGGTGGCGGCGCGGAAGCGGAAGCCGACTAAGTAGAGGCTCGCGTCGCACTGGCGAAAAGCCGCCGAGCTTTGCTCGGCGGGACAGCCCGGGGGGCGGCTGTTTCCACATTCGTTAGAGAACTCCCTAGCGCCCTTCGGTTGCGGCATTGCTGCTAGGGATCCTTCGACTGCGTGGAAGCTCCGCTCCGCGGAGCTTCCACTTCGCTCAGGATGACAAACAATAGGGATGTGATGCGATGAAAGGCAGAGTCCCAGCGAAGAATGTGGACGAGTATCTGGCTCGTGTGCCCGAGCCGGCGCGCTCGACCCTGAAACATGTCCGCGCGGTGATCCGGTCGGTGGTGCCGGCGGAGACTACCGAGGTGATCAGCTACGGGATTCCGATGTTTAAGTACAACGGAATGCTGGTGGGATACGCGGCGTTCAAGAATCATTGCAGCTTGTTTCCGACGGGGTCGGGAGTGATTGAGAAGTTTGCAAAGGAATTGAAGGGCTACGCTACTTCCAGAGGGACGATTCAGTTTCCGTCGGACAAGCCTTTGCCGGATGCGCTGGTGAGGAAGATTGTGCGGGTGCGGGTCAGGGAAAACAGGGAGTGGGACTGAGAGCTCGGAAGTTCGGGCATTGTTATACTGTTAGGGCTTGATTCCGGCCCACCTTTCGCAGAGGGCGCGAAAGATGGGGCACCCTCTGCAGGGGGTGCTGCGAGCGAATAGCAGATTCCTCGCTCCGCTCGGAATGACAACAGGACTGGGGTGGGGACAGGGTCGGATTCCTGGTTAGAGTCGCGGGCAGAGCTTGCCGAAGGGAGTGCCCGCGCCACAAGGACGGCACGGACGCCTGGGCGGCTGTCGCTACATGATTTTTTATGACGCCTATTTTTACCATCGGGATTGAAGAGGAATATCAGACCGTCGATCCGGAAACGCGGGATCTGCGGTCGCATATTCATGCCGAAATCCTGGAGAAGGGGAGGATGATTCTTCAGGAGCGGGTGAAGGCGGAGATGCACCAGTCGGTGGTGGAGGTGGGGACGTCGGTCTGCCAGAACATCAAGGAAGCGAAGGCCGAGGTCAAGAAGTTGCGGCGGAATATGGTGCGGCTGGCGCGGGAAAATGGGTTGCGGCTGGCGTCGGCGGCGACGCATCCGTTTGGGGATTGGCGGGAGCAGGCGATTCATCCCGATGAGCGCTACAAGAACATTGTTGAGGACTTGCAGTTGGTGGCGCGGGCGAATTTGATTTTTGGGCTGCATGTGCACATTGGGATTGAGGATCGCGAGACGGCGATCCACATGATGAATCATGCGCGGTATTTTCTGCCGCACATTCTGGCGCTGTCGACGAATTCGCCGTTCTGGCTGGGGATGAATACCGGGCTAAAGTCGTACCGGTGCAAGGTGTTTGACAAGTTTCCGCGGACGAATATTCCGGACTATTTTCCGAGTTGGGGCGAGTACGACAATTTCATCAAGCTGCTGATTAAGACGAACTGCATCGATAACGCGAAGAAGATCTGGTGGGACATTCGGCCGCATCCGTTCTTCAATACGATTGAATTTCGAGTGTGCGATATTCCGATGCGGGCCGATGAGACGATTGCGCTGGCGGCGCTGATTCAGGCGACCGTGGCCAAGCTGTACAAGCTGTATACGGCGAATCAGGGGTTCCGGTTGTACCGGCGCGCGCTGATCATGGAGAACAAGTGGCGGGCGGCGCGCTATGGGCTCGACGGCAAGCTGATCGACTTCGGCAAGCAGACGGAAGTGCCGGCGCGCGAACTGGTGCATGAGTATCTGGAGTTCATCGACGATGTGGTAGATGAACTGGGGTCGCGCGAAGAGTTGAATTACGTCCATAGGATTCTGGAGCACGGAAGCGGAGCGGACCGGCAGTTGCGCGTGTTCGCCGAGACCGGGGATTTGAAGAAAGTGGTTGATTACATTATCGAGGAGACGGAGGCGGGGCTGGAGGAAGAGCCGGCGTCCGTGAGAAAAGTCGGGTAATGAGTATTCCTGTGGAGAAAGTCAAAATCCCCGCCCTGTCCCTGCAAAATGCGCAGGGACAAGGACGGGGCACCCAACGCGTTTCTGGTAGACCACTCCGTCAGATTCCATTTGATCCGGAGTATCTGCCGGGGGCGTTCAATGCGGTTCGCGTTTGTTTGCGGGTGCAGGCTGAGGAACAGGTTTGCGTGATCACGGACGAGGCGACGATGGAGATCGCGGCGGCCGTGGTGCATGAACTGGAAAAGCTGGGAGCGCCTTATCACGCGTGGGTTTTGGAGGATGTGGCGGAGCGTCCGCTGAAAGATTTGCCGCGGGAAATTCTCGATGATCTGGAGACTTCGCAGGTTTCGATTTTTGCGGTGCAGGTACAGACGAACGAGTTGCGGTCGCGAATTCAGATGACCGATGTGGTGAACCGGAGAAAGATCCGGCACGCGCACATGGTGAACATCAACCGGCAGATCATGCTGGAGGGAATGCGGGCGGATTTTCAGAAGGTCGATCGGCTGAGCGCGAAGGTGATTGCGATGGTGCGCAAGGCGCGGCGGGTGCGGGCAAAGACCGCGGCGGGGACGGATCTGACGGCGGATTTGAATCCGAATTACAAGTGGCTGAAGACCAGCGGGATTATTTCTCCGGAGAAGTGGGGGAATTTACCGGGGGGCGAGATCTTTACGACGCCGGGTGAAGTGAATGGGACGTTTGTGATTGACGGCGTGGTGGGCGATTACTTGTGCGCGAAGTTTGGGAATCTCGCGGAGAGTCCTCTGACGATTCAGGTGAAGGGTAACCGGCTGACTGAGGCGCACTCGGAGAATCGCGAACTGGAATCGGATTTCTGGAAGTACACGCATACTGATGCGAACAGCGACCGCGTGGGCGAGTTTGCCATTGGGACGAACATCGATTTGAAGGAAGTGATTGGGCAGATTCTGCAGGATGAGAAATATCCTGGAGTGCATATTGCGTTTGGGAATCCTTACGGGGCGCACACGGGGGCGGATTGGGATTCGACGACACATATTGATGTGGTGGGGCGGAAGTTTAATATTTGGGTGGATGACGAGCAGATTATGCGGGAGGGGAAGTTTTTGGTGGAGGCGTAGGGGGGATTGAGTCGTTGAGTGATTGAGTCATCGGATAATTCAGAAGCAACCCCACATTTCTCGGGGCGTGAAAGAGTTCAGGGGTCCTTCGACTTCGCAAAAACGCCGACTTCGTCGGCGTTTTTGCTGCGCTCAGGATGACAGGGCGATAGAATGATCCGCTAATTGTTCGAACCTCAAGATGATTCCTCCTTTACGAAAGCAATTCAACGACGGCTTTACCCCTAATAAATACCAGGCGTTTTTGCGGCGGGTGGATGACGTTTGTGGGACGCATGTGTCGTTTCGGCTGTCGGAGACACCTTGTTTCTTCCCCAAGTCATTGATTGAACAGATGGCGTCGGATGGGCAGGAGTTGATTCGACAGTTGGTCGATAATCCTGCGTATCTGGCGAAATCGGATTTGGCGGTGCCGTCGGAGTTTAAGGTTCCGAATGAGCCGGATCATCCGATGTTTGTGCAGGTGGATTTTGGGTTGGTGCGGGATGCTGCGGGGGATTTGCAGCCGAAGCTGGTGGAGTTGCAGGCCTTTCCTTCGCTGTACGCGTATCAGGGGCCGCTGGCGGAGGCGTACGTCGAGGCTTACGGGCTGGAACAGCCGGCATCGGACCTCGGACTGCGGACCTCAGACCGCGGACCGCGCACCGCGGCCTCTCGCTCGCGACTGAATTGTTTTTTGAGCGGGCTGGAGACTTCTTCTTATCGCGAGCTTTTGCGGCGGGCGATTGTGGGGGCGCACGATCCGGAGAATGTGATTTTGATGGAGATTGATCCGCTGCATCAGAAGACGCTGCCGGATTTTCTGCTGACGGAGAAGATGCTGGGCGTGCGGAGTGTCGACATTGTCGATATCAAGAAAGAAGGGTCGCGACTTTACTATGAGCGGGGCGGGAAGCGGGTGCCGATCCGGAGGATTTATAACCGGGCGATTGTGGACGAGTTGGAACGGAAGGATGTGAAGCTGGGGTTTGATTGGCGCGACGAGCTCGATGTGGAGTGGGCGGGGCATCCGAACTGGTATTTCCGGATCTCCAAGTTTTCGATTCCTTACTTGAAGCACGCGTCGGTGCCGAAGACCTGGTTTCTGGACCGGATGGAGGAGATTCCTGCGAATCTGGAGAATTACGCGCTGAAGCCGCTGTATTCGTTTGCGGGGCTGGGCGTGGTGATTGCGCCGACGAGAGAAGATGTAGCGACGATCCCGGCGGAGAAGCGTCCTTATTACATTTTGCAGGAGCGGATGCATTTCGAGCCGGTGATTGAGACTCCGTTTGGCGGGACGAAGGCGGAAGTGCGGGTCATGTATGTGTGGCTGGAGGAGTTGACGCCGGTGCTGACGATTATCCGGATGGGGCGGGGGTTGATGATGGGCGTGGACCACAACAAGAATATGGAGTGGGTGGGGGCGTCGGCGGGATTTTGGGTGGAGGAGTGAGAGTTGCGTGGAAAACGGCGGGGCTGCAGAAATCCCCACTTTCCCCCACGCCTTACGGCGTGGGATGTATTCTTTAGCCGCTTCGCGGCTGGATGTCGGTGAGGTCGTTCCGCCGCTCGTCCAGCGACTTAACTCTCAGACACACTCTAAAAGCCCCATTTCTCGCGCCAAGAACGCGCGAGAAATGGGGCACCCGCAGTTCCGGTGGGACATGGCTTTGGTCCGGGGAATTTCCTAACAGTCAAAACCACACAAAAAAGCCCTGCCGAAATCAGCAGGGCTTTTAGGTTGAAGGCGGTTATGCCTAGGTTGGCTGCGATCATTTTCCTACGTAGGTTTTTGGGCTGCCTACGCCGGTGCAGGGATCCCAACTGACTGCGGAAGCGTAGCCGTCGTAGGGGCCGCAGAAACCCTGAGAGATATCAGAGTAGTCTGCCCTGTAGGTTGCGGCGGTGGCGAACGCGGTGTAGATGGTGGTGAGTTCGGCGTTTGTGGACGCGGCGAAGTGACCGGCGCGGTTCACGATGCCAGCCCAAAGCGGCGACGAAACGCTGGTGCCACCGAATACATACCAGCAGCAGCCGGTGGTGGCGTTGTTGTCGTAGACCCAGACGCCGGTGTTGGGGTTGGCCACGGCCGACACGTCGGGAACCAGGCGGTTGGTGGCACTGGGCAGGACGCTCTGGTAGCTGGGGCGTGGTTCGACAACGCTCAAGCCGCCGCCGCCGTCTTCCCACGCGGCTTCGCGGATAAAGTTGCCGAAGGTCGAGCCGGAGCTGACTCTGCGCGTAGTGGTGCCGCCAACGGCAACCACGTTGGGAGAAACGCTAGGCCAAATTGTTCCCGCGGAATCACCCGTCGACGCAAAGTAGACGACGTTGGCCGTCGTGAAGTGCGAATCGTAAGAGGTCTCGCCGGAGAATTCGGAACCTCCCCAGCTGTTGGTGACCTCACCGCCGCCAGCGGCTGCGACCAGCGAACTGGCGCAGTCTTCGGCAACCATGAGATCGGTGAACGAGTTGGATTGGGCCTCTACCAGGTAGACCTTGGCCTGCGGCGCCATGGCATGAACCATTTCAATATCAAGCGCCTCTTCTCCTTCCCATCCTGCGTTGTTGACGGGCTGGGAACCGTTGCAGCCGTTGGTGCCACCAGCGTAGACCACTTTGAAGGTCGAAGTGGTCACAGCGGGAAGGCCGAACTGGGCTGAGTAGGCATTCAGATCGGCCATGGCGGTTGGATAGTCGTAGGCATCAACAATACCGATGGCCTTGCTGCCATTGGTGGGATTGCCGGTGGCAACGTTTGGATTGCAGCCGGTCGAGGATTTGGTCAGGTGATAGATACACCCGAGCGATGCCGGAGTTTCATAAGCGTATCCGGAAAACGGCGGACCCGGAACGGCGGATGCGGCGAAAGCGGGCAGCGCGAGACCGTTCGGTTCTCCCGGCGCAAACTTCGACCGGTCGGCAGGGACGAGGATGCGGTAGGGTGTGTGCGCGCGCAACCCGACGTCGTCAGGACGCTCAAGGGCGGAATCCGGTGTAACGACTCGACCCTTGTGAGTACCTGCGACGAACGGTCCCTGAGCGAACCCGGAGATCGCACTGCCCAGAAGCAGTGCGACGGAGGCGATAAACGCAAATGCACTTCTCATAGTTTTGGAGTCCTCTTGATGTAATTGGACAACTGTTTTTGGGGAGACTTATTCGCTCACCATGGGGGAACCTTCCTGCGGGTGGAAAGGCATGGCTGAGCCGATTTAGAAACGGGTTGATTTTAGCGCAAGAGTGCTGCCCAATCCAATGATTGTTTCGTGTTTTGTATCGCTGAAAGTGCGCGCTGCGCAAGGCGGAGCGCAGGACAGGGGCTGTGCAAGAATTTGCGTAGTCGTGGAATGGCGGGGTGAGAAAACGATCAGCCGAGTTTCTTGACGATGGTGGCTTCCAGTTCCCTGCCGTTGGGGCGTTTGACGAACATTTTGTCGCCATCGAAACGAACCGGGACGGAGACGCCGGGGCCGAACTCTCCTGGCACATAGCCATCGGACGATTCGGGGGCGTACTCGCCGATATACTGCACGCCGTCTACCTTGACTACGATGGCCCTGCGGGTTGAGGGCGCGGCGGATTCGCGCAGGATTTCCTGTTCTGCTTGAGCCCAGTTTTCCAGGTCGCGACCGGGGATTCGGCCGTTGCGGATGTAGATTTCTTCGGCGCGGCGGCGGACGAGTTCGTGCGTGTCGGGCGGAGGGGCCAGACAGGGTTGGGGATCGGGGTGAGACGCGGTTTTCATGAAAAACTCCTACTCTGCCATGGTAGTCCGGGGGGACGCGCGTGGAGGAATGGGAATCGCACGGAGGGCGGAAGCGCGGACAGTTTTGGGAATGGGACGGGGCTGATCCCGAAAAGGATCACGGCAACGACAAGGTGCACGGCAGATATGCACGTGAGGGTTCGGGCGTCTGCGGCGTAGCATCTGTTCCGCCCCTCCGGGGCTTGCTCGTTTCCCGCCTGGCACCTACGGCTTACGCCCCTTCGGCGAGCTCAGGGCAAGCTGTGGGCTGCATTCTTGCGCCGCTTTGGGGCTCGGAGCGGGTCCTTGCTTCTACTCTTTCAGAGGCTCTCAAGCTACGACACAGACTCCTCTGGGACGCGTTGCGATGCCTCGAACACAACCGGCTTTGCCGAGTCGTCACCAAACTGCTGCCGTCCGCTGAAAGCGGACTCGTTTTTCTCCACTCTCGACTTCCTGCACTCCGTGGCGGGGTTTCGCGCCGCCGCTCGCAGAGTCCGGGAGGCGGCCCGATACACCTGGGCCGCCGGGCGGACGAGGGCGTCCGCCCCTCCATAAGCATTGCCGACTTCGCGACGCCTAGATTCGAATCGGGATTAATGTGGAAACGCGGGACTAATTTTGGGCGCTTCGGAGCAGAATGTGTGTCGGTGAGACTGACTGGCACCGTCGGGGAAACAAGGGATTGACCGGATTGGGCGGGGGGCCTAACATTACCGCCGGGCAGGGTCGCACGCTCTCATGATCGGCCAGCAGGTATCCCATTACCGCATCCTCGGCAAACTTGGGGGCGGTGGTATGGGCGTTGTGTATGAGGCCGAGGACATGAAGCTGGGGCGGCATGTCGCGCTGAAGTTCATTCCGGAAAATCTGGCCGGCGATCCCAAGTCGCTGGAGCGGTTTACGCGCGAGGCGCGGGCGGCGTCGCAACTCAACCATCCCAACATCTGCACCATCCACGGCATTGAGGATAACAACGGGCATCCCTTCATCGTGATGGAGAAGCTCGATGGGGAGAGCCTGAAACAGTACATCGCGGGGCACGCGCTGGAAGTCGAGAAGGTTCTCGACGTGGGAGTGCAGGTCGCGGACGCGCTGGTGGCGTCGCACGCCAAGGGGATTGTGCACCGCGACATCAAGCCGGCGAACATTTTTCTGACACCGAGCGGGCAGGTAAAGGTGCTCGACTTCGGGCTGGCGAAACTCGTACACCACTTGGACGACGACGACGGAGGCGGGGACCAATCGCTGACGGCGGTGGGAGTGATTCCGGGGACGGCGGTGTATATGTCGCCGGAGCAGGCGCGCAGCGAGACCGTAGACGCGCGCAGCGACCTGTTTTCGTTTGGCGTGGTCATGTACGAGATGGCGACCGGCAAGAAGCCGTTTACGGGGAATAGTTCTCTGGTCACGCTGGACGCGGTGCTGCATTCGAAGCCGACGCCGCCACGGGATCTGAATCCGAAGATTCCGATCGAGCTGGAGGGGATTATCGGCAAGGCGATGGAGAAGGACCGCAACCATCGCTACCAGAGCGCGGCGGAAATGAAGTCGGACCTGGCCCTGCTGAAGCGCGAGACCGAGTCGGGGAACATCAAGAGTGGAACTCACACGGCGAAGCTGCGGGCGGCCTCAAGAACATTCGGCAGAAACTCACGACTGCAGACGTATCTGCTGCTGGGGATGGCAGGGCTGCTGGTCACGGTGCTGTCGGCGGTGTGAGCGTGGTGGTACAAGCATCGGGAAGTGGCGAATGCGGAGCAACGGAACGCGATTGCGGTGCTGCCGCTGCAGAATATGGGCGGCGATTTCAACGTCGACTATTTGCGGTTCGCGCTGGCGGATGAGTTGACGAGTGTGCTGACGTACTCGCGGTCGCTGGAGGTTCGTCCAGCATCGGTCACACGGAAATATGTGGCGCTGGATCTGGATCCGAAGAAGGTGGGACAGGAGCTCCGGGTAGGGCGGATATTGTCGGGATCGTTCCGGAAGCAGGGCGAGCAGTTGATGGTGACGCTGGAGGCCATCGATGTGCCCACGGAACGGGCGCTGTGGCAGACCACCGTCAGCGCCAAGGTCGAGGATCTGATCGGGTTGCAGGAGCAGCTGAGCACGCAGGTGCAGCACGGATTGCTGCCGATTCTGGGAGGAGCAGCGGGGGCGACCGAGGCGGCGGCTTCGCGGCCGAAGAATCAGCAGGCGTATGACTTCTATCTACGGAGCGTAGCGGTGCCGCACGATCCAGCGCCGAACAAGGAAGCGATCAAGATGCTGGAGTGGGCGGTGGGGATCGACCCGAGCTATGCGCCGGCGTGGGAGGCGCTGGGGCAGAGATATTACTTCGACTCGTTGTATGGCGGGGGCGGAGAGAGCGTGTTTCAGCGGTCGAATTCGGCGTATGAGCGGGCTGTCACGCTCGATCCGAATCGCGTGATGGCGGCGAGCAGCCTGATTACGAACCGGGTGGAACGAGGGGAATTGGGGCGGGCGTACGATGCGGCGACGGACCTGGTGCGGCGGCGTCCGCAGAGCGCGGACGCGCACTTTGCTTTGAGCTATGTACTTCGGTATGCGGGGATGCTGGACCAGTCCACGCAGGAGTGCAACACGGCGCGGGCGGCCGATCCAGGGAATTTCACGTTTCGGTCGTGCGCGATGTCGTTCCTGGAGATGGGCAAGACCGATCGGGCGATGGACTTTGTGCATCTGGATGCCGGGTCGGAGTGGGCGGCATGGGTGACTCCGTATGTGTATTTGTCGGAGGGGAATGTGGCGGAAGCGCGCGCCGCTGCAAAGAATATGGGGAAAGCTTCCTCGTATCACCGCGAGTTGATGGAGGCGTGCACGGCGGTACAAAAGCCGGCGGATCTGGCAAAAATTGTGCGCGAGACCGAATCGTCGGTGATGATGGAACTGGATCCTGAGGCTTGGTATCGCGTCGGGACTCTCATGGCGGCTTGTGGGCAGAATGAGCCGGCGCTGCGGTTGCTGAAGGCGGCGGTACAGCAGAATTATTGTGCGTATTCGGCGTTGCTGGATGATCCGCTGCTGAAGGATTTGCGGAAGGATACGGCGTTCAATGAAGTGCTGACGGCGGCGAGTAGTTGCCAGGCGGTGTTGAAGGAAGGGCGGTAGCAGGGAGGGGTTGGGGGCAGGGGGC
>Ga0116223_10000133_pt1 | contig 95054 bp, 79 predicted proteins | sample Sb_taG_3_FD_90092 | JGI IMG/M metagenome (GOLD analysis project Ga0116223, IMG submission 90092) | Peat soil microbial communities from Weissenstadt, Germany - Sb_50d_a_PC metaG | ecosystem: Environmental > Terrestrial > Soil > Wetlands > Peat | place: Germany: Weissenstadt | collected 2010-09-21 | reverse complement strand
CGATCGCCGTGGTGAGTCTGACACCGGCGCGCGGTGCGGCGGTTTCGGGGACGGCGCAGGCGTTCATCGCCACGTTGACCGACAGCATGGGAACGGGCGACTTCGGAGTGGTGAACGTATTGGTGAACAACTTCATCGACGGACGGAACGCCTGCTATCTGGCCTACGTAGCAGCCAGCAATTCGCTGCTGCTGGTGGACGATGGCGGGGACGCGGGCGGACCGTTCGCCGGGAGCATGGTGCTGAACGGAGGCGCGGCCGTCATTCAAAACAGCCAGTGCTCGGTGAACGGCCCAGGATCGTCGGCGGTGAAGAACGGCAACACGCTGACGCTGACGCTGAACGTCACGTTCAAAGCGCCGTTCGCGGGCAATCGGATCGTGTGGGTGGCGGGGCGCGACGCGGCGGGCGGCAACAACACGGATTGGCAGGCCATGGCGACGACGTCCGTGCAATGATCAATGGGAAGGTGGACAGCCCCGACCTGAAAACCGTCACCGCCGACGGCATGGAGCTTGCCGTATGGGAATGGCCCGGAGAGGCCCCCGCGCTTTTGTTTGCGCACGCCACCGGTCTTCACGGGCGCTGCTGGGATCGGATCGTCCGCATGTTTCCGGGCAGACGCTGCGTGGCGGTGGATTTCCGCGGGCACGGGCGCAGCGCGAAACCGGCGCCTCCCTGCCACTGGACCGCATTCCACCGCGACCTGGAGGCAGTGGTGGAGCGTCTCGGGCTCGAGGGCGCCATGGGCATCGGCCACTCCATGGGCGGGCATTCCGTAGTGGCGGCGGCGCGGTGCTTCGCCGCGCTCCTGCTGGTCGATCCCACCATTTTCCCCGAGGGATCGTACGGCGGGACGGGATTCGACGCCTCCTTCATCCGGCGGCGGCGCAACCGGTGGAAGTCGCCGGAGGAGATGTTCGAGCGCTTTCGGGACCGGGCGCCGTTCGCCTCCTGGCAGCCGGAGGTCCTCAGGGACTATTGCGAATTCGGCCTCGCGCCGGATGGCGGAGGGTTCGTGCTGGCGTGCCCTCCCGAGGTGGAAGCTTCCATCTACGAACACTCGCGGGAGCGGGAAGCGAGCCTCTACGCCGCAATTCCTTATGTCACCCAGCCGGTCACGGTGATGCGCGCGGGCGTCGAGCCGGTTCCGGGCGTCTTCAATCTGGCCGCATCGCCCACGGCGCCGGACCTCGCCCGGAAGTTTCCGCACGGGCGCGACGTCTTCCTGAGCGGCCGCAATCACTTCATTCCGATGGAGTGGCCGGAGCTGGTGGCGGAGGAAATCGCGCGCATCATTTCTGATCGAACAAGGCAGCGCGGCGAATCCGCTCGCCCTTGAAGACCACCAGCGATATGCGCCCGGTGGCGGCGATGTCTTCGAGCGGGTTGCCATCCACCAGCAGAAGGTCGGCTTCGAGGCCCTTGCGGATGGCGCCGAAGCGGTTCTCCGCGCCCAGGAGCCTGGCGCCGTTGAGCGTCGCGGCGGTGAGCGCCACCCGCGGCGGTATGCCGGCGCGCACCCAGAGCTCGATCTCGTGATGCAGCGACGGGCCGTGGAACACCAGGGGATTGCCGGAATCGGTTCCCGTCACCAGCGGGACTCCGGCTCGCCAGGCGCGCAGCAGATTGGCGCGGGCCTGTTCGAAGGACGACTGAAAGACCGCGGCCCTGGCCGCATCCGCACCTTTGCCGGAGAGGACGAAATCCCGCGTGCCCGAGAACACCGTGGCGGGAACCACCTGCTGGACCAGCGAGTTGTTCAGCGCATCGGCCTTGCCGGCGAAGTATTGCGCGTAGGCTTCGGCCACCCCCAGCGTGGGATCGAGATACACGCCGCGGCGGACCATACGGGCGAGCAGCGTATCGGGAAGCTCGTCGCGCCAGGAGCCGTGCTCGATGGAGGCGGAGCCCACCTCCACCGCGTCGGTGACGTCCCGTGCATCGCCCGTGTGGGTGGCCAGGGGCAGCTTCTGGGCGCGGGCCTCTTCGGCCACCGAGCGCACCAGCAGGAGGTCCAGGCGGTCGTAAAGCATACCATCGCCCCAGCCGGCTTCGAGGATGGCCTTGATGCCGTCGACCCCGGCGGCTTTCAGCTCGCGCACCTGGCGGCGGGCCTCCTCGGGCGTCTTGGGAGTGCGCACCAACTGCGCCATCACGTTCTGGCGGAGGGCGGGCGGCAGGCTCTGGACGAACTCCGTGCCGTGGCCGCCTTCGCTGGTGAACATGGGGCCGCAGATGAAGATCTGTGCGCCCAGCTTGCTGCCGTCGCTGACCTGCCGGCGGAGCGCCAGCGAGGCATCCAGCCCGTCGCCGGCGCTGCGGGCCGCGGTGACGCCGCTGTAGAGCAGGGCCGCCGCGGCGCGGGGCATGCTCTTGTCGGAATTGTAATCTTCGGCGGAGGTGGACACGCCTCCGGGCGAGGCCAGGTGCACGTGCACATCGATCAGGCCCGGCAGCAGCGTCTTGCCCGCGCCTTCGACCACCTCGGCGCGCAGCGAGTCGGGATCGGGGCTCGCGCCCCGATAGATTTCGGCGATCTTGCCGTCGCTCACCAGCACCGAAGCGTTTTCGAGGACGCTGCCATCGCCGGTGAAGACGCGGGTATTGCGGATCAGGAAGACGCCGGCGCGCTGGAGGTCGCGGAAGAACGCCTGGTTCTGCCCGATGTGCTCTTTGTTGTAGGCGCGAATGCAGCCCATCGCCAGGAACGGGGCGAGCACCGCCAGCACCCAGAGCTTGTTCTGCGGGCGGATTTTCTCCTCCTTTTCCCAGCGGAAAAGCTTCATCGCGAGGAACGTGCCGACCACCGTCGAAAGCAGCAGCGCGCCCACCGCCGGGCCGCTGTCGAAAATCGTCTGGTTGCGGAAGAAGATGCCCTGAAGGCCGTTGACCAGGTATGCCGCGGGCATGAATTCCGCCAGGGTCTGCGCCCACGTGGGCAGCATGGCGGAGGGAACCGTCGCGCCGCTCAGGATGAGCATGGGCATGTACAGCAACTGGATGGCGATCATGGCTTCCTGCATGGTGTTGGTGACGGCGGCCAGGATGAGGCCGATGGCGCGGAACGCGCAGACCCCCAGCGTGACCATGAGGAACAGGGAGATCCAGTTGTGCGGAAACGGCATGCCGTATTTGAAATGGGAGACCACGATGAGGATCACGGGAACCGGCATGTAGAGCAGCCAGCCGCTGACCATGGCGGCCGTCAGGATGGGGAGCGGAGTGATGGGCGTCACCTTGAACCGGCGCAGGATGTTGGCTTCGCGATCCTGCACCGAGCGCATCCCGGCGCCCCACAGGCCGTTGCCGAGGACCCCCATGGTGAGGACCGTGCCGACGAAATAGGCGATGCCGCCGCCGGTGCCCGCGCGGAACAGCTCGGCAAACGCGAAAAAGAAAATGAACGGAAACAGGTAGTTGAAAAAGAGAACGGAGCGGTCGCGCAGGGTGAGCTGCAGGTTGCTCCGGAACAGCGCCAGGTAGGATCTCATTCGCGCAGGCTCTTTCCGGTGAGTTCGATGAAGGCCTCTTCGAGGGTGGGCCGGTGGATGCGGATGTCGGCCAGCTCGAAGCCGGCGGCGTCCAGCCACTTCACCATGTCGACGACGGTCCGGGCGGGGCGGCACGAGGTGACGGCGAGCCGCGTGCGGCTCTCATCCAGCGAGACCTTCTCGGCGTTCTGCCAGGAGGGCAGGCAGCCATCCGGAAGCGGCTGGGCGAGTTCGACCCCGATGGTGGAAGTGGAGATGGTGCGCTCCTGGATTTCGCGCGGCGTGCCGATGGCGATGATGCGGCCCTCGTCGATGATGGCCACGCGGTCGCAGAGTTTTTCGGCTTCCTCGATGTAGTGGGTGGTCAGCAGGATGGTGCGCTGCTCGCCGCGGAGCGCCTGCACCAGTTCGTGGATTTCGAGGCGCGCCTGGGGGTCGAGACCGGCGGAAGGCTCGTCAAGGAAGAGGACCTGCGGGTCGTTGAGCAGCGCCAGCGCGAGAGCCAGGCGCTGCTTCTGGCCGCCGGAAAGCTGGGAGTAGAGCGCCTCGCGCTTCTCCCAGAGCTGGAGGCGCTTGAGGATTTCGGGGCTGTCGATGGTGCGGGTGTAGAAGCTGGCAAAGAGCGCCATGGCTTCGCGGACCTTGATTTTCTCCGGAAGCCGCGTGGACTGGAGGCACACGCCGACGCGGTCTTTCACCTGGAGCGGCTGCACCTCGGGATCGCAGCCCAGCACGGAGACGCGCCCGCCGCTGCGCGCGCGGAGGCCTTCGAGGATCTCCACCGTGGTGGTCTTGCCCGCGCCGTTGGGACCGAGCAATCCGAAGACCTCGCCGGCGTGGACTTCGAAGCCGATGCCTTTGACGGCCTTGACGGCGCCGTAGCTTTTCTCCAGCGCCTCGACCTGGATGGGGTTTTCCACGAAGAGAACAGTGTCGCATACCTGGGCGGGGGTGGCTGCCTACAGCGCGATTTCCTGGCGGATGCGATGGACCGCCACGCGGTCGGCGTGCGAACCGGCGCACCGGCGTGGACGCGCAGGATCGGTTCGAGGTATGGTTCGCGGCTCAGGCGAAGCGTCTGGTCGTGTACCGGAAGCAGGAATTCCGCGCCGGCTTCGTTGGCCATGCGCCAGGCCTGTTCCGGCGTGCAGTGGTTGTAAATCCATGCGAGTAGTCCGGGCCGGAGCGGACCGATGTCACCCTTTGGTCTTGACTACCGCTATTGCTTTGGCAAGGAGGGAAGTAATAAAGTTCTCGAAGGTAAGCTCGGGGGCGCGCTCGCTATAGACTCCACGCACTCCGTCGGCCGCACTCGACATCAAGAAACAGGCTGCATCGTAGAGCCTCTCACGGACGAGTTTTGTGAGCAGCACCTCGTAACGCTTCGCGTATGACGCGTCCTTAAATTCAGAAAACACTTTGAAGTGCGGCTCTCGAGCCCGAACCGGAGTGATTGAGCCGGGTGCCTCTTCCAGAAGCATCAGGTACCCAAGCCAAGGCCTCGCGGAGGCCTTAAACGCTCCTTCGCGATATGCCGCCCAGAGATCAACTGCGCTTCCAATCGATTCTTCAGTGCGGTTGTTATAGTTGTTGCCGAAGGAGCCCACTTGCGATTTGAACTCGATCCCGGCCAATAATCGGCCGTCTGTGACGATGAGCAAATCCCATTTCTTCTCCGGCCGATACCATCCTGGAATCTCGACGTACTTGTTGCAATACACGTGCGGCTTTGGGAGACCGCTGTCGCACAGAAGGTCGCGGACCAAATTGACGAAACCGTTCATCTGAGCCGCGCCGGTCACTGCCGACCGGGCCCCAGCGTCCTTGGCGCCGGATGCGGACCCCTGTTTTTGCGACTGCGTTTCTCGCGTGGTCCAGAACTGCTTGACTGCGGCGCGGAGGCGCGCCTTCAGTTCGCGATTGAGGCTCACTTTGTTGATTCTGCCTTCAGACCGATGACTGTCGTCCTGCTGAACAGAGAGGAGGTCTCGTTCGAGACGTGCTTCTGCGCCACGTCGAAGTAGTGCTCGTCGATTTCAAATCCAATACTATTGCGACCAGTCTTGGCCGCCGCTATCGCTGTGGTGCCAGTGCCCAGGAAGGGATCCAAAACCGTATCACCGACAAAACTGAACATTCGAACCAGACGCTCCGCAAGCTCGTTGGGATAGGGTGCGGGATGATGGCGAGTCGAGGCGCCTGTCACACCCTCCCAGATCTGCTGAAACCACTTTTTGTGGTTCTCCGCCGAGATTATGCTCAGGACTCTAGTAGCAATATCGGGGGTCCGATAGCCACCGGGCTTGCGCTCCATGAGGATGAACTCGATGTCGTTCTTGATCACGGAGTTGGGCTCGTACGGCTTGCCGAGGAAACTCGATCCGTTCTCCACCTCATGGGCAGCATTTGCGATTTTATGCCAGATGATCGGTGCCAGGTTGTCGTAGCCGATACACCTACAATGCTCTTGGATCGAGGCATGAAGGGGGACAACGGTGTGTCGACCGTTATTCTTGCGGCGGGATAGACACACATCGCCGACAACGCAAACGAGCCGACCACCATGCACAAGCGCCCGAAAACAATGATGCCAGACCCTGTCGAGTTCCCTCAGAAACTCCTCGTAGTCTTCGATGTGCCCCATTTGTCCTTTTGAATCGCGGTATTCCTTAAGGGTCCAGTATGGCGGCGACGTCACCACCAGGTGTACGCTCTCCGGCGCGAGCTCGTCCATTGCGCGAGCGTCACCCAGCCGCAGTTCGTGTCGGGTAGGGATGCGTTGGACGGACTCCTCTATCAATCGCAGGAGGCCTCCGTCTTTTGCGATCCGGGCAATGTCCGTTTGTGGATTCTTGAGCGGGAGGACCTCTTTGGGCACGAATTCGGAGAGATCGTGCCCAGGGCTGGTAACCGTCTCATTCTGAACCGGTTGTGATTCGCTCGTGTTGGAGGCTAGCATCGTAAGAATGGTACTCTTGTGGTTGATCATCTCTAGTATAGATCGCATTCCCGGGCGCCGCGGTGGAATCGGGAATCCGCGCTTGGCGCAGCTTGCCAGAAGCGATCTTGAATTCGCGGTACCCTGGAGAATCTATGGATGAACAGAACGTGGTCGACTTCGGTGACGAGCCACCTGAAGAGCCGTTGAGTGCTCTCGAAAAAAAGTACAGTGAGCACATGCGGCAGATCGTTACGCAGAAGATCGATTTGCCGATATCGACCCTCCCGAGCATGATCAAGGATCAGATCAACCTCAACCCGAACTTCCAGCGTCGGGATCGGTGGGATCAGGTGAAGCAATCTCGCTTTATTGAATCCATCATCATGAACGTGCCGATACCGCCGGTCTTTCTCGGAGAGGATCAGTACGGCGCCTATGTGGTCCTCGACGGCCGGCAGCGCCTCACGGCAATTAACGAGTTTCTCAAGAACACGTATCAACTCAAGAGTCTTGAGATCTGGGAGGATCTGAACGGACTGAGGTTCAACGATCTCCAGAAGAAGAAGCTCGATCGGGCAATCACCAGGCGGTTCGTGCCGGCAGTAGTCATTTTGAAGGAGTCTTCACCGCAGGTGAAGTATGACGTATTCGACCGCCTCAATACTGGTGGCGTAATTGCCGAGCCCATGGAAATTCGGAATGCTGTTTTCCAAGGTGAATTCAACAAGATAATACGTGACCTTTCGGAGGCGAAGGTCTTTCGTAGTCTCTGGAACATTCCGCCGGACGATGGAGACAAGCTCGAAAAGAACAATCTCTATCGGAAAATGGAGGATGTTGAACTCGTCCTCCGGTTCTTTGCGCTGTTCAACCACGGCCGGATGGACATGAAGTTTAAAGACTATTTGAGCGACTTCATGGACGCGAGGAACAAGGAATATGTGGCCGACCCCTCGCTGAAGCAAGCGGATACTGCTCTTTTCATGCGTGCGGCCTCAAACTGCTGGTCGGTATTCGGCGAGGATGCCTTTCGTAAGCCAGCCGAGCAAGGATTGCAGTCCGCGAAATCGGCCCCACTCGCAGATGCGGCGATGATCGCTCTTGCCGAAATAGAGCCACCAGTCGCAACAGGGAGGCGTGACCGCATACGGGCTGCGATTATCAACCTCTGCGAGCACAGTGATGCCTTCAAGAAAGCCATCGGGACGGGAACTAATGGGAAAGGGGCCATCAGGACGCGGATCGAATTGGCCAGAGGGGCAGTGCTCGCAGCGATCTCGCAATAGCGAATTCCTATACGTCGATGCAGAAAGCTCTCTTGAATCTCAAGACATCAGTGCAGCGCGTACGGGACATAGCTTGTGACATAGACAACAACGCATCCGCCGCTCTGGCCAATCCAACAGCCCTGGCGAGGCACGAAACGACACAGTGTGCAGCGACGGTGATTCTCAGTGGCTTTTTGGAGTCCTTTATGCGAGAGACTGCGGAGGGTATGATCTCTGAAATCTGCGCCCGCAATGTTCCGTTCCAGGACCTACCTGACAAGATCCGTGTGACTCATTTCTTGGCCGGTGGCTACTTCCTTCACGAACGGGCTAAGTACGAGCGTAAGACCGGAGCCTTCGCGATGACTGAATCAGCCAATGTGGTTAGAAGGCTTGCCTCTGTCGGTATTCCCCAACCACCCTACGAACTGCTTTGGGAAGCTTTCGCCGATACCCAGGCCAACCCAGGGCCCGATGCGATTGGAGACTTCCTCAGAAACTTTGACGTGCAGAAGCCTATACCCGCGCTCGCCGCCGCCATGAACGTCAGCGCGAATACCCTCGTGATTCGTCTGCGGAGCTTCATCGAGGTCCGGAATGAGTGCGCACACACTGGAAGCTCAAGCAAGGTGCCCACCACAAGTGACATTCAGGACTACTGTGACCTTGTCGAGCAGACTGCGAACGGAATAGTGCTCGTGTTACAAACAGTCCTTGCGAGAGCCCCATTTGCATTGCCCACGATCAACGCCCAGCCACCTCCCGCCGTCCCGCCACCGACGCCATAGGTTGCGACTCCCCGGTCAGCCGCGCGATCCTGTTGCGCGGCAAGGACGATCCGCACGTCACCCGGCTTCGTGACCATCAGGGCCAGGCCTACTCGTTCTAGCTAACGCGAGCGTGACCGATCCACATCACGCCGCACTCGACTTCAGTTCCTCACGAATGATCCGTCGCAGCGTGTCCTCGAACCTCGGCACCTTGCCGTCGAGGTATTCCCGAAGCGCCGCATTGATCAGGGTCTGATAGCCGGTCACTCCCCCGGATTCTTCCGCGAGTCGAAAGAAGCGATCCACAATATCGTGGTCGAGCCTGATGGTGATCCGGGTCTTACCCTCGGGCTCCGGTTCCGGCGGCAGCACTCTGCCCCGCTTGCCCTTGCTGAAATCGTATCTGTCTTTCATCGCTCTGCCTCGTATTCCTTGCGCTCGTGGGCTTCGGCAGGACGCGCTGAAATAAGCCGAACGGTCTCGCCACGCCATGTGTAGACGACAATGAGCATGCGGCCCGCCGCACCCATCCCAGCGTCACAAATCGCTGCTCGTCAGGGCCGGACTCATCATCTGTGATCGTGATCGCGTAAGGATCATCAAAGACTGGAATCGCCTCGGGCATCCGGACGCCGTGCTTTCGAAAGTTGGTCCCGGCTTTGCTCTCTTCGTCCCACTCGAAGCCCACGACCTTAGTGTACGCACGTCATGTGCATACGTCAAAGGACAGCGGGACGCCCGAAACGTGTCTGTAAGTGACGGATCCGGCTCAGGGCCTCCACGGCCTTAGTCGAGCAGTCCGACCTCCCGGACGTGAATGGCGCCCGGAAAGCGATCCGCCAGAACTCCGCACGGCCGGGGCGAGAGGTTCTGGTCGAAGAGCAACCTCACGCCGGGATGCCTGCCAGACGCCGTTCGCGATCGGCGGCAAAGGCATTACCAGAGGCAGCCCAATGTGGCTGCGCGGTTCTTTCCGGCAGCACCCGCGACCTGTGGACTGGTGGCAAGCGGACGTGCTTTCGAGGCCGCTAAGGCACGGTGGCCGAACCCACCGCCTGCCAGTTGGAATTCGCCGAGTTGCTTCGCGCGGCGAGAAAGATCACCTGGTTGCCGGCGAACGCCTGGCTGAAGGTGATGGGAAGCGTCAGGGTGAGGGTGTTGCCGCTGCCGGTTACCGAGGCTCCCGCACCGGCAATCGCGCATTGGCTGTTGCTCACGCTGCCGGTGGCCGGCAAGGTCATGCCGGCGTATGGGCCCCCGGCATCGCCCGCATCGTCCACCAGGAACAGGGAACCGGACGCGGCGCCCGAAGGCGTGAACGCGATGTAGCACGCGTGCCGGCCGTCGATCGCGGAGTTGATCAGCACGTTCGCCACGGAGATGTCCTGCCAGCCGTTGGTGTCGGTGAAAGTAAACGTGTAAGGAGTCGGGCCTGAAACGCTGGTTCGCGCGGGACTGACTCCGCTCACGGCCGGACCGACGACCTGCGCGCCGGGCACCGCCCACGTTCCCAGCGCCTGCCAGCCCGAGTTGTTCGCGGACTTGTCTTGCGCCGACAGGTAGAAGATCCTGTTGCCGGTAAAACTCGCGCTGAAGGAGATGGCCAACGTCAGGGTGAGGTTTGTCCCGCTGCCGTTCACCGAACTGTTGGCGCCGGTAATGGCGCACTGGCCGTTGCCGATCGAGCCGGACCCTGAGGGCAGCAGGAGGCCCTGATACGGACCTCCGGCATCGCCCGCATCGTCCACCAGGTACACCGACCCGCCGCTCGCCCCCGAGGGGACGAAAGCCACGTAACAGGCATGCCGGCCGTCGAGGGCGCTATTGATCAGCACATCCACCACGCCCAGATTCTGCCAGCCGGCCGAATCGGAGAAGGTGAACGTGAAGGTCTGGCTGGAGCCGCTGCCCGAAGCCGGGCCCGCGGAAGAAGGCGCGATGATTACCGCTCCAGCGGAAAAGTTATTCACCAGGGAGAGCCACGAGCCGGTGGGATTGGCGATTACCAGGTCGGGCCCTTTGCTTCCGCTGAATTGGGTCACAGCCAGGCCGGCCACCGATCCCGACGCGAAGAACTGCTCGGGCTGAAAGGTGCCATCGCCGTTGCCCAGCAAAACCGCCCCCTCCGGCCCGCCCAAGACGAGATCGGGCTTGCCATCGCCGTTGAGATCGGCCATCACCATGGGCGCGGGAGGGTACAAAAAGGTGGTTGGAAGCGTCGAAACTTCCTGGAAGCCTCCGGCGCCATCGCCCAGCAGGATGTCGATCAAGAAGTTGACAGGTCCGGCGTAGTCGCTGGACACGGCGATATCGGGTTTGCCGTCGCGGTTGAAATCGCCGATCGCGATGGCGCCGCCGCCGCCGGCTTGCGACTGTAACGCAAAAGTGCGCGCCGCTCCGAACGTGCCGTTGGCCTGGCCCAGGAATATCGCCAGTGTCTCGGGGTTGCGGGAGAAGTCGCGATCGACCAACTCCACGGCGAGATCCAGAATGCCGTCGCCGTTCAGGTCGGCGGCAGCCACGGCCACGGGATGGAGTCCTCCGGGCATGGCGAGCATCACCGGCGCCTGGAAAGTTCCATCGCCTTTTCCTATCAGCAGAATCACATTGCCCGCGCCCGAGCCATCGGGCGCGGAGCCGTACGCCGCCACCGCGACATCCAGCTTGCCGTCGCGATTGAAGTCCCCCAGCGCGAAGAGCTGTGTGGGGTACTGACCCACCGGCGAGCCGGAAGGCAGATTCGTGACAATGGCCGGCCGCAGGGTGCCATCCCCATTACCGAGCAGCACGTTGATCAATCCAGCCGTATTGCTGTTCGGAAAGCCGGCGATGCCGGCGATGACATCGGGCTTGCCGTCGCCGTTGAAATCGCCTGTGGCGATGTCTACGGGGCCCTGGCAGGGTGAACAGAGGGGGTTGGGGGCGAGCGCGTACTTCACCGGCGCATTGAACTGAGTGCCGCCCTGCGAGATCATCACCGCCACGGGAGTGGAGCTGTAGGATTCGGTGGTCACTACGTCGGGATTGCCGTCGCCGTTGAGATCGACCGCGGCAATCGCGGTGAGCGAGGAGGCCGGGGAGATGCCGGCGAAGTTATAGGGAGGCGCGTCCAGGTCGCCCGTGGGTGAGATGAAAATCGTGGCATCGTCAATCCAGAACTGGTCGGCCATGACCAACGCGGTATAGCCGTTGGTGAACGGCAACACTCCAATGGACGACGGACTGTTCCCCACAGCGTATGCCCGGGGCGGCTGAAATGTGCCGTCCCCTTTGCCGAACAGCAGCACCATGGCGCTGGATTGGACCGAAGCCACTGCCAGGTCGAGCTTGCCATCGTGATTGAAATCGGAATATGCCAGGTACTGCGCGTCAACCGGCATCGAAGCGACGATCGGCTGCCCGAATTTGCCGCCGGTGTTCAGGAGCACGGAAACGCTATTGTCCGATCCGTTGCCGACAGCGAGATCCGGAGCGCCATCGCCGTTGACGTCCAGCACGAGGATGGACTTGGGCGCGCCGTTCTGATCTTCGCCCGTGGGATACGCGGCGGGTGCGCCGAAGGTGCCGTCGCCGTTGCCCGGCAGGAGGGAGACCGTCCTGGAGGTGACGTTCGCTACGGCCAGATCGAGCTTGCCATCGCCGTTGAAATCGGCGACAGCCAGCGAGACGGGAGCCGATCCGGCGCTGATGGATTTCGGCGCGCCGAAGGTGCCGTCGCCGTTGCCGAGGAGGACGAATACTCCTCCGCCCGTGCCAGCGGTGTCGCTCCCGAAGTAGCTGACGGCGAGATCGGGCTTGCCATCGCCGTTGAAGTCGGCGACGACCACCGCGCTGTTGGTGACGAGCCGTGGAGTGAAGCCAGCCGCGACGGTTTTGGTGGAGAGAACCGAGCCGTCGGATGCCCGCAGTTGCACGACAATCCCTCCGGCGGTGGGATCGACCTGGACCGTGTCCGGGATGCCATCCGCGTTCAGATCCGCGAGGGCAAACGCCTGCGAGGCCTGGCCGCTCGAGGAGATTGGCGTGACCGCGTGGCGCGCATGGCCTTGAAGGCTGGCTGCCAGTACGGAATCTTTTCCGCACAGGTACTCCACGTAACCGTAGATGCCATCGTTCACATCCCCTTCATCGACCGTTTGAGAGGTAGACTCGTCGGGGTCGCGTTCATCGACTTCGAAGTGGTCGCCACGAACATATATCGCGATCTCGATGGGGGCCGCGTGTGGCGATGGACGGAAGATAAAGGTAACCTCGCCGAAACCCGTGAGGATGCTCTTGATCGAGCCCCTGAAATTAAAGTTGCTGCAAGGCGAACTGCCGGCAAACGCCGGAGCCGCGAGAACGGCGAGAAGCGCCAAGAATTGCCGCCCGACCCTCATCAGCGCATTATACTGCGGCCGCAAACTACAGGCTGCCTACAGCGAGAATTCCTGGCCGATGCGATGGACCGCGACGCGGCCGGGGTGCGATCCGGCGCCGGCGTGGACGCGCTCGATCGGTTCCAGGTAGGGCTCGCGGCTGAGGCGGAACGTCTGGTGGTGGACCGGAAGCAGGAACTCCGCGCCGGCATCGTTGGCCATGCGCCAGGCCTGCTCCGGCGTGCAGTGGCTGTAAATCCAGGGATTGTACGCACCCACCGGCATGATCGCCAGGTGGAAGGGACGCGAGGTCTTGAGCGCGCGGAAGGCGTCGGTGAGCGCCGTATCGCCGCCGAACACCACGCGATAGCGGCCCGATTCGATGGTGTAGCCGTTGTAGCCGCGGTACGTGTCGCTGCGCATGCGGGCGCCCCAGTGCTTGACGCGGAAGGCGCGGATCTCCAGGGGCCCAACGTTTTCGCGGCCTCCCCAGCCCAATTCCCGCACGCCGCGGTAGCGCCGCGCGCGAAGCAGATCGGATGTATTGGCGGCCGTCACCACCGTGGTCGCGCGATTCGCCAGGCGCCGCAGGCTGGGAAGATCGAAGTGGTCGAAGTGGGCGTGCGACAGCAGGATGAGATCGATTTTCGGCAGGTCCGCGGGGGCGAGCGCGGGCGCCACCAGGCGCTTCACTCCGACCGTGACCAAGCCCAGACCAATGCCGATGCGCGTGCTGAAAACGGGATCGGTGAGAATGGTGAAGCCGTCGATCTTCAGCAGCACGGTGGTATGGCCCAGCCAGGCCGCGTGCAGTCCGCGATCGGACCAGGCCTTGGGGCTGGGGCGGGCGGGCGCGGGCGGCACGCCGCAGGGCGCCGGCCGAAGAATCTCGCGGTGCATCTGTATGTTGTGATGCGGCGGCGGGTGCGCCGGTTGCGTTCTTCGGAACCGCGCTACTTGCCGGGCGCCGGCATCATCAGCGGCGTCAAGCCCAGAAACTCCGGGCTGGTGTACTCGACCTTGGTGTCGCGGTTGGCCTGATCGAGCCACTGCGCGTACTGTTGCTGCTTCAATGCCTGGAAAATCTCGTCGCGAGCCTGGGACAGCGGGCGGTAGGTGACTTCGTCGGCGCGCAGCAGGTAAAAGCCGTTGGGCTGCCGGACGGGCTCGCTGACTTCGCCCTGCTTGAGCGAGAATACCGCCGTGCGCACGGCGTCCGGGACGTTGTCGCTGGGACGCAGGGTGGCGAAGTCGCCGTCTTTGTTGCGCGAGGTTTCGTCGTCGGAGTCGGCTTTCACCAACTTCACGAAATCGGCGCCGTTGCGGATCTCGGCCAGCAGTCGGGTGGATTTGGCCTTGGCCTGCTCCTCGGTCAGCGGCTTCTTGCCATCGGCGCCCGGCGCCGGATCGCTGCTGAACGCCACGTAGATGGCCTTCACCTTGACCTGCTTATATTTCTCCTTGTTCACGTCGTAGTACTTCACGATGGCGGTAGGGTCCACGCTGGTGGCGTCCACGGCGGCCTGCAGCTTGATCTGGCTCAAGATCATCATCCGGTAATAATCCAGGGTCTCGCGGGTGGGGCTCAACTGGTCGAGCTGCTCCTTTTCCGCCATCTGCGACAGCTTGCGCATGAACGCCCACTGCTGGAGAAACAGCTTGCGGTCGCGGAGCGCCAGTTGCTGGTTCTGCGGGGGAAGCACGGCATAGATCTTGCGGAATTCTCCCATGGTGAGCTTGACGCCGTCCTCGAACACCGCAACGACGGTCTGGTCGGGCAGATCGGGCATGGTTGGCGCGGGAGTGGGCGCGGGCGTCACCGGCGTCTGGGCCCACACGGCCCCCAGACAACAGAAGAGCGAGACACAAAGGAATTTCATGGCTGATATTGCGTTTCCCGTTATTTTATCATGCTGCATTCAGCGCCCCCCGCCATCGGGTGCGCTGGCGTCCAAACGAATTCCACCGCACAATAGGTCTATGCCGATCGAACCGACCGAATCCGCTTCGCCCGCCGCCGGCGGGACCTGGGGAGTGATGGGCGCCGGCGTCATGGGCCAGACCCTGATCCGCGGCCTCCTGGCGAGCGGCCTCGTCTCGCGCGACCGTCTGTGGGCCGGCGAGAAGAACGCCGCCACCTGCGAAGATGCCAGCCGCGCCCTGGAGATCCCGGTGGAATCCGATTATCACGCGCGCGTGCCCACCGCGGAGCTGATCCTGATCTGTGTCAAACCGGGCGACGCCGCGGCGGTCATGACGGCGCTCCGGGAGTCCGGCTTGCCTCCGCCCACGGTGCTCATCTCCATTCTGGCCGGCGTTTCCACCGCCCGGCTGGAATCGCTGCTGGGGACGCCCAACCCGGTGGTGCGGGCCATGCCCAATACGCCGTGCATCGTGGGCGAAGGCATGACCGTGGTCTGCGGCGGCAAGCACGCCAACGCCGGAGACCTGGCGCGGGCGCGGCGCATCTTCGAGGCGGTGGGCGCCTGCGTGACCGCCGACGAAAAACACTTCGACGCCGTCACCGCCCTGAGCGGCAGCGGTCCCGCCTACCACTACCTAATCATGGAAGCCCTGGCCGATGCGGGCGTGCGCGTGGGACTTCCCCGCCACCTGGCGCTCACGCTGGTCGCTCAAACGGCCCTCGGCGCCGCGCGCATGGTGCTGGCATCCGGCCGTCACCCGGCGGCGCTGCGCGACGATGTCACCACGCCCGCGGGCTGCACCATCGGCGGCTTGCTCATGCTCGAAGACGGCAGGATCCGCTCCGTGCTGGCGCGCGCCGTCGAGGAGGCCACGCGGATCGCGGCGCACCTGGGCGACCCCGCCGCCAAGGCCGATCACGCCCGCCCCGCGCACTGACGGCCGCCACGCCGCGGGTTATCCCGGCAAATAAGTGCGAACTCCCCGCGCCAGCCCAGCGTATTCTCTTCAGAGGGTCCCTCATGAATCTGTGGCAGGACGTTCGTTACGGCACCCGGATGCTGCGCGGCTCCCCGGCCTTCACGGTGACCGCGGTGCTCACGCTGGCGCTGGGAATCGGCGCCACCACGGCGGTGTTCAGCGTTTGCGACTCGCTGCTGTGGAAGCCGGTCTCGCTGCCGCACCTGGAGACCCTGGTGATGGTATTGCAGAGAGTCCCGGACAATCCCGACGATTGGAACAGCGTTTCGCCGCCCGATATCGAGGACCTCCGCCGCGACAGCAATTCCCTGGAGAACCTGGCCACCTGGCAGGAGGGCATGGCGAACCTGGCCGCTTCGGGAGCCGAGCCGGAGCGCGTCCTGCAGGCCCTGGTGAGCGCCAATTTCTTCGACGTGGTGGGCGTGCAGCCGGTGCTGGGACGGGCGTTCCAGCCAGGCGAGGACCAGCCGGGGCGCGAGCGCGAAGCGATTCTCAGCGACCGCTTGTGGCGCCGCCGCTTCGGCGGAGATACCGGCATCATCGGCCGCACCATCGGGATCGACGACCAGAATTACGTGGTGGCCGGCGTCATGCCTTCGAGCTTCGATTTTCCCCTGGCCATGGAGATCTGGACCCCCGTGGCGCTCACGCCGCAGCAGCGCGCATCGCGCGGCGCGAATTCGCTGATGTCGGTGGCGCGCCTCAAGCCGGGCCGCGGCGTCGCGCAGGCGGCCGCGGAAGCCGACAGCATTGCGAAGCAGCTCGAAGCGTCGTTCCCCGCCACCAACCGGAACCGCCGCTTTATGGTGTGGCCGGCGCACCGCTTCCTGGTGGACAAGGAGACCAACGACTATCTCATCATGCTGCTGGGCGCTGTGGCCTTCGTGCTGCTGATCGCCTGCGTCAACGTGGCCAACCTGCAATTCGCGCGGGCCACCGGCCGGCTGCGCGAGGTGGCCGTGCGCACGGCGCTCGGCGCGGCGCGCTGGCGGGTGGTCGCCCAACTGGTCACCGAGAGCATTCTGCTCGCCCTGGGCGGGGCCGCGCTGGGCCTGGTGGTGGCCAGGTGGGGCATGAACCTCATCAAGGGCGGCATGCCGGCGGAGATCGAACGGTACATTCTGGGATGGAAGGACATCCAGCTTGACACTCGGGCGCTGCTGTTCACCCTGGTGGCCGCGGTGGGGGCCGGAATCCTCTCGGGCCTCGCTCCCGCGTGGCAATGCTCGCGGCCGAACCTCACCGACGCCCTGAAGGAGGGTGGCCGCGGAGGCTCGGTGGGGCGCGGGCGGCATCGCCTGCGCGCCATCCTGGTGGCCGCGGAAATCTCGCTCGCCGTGGTGTTGCTGGCGGGCGCCGGCCTGATGGTCCGGGGCTTCAACCAAATGGTGAACTACGGCGCTCAGCTCGAGCCGCGGACGCTGCTCACCCTGCGCCTGGCGCTCACCGATCACAAGTACCCCGAGCCCCACCAGCGCTACGGCTTCTACCGCGACGTGCTGGACCGCATCGCCGCGCTTCCCGGCGTCGAGAACGCCGCCGCGGTCACCTCCGTCCCGTACAGCAACGATTCGAGCGGGCGGAATATCGTCATCGAAGGGCGGGCGGTCGAGCCCGACAACGTTCCCACCGCCATGTACCAGGTGGCCAGCCCGGGTTACTTCGCGACCCTCCGCATCCCCCTGCGCGCCGGCCGGTTCCTCAGCGAAGGCGACGGGCCCGACGCTCCCAAGGTGGCGGTCGTCAGCGAGCGCATGGCGCGCCGGTGGTGGAACCAGGAGTCGCCCATCGGCAAGCGCATCAAGATCGGCGCCGCGGATTCCAAGAGTCCCTGGCTGACCATCGTGGGCGTAGCGGGCGACATCATGCACAACCCCTACGACCGCGCGCCGCGCCGCACCGTCTACGTCCCGTACCAGCAGTTCCCCGCGCTGTGGCTGGACGTCGCCGTGCGCACCTCGGGCGACCCGCTGCGGCTCGCTCCCGCAGTCACCGCCGCCATCCGCTCGGTGGATGCCGCGCAGCCCGTCACCGACATGCTCCCCATGGAGAAGCTGATCCACAACCGCGCCATCGGGCTCAATTACATGGCCGTGCTGATGGGAATCTTCGGCGTCCTGGCGCTGGTGCTTTCGGCCATCGGGGTATACGGCGTGATGGCCCACCTGGTCAACGAGCAGACCCACGAAATCGGCATCCGCCTGGCGCTGGGCGCGGCCCGCGAGAATGTCCTGGTCATGGTGTTCCGCAAGGGCATGTGGACCATTCTGGCGGGCCTGGCGGTGGGCATGCCGGCGGCGTACGGGTGCGCGCGCCTGATGGCCTCCCTGGTTTTCGGGGTCACGCCCAGCGATCCGGTGACCTTCGTCAGCATTCCGCTGTCGCTCATCGCGGTCGCCCTACTGGCCATCTACATTCCCGCGCGGCGGGCCATGAGCATCGATCCGATTGTGGCCCTGCGCTACGAATAGTCCTATTACAAGGTACTGTCGGTGAGCAATCGTACAGCGCCGGTCCGGGCTTCTGTGCAGAATGTCCAGAAGCACTCGGATGGGACGCGCGGCTTCTTTACCGCTGGTGTGTTTGGCCCTGGCTGTTTCCGCGCCCGCCCAGGTCCGCACCGCCGCCCGCAGGGCCACGGTCAACCTGGATGCGCTGGCCCGCCAGGGCGGGATGCGATCCGCCGCGCGGCGGAGAAGCGTCGCGAAACCGGTCCGGCCGCCGCGCGCGCGCGGCCGCTCGGGATTCAGCCCCTGGGCCGCGCGGCCTGACGACAGCGCTCCCGAAGCCGGGTACACGGTCTACAGCGGCTTCCCCGCGCTGCTGGATAACTACCTCAGCGTTCCTCCCGACACCGGCGGCGCGGTGGGTCCCGGCCACGTGGTCACCATGTTGAACGCGGGCATCCAGATTCAGTCGCGCACCGGCGATGTCAGGCCGAATTACCCGGTGGATCTCAACCGCTTCTGGTCCGGGCTGGGAGACTTCCCCGACATATTCGACCCGCGCGTGCAGTACGATTCCGTAGGCGACCGCTGGATCGCCGCGGCCGGAGTCAATCCCGGCAACAAGAATGCCGCGCTGCTGATCGGCGTCTCGCAGACCGGCGACCCCGGCGGCAACTGGAACCTGTTCCAGATCGACGAGGGCGGCGCCGGATTCTGGGCCGACTATCCCGTCCTGGGCTTCAACGCCAATTGGATCGCCCTCTCGGCCAATATTTTCCGACTTCCTCCCGGCGGGACCTATGACCGGACCGACGTGTACGTATTCCGCAAGCCGGATCTGTACGCGAACGGCGCCGGCCAGTACCTGACGTTCAGCGACGATCAAGGCGAATTCTCCGTGGCGAGGGACGGCGACAACCAGAGCCCCGGCACCCTGTACCTGGTGCAGGCGAAGGCCGACCCGGGCCCGGCCATCCGCGTGAGCACCCTCACGGGACCGCCCGGCGCGGAGCGGTTTGCCGCTGGAGCCGGCCTGATTCCCATGGCGGACACCTGGGCCGAGACCTCGCCACTCGATGCCGATTTCGCGCCGCAGTATGCCTCCTGGGCCAAGGTCGATACCGGCGACAGCCGCCTGCAGAACTGCGTGATGCGCGAGGGCGCGATCTGGTGCGCCCATACCGTCTTTCTGCCTGCGGACAAGCCGGATCGCGCCGCCGTGCAGTGGTTCCAGCTGGATCCCGCCGGCTTCGCGATTCTGCAATCCGGCCGCATCGACGACCCGGCCGCACAGACCTTCTACGCCTTTCCGTCGATCGCGGTGAACCGGAACAGCGACGCGCTGATCGGGTTCACGCGCTTCAACCGGAATGGGTTTCCGGACGCCGCGTTCACCCTGCGCGCGGCATCCGATCCGCCCGGCGCCATGGGGCCTCCGACGGTCTTCAAGCGCGGCGAAGCGCCGTACATCGCCGTAGGCTACGACCAGGGCAGCAACCGCTGGGGAGACTTCAGCACCACGGTGGTGGATCCCGCGGACGACTTGTCGTTCTGGACGATTCAGGAGTACGCCTCGACTCCCACCCAGGGATACCTGGGCCGCTGGGGCACGTGGTGGTCCGAGGTCGTCCCGCCCTCGGCCGGCCTCAACTGCACCTATTCGGCGGCGGCCTCGACGTCGTCATTCGGCAACTCCGGCGGCGCCGCCACCCTCACGGTGTCGACCCAGCCAGGCTGCCCGTGGATGGCCGCGCCCGACGCCGGCTGGATCGTGGTGCAGTCGGGCAGCCCCGGCCTCGGCAGCGGGACGGTGGCATTCTCGGTGACACCGAACGCCGGGTACCCGGCTCTCAGCGGATCGATCACGATCGCGGGCCAGCCGGTCGCCATCACGCAATCCGGGCGGTAGAGGAATGAGCCGCCGATAAACGCGGATGAACGCGGATCAAAAACAAGGAAGTTTATCGGCGTTCATCCGTGTTCATCTGTGGCCTGAACTCTTTAGGCCGCGGAACATTTTCCTTTTTGACCGATAAGAACGATAGGATGGATTAGTAATGCCGGCCAGCGTCGTGCCCATCACCGGACAACGGCAAGGAGAGTACGTGCTCCTCGAAGCCGCGTTGCCCGGGCGGCCCGCGCGCAATATCGGGGTCCTTCTCATCGATTCCCAAACCGGGCGGGGGTGGCTGCGCCTGCGCGAACGCTTCGACGGCCTGGCCGACGCCGAAGATGCCGAGGTCCTCGAGGCGCTGGAGCCGGATTGCCGCGCACGCATGGCCGAAGACGGCGCCGCGGCCTGGCTGGAATGGCTGGAAGACCGCTGCTCCAACGTGATCCGCGTCTCCGCGCGGCAGACCGTGGCGGTCGATGCGTTTTCGCGCGCGCTGGAGCGCCTCTACGGCGAGCACGTCGAGAAAGTCGAGGTAGTTCCGTTCCGCACGCACGTGCCGCTCTACAGCCTGCGCGCCGCCGCGGGGGGCCTGGGCGAAGAGATGGAAGCGGACGTCGAAGAATGGGTGCCCGCGCCGGAAGGCATGCGGATCGAGCCCGACCTGTTCGTGGCGCACGTGATGGGCCGCTCCATGGAGCCGCGCATTCCCGACGGCAGCCTCAATCTGTTCCGCCTCAAGCCCGTAGGCTCGCGGCAAAACAAAATCCTGCTGATCCAGCTCTACGGCGTGGTGGACGATACCGCGCGCTACACCGTCAAGCGGTACACCAGCACCAAGGTTGCGACGGGCCCGGACCCGGAGGACCCCCAGTGGGAGCACCAGCGCATCCGCCTGGAGCCGCTCAACCCCGAATTCGAAGCCTGGGACGTGGGGCCGCGGGATTTCGCCGTGGTCGCCGAATGGCTGCGCGTCATCGAGTGAAGCCCTCGCTTTCCCAACTGCTCCTCCGCTGGTACCGCCGCGGGCATCGCGATCTCCCCTGGCGGCGCACCTCGGACCCGTACCGTATCTGGGTCTCCGAGATCATGCTGCAGCAGACGCGCGCGCAGGCGGTGATCCCCTATTACGAGGAGTTCCTGGCGCGCTTTCCTTCGGTCGAGACGCTCGCGGGCGCGCCCGAAGAGGCGGTGCTGGCGGCGTGGAGCGGCCTGGGCTACTACTCGCGGGCGCGCAACCTGCGGCGCGCGGGGCTCGAGATCGCGGCCCGCGGCGGGTTCCCGCGCGACTACGGCGGCCTGCGCGCGCTGCCGGGCATCGGCGATTACACCGCCGCGGCCATCGCCAGCATCGCCTTCGGGCTTCCCCACGCCGTGCTCGACGGCAACGTGCTCCGCGTGGTGGCCCGCGTGGAGGACGACGGCTCGGACATCTCCGAGCGGCGAACGCGCGAGCGTTTCCGCGCGGTGGCGCAGTCCTGGCTCGACGCCCGGCGCCCCGGCGAATTCAACCAGGCGCTGATGGAACTCGGCGCCACCGTTTGCCTGCCCAGGAACCCGCTGTGCCTGGTGTGTCCGCTGGCGGAGCTTTGCCGCGCGCGCCAGGAGGGAACCGCGGGGCAACTGCCGGTCAAGCCCGGCGGCCCCACACCCGTGCACATCGATGGCGTGCTGCTGATCGTGCGCCAGGGACGGTCGGTATTGCTGCGCCAGGCGGAGCCGGCGGCCCGCCGCATGGCCGGATTCTGGGATCTGCCCACGCCCGAAGACCTGCCCCGGGCGCGCGCCGGCGCGAGCTTCGGTGAAATCCGCCACACCATCACCCATCACCGCTACACGCTGGTTGTGAAAGAAGCCACGTCGCGCGCGGCCGGAAAGCGGTTCCGATGGTTTGATCCCGCACAACTCGGCGAAATTCCCCTCAGCACCACGGCGCGAAAAGCCCTGAAACTGGCCGGAATCGCCGGGCGTATGGAGAAGTTGTGAGAGTTTGGTAAAACCTGCCGGATGAAAGGGATTTCACTCACGACTTCCGAGTAGACTGCTCCATAGCGGGGTTTATTCAGAACAGATATGCAGAGGCAACGAAAAATTTTCTGGGCCAAGACGGCGGTGATTTTCGCCGCGATTCCACTTTTGATATGGGCGCACGAGTACGGGCCGGACCCGGGGTACTGCGGGGTTCCGAACGAACTGGGCAACTGCCTGGCGGTGGGCTGCCACACGGGAACCTTGAACGGCAGCACCGGAAGCGTCAGCGTCGCGTTCCCCAATGGGCTTACCTATTCTCCGGGTGTGAAGCAGCACCTGGTGGTGACCATCTCCGACTCGACCACTTCGCAGAAGGCATGGGGATTTCAGCTCACGCCTCGCCTGGCGGGAAGCACCGGCACCATGGCGGGCTCGCTGGCGTCGACGGACGGCAACACGCTGCTGATGTGCAGCGACGCCAACCTTTTCACCGAGCTGGCCGTGAACTTCACCGCCGGCCAGTCTCAGGTGTGCCCCTCGACCAACAAGCCCGCCCTGACCCTCCAGTACATGGAGCACAGCATGGACGGATATACGGCGACGCTCAACAAGACCGGCTCGGCCACCTATGAATTCGATTGGACCCCGCCCGCCACCGACCAGGGCAATGTAACCTTCTACGTCGCGGCCAACTCGGGGCCGGGAGGCGTACCGGTTCAGACCAACGCCCATATCTACACCAAGACGTACACGCTCACCGCCGCTGCCACGGGCCCGTCGCCCATGGTGAGCAAAGTGGTGAGCGCCAGCGGTTTCGGAGACTTCTCCAAGATCGCACCCGGAACCTGGATCGAGATCACCGGCACGAACCTCGCATCCAACACGCGGATCTGGGCAGGCGGCGATTTCAGCGGCGTGAACGCGCCCCAATCGCTGGATGGCACCTCGGTGAGCATCGGCGGGCAGCCGGCCTTCGTTTACTACATCAGCCCCACGCAGGTGAATGCCCTGGTGCCCGGCAATGTGGTGAGCGGCAGCCAGCAGTTGACGGTCACAGCCGGCGGCGCGGCCAGCGCGGCCTTCACCGTGGCGGTCAGCGCTCTCGAACCCGGCTTGCTGGCTCTGCCGCAAAGCCCGTGGCTCAACGGAAGCACGCAGTACGTGGTGGCTCAGACCTGCGACGCGGGAAAGACGTGCCTCCTGGCCACAGACCTGACATTTATCCTCCCGGCGGGGACCTCCATCCCCGGCTATCCGGTGAGGCCGGCCAAGCCGGGCGAGACCCTCACCATCTACGGCATCGGATTCGGCCCGGTGACCCCCGACATACCGGTGGGCCAGATCGTAGGCGCGTCCAATCAGCTGGTCAACGCCGTCCAGATGCAGGTCAACAAAGTTCCGGCGACCCTGACGTACGCGGGCCTCGCGCCCAGCCAGGTGGGCCTCTACCAGTTCAACATGGTGGTCCCCGCGGTGCCCGACGGCGACTGGCCGCTCACCTTCACGCAGAACGGAACCGCGGGGACGCAGACGCTGACGCTTTCCGTGCACCAGTAGCGCGATACCATGGACCGGTGGAGCAGTTCGCTCTGGAATTCGACCTCTCGCCCCAGCGCCCGATCTACACCGTCGGCGAGCTGAACGCGGCCATCCGCGCGGCGCTCGAGCCCGGGTTCCGCGACGTCTGGGTCACGGGCGAAATCTCCGGCCTGAAGCACGCTCCCAGCGGCCACTACTACTTCACCCTCAAGGAGCGCGAGGCCCAGGTGCGATGCGTGGCGTTTCGCTCTTCGCACCGCTTCTGGAAATTCAAGCCGCAGGACGGCCTCGCGGTGCTGGCGCGGGGCCGCATCGATGTGTACGAGCAGCGCGGCGAATACCAGTTGCAGGTGGAGATGCTGGAGCCGCAGGGCCTCGGCGCGCTGCAACTGGCCTTCGAGCAGCTCAAGAAGAAGCTGGCCGCCGAGGGCCTCTTCGCCCCCGAAAGGAAGCGCCCGCTGCCGCGCTTCCCGCGGCGCATCGGCATCGTCACCTCGCCGCGGGGGGCGGCGATCGCGGACATGATCCACATCCTCTCGCGCCGCTTCCCCGGCCTGCACATCCGCCTGTTCCCCGCGCTGGTGCAGGGCGAAGGCGCCGAAGAGGAGATCCGCCGCGGGATCGAATACTTCAGCCGCACGAAATGGCCCGACCTGGTGATCGTGGGGCGCGGCGGCGGCTCGCTCGAGGACCTCTGGGCGTTCAACACCGAGGCCGTGGCGCGCGCCATCGCCGCCTCGGCGGTTCCGGTGATCTCGGCGGTGGGCCACGAGACCGACGTCACCATCGCCGATTTCGTGGCCGACCTGCGCGCTCCCACGCCCTCGGCCGCCGCCGAGCTGGCCATCTGCACGCGCGCCGAGCTGTTCGACCGCATCGACGCCGCCCGCGCCAAGGCCTTGCAGGGCGTGCGCTACCGCGTGGCCATGCTGGAGCGCCGCCTGCGCCAGCAGGGCATCGAACGGGCGCTGAACGCGCTCGACCGGCGCGTGGGCCGCTCGCTCCAGCGCATCGACGAGCAGGAGTTCCGCATGCGCGAGCGCGTGCGCGCGGCCATGGATGGGCGCCAGCGCTCGCGCCGCGCGCTGGAGGCCCGCCTGAAGCGCTTCGACATGCGGCCCCGCCTGGCGGCCGGCCGCCGCCGCATGGAGACCTCGCGCGCCGCCGCGCTGCACGTCATCCGCCTCGAAATGGCGCGCCGCCGCGGAGCGCTCGATTCTCTCGCCGCCAAGCTCTCGCAGTTGAGCCCGCTGCGCATCCTGGAGCGCGGGTACGCCATCGTATCGAACCAGAGCGGCATTGTGAAGGACGCCGCCGCGGCGCCCGCGGGCAGCCGCATTCACGCGCGGCTGGCCAGGGGAGAGCTCGACGCTACAGTGGATTGACTCAACGCCTCGACGTGCGCCGCGCTGGCCGAGGCCAGGCCGCCCAGGTTGTAGCCGCCTTCCAGCAGCGAGACCACCCGCCCGCCCGCATGCCGGTCGGCGATCTCCATCAGCGCGCGCGTAAGGTCGGCGAAGTCGCGGTCCGTCAGGGTGAAGCGGCCCAGCAGGTCGCCGATGCGCGAATCGAAGCCCGCCGAAATCAGCACCAGCTCGGGACGGAACCGCTCCATGGCGGGCGCGAGCGAATTCTCGACCGCGCCCAGAATCTCCTTGCGGCCCGACCCCGCGGGGAACGGGAAATTCATGGTGGTTCCCAATCCCGCCCCCGCGCCCGTCTCATCGGCGCGTCCCGTGCCCGGATAGAGCGGCCACTGGTGCGTGCTGAAGAAGAACACGGTGGGATCGGAGTAGAAAATGTCCTGCGTGCCGTTGCCGTGGTGCACGTCCCAATCCACGATGAGGACGCGCTCCACGCCGTGCCGGCGCTGCGCGTGCCGGGCCGCGATGGCCACGCTATTGAACACGCAGAAGCCCATCCCGCGGCTGGCCGTGGCGTGGTGCCCCGGCGGCCGCACCGCGCAGAAGGCGTTGCGCGCCTTGCCGCCGGCCACCGCGTCCACCGCGTTCATGGCGCCGCCCGCGGCCATGGCCGCGATCTCGAAGGAATTGGACGTGATGTCGGTGTCGCCCGTGCTCAGGTACCGGTGCCCCGATTCGACGTCGCGCCGCACCGTGCGCAGGTACTCGCGGGTATGGCACAGCAGCAGCTCCTCTTCGCTGGCGGCGCGCCGGTCGATGCGTCCGAGCCGGTCCAGCAAGCCCGCCTGTTGCAGTCCCTCGACGACCGCATCGATCCGCTCCGGCGTTTCCGGGTGCGCGCGCCCGGCCAGGTGCTCCCGGTAGATCGGATCGATCAACAGCGCCGTTTTCGCTTCCATCGCTTATGTCCCTCTCCGGTTCCCCCACAGCTCCACGTGGAGCCGCGGGCTGAACCGGAATCCTTCTTCCTTGCAGATCTCCGCCAGCCAGGCGGCGCGCCCGCGCAGCGCCTCGCGATCGGTGCCCTCGGGCATCAGGATCACGCGGTTCCGCCCGGCGCCGAGCGCTTCGACGAGCGCCCGCACCTCCTCCAGGTCCTGCGGCTTCTCGATTACGAACTTCAATTGATAATCGTACCGCTCCATGAGTTGCCGGAGCACCTCCGGCTGGATCCGCAAGCGCTCGTGCTGCGCCCTCCAGGGGCCCTCGGGCGCGGAGTTGGCCAGCTTGGGACTGATGCTCATCAGGTCGCAGGCCACCGGCTGGAACACCGTGCCCGCGGTTTCGATGGTGATGTGCAGCCCCCGCGCGCGCAGGCGTTCGGTGAGCGGGATGATCTCCGGCTGGATCATCGGCTCGCCTCCGGTCACCACCACGTGGCGCGCGGGATGCGCGCCCACCTCGTCCAGGATTTCCCGCAGCGTGAATTCGGTCCCCTCGGGCGTCCACGAGGTATACGGCGTGTCGCACCACCCGCATCGCAGGTTGCAGCCGCTGGTGCGGATGAAGACCGACGGCACGCCCACCAGCGAGCCTTCGCCCTGCAGCGAATAGAACAGCTCAGCGATCTTCAATTCCGGCCTCTTCGAAACCCTTGCGGCGCAGCAGGCAGGCGTCGCACTCCCCGCACGGGCGCCCCCGCGGATCCGGATCGTAGCAACTGTGGGTGAGCGCGAAATCGAGCCCCAGCTCGTGCGCCAGCCGGACGATCTGCGCCTTGCCGAGGCGCATCAGGGGCGCGTGGATCTCGAGGCGCGTGCGGCCTTCCACCCCCGCCTTGGTGGCCAGGTTGGCCATGCGCTCGTAGGCCTCGATGAATTCGGGCCGGCAGTCGGGGTACCCCGAGTAGTCCAGGGCGTTCACCCCGATGAAGACGTGGGAGATCTCCAGCACCTCGGCCCACGCCAGCGCGAACGAGAGGAAGATGGTGTTGCGCGCGGGCACGTAGGTCACCGGGATGCCGTGGGCCATTTCACCGGCCGAGCGCGACTTGGGCACCGCGATATCGTCCGTCAGCGCCGACCCGCCGAACGCCTCCAGCCCGATGCGCATCACCACGTGCCGTTCCACCGCGAGGCTCGCCGCCACGCGCCGCGCGGCCTCGATTTCGATGCGGTGCCGCTGCCCGTAGTCGAACGACAGCGCATAGCAGCAATACCCCTCGCGCCGCGCCAGCGCCAGGCAGGTGGAGGAGTCCAGGCCGCCGCTCAACAGGCAGACCGCTTTTTCTTGCAGCGCCATCATTTCAATGATTGCACGCAGGCGGAGGCAAGCGCCGGTCCCACGCCGGCCGATGGTGACTCCCATCGGAACCCAAGCGCTTAGGAATCCAGCTAGAATGGAATTTGTGCCGACGGTTTTCAGATTTGACGGCCTGCGGGTTGTGATCTACCCGAATGATCATCGGCCGGCCCACGTCCACCTGCTTGGGCCCGGTAACGAGGCGGTATTCGATCTGAACTGTCCGGCCGGACCGACAGAACTCCGGGAGAACTATGGATTCTCGCGGCGTCAGATCAGGCACATCCTGGACGTCTTGACGGACCACCTGGACGGGTTGTGCCGGGCATGGGAGCAAATACATGGCATCGCGTGACAATTTCGAACGGGCAAACCAGCATGCTAAGGAACTACAGGCACGCATTCCAAGAGCGCTCTCCGCGCATTACGACCATAAGACCGGGCGGATCGTGATTGGTCTCAGCTCGAAGCTGATCGTGAGCTTCTCTCCAGGTGATGTAGAAGGGCTGACAGACGCCCGGCCTTCGCAGCTCAAGAACATTGAGATCAGTCCGTCAGGCTTCGGGATCCACTTTCCGGCCGTGGATGCGGATCTCTACGTGCCCGGTCTCCTGGAGGGCTTTCTGGGCTCCAAAGCATGGATGGCGTCCAGATTGGGCCAAATTGGCGGCCGGTCGAGGAGCAAGGCTAAAAGGGCTGCTTCCCGAGCGAATGGAAAACTGGGAGGCAGGCCGAAGATAGCGGTTGAACGGTAGTGTCGGGGTCGGCGTCGGACATGGGGAGTTCGCGGCAATGTGACTGGGATTCATGGCGGGCTACTGCCGGGACCGGCATCTCACGGAACCTATCGACGATGCGGCCGGAGTCGTCCCCAACTTCCATCGACCGGCACTTCCGAGCAGAGCGCGGGCAATCACCAGTCGAAACGCAGCCTTGGCCACTTCAGGAAGGGCAAGGCTGGGCTAACGGATCCGCGCGGCGCAAGCCGTGATAGAGTCAATCACCAGTATGTCGATTACGTTTCGCCTTTCGTATTCAGTTAACGACAAACTTCTACAAGACATGGTAAACCCGCCAGTCGAATTCGTCCCCGAGGAACCGGCTGGGATCTCGGTGTACTTCAGCTCGCGCCCTGCGGCTATTAACCGACAGCTGATCGTATCGGCCAAGACCTCGAGAGAGGTGCCTTTTGCCCGCGCAAATGAGTCCCGAGAGGTTGCGGAAGGCAGACTACCAAAGGGGAGCATAACGAAAGAGGCGGGCTCCGCTGTCACCGAAAGGAATCTGCTAAAGCCCGATCACGTTCCACCGCTAGGGGCGTTGCCGCATGACTTTCAAGAAGTATGCGATAAGATCCACGATGAACTATATGATTCCGTCCGAAGAAAGGTGGATCTAGTTCGCTGGCGAGGAGGACTGACCTCTGGAAAGCAACACAATCTGCTGGGGCACGTTGCTTTTGAGTTTTCCCTCGATGATGGACAAACATGGAAACCGGTTCCACATCGTCTAAGATTGGCCCTCAGTTTGGGGTTCCCCGTTTCAAAAGAGGGCCTCTCCCAAGAGATTTTCGACGACGTCTCACGCTTCAATTCCACAGTTAAGGAGCCAGTCAGCCGTCAGTTGTTTCGCGAAGCTTGGGGCGTGCGGCAAAACAATCCAGGAGCATCTCTGGTCATCGGCTTTGCCGCCGTCGAACTTGGCTGCAAGGAATTCATTCAAGAGGTGGTCCCTATGGCAAGCTGGCTCGCAGTTGAAGCCCCGTCGCCTCCCATCGATAAAATCTTAAAGAGTTACATTCCCACGCTACCATCTCGAAGTCAACGCGGCGGAAAGGCGGCTATTCCCGATGAGCACAGGAAACTCGTGCAGAAGGCGATGATCGCGCGCAACAAGCTCGCGCATCGTGGGGAGCTGAGTCTGTTCGCGGGTGAACTCGAGAATGTCCTTCGAGCCATAAACGACTTATTGTGGCTACTGAATTACCACGCGGGTTATGAATGGGCATTACAGTATGTGAGCGGTGAGGTTCGAAGTCAACTTGATATGCCCTCTCAAAAATAGCGACATCCCGGTGCTCCGGGGCGATAAACGCTGGTTTGCGGCTCGCCGCAGGTTTCCTTCACTTCATTTGGCTGCATAACGACGCGTTGATGTGTCCGTGGATGGCCCCAACGCACGGGATTATCGGATCCTCACCGCGTCCCCAGGCCTGATTGAAGCGAGCGCCGAAATCGCGGCGGGCACTAATGGCGCCAGATCGCGCAGGCGGTTCGTTGGTCCGCAGAGAATTACCAAAGAAATCATCCGTCCCGCGAGGTTTTGTTGATCAGCGATGTTCTGGTCGACGGTGATGAGAATATCAAAACCGGCGACTTCGGCGGCTTCCAGAAGTTGACCGTTCTTCAAGCCCGCGAGTTTGGCGAAGCGGGCCGTTCGGCAGTCGTAGTCCGGAAACAGGAGCCGCAGGCGCTCGTCAACACACTCGTCGATCAGAAGCCGCATCAACCGCTTGCCAGAAGCAATTCCTTGGCCTCTTCCAGCGCCTGCAATGCCAGAGTGCGCGGAACTGTCGGGAATCCCTCCAGGAAATCCTCCAAGGTATCGCCTCCCTCCAGATACTCGAACAGGGTCTCGACGGCAACTCGCGTCCCGCGGAACACTGCAATACCGTGCATAGTCTCCGGATCTCTTGTGATCGCCAGCGCCACGTCTTCATTGTCTCTCAAGTGGGGCACGGTGTACTCCTCCGCCAATGGGTTCGATTCCACTTTGCCGTAACACCTACCCTGCGCCAGACGGGGTTCAAAGCGCCCGCAACCGCCGATCCACGCGGCCTGCGCGCACGCCCTCACCGCGCCTTACAGGAGAAGTTCGCCGCGTCGTTGGTCGAGCCCGTGCCCTGGTACACGTCCACCTGGGGATACGGGCACAGCGGGCGGGTCATGTCCACCTGTCCGTTGGTCACGTGCGAGGCCACGATCTGGTCCGGAGCCGTGCCGCCCTCGCGCCAGCGCTCCAGCACCGCCATCTTGTTGAACTGGTCCGGGCCCGGCCCGCCGCTGCAATGCTGCATCCCGGGGACCATGAAGAGGCGCAGCCAGTCGTCCTGCCGGCCGCCCATTTTCCCCAGCACGCCGTTGTAGAAGTTCACCGTGTTTCCGGGCGGGATCGCCGGATCGGCCCAGCCGTGATACATCAGCAGCTTTCCGCCGTGGCTGTGGAACCCCGAGAGATCGAAGGTCGGCGCGTCGATGCCCGACTTGTCGGCCAGCTCCACATCGCGATCCAGGTCGAACTTGTGAAAATCGTAGTCGGCGTCCTGGTGGCCCAGAATCCGGATGCTGTCCCACGCCATGCCGAGCGGCGACGGAACCGTTCGCAGCGAAGTGTATTGCAGCTCGCCTCCCGGCTCGTAGCCGGTCCAGACGATTTCGCCCTTCGTGGTCTTCACGTCGGCGAACACGATCTTCACCGTTTCCACCTGGGCAGCCGTGAGGCAGGCGTCCGAATCGGCGCCCTTGCACAACAGCGATGCGGGATCGAACCGGCACTTGTGGGGATCGCCGATCAGCCCGTCCTTGACGCCGTCCAGCGCGTCGCAGGCCGCCAGCACCGCCTTGTGCAGCGTCTCGACTTTCGCCTGGGAAAGAACGCCCTGCGGATTCTTCATCAGCTCCAGCGACCGCTCGACGCCGGCCGCGTGCAGGTGGATGTGGGGATTCGCCGGCGCTCCGGCGACGACGCCGTCGAAGTCGTTCGGGAATCTGGTCACTTCCACCAGTGCCTGCCGGCCGCCGGTCGAGCAGCCGTTCCAGTAGGAATACTTCGGGCTTCCGCCGTAGAACGCCGCAATCAGGGCTTTGGATTTGACCACGGTATCGTGCACCGCGCGCCAGGCGAAGTCTGTGATCTTCTCGGGGTGCCCGAGGGCGAACATGCCGTTGCCGCCCTCGTGACCGGTGTCGGTGGATGCGGCCGCGTAGCCTTCACGGAGCGCGGCGGCCATCGCCCCAAAGCTGATGACGCCGGCCCAGCCGCCATTGCCCACCATCTGGAATTTCCCGTTCCAATTTTCCGCCGGCATCCACACTTCCATCCGGATGTCGGAATCCGCCGAGGGCTTCAGGGTCGCGGCCACGCGGCAATAGGCCGGCAGCATCAGTGGCTGCGCCGCGCCGCGGCCGCCCGCCGGCGGCGCGGGATTGGCGGGAGCTACCGCTGGCCGGTACGGCCCGGCGGCGACGTTCTCAACCGCCGTGAAGGTAGCGCCGGGAAGCGAGAGCGACTCGAGCCGGTCGCAAGGAGTCTGAGCGAAAACCAGCGAGGCCGCGCCGCACAGGGCAATGGACAGCCGCACTGCGAACGTAGATGTTCTCATGGTCGATCCTCCTCATCACGCCGATATTGTTTCACAAGTGCCCACCACAGACCCCATCCCGCCGCCCGGTCCTGAAGGTCAGCTCTTCCAGGCAGGGCTCGAGGCGCAGCCGAGAAACGCGGCCAGGCGCTCGGCTTCCTGCCCCGCTGTGCAGCGCACCCACGCCGGCGCCTTGACGAACGGCTCGATGACGCCTTCGACGTGGCTGCCCTTGACTTCGTGCCGCCAGGTCCCCTCCATGCGGCCATTGACCAGGAGGACCGGCGAAATCCAGCCCTGCGGCCGATAGACGCGGCGCCCGAAATCGCCGGGCAGCAGATGCCCGGTGTGGGGTGCGGCGACCACGTAGGGATCGAAGCCGGGCAGCAGGCGGACGGATCGGCTGGGTGGAAGTTCGCCGACGGAAGCCGCCGGAGCTGCACTGAAGGGCCGCGTGACGACGCGCGGGGATCTGGTGCAAGAGGTGGGGCGGCTCAGCGAGCCGGCCGCGTTCGGCGCCAGGCTTGCACGGAACGGTTGGGGCACCATCCTGAAGCCGGTAGCGCCGGCGGGCGCGCGCCGATCCACGTGATGGCGCCGGATTCGCCAGGCCGCCGCCCGCGGCCAGGTGAGCTTCAGCATTCCCTAACAATTATGCCAGCCGGTATCATGTGGATACGGGTCCACTGAGCATCCGCTTCCTCACTTCAACGCCGCTCGACATCCACCGCGGCAGCGGCACCTATGTGGGCATGCAGGTGCTGGCCCGCGCGCTCGAATCGCTCGGCCACACGGTGGTTTTCGAAACCCCGCGCCTGCGCCTGCCCGTTTACACCGCCGAGCGCCTGCTGTTCAACCTTTCCCTGCGCCCCTCCGGCGCCGACCTCACCGTGGGCTTCGACATGGACGGCTACCGGATCGCCGGCCAGTCCAACCACGTGGCGGCGTTGAAGGGCGTGATCGCCGACGAGGTGCGCTTCGAAACCGGGCTCACCCGCCTCACCATGGCGATGCAGGCCCGCCGCGAGCGCTTTCACGTCCAGCGCGCCGCGCGGGTCCTGGTAACCAGCCGCTACTCCGGCGACCGGGCGCGCGAGTTCTACGGCCTCGAGCGGGCGCCGGCCGTGGTTCCCGAGCTGATCGACCTGGCCGAATGGCGGCGCCTTTTGGAACTCCACCCCGCCCGCTCCCCGCGGTTCACCGTCCTGTTCGCCGGCCGCCTGTACCGGCGCAAGCGGGTGGACGTTCTGCTGGGCGCGGCCTCCGCGCTGCGCGGCCCGATCCCCGATCTCGAAGTTCGTATCGTGGGCCACGGCCCCTGTGCCCCCATGCTGCGGCGGCAGGCGCGCGAGGGGAAGCTCGCGAATACGGTGACGTGGCTGGGCAACGTGACCCGCGCGCAGCTCGCCGCGGAATACAACCGCGCCGATGTATTCTGCTTGCCGAGCGTGCAGGAAGGCTTCGGCATCGTGCTGCTGGAAGCCATGGCCGCCGCCACCCCGATCGTGGCAGCGCGGGCCGCGGCCATCCCCGAGGTGGTCCCTCACGGGATGCTGGTCGAGCCCGGCAGCCCGGAAGCGCTGGCCGATGCCATCCACCAGCAGTACCGCTCGCCCGATACGCGCGCCGCGCTGGCCCGCACCGGAACGGACTGGGTGGAACAGTTCGACGCGCCACGCGTGGCGCGCCTGTTCCTGGAAGCCGCCATTACTTGAAGCTGAGCGTGATGGCGAAGCGCACCTCGGGCGCCGCGGGATTCACCACGTAGGTGGCGCGCTCGGCGGCCGCCTGCTCGGTCAGGTTGGAGCTGTCCTTGGACAGCGCAGCGTCCGACAGCGCGGCGTTCTGCAGCACCGCTTCCGGCTGCCGCGAGAACGACACCTGCAGGTCTTTCTCTCCCGGTCTCAGCGGCTCCGTAGTGAAAGGCACCAGGCGCTCCATGCGGCGAGTGGCCACCAGCCGCCAGGCGGAAGGCGCCGTCCGCGCCATCAAGGAAAGGGTCCCGCTGTCATTGGTTGTGAAACGCAGCTCCACCGAGTCGCCGGCCTTCAGGTTGTCCGGATCGATCTCGACGTAATCGCCGGTCTCCGACTTGCGCAGCACGGTGTAGCGCACGCCGAGGTTGCGCGCCGGCATCGCGGCGCCTCCCCCGCCTCCCCGGCCTCCGGCGGCAGCCGCCCTCATTCGGAGGCTCTCCTGCTGCTGCCCCTGCGCGCCCTGCTGCTGTCCCGCCTGGCCGGTGGCATCGGTGGCGGCAAACCGGGAGACCGGCAGGTTTCCGTAGAACAGGCCGCGCGCATTCTGTCCCGTGCCCGGAATCGTTCCGCCGATGCCACCCGCCATACCGCGTGCAGCCGCGAGCGGAGCCGGCGGCGCCGCGATCTCGAGCGGTGGGACCGGCGGAGGCGGAGCCATCTCGGCCTTGGGCGCGGGCGGCAACTCCGGTTGAGGAGCGGGAGCCTCGCGGCGGAGATCCGTTCGAGGCGGTGTGAATTGCCGCGGCGCCGCTTTCGGTTTTCCGGCCACGGCCGCCGGAACCGCTGTCGCCGCCGGGGCCGCCGGCGTCGGGGCGGGCGGGGCCGCGGGCGGTTCCGGAGCTTTCACCATTGCCACCTCCAGCGGCCGCGGCGCCAGCCGGTTCTGCCTCACGATCACCACCGCGGCCACCACAAGCGCCGCCATCCCGATGGCCGCCGCGGCGCGCCAGCCCTGGAACGCCTCGTACCAGCGCGGCGGGCGCTCATCGAGCGCCGTCAGAAGCTGCGCCTTGGCCGCCGGATCGCGCAACAGATCGTGCAGCGCCTGTTCGCGGACCAGCGCGTCGAACAACTCCTGGTCGCCGAGGGCTGCTTCGAACAGCGCCTGCTGCTCTTCGGGCGTGAGCGTGCCGGTGGCGTAACCGCCCAGCAGTTTCCGGATGTCTTCGCGGTTCATCGCTTTCCCGGCTCCCAATCACCGCCCATCAGTTCCAGGAGGTGCTTGCGGCACCGGTGGTCCCAAGTGTAAACGGTGTTGATGTTGGCCGCCCCCATGATCTCCTGAATCTCGGGAAAACTCTTGCCCTGCAACTTCAGCCGGACCAGCCTGCGGCAGCGCTCTCCCAACTGGCCGATGGCGCGCGTGAGCTGCTCCAGCATTTCCTTCCGCTCCACGTAATCGGCCGGATTCGAATCCAGGTCGGGCAAAGGGATATCGGTGATGGACACCTGCGTATATTCACCGCGCCGCGCGGCCTTCCGGCGCAAGCTCATGATTTTGAACCGCACGATCTGCAAGGAGAGGGGCAGCAGGTCTTCCGGACGCTCGAGGTGGGCGTACTTTTCATGCAGCAGCATGAGCACCTCCTGGGCCAGGTCTTCCGCGACGTCCCTCGATAGATGAGATGCCGCGAACAGGACAATCCTTTCGCGCAGCTTGGCCAGGACCTCTTCGCGGTGCACGGATTTCCCCGCTCAGTGCCAGGATAGCATCCGATTCGGGCGCGGCCGGTGAAGAAAGCGCGCAAGCGGGCGTTGGCATGGTTCAACGCGGACGTCTCGCGCAACAAGAGCGTACCGATCCGGGAATCGGTCCGGTTCACCATACAGGCGGAGTTCCTGACCGTGTTCAATCACCCGACTTTCAGCCTGGGCGGAGTGGGTATTCAGAGCACCGCCTTTGGCCAGCAGACCGCCGGCCCGACCACGGCCCGCCGCATCGAACTGCGCGCCAACCTGGAGTTCTAGAGTGGGCGGCAACGTGAACTGAAACGCCACCACAGAGCGGCGGTGGCGTGGGTCTTAACGAAACTTGACAGAGTTCGAGTGGTCAATCGGCGCGTTTCACACGTCAACCAGTCAGAGGAACGGGATGCCGGACAACAGCGCCGCCGCATTCCTCCTGGCGGGCTGGCAACGTGCGGCGGTAAAGTCCATTGTGGCCCCCTGCAACTGGCACGAGTCCCGGCACGGTTCGGGTCCCGTTCCTCAGTTACGAAAGGAGCAATCATGTCCAAACAATCGAGGCAGGAAATCCGAATGACGAACCGATCCGCCCATCCGGAGCACGAGAAAATCGAGGCGCTGGCGTACCAACTTTGGCTCGAAAGGGGATCGCCGGCGGGATCGCCGGAAATCGACTGGCGGCGGGCCGAAGAGGAATTGCGGAACAGCGCTCAGGCGGTCCGGCAGGCGGCCTGAACTCCGCTACAGCGGCGGGCGCGGCTGGATCCGCAGAGCGTCCGCCACTTTGTTCCACGCCGGCGGCCGATATCCACTTTCGACAACTTGTTCCGCCGCCGGCCGCCCCCACAAACTGGGGCCATGCGGCTCGCGAAACCCCTTCTTTCCGTATTGTTTCCCGCCTGGCTTGCATCCGGCCTCGTGCCGCGAGCGGAAGCCCAGTTCACCGAGCAGGGCCCTAAGCTGGTGAGCAGCGGGTCGGGCGGGCTGGCCACCAACGCGGCGCTGTCGGCGGACGGCAATACCGCAATTTTCGGAGGCCCTACCGACAGCAGCCAGGTGGGCGCCGCGTGGATCTTTACCCGGACCAACGGCGCGTGGAGCCAGCAGGCCAAACTCCTGGCTAACGATGCGAAGGGTTCGGCGCACTTTTGTTCGGCGGTGGCCATATCCGCGGACGGCAACACCGCCGTAGTCGGCGGCAGCTCCGACAACGGGGGCAACGGCGCCGCGTGGATTTTCACGCGGAACAACGCGGCCCAGGGGGCGCCCTGGACCCAACAAGGCAGCAAGATGATCGGCACCGGCGGGGGCCTGTCGGCCCAGGGGTCCGCGGTGGCGATTTCCGCCGATGGCAACACGGTCCTGGTCGGTGGCTCCGAAGACAACTTCGCTTCGGGAGCGGTCTGGGTTTATGTGCGATCCGGCAACGTATGGAGCCAGCAGAGCACCAAGCTGGTGGGCACGGGCGCTGTGGCGCCCTTTGTCGCCCAGGGATCCGCGGTGGCGATTTCGGCCGACGGGAACACGGCGATTGTCGGCGGCCACGGCGATACCAACAGCACCGGCGCGGCCTGGATCTTTACGCGTACGGGAAGCCTGTGGAGCCAGCAGGGGTCCAAGCTGGTCGGCGACGGCGCGGCGGCGTTGGCCCTCCAGAGCTTATCGGTGGCGCTCTCCGGCGACGGGAACACGGCGTTGGTGGGGAGGACTCTCGACAGCGCCGGCGCGGGAGCCGCCTGGGTGTTCACGCGCTCCGGCGGAGTCTGGAGCCAGCAGGGCGGCAAACTGACCGGCACTGGCGCGGTGGGCACGGCGAATCAAGGACAGTCCGTGGCGCTCTCCGGCGACGGGAACACCGCCGTGATCGGCGGGCCGGATGACAATTATCTGAGGGGAGCCGCGTGGGTTTTCAAGCGGAATGGCACCTGGATGCAACAGGGGAGCAAGCTGGTGGGCGGCGGCGGCGGGTTCCAAGGTTCCGCCGTGGCGCTCTCGGCCGACGGCGGCACCCTGGCGGTGGGTGCGCCCGGGGACAACGGAGGCTCGGCGTGGATCTTCGCCGGCCCTGCTTCCTCCACGCCTGTGCCGGCCGGCGCCAGTCCGGGATTCGGCACCGGCACGACCGGAACGTTCACGTTCAACATCTCCGATTCCGGCGGATGGCAGAATCTCACCGTGGCCGACGTGCTCATCAACAGCGTGCTGGACGGACGCCAGGCTTGCTACGTGGCATTCGTTCCGTCGGGCCCGAATGCCGGCTCGGTGTACCTGGTGGATGACGCGGGCGATGCCGGAGGACCCTATTCGGGCATGGTGCTGCCCGGTTCCCAGACGGTCGGCAACGGCCAGTGCACCATTACTGGAACAGGGAGCGCGGTGGTCACCAGCGGCGACAACCTCACGCTGACTCTGGCCATCACGTTCGCGCCGGGCTTTTCCGGCAACAAAGTGTTCTATGTGGCGTCCCAGGATGCCACGTCGAACTCGGGCTGGCAGGCGCTGGCGACCTGGAACAATCCGGGGACGGCGGCGGCGGGGCCCGCGGTCACCGGAGTGACGAACGCGCGCGCCACCGGCCTCGCCCAAACCTACACGTTCACCTTCAGCGACAGCACCGGCTGGCAGGATATCACGGTGGCGAACGTGTTGATCTCGAGCGCCATCAACGGCGTTGGGTCGTGCTATGTGGCGTTTGTGCCGGCAGGCGCCAATGCGGGATCGGTCTACCTGGTGGACAATGCGGGCGATGCCGCCGGCCCGTACGCCGGTCTCGTGCTCCCCGGGCCGGCCGCGGTATCGAACGGGCAGTGCACCGTCTCCGGCGCGGGCAGCGCGGTGAGTGCCGGCGGCAACACCCTGCAACTGACGCTGGCCGTCACGTTCACTCCCGGCTTCGGCGGCAACCGCATCATCTACGCCGCGGTTGGAAACGGCAAGCAGAACTCCGGCTGGCAGGCTGTCGGGTCGGTGGCCGTGCAGTAGAATAACTGCCGCGTTAGCGGTTGTAGTTCGGCGTGATGCCGCGGAGCTTTTGCCACACGGCGTCGCACGCGGCCAGAGTCTCCGCGGTCAACGGGCCGCGATCGAAGGCATCGAGATTCTCCACGAGTTGCTCTGGCCGGGATGCGCCCAGGATGACGCAGTCGGCCGCGGTATGGTGCAGCAGCCAGTTGAGCGAGATATCGACGAGGGAGCGGCCGGCCTGACGGGCAACGCCGAGCAATTCGTCCACGGCGTCGAAATACGCGGGATGCCAGTAGCGGTCCAGGTATAGTTGGTTGTTGTCGAAACGCGTGCCGGGAAGCGGGCGCGAGCGCTGCTGCTTGCCGGTGAGCATGCCGCCGGCCAGCGGGTTGTAGACCACCATGGGGATGCCGAACTCTTTGGAAAACGCGATGTACTCCTGCTCGATTCCGCGCGCCAGCAGGTTGTACATGGGCTGGGAGACCACCGGCGGGCGGTAGCCTTTCTTCTCGGAAATCCAGAGGACCTGGGCCACCTGCCAGGAGGCGAAGTTGGAGATAGCGGGGTAGCGGACTTTGCCCGCGCGCACCACATCGTCGAAGGCTTCCAGGCTCTCCTCGATGCGGGCGGAGTAATCCGGCATGTGGAGGTAATAGAGGTCGAGGTAGTCGGTCTGGAGGCGGGTGAGGCTGGTATCGATATTGGCCAGGATGGACTTGCGGGAGAGCGTGGAGACGTCCGCCGGCTGGCTGCCCTTCATGCCCACCTTGCTGGCCAGGATGATGCGGCTGCGGCGGCCTTTGAGAATATTGCCGAGGATGGTTTCGGCGCGGCCCTGGCTGTAGACGTTGGCCGTATCGAAGAAGTTGATGCCGCGATCGATGGCCAGGTCGACCATGCGGGCGGCATCGGCTTCGCCGGTTTGCGTGCCGAACGTCAGGTTGCCGAAGCAGGCTCGCGAGACGGCGAGATCGGTACGGGGGAGAGTGCGGATTTCCATCGCCGATAGTTTAGCGTAACGGGGGGGACTCCTCGACGGCTTAACCAACGGGAATTACGGCGCCGCACAACAGCCTGGTCTCGCGGGCGAAGCGCTCCAGGCCGTCGCGGAACCGAGGATCGGCAATCTGGATGAGCGCCTCGGCGCGCTGCCGCAGCGTCTTGCCGTGCAGGTAGGCCACGCCGTGCTCGGTGATGACGTAGTGCACATCGCCGCGCGAGGTCACTACGCCGGCGCCGGGCTGGAGCCTTGGAACGATGCGCGAGACCGCGCCGTTTTTCGCCGTGGAGGGCAGCGTGATGATGGGCAGGCCTCCCTTGGAACGCGCGGCGCCGCGCAGGAAATCCACCTGCCCGCCGATGCCGCTGTACAGCGCCTGGCCCATGGAGTCGGCGCACACCTGGCCGGTCAGATCCACTTCGATGGCCGAGTTCAGCGCCACCATGCGGTCGTTCTGCGCGATGACGAACGGGTCGTTGGCATACGCGCTGCGGTGGAACTCGAAGACCGGGTTGTTGTCGATGAAGTCGAACAGCTTCCTGGTTCCCAGGACGAATCCGGCGATCACCTTGTGGGGGTGAAGGCTCTTGCGCTCCCCGTTGATCACGCCGGCCTGGATCAGCTCGATGACGCTGTCGGCAACCATTTCGGAGTGGATGCCGAGGTCCTTGTGGTCGCGCAGCAGGCCCAGCACCGCCTCGGGAATGCCGCCGATGCCGGTCTGGATGGTGGCGCCGTCGGGAATGAGCGGCGCCACGTGGCGCGCGATGGCGCGGTGCAGATCGGACACTTCGTGCTTCTGATATTCGGCGAGCGGATGCGAGGTTTCGATGAAAGCGTCCACGCGGCTGACGTGCAGGAAGGTGTCGCCGTGCGTGCGGGGCATCCGGTCGTTGATCTCGACGATCACGCGGCGCGCACACTGGGCCGCGGTCAGGGAGGCGTCGATGCTGGGCCCCAGGCTCATGTAGCCGTAATGGTCGGGCGGGGTCGCTTGCAGCAGGCACACATCGATGGGCAGCGCGCCGGAGGTGAACAGCCCTTCGATCTCGCTCAGAAAGATGGGCGTGTAATCGGCGCGGCCCTCTTGCACGGCCTTGCGGACGTTGCCGCCGATGAACAGCGAATTGTGCCGGAAGTGGCCTTCGTACCGGGGCAGGGAATAGTCGGCGATCCCCATGGTGGCCATGTGGAGCACCTCGACGTCGCACAGCTCGGGGCCGCGGCGGGTGAGGGCCTGGACCAGCTCGATGGGTTCGGCGCAGCCGTTGTGGATGTAGACGCGCTGCCCGGACCGGACCACGGCGAGCGCCTCGTCGGCGGAGACGATGCGGGCGCGGTAGTTGTTGGTCACGGGCGCCTCCCGCGCAGCGTGTAGACGCCGCGCGACAACTCGGCGCAGCTTTGAATGGCGGCGTCGGGGCCGCATCGCGCGATCTCGAGAAGGTAGGGCAGCATGGCCTGCGAGATGGCCACGCTGCTGGAGCGGCCCAGGTCGGCGGTGAAGTTGGGGACGCAGAAATGCGTGACGGACTTGTAGACGAAGGTGGGCTGGCCCAGGTTGGTGGGACGGCTGGTTTCGACCGAGCCGCCCTGGTCGATGGAGACGTCGATGACGGCGGAGCCCGGCTTCATGTTGTCGACCATGGCGCGGGAAACGGCGTGGGGCGTGCGCTCGCCGGCCACCAGGATGGCGCCGATCACCACGTCGGCGGCGGCCACGGCTTCGGCGATGGCGTCCTCATCGGCCAGGCAGGTTTCGACGCCGCGCACCTGTTCCATCACCCGGCGCAGCTTGCGGGGTTCGACATCGAAGGCGGTGACGCGGGCGCCCGAGGCCACGGCGGTACGGGCCGCGGCGGAGCCGACCGCGCCGGCGCCCAGGATGACCACGCGCGCGGGCGGCACGCCGGGAGATCCGCCCAGCAGGATCCCGCGCCCGCCGGAGCTGGAGCGCAGCAGGTGCGCGGCGATGGGAACGGTCATCTGCCCGGCGATATCGCTGATGGCCGCGAGCACCGGGAGGCGGCCGGTATCCTGCTGGATGATCTCGCAGCCGATGGCGGTGATCTCGCGCTCGGCCAGCGCCTCCACCAGGGCGCGGTCCGCCACGGCCATGTGATAGAACGCCATCACCGCCGTGCCGGGTTGGCAGAGGGCCAGATCCTCGACGCCGGGCCGCCCGATTTTGGCGACCAGCTCGGCGCGCTGAATGGCCTCCGCCGGCGAGTAAGCGATGCGCGCGCCGGCACGGAGGTATTCCGTGTCGCGGAACATGGCGCCGTCGCCCGCTCCGGTTTCCACCCAAACGTCGTGGCCCGCGCCCGTCAGGCGGCGCACGACGGGGGGCGTGAGGGCGACGCGGCGGTCGAAAGCCCCGCGCTCGCGAATGACTCCGATGTTCATAAGAAGATCGCTTGCTGACGCGCGCGGTTCAGCTCCCGGAATCCGCGACCGGCGTGTAGGCCCCCAAGAACTGCGCGCGGATGGAGTGGAGACGGTCGGACATCACGCTCAAAATGGCGCGCATGAAGCGGAAGCCGAAGGCGTAGTCCTCTTCGCAGGCGTGCTGGAGACGGGCGCCGTCGAATGCCAGTGCGTTGACGCCTTCGAGCGCCCGCGCCTGGAACTGCTTGCCGTCATCGCGCGTGACCGATGACCAACCGAGCACCTCCCCGGCATACAGCGTGGCGACCCGCAGGGGATGGCCGGGAGAGACGACCTCCAGCGCGACGTTGCCGGAAATCAAAAGATAGAAGAGGCTGGAATGGTCGCCCTCCTGGAAGATCAGCTCTCCGGGCTGGAAACGCACTTCACTGGCCATGGCGGCCAGGCGTGCGACGTGGTCCGGCCAGAAGCCCTTGACGAATGGATGTTCCAGCAGGAGAGCGGTGACGGTATCGGTGGTCATGAGCACCTCGTATGAGTGGTGAGCAGGGTAATGCCCTAACTTTATATTCGGACCTTTTGAGGAAGAAATCAACTAAAAGCCAGTAACGCCACGCCCGCCGCGATGAGGGCCGACCCGAGCACGCGCCGCACGGCGTGGCCTTCGCCGAGAAACCGGGATCCCCACCACGCCGCAATCATCATGGACATCTCGCGCATCGGGGCGATGCGGCTGACGGGGGCGATGCGCATGGCGGAGAGTACCAACACGTATGCCGCGGGCGTGAGAATGGCGATCCCGAGCGCTTCCTTCCAGCATTGCCGGTATTCCTTCCGGAGGGCTGGCCGCTCATGCCACGCGCGGAGAGACAGCACCACGGTGCGGAACAGGTTGCCGGCATATTCCACCAGGAAGGGCGAGAGGCGGAGGACCTTGACCGAATATCCGTCGGTGAGCGTGTAGCACGCGATGGTGCAGCCGGTCGCCACGCCCCAGAACAGGCCGGCGCGGCGGGCGCCGTGGCGAAAGGCGCGCGAGCCGCCGGGCACCAGCCAGACGCCGGAAGTTACCAGGAAGGCCCCGGCTCCAGCTAGCGCGGACGGGCGTTCGCCCAGCAGGAGAATGGCGCCGAAGAAGGAGAGCAGGGGGCCCGTGCCGCGCGCCAGCGGATAGACCACCGAGAGATCGCCCGCCCGGTAACCGCGCTGGAGGCTTTCGGTGTAGAACACGTGGATGATGCCGGTGGCCAGCAGGAACAGGGCGGCTTTTCCGGTGAGGCGGTCGATTGATCCCGCGGTGATCCCGAGCGCCACCGGCAGAAACAGGATGGCTTCGGCGGACGACGAAAACAGGATGAGGTTGCGGTGCTGGGCCGCGCGCTTGGCCAGCAGGTTCCACGTGGCGTGGGCGCCGGCGGCGATCAGGACGAAAACGAATGCGAGCAGCGGCACGGGACGAGCCCCTATGCAACCGTTCCGATGTAGACCAGGGTCTTCTGCAGGAGGGTCACGCGCCCATCCCGCTGGCATTCCGCAAACAGGCGGGCGACCTCCGCGTTCATTTCGTCGTACCCCGGCGATCCGGGTTGCGGAGCGTACGAAGAAGAGTGCAGCCGGCCCAGCACGCTTTCCAGATCGAACTGCTGGTGGTTCGGAAAAGTCGTGAAGAGCCAGGCGCGGGCGCCGAAGAAGCGATCCATCGCCGCGGCATCGACGTTGCGGTGGTCCACCTTGGCATAGTCCGTCGAGTAGCGGTGCAGCATGGCCTCGTAGGCCTCCAGAAACGGCCCCTCCACGAGGCGCTCGTTCCACGCCAGCACCACCCAGCCCGGAGGCCGCGCGATGCGGCGAAACTCCTGGCGCGCGCGATCCGGATCGAACCAGTGGAACGCCTGCCCGGCGGCGATCAAGTCGGCGCAGCATGCGGGCAGGGTGGTGTCTTCGGCGCGGCCGTCGAAGCTGTGAAATCGCGGGTAGGAGGCAAGCAGGCGCTCGCCGGCACGCCGCATATCGGCATTCGGCTCGACGCCGAAGACCTCGCACCCGTACTCGAGGAACAGGCGCGCCAGCAGGCCCGTGCCCGAGCCGATATCGGCCACCAGGACTCCGGGGCGCAGGCCGCACTCACGTTCCAGCAGGGGAAGGATCTCGCGGGGGTACGAAGGCCGGTAGCGGACGTAATCGTCGACCCGCGAGGAAAAGCGTCGCGTGGGATCGTTCTCCATGCCTACAATGATTCCATGAACCGGCCCCCTCACGTTGCCGTCGTCGGCAGTGCCAATGTCGATCTCACGACCTTCACGGACCAGTTTCCGCGCCCGGGCGAGACCATCTTCGGGCGCGGTTTCCACCTGGGCTTTGGTGGGAAAGGAGCGAACCAAGCGGTGGCCGCGGCGCTGTGCGGCGCGCGGGTGTCGATGGTGGCGCGGGTGGGGGACGACCTGTTCGGATCGGCCACCATCGAGAATTTCAAATCGCGCGGAGTGGACGCCGCCCACGTGCTGATTACGCCCGGCGTATCGAGCGGTGTGGCGCCGATCTTCGTCGATAGCGCCGGGCAGAACCGCATTCTGGTGGTGAAGGGCGCCAACGACCTGCTGCTGCCGGCCGATGTGGAGGCCGCCGGGGACCTGCTGCGCACCGCCGACTGCATCGTGATGCAGCTCGAAATCCCGCTGGAGACGGTGTACTACACGCTGCGTTTCGCGCGGCAGCAGGGGATCCGCACGATTCTGAATCCGGCGCCCGCCCAGCCGGTGGAAATCTTTGAGCTGGCCAACGCGGATTACGTGATTCCTAACGAGACGGAAGCCGAGGCGCTGGGGGAGATGGTGGTGCGCAACATCGATGAGGCCCGCGCGTGCGCCTGCTCGCTCGTCGGCCGCGGCCTGCGGCGCGTGATCATTACGCTGGGAGGGAACGGCGCGGTGGTGGCCGGCCCGGAGCACGCGGGGACCCACGTGCCGACGCAGTTGGTGACGCCGGTGGACACGACCGGCGCGGGCGACGCCTTCATCGGCGCGTTCGCCACTTTCCTGGCGGCAGGCTGCGCGGAGGCCGAAGCGGTGGCGCGCGCCAACGTGTACGCCGCGCTGTCCACGCTGTCGGTGGGGACGCAGGCGTCGTTCGTCTCGCTGGATCGCTTCCAGGCGGCGTGGGCGGCCAGGTCTTGAGCGCTGCGATGGAGTATATATGGCCCGGATTACGATTTACCTTCCCGATGAGATAGAGGCCGCTGTCCGAAAGGCTGCCAAACGGCCGGCGACATCGGTGAGCCGGTGGATTGCGGGACACCTCGCGGAGAAGCTGAAGAGCACGTGGCCACCCGCGGTGCTGGATGCTTTCGGCGCCTTTCCGGACTTCCCGGAAACGAAAGATCTCCGAAGAGGCTATGGCGGGGACGCGCCGAGGGAGCCTCTGGAATGACCTGCTCGACAAGTCGGTAACGTCCAGGGTTCGGATGGCAACGCCTCACCGCGTTGCCGTCCCCAGGGAGATTTCGCGGCGGCGGTTGGCGGCGACCGCGAAGCCGCGCGGGAGGCAGCCAGGATCAGGGTGGAGTTGGAAGACCGCGGGCACGTCATCGGGCCGCACGACCTAATGATTGCGGGCACCGCCGTGAGCCGGGGTGCTACCCTCGTGACGAACAACACCCGGGAATTCTCGCGGGTCAAAGGACTGCGGCTGGCGGACTGGACGAAGTAGGGCACGCCCCGGCCCATGCAAAAGGCCTCGGTCCGGTGTAACCTGATTCTTCACCATGAAAGTCCTTCTCACCGCTTCCCTGATCGCTTCCGCCTGTTTCGCCCAGGGACTCGACTACATCAGGACCCACTACACCAAGTACGAGTACCGCATCGCCATGCGGGATGGGAAAAAACTCTTCACCTCGGTGTACGCGCCCAAGGACACCTTGCTGAAGTACCCCATCATGCTGGACCGCACGCCGTATAACGTCGGCCCGTACGGCGTCGACAACTACAAGACCGCCCTCGGCCCCTCTGAGAAGTTCGCGCGCGCGGGGTTCATCTTCGTGTACCAGGACGTGCGCGGCCGCTTCCTGTCGGAAGGCGAGTTCGTCAACATGACGCCGCAAATCGACCACAAGCGCGGCCCGCAGGACGTGGACGAAAGCTCCGACACCTACGACACCATCGACTGGCTGGTCAAGAACGTTCCGGGCAACAACGGCAAGGTGGGAATGTGGGGCATCTCTTATCCGGGATTCTACACGGCGGCCGGGGTCATCGACGCGCATCCCGCGCTGAAGGCCGCGTCCCCGCAGGCGCCCATCAACGACTGGTTCGTGGGCGACGACTTCCATCACAACGGCGCGCTCTACCTGCCGCACGCCTTCCGCTTCTTCAGCTTCTTCGGCCATCCGCGCCCCGCCCCCACGCTGCCCCCGCCCGCGCCGCCGGCGGCCAGCCTGCCGGATGCCTACAGCTTCTTTCTCTCGCTCGGCCCGCTTTCCAACGCCAACGAGAAGGAGTTCAAGAACGACGTGGCGTTCTGGAACGAAATGATGCAGCACGGAACTTACGACGAGTTCTGGCAGGCCCGCGACCTGCGGCGCCACCTCAAGAACATCAAGCCGGCGGTGATGACCGTGGGCGGATGGTTCGACGCGGAAGACCTGTTCGGCGCGCTGCATACGTACCAGGAGATCGAAAAGAACAGTCCCGGCGCGTCCAATATCCTGGTGATGGGCCCCTGGTACCACGGGGGCTGGGCGCGCAGCGACGGAGACACGCTGGGCGCCGTTCGGTTCGGCTCCAAGACCGCACAGTATTACCGCGATGAAATCGAGCTGCCCTTTTTCAACTACTGGCTGAAGGGCAAGGACGACCCCAAGCTCGCCGAGGCCACGGTCTTCGAGACCGGCACCAACCAGTGGCGCCGCGAGGACGCCTGGCCCCCCAGGGATGCCCGCGCGAAAACCCTGTACCTCCACGCCGGCGGCGCGTTGAGCTTCGACCCGCCGAGGGAGACCGGCGCGGCGTTCGACGAATACGTCAGCGACCCCGCTAAGCCGGTACCTTATATAAGCGGCCAGGCTTCCGGCATGACCCGCGAACACATGGTGGAAGACCAGCGCTTCGCCTCCACGCGCACGGACGTGCTGACCTATCAGACCGAAGAACTGGCGGAGGATGTGACCTTCGCCGGCCCCCTGTCGCCCTCGCTGTTCGTTTCCACCACCGGGACCGATTCGGACTGGGTGGTGAAGCTGATCGACGTGTATCCCGAGGACTACCCCGATCCCGATCCCAATCCGGCCGGCCTGCACATGGGCGGCTACCAGCAACTGGTGCGCGGCGAGATCTTCCGCGGCAAGTTCCGCAACAGCTTCTCGAAACCCGAGCCCTTCGTGCCGGGCAAGACGGAGAAAGTGGAATACGTCATGCCCGACATCAACCACTGTTTCCGCCAGGGGCACCGCATCATGATTCAGGTCCAGAGTTCGTGGTTCCCCCTGGCGGACCGCAATCCGCAGAAGTTCGTGGACATCTACAATGCCAAGGCGAGCGATTTCGGGAAGGCCACCCAGCACGTGTACCGCTCGGCGGGGGCGGCCTCCGGCTTGAAGGTGTACGTGCGCGGGAAGTGAGGGCAAAGCGCCCGTGCGCCCAAAACGGCCGATTCGCTCCAGGCGTACTAGGTCCTCCTCGAGCCTGACCCGCAATTCTCCCGCGATCGGACTGAAAGCCAGTAAAGGAATTCTCTGACCTCGTTACCCGAAAGTGTGGTACTATCTCCCCATTAGCATCGGGTTAGGTAAAAGCTGGTCCTGCCAGGCCGAAGCCGTGTTTTTTCTGCGTAACGGTCCCGTCCTGGTGGGGGCAATTGCAGTAACGGTGAGTTGGAATGCGCAAAGCGCTGAGCTTAGCAGGGGTCGGTCCCGGCGGCGTCGGTTCTTCCCGCCGTCTGGCTATGGTCGCCTCGGGCGTCCACCAGGGCCCTTCTGCCCGCACCTTCCAACAGTCGATTGAAACAACATCTCCCAAGGAGGATTGTGTGAGCTCAAAAAGATTGACAGGAAAGTGGGTACTGCTGCTATTGGTGCTGATCGCGCTGGCGGTCGTGCCATGTGCGTTTGCGCAGGAAACGACAGCAGGAATACAGGGAACAGTGAAGGACCCCAGCGGCGCCCTGATGTCGAAAGCCACGGTAGAAGTGACCAGCCCTGCGCTGATCGGTTTCAAAAGGTTGGATACCGATCAGACGGGCTACTACCGGTTCGCCAACCTGCCGCCGGGCACTTACACGATTACGGTCACGGCGAGCGGTTTCCGCACTTATAAGGAAGAAAAAATCGACCTGGGGGTCGGGCACCTGCCGACACTCGATGTCATCATGCAGGTCGGCACGCTGACGGAAACCGTCGAGGTTTCGGCGGCAGCGGCGCTGATCGACGCGACGCAGAGCAAGTCGCAGACCAACATCGCTCAGGACAGCCTGATGAATCTGCCCACGCAGAGCCTCTCGTACCAGAGCGTGATCCAGTTTGCGCCAGGCGCCCGTTCCGAGCCGCTGCAAAATAGCGGCACCGGCGCCAATAATGGATTCCAGATCAACGGCGCCAGCAACTCCGAAAACTCCTACCTGGTGGACGGGCAGGAGACCGCCAACATCCTGGACGGACATTCACAAGCCAACGTGCCGATGGACTTCATCGGCGAAGTGCAGGTGAAGACCAGTGGTTTTGAAGCGGAGTACGGCGGCGCGCTGGGCGGCGTGGTGGACGTAATTTCCAAACGCGGCTCGAATGAGTGGCATGGCAGCGTGTTCATGAACTACAACGCCGACCGGTTCAACGCCTCTCCCAACCCCAGCCAGCTACGGAACCCGCAGTTCCCCGCCAACCTCGGCGGCGCTGCGCGGTTGGACCAGCCTCTCGAGTACTACTATCCGGTCAAGGACCATAGCCGGGTTGCCGATCCGGGTTTCACGCTCGGCGGCGACCTGATCAAGGACCGTCTCTGGATATTCATTGGCTCGGCGCCGGATTTCAACCAGTTGCGGCGCACCGTAAACTTCACCTATCCGGGAGCCTCGGGTGCGCGAACCTTCAACGACAACAATTACACCTATTATTCGTTCGCGCGCGTGGATTTCCGGGCCACCGAGAAGATCCGCGTGTTTGGCTCCTGGGCGTACAACTATGCGCGCGGCACCGGCACCTCTCTGCCCGGCGCGGATGAAGTTCACGGCCAGTTCAACTCGTCCTCGACGGTCAACCCGGACAACTACAACGGCGGCATCGGTTCTGTTAATCCGCAAGTGATCTACAACCTCGGCGCGGATATCACCATCAGTCCCAGCCTGATCGCAACCACGCGGTTTGGGTATTTCTACTACAATACCGAGAGCCGCGGCTTGCCGGTCGGCATCCAGTATACCTACCGAGACACGAATTACCCCTACAGCACGGGGGATGCTCCGGCGCTGGCAACCACCAAGGCGCTGAACGGGACGGCGCTGCCCTCGCAGTTCGTGAATTCGACGGGCTACAGCAACATAGGAGGGAACTCCCAGACGGCCTTCGACATCTGGAAGCGATACAGCTTCAGCCAGGATCTGGCGTACTTCAAGAATTTCTGGGGCACCCACAACCTGAAATTCGGGTACGGGTTCAACCATGGCCTGGCGAATGAGGAGGCCGGTGTTTACAATACCGCGGATGTGTACGTCGCGTACAACGTTCCGTACGTCCCGCAAACCACCAACGGAGAGTCCCGCTGCGCGGCCATTGTCGCGCAGAATCAGTCTCTCTACGGCGCGCCCGGCGGAAATGCCGACGGAACCGCCTGCCAGGGGCTGTGGGGCACGGTGAACCTGCGCGACCTCATCTCCGCCAGCGGCAAGGTGGGCAACTGGAATCACGCTTTGTACGTGCAGGATGCCTGGACGGTGGCCAAAGGTTTGACGCTGAATCTCGGCCTGCGCCTGGACAAGGAAAGTCTCCCCTCCTATAACACGCTTCCTGGGTTCGAGGGCATCAGCTTCGGCTGGGGCCAGAAGATCGCCCCGCGCCTGGGCGCGGCTTACGACGTCCTGCACAACGGCAAGGTCAAGGTGTACGGCAGTTGGGGGTACTTCTACGACATCATGAAGTTCAACCTGCCGCAGGGCAGCTTCGGCGGCGCTTACTGGCACGATTGCGTGTACGCGCTGGACGACCCGAACTACAACGCGATCATCCCGCAGCGCGATGCGCAGGGCCACTACTGCCCGGTCGGCAGCGGCGCCACACCGGCCAACGGCAGCTTCCCGGCCATGCGGTTCATCGAAAACTACGACTACCGCGAGCCGGCCAACGACCCGAACCAGATCGGCTCTTTGGGACCGACCGGCCTGGTCGATCCGAATCTGAAGCCGATGAAGCAGCACGTCATGACATTCGGCGCCGCGTGGGAGATCAAGCACGACATGGTATTCGAGCCCGTGTACACGCGCACGCGCCTCGACCGGACCATCGAAGATGCCGGCACCATCACGCAGAACGGCGAGGTTTACTACATCACGAACCCCGGATTTGGCGTGAACACGGTAGTGCCCAATTGCAACGGCTGCCCGGCAAACCCGAAAGCCATCCGCGATTACGACGGTCTCGAGCTGCGCCTCACCAAGAGGTTCAGCCACCAATGGTTCGGCGCGTTCTCCTACACCTACAGCCGGCTGTACGGCAACTATGACGGCCTGACCTCCACCGACATCAGCGACTCCGAAGGCCGCAACGGCGCCAATACCGACCGCGCGTTCGACGAGCCGTTCATGTCGTTCGACGCGCACGGCAAGGCGATCAACGGACCGCTCGCCACCGACCGCCCGAACACCTTCAAGGCGAACGTCTACTACAACCTGAAGTGGTGGAAGCTCAACACGGTGCTCGGTCTTTTCCAGCAGATCTACTCGGGCACCCCGCTGAGCAGCTACATTAGCGTGTGGGGCGCTCCGGTGTTTGTGGAAGGCCGCGGCCAGTTCGTCAACATGACCCGCGATCCCGCCACCGGCAACTGGATCGCCGGCTCGGTGAGCGCGGCTCGCACGCCCCACTTCAGCCAGTCCGACATCAGCGCCTACCAGGACTTCCACGTCAGCAAGACCAATGAAAAACTGGTGGCGCGCGTCGGCGCGGACTGCTTCAACTGCTTCAACCAGCACCACCCGGTCGTCATCAACTCGAACCTGATCCGCACCGGGAGCCTCGACCCGGCCCCCTGCGGCTCGACTGGCACGAACTGCACGGCTACCGAGGCCGCCCAGGCCGGCTTCGATTACGGCGTCCTGCTGACCAAGGGCTACGATTACGTCGGGCTGGCGAATTCGCAGAAGAGCACGTTGAGCACTCTCTACGGCCAACCGCAACAGTGGCAGAATCCGCGCACCATGCGCTTCCAGGTCAGATTCACCTTCTAAATCAGGTAAGATCTACGTCTTCGAGGGGCCGCGAAACCGGCCCCTTTTTTTGTGCGCGGAGCAAATCAGCCTATTCCACCACCTCCAGGTGGCGTATAGTAATCCCAGAGGCGAAACTCATGTTTGACAAGAAGGCGGACCTCGCAGGCCCTGGCATCGGCGATTACGAGGAACTGGAGAAGATCCTGCCCCAGGATTACCACTCCCTGCTGACCCCCAAGGAAACCCAGAAAGCCATCTTCGCGGCGAAGAATCATATCGAGGAGCACCTGTGCCAGGCGCTCAATCTGATGATGGTGACGGTCCCGCTCATCGTGGACGTCGAGAGCGGGGTGAATGACTACCTCGACCGCGACGGTTCCCGCACCCCCATCCAGTTTCACATCTCCAACGATCGAGGCCGGCATCCGCTGGACGCCCAGATCGTGCAGGCGGCCACCAAGTGGAAGCGCGTGGCGCTGAAGCGTTTCGGCATCGAGGCGGGCGAGGGCCTGTGCACCGACATGCGGGCCGTGCGCAAAGACTATTTCCTGGACCACGACCACAGCGTCTACGTCGATCAGTGGGACTGGGAGAAGGCCATCACGCCCGCCGAGCGCTGCCTGGACTACCTGAAGCAGACGGTGAACGGCATCTGGAAAGTCCTGGTGGACACCGAGGAGTACATCCAGGACCTCTTCCCGGCTCTGAAGAACCCCAGATACCCGAACCTGCCGAAACGGCTCGCGTTTCTGCACGCCGAAGACATCCTGGACATGTACCCGGACCTTCCGCGCAAGCAGCGCGAGACGGCGGTCCTGCTGGAGTGCCCCGCGGTTTTCATCGTCGGGATCGGGTGGACCCTGAAGGACGGCTATCCCCACGAGATGCGGGCGGCGGACTACGACGATTGGGTCACCGAAGCCCAGTCCATCGACGGCCGGCCGGTCCACGGGCTGAACGGCGACATCCTGGTGTGGAACCACGTCACTGGGCGGCGGCACGAATTGTCGTCGATGGGAATCCGCGTGAATGCCGAGACGCTGCGGAAGCAACTGGAGCTGACCGGCCAGCTCGATTTCCTGAAGTTTCCCTATCACCAGTCGATCCTGAATGATGAGATTCCGCTGTCCATAGGCGGCGGCATCGGGCAGTCCCGCACCATGATGCTGCTGCTGCGGAAGGCACACTTGGGCGAAGTGACGGTCAGCGTATGGCCGCGAATTCTCAAGGATATTTGCGCGCAAAGAAACATTTTCGTGCTGGAGTAAGAAAACAGGCGGTGGCCCCGTGTGCCCGATGACGGATCCGGCTTCAGTTATAGATACTTGAAAATAAAGGAGATCCCAGCGCCTCTGGCACACGGGCTCCGCCGCCGCGTTGGCTTTACCCGAATAATAAAGCGTTTGAATTTTGGCGCAACTTGTCAACCGTACCAGTGCTCTTAGTACGGAGTAGGACTATGTATACAGATCCCGGGTCAGGCCTTTTCTTGTTTCAGGTCGTACTGGCGGGAGTCCTTACAGTTGCGTACCGGTTTCGCCGGGCTCTAGGCTCCTTCTTTGGTAGCAGGAGGGACTCTGACCGCCACTCCGGCAGTTAGCGCTCGGGTTTCGTTCCGCGATCCGGATGGTTTTGTCTGCCGCCACGAAGACCGGGTTCTGCGGTGTGTCTATCCGCATGCCGCGGAGAATCTCCGCACCTTTCTCTCATCCTCCGTTGCCACCGCTGCGATGTCCCGGGGAGCCGTCTCGCGCACGACGATCCTGGACGATGCCTCTCTCGCGGCCCTGCCCCCGGAGCTGCGGCACGGCATGCCCGCTGGATCGATGGTTCTGGAACACGAGCGGATTCCATTCGAGAACTATGCCTACGAATGGGCTCCGGAAATGCTGTACTCCGCCGCCGCTTCGACCCTGGAGTTGGCACAAGCGGCTTTCGATCAGGGGTTCCGGTTGAAAGATGCCGCTCCGTCGAACATCATGTTCCACGGTCCCCGGCCGGTGTTTCTGGATGTGCTTTCCTTCGAACGAGGCGACCCTCTGGACCCGCTGTGGCGGCCCTATGCGCAGTTCGTTCGGACCTTTATTTACCCGCTGCTGGCCAGCCGGTATTTCGGCCTCCGGCTGGACGAAATGCTGCTGGCGAATCGGGACGGCCTGGAGCCCCATCGAATCGCGAGGTTGTCCTCGGCTTGGCGTCTGCTGCTGCCGCCGTTTTTGGGCGCGGTCACCATGCCCCTGCTCCTGTCGTGGCGGGATGCACGGGGCGCAAGGGGCCAATACCGCCCTCGGCGCGCCGAGGACGCCGGCGAAGCCGGGTACCTCATGAGAGCCGCATTGCGCAGGGCCGGCCGCCTGCTGAAGAGAGTTACCCCGAGGGCCGGCCGGAACGAGGCTTCGCGCTACATGGAGAGCGGCCACCTGTACACCCCGGGAGAGATGACCGGGAAAGAAAGGGTGGTCATCGAAATCCTGGAACACTCGCGGCCGCGCGAGGTGCTGGATATCGGCTGCAATACCGGGCACTTCAGCGTGATCGCAGCGCGGCACGCGATGCACGTGACGGCCATCGATCGCGACCCGGAAGCGGCTGGGGCGCTGTGGAGGACCGCGCACGCAGGGGCGATGAACATTCTCCCCCTGGTGATCGATTTCGCCCGCCCGCCGGGCGCCTGCGGTTGGGCCAACAGCGAGTGCGCGCCGTTTCTCGAAAGAGCCCGCGGCAGGTTCGATTGCATCCTGATGCTGGCCCTGATCCATCACCTGCTGGTGAGCGAGCGGGCGCCGCTGGGAGGAATCTTCGACCTCGCCGCGGAGTTGACCCGGCACGACGCGATCGTCGAATATGTGGACTCCGAGGACGCGCAGTTCCAAAGCATCGCCCGCGGCCGGGACGCGCTTCATCGCGATCTCACCAGGGATAGTTTCGAGCTTGCGGCGCAGCGGCGTTTTGCGATCGCGGGATCGTGGCAGGTGACCGCCACGCGGTGGATTTACTGGCTGCGAAAAGGGGCGTGACTCGCGTGTTGCGCCGTTTTTCGATCTGTCTGGCGTTCTCCACCTGCTGTTTTCTGGCGTCGTGGGTGGCCCTTGCGACCAGCCGGGGCGTCTATTTCGCACGGTGGAATCCGCTGTACACGGCCGTCATCCCGGTGCTGTGCTCGGAAGGCCTTCTGGCGCTTGCCATGTCCGGTGCGTGGGAACTCTGCCGCCGGCGCGGTTGGCATCGCGCGCTCCCGCCCCACGTGCTGTTTCTGGCAGCCTGCCTCGTGCCGCTGGGATTGTCTCTGGCCGCGGGGCTGCGCGCCTTGCCGAGCGTGTCTCAGTGGCTGCGGAATCCGCTTGCCTGGCTGGCAGCGCTCCTGCTGGCCATCTGGGCGGCTCGGAGCGCCATCCGGAGACCGCGCGCGGCTTCGCATTTTCTGCTGACCGCGTTACTGGTCGCATCGCCGGTTCTGGCGGTCGTGACCGCTTGGGGCGCCTTCCCGGCGCTGCGCTATTCGGGATCGGCCTACACCGATGGCCCTCTCGCACCTGCACTTCCTGGGACGCCGCGGATTCGCGTGGTGTGGGTGATCTTCGATGAGTTGAGCCAGGCCATGGCCTTCGAGAGGCGTCCTCGCGACCTGCGATTGCCGAATCTTGACCGCCTGAAGGCCGAGAGCTTTTATGCGGTGGCGGCCAGTTCGCCTTCGGATGAAACCCTGATCTCCATGCCAGCGCTGATCCTGGGCGAGGAACTGGCCGAAGCCGTGCCGCTGGGACCGGACAATCTCCTGCTGCGAGCAGTGGTGCGAGCGCCCGGTCGTTCGCCGCTGTTCCCCTGGGCTTCCGTGTCCAATCTCTTCGATACTGCCCGGGCTCTTGGCCTCAACACCGCGGTGGCCGGTTGGTACCATCCCTACGGACGCGTGCTGAACCGCGGCCTGACCAGGTGCTATTGGGTGGCGATGTTGCGCCCGCCGGGTATCGAAGAGCCTTTCGAGACCGGACCGGTGACGGGGTGGCAGTTCGCGAATCTACCCCTGATCGGCTATCTGCGGCCCGAGTTTCCCTCGGCTCACCGGCGCAGGGAGCGAACCCAACGCTACCTCTTCTTGTTGGAACATGCCCGCGAACTGGCGGCGGATCCCTCGATGGGGCTTGCGCTGCTTCATCTTCCGGTGCCCCACCCACCCGCGATTTACAGCCGGTCCAAGGGTGCGCTCACCATGGAGGGCCCGCTCAGCTACCTGGATAATGTGGCACTGGCCGACCAGGCATTGGGCGCGCTGCGGCAGGCAATCGAGCAGGCAGGCCTGTGGGACCGGACCGCCCTTCTGATCAGCGCCGATCACGGATGGCGCACCGCGATGTGGAGCCGCTCGCCGGACTGGACAGCGGAAGAACAGGCCGCGTCGCGCACCGACACATCGGGCGTGCCGTTCCTGCTCAAGCTGCCGGGCCAGATTGCAGCCTTGCGCTATGACAGACCGTTCAATACGGTGATCACCCGCCAGGTGCTGACGCGGATTTTGTCCGGCCAACTGACGGCTCCGGAGCAACTGCCCGATCTGATCGAAAGCCTCGCGGCGAACAACCTCACGAACTGAGGCGCTGCTCAGACCGCCCCGAAACCGTCCGGCGCCAGATGAACCTGCCGCGCCTGGTGGAACGCGACATTGGCCAGGTGCGGCGCCGAAACCGCGCTGGCGCCCACTTCCACCGGGGCGTTGGGCTCCTTCCGCGAACGCACGCAGTCCATGAAATTCTGAATGTGCGGCTCGATGGGGATGGGCGCGGCCATCTGCTGGATGGGTTGCGGATTCTGCGGGTTCGGCTCTTTCCAGATGCGGAAGCCCTCGTTGTTGATGATCATGGTGCCTTCGTCGCCCTGGAACTGGATCGACCAGTCGTTGTCGTACGAGTTGCAGTAGTTCAGCGTCCAGGTGGACATGAGGCTGCCATATTCGAACACCGCGCAGAACACGTCGGGCACTTCGGAGCCGGTGTTCTTGGCGGCTTGCCCGTAGCAGATGGCGGATTTGACCGGCCCGGAATTGGTGAACCACTGAACCACGTCGTTCAGGTGCGTGCCCTGGTCGGTCATGTTGCCGCCCGAGTAGTCCCAGAAGTAGCGCCAGTAGCGGAAGCGCATGGGCTCCAGGTCGCGGTCGCGGGCCGAGCCCAGGAACCGCCTCCAATCCAGCTTGCCCGGCAGCGGTGAGTTGTTGAGCGGCTTGGAGACGTTCCAGTTCCACATCGGCTTCACCAGCGTGATCTTGCCCAGGATGCCGCCAGCGACGATCTCCCTGGCCTTGATGACCGAGGGCGCGCTGCGCCGCTGCATGCCGATCTGGACGATCTGCGAAGTCTTGCGCACGGCCTCGATCATCTGGCGGCTCTGCTCCAGCGAATGGGACATGGGCTTTTCCAGGTAGACGTCCTTCTTCGCGTCGAGGGCGGCCATGAGCATGGGGGCGTGCTGGTGGTCCGGGCTCGCGACCACGACGGCGTCCACGCCGGGTTGCGCCAGCAGGTCGTGGTAATCCAGGTGGCTCTTGGCGTTGGGCGCGCTCTTGAGGGCCTCCTGGAGGTGCGGCTCGTAGACTTCGGCGATAGCCACACATTCGGCGCCGAGTTTCTGAAAGTTCTGGTTGAGGTAGCGGCCGCGGCCTCCCGCGCCGATCAGGCCATACGCCAGGCGGTCGTTGGCACCCCATGCACTGCGCGGCACGAACAACGGAGCCGCCAGCGCGGAAGCGAGGAATCTCCTGCGATCACGATCCATGCGCCCAGTGTAGCGCGCTACACCACTTTTGGCAGCCTCTGGCGGCGGGTGACCCACTGTTCGCTCGAAAACAGGCGCGGCCCCACCTGGATCATGCGCGGCAGCAGGTTGAACAGTTCGGTGGGCGTCCATGGCTTTCCGGCGCGGGTTTTAAAGCCGCGGGCGTTCAGTTCGGCGGCCACCCGCGATAGCGGGCAGTCCTCCACGACCATGTCCAGCGCCACGGTGATGACTTCCTTTTCGGCGGCGCTCTCCACCAGGCCGGCGCAATCGGAGGAGACCTCCAGGCCGTAGGGGATTTCCTCGGCATACTGCTGGCCTTCCGCGCCCGGCGCCACGATGTCGCGCTCCCATTCGATGGCGGACGGCCGCCATCCCAACTGGATTCGCTGCATGAGGTAGTCGAGCGTGGGCAGTCCGGTGAGGGTTTCGCGGATACGTTCTTTCTTGGGCATGGCACCTCCGGACAGAAGTGGAGCACGTAAATTGCCTCGCGAGACCTGCTGGGGATGCATGGTTGCCCGACCCGCATTGTCCGAACGTGGGATGGGCCGTCCTCTCCTGGGACGCCGGCCGGCATCGGTGCTACAGTCAGGATTGAAACTCTATCCCATTTTTCTCGATCTGAAAGACCGGCCGGTGCTGGTTGTGGGCGCCGGGAAGGTCGGACTGCGCAAGGTCAAAGGGCTGCTGGAAGCGGGCGCCCGCGTCACCGTGGTGGCGCCGGAATGGGAGCCGGAATTCGCCGAATTGCTCGTGCGCCTGGTCCCGCGTCGCTTTCGCGCTTCGGACCTGGCGGGCTGCATGTTGGTTTTCGCCGCCACGGACGACCGCCTGGCCAACCACCGCATCGGAATCGCCGCCAAGGGCAGAGGCGTTTTCGCCAACATCGCCGATTCGGCCGAAGAGTGCGACTTCGTGGTGCCCTCCCGGTTGCAGCGCGCCAACATTCAGATTGCCATTTCGACCGGCGGCGAGAGCCCGCGGATCTCGGCGGAATTGCGCCGGAAGCTGGAAGAGATTCTGTAGGGCCGCGGCGGAACTTAGACCCGGCGCCTGGAGTCCAACTCTCCGCGGAGGAAACATGCTCGAAGCGCGCGCTTTGACGAAGCGGTTCAGCGGCATCCCGGCGGTCGATAACGTCAGCTTCAGCATCAAACCCGGGGAAGTCCTCGGCTACGTGGGGCCCAACGGAGCCGGCAAAAGCACCACGGTGAAGATGATCATCGGGCTGCTCGAGCCGACCGAGGGCCAGGTGCTGTTTCACGGGCGAAGCGTGATCGACGACCTGGCCGGGTTTCAGAGCCGCATCGGCTATGTTCCCGAAGAGCCCAACCTGTATCCGCACCTTTCCGGATACGAATATCTGCAACTGGTCGGCCGCCTGCGGGGGATGCCCCGGCGCGTTCTCGAGCCCAAAATCGAAGAATTCCTGCGTCTGTTTTCGCTGTGGGACGACCGCCATACGCCGGTCTCGTCCTACTCCAAAGGCATGCGCCAGAAGATCCTGCTTTCGGCCGCGCTGATGCACAACCCCGAGGTGCTAATCCTGGACGAGCCGATGTCCGGCCTGGATGTCACCACGGCTCTCGTGCTGCGCGAATTGATGCAGGAGCTGGCCTCCCGCGGGCGCATGATCTTCTACAGTTCGCACGTGCTGGAGGTGGTCGAGAAAATCTGTTCGCGCGTGCTGATCCTGCGCAAGGGGAAGGTGGCGGCGCACGATTCCATCGAGCACCTGCGCGAGCAGACGCACCAGGCGTCGCTGGAGGGCGTCTTCGCCGAGCTGACCAGCGAGCACGACCACCAGGCCATTGCGGGCCGCATCCTGAAGGTGATGCAGTCGTGACCTGGCTCCGGGAAACGCGCGGCGTCAAATTCGAGCTGACCCGCCACTTCCTGTCACGCATGTTCGACGGAGAGTGGTCGAGCGAACGCGGCACCTGGCAGACGCTCGCCGCGTGGGTCTTCGGTCTCCTGCTGCCGTCGGGCATGCTGATCGTGAAGGAGGGCTCGTTCGATTTCGCCGACGCCGCCAAGTATCGCCGCCTCTCGGAGCTGGCCTCGCCCGAGCCGTTCCGCGCCGCGGCGGTGGCCGACGAGCTTTCGCTCCTGGTGCTGATCCTGGCGGTTACCGGGCTCATCGCGCTGCTCGTGTGGCAGTCGCTCTTCCCGGGACAGCGCGACTACCTGGCGCTGGCGGGTCTTCCGGTGCGGGCGCGGCAGGTGTTCCTCGGCCGGTTCGGCGCGGTGCTGCTCTTTTCCACGGCGCTGGTGGCGGTCATGAACGTGCTGCCGAGCATACTGGCGCCCATCGAGTTTGGCGGCGCGTGGCAGAAGAACCCGTCGTACCTGGCGAACTTCACGGCCCAGGCGGTGGCGTCGGGACTGGAGTGCTTCTTCATTTTCTTCGCGATCGTCGCGCTGCAGGGCATCCTGCTGAATGCGCTGACGGGTCGCGCCTTCGCGCGGGTTTCGGTTTACGTGCAGGGCACGCTGATCGCCGCGCTGATGTTCGCCGCTCTGCGCAGCGGGTCGATCCAGGACTGGACGCCGGCCGACATCGCGCGGCTTCCCGAAATCGGCCGGTGGATTCCGCCGGTCTGGTTCCTGGGATTGCACGAGTGGCTGCTGGGCGACCGCGATCCTTTCTTCGCCGCGATGGCCGGCCGCGCGATGCTCGGAGCGGCGGCCGCCGTGGGGCTGGCGGCGCTCATGTACCTCGTCAGCTACCGGCGCTACCGGAGGCTGCTGGTGGAAGCGCCGGCGGCTCGCACCCGGTCGCGGATGCCGTGGAGCCTGCTCGATCTGTTATCGCGCGAGCCCCGCCAGCAGGCCGTGATGCAGTTCATGGCGAAAACGCTGGCGCGCAGCCGCTCGCACCGCATGGTGTGGCTGGCATACATCGGCGGCGCGGTGGCGCTCCTGCTGAACAGCTCCATCATCGACGGCGCATTGCTGGCGCGCGGTCGAAACTGGCATCAGGCGCTGAAGTTCCTGGTGCTGTTCTGGCCGCTGGCCTGCTCAGCGGTTCTGCTGCCCGGCTTCCGGCATGTTTTGCGAATCCCCGCGGAGCTGCGCGCCAACTGGATCTTCCAGCTCACCGAGAGCCAGGGGCGGGCGCAGTGGATGCGCGCCGTGGAGCGCTTCGTCATCGTCTACGCCATCGCGCCGGTCTACCTCTTGCTGGCGCCGGCGGCGATCCGGGTCGTTGGGTGGCCCATCGCATTGCGCATGACCGTGCTCCAGGTACTGGTCACGATGCTCGCCTTCGAGATCCTGTTCTACAGCTGGCAACAGCTTCCGTTCACCTGTTCCTATGTTCCGGGCAAGCGCCCGCTCGCCGGAATCGTGGGAGGGTACATCCTGGCGTTGGGCGCGGCCGTGCCGATGCTGACCTATTTCATCGCGTCGGGCGCGCAGTTCCCGCCGTTGTTCGTCATCATGTTCCTGATGTTCGGCGCGGGGTGGCTGAAAGCGCGCCAACTGCGGCGCGAGGGTTGGGGCGAAGCCGGACTGCTCTACGAAGACACCGGCTCGATGCTCACCGACCTGACCGGAACGGACACCCGGCCCGTCCAGACGGTCCAGGCCCGGCGGGAAAAGCGAGTGAAGCAGCGGGAACCCCGGCAGCGCGCCCTGTCCTGGCAGCAGGACCTGCGGTACGGCCTGCGGCAGATGCGGCGGAGCCCCGCCTTCACGGCCATCGCGGCGGGCACGCTAGGGCTCGGCATCGGAGCCACCACCTCCATCTTCAGCATGATCGATACGGTGCTGTGGCGGCCCGTGCTGCTGCGGAATCCGCAATCGCTGGTCTTCGTGCTCCAAAACCTTCCGTCGGACCCGCGTTTCTACAGCCCGGCCTCCCCGGCCGACATCGAAGACATCCGGCGCGCCAACACCACGATGGAAGACATTGCCAGTTGGCGCATCGGCTCGGTCAACCTGGTGGACGCCGGCGGCGAAGCCATCCGGGTCGATTCCGCGAGCGTCACGGCCAATCTCTTCGACGTCTTGCAGGCGCAGCCTGCGATGGGCCGGCGCTTCATGCCCGGCGAGGACTATCCGGGGCGCGAGCGCCGCGTGATCCTCAGCGACGAACTGTGGCGCGGCCACTTCGACGCGGATCCCGATCTGCTCGGAAGATCCATCCGCCTGGACGACCGCGATTTCACCGTGGTCGGCGTGATGCGCCCTGATTTCCAGTTTCCCCGGAACAACAAGCAGCTCTGGATTCCACTGGCGCTGACGCCCGAAGAACGTCACTCGCGCAGCGCCCTGATGGTGGATTCGGTCGGACGGCTGAAGCCCGGCCGCACCATGGCGCAGGCCGCGGCGGAGCTGAAGAGCCTGGGCGCGCGGCTCGAGGAGATGCATCCGGAGACCAACCGGAACCGCCGCTTCGAGGCGTGGCCGTACCACCGCTACATGGTCGGCGACTACGTGCCTGTGTACACCGCCATGCTGCTGGGCGGGGCGCTGTGCGTCCTGCTGATCGCGTGCGGCAACGTGGCGAACCTGCAATTCGCGCGCGCTGGGCGGCGTGCGCGGGAAGTGGCGGTCCGCACGGCGCTGGGCGCGGGGCGGTGGCGCATCGTGCGGCAGTTGCTGACCGAGAGCGTGCTGGTGTCGCTCGCCGGCGCCGTGCTGGGCGTGTTCATGGCGCGATGGGGCCTGGCCCTGATCAAGGCCGGGGTGCCGCCGGAGATGCGGCAATACATGGCTGGGTGGAAGGACATCGGCCTGAACGTGAACGCGCTCACCTTCGCGCTGGTGGCAGCAGTCGGAAGCGGCATCCTGGCGGGGCTGTCGCCCGCGTGGCGATGCTCGCGGCCCAACCTAGGCGAAGCCCTGAAAGAGGGCGGGCAGGCCTCCTCGGCCGGCCGCGGAAGGCACCGCCTGCGGCGCGTCCTGGTGGCCGCGGAGGTGGCCGTCGCGGTCGTCCTGTTGGTGGGCGCGGGCGTGATGGTTCACGGCTTCCAGTCGATGGTCGGTGTCTCCACCGGCGTGGAGCCCGCCACTCTGCTCACCGTTCACCTGTCGCTCACCGAGAGCAAATACCACGACAGCCGGCGCGTCGCGGCGTTCTACGGCGAAGTGCTGGCGCGCGTCCGCGCCATGCCGGGCGTGCGCACCGCGGCCGCCGCGACGGCGGTGCCCTTTAGCCGCCACATGACGTCGCAACCGTTCGCCATCGAAGGCCGGCCGCAGGAGCCGGGCGCCCCGCCCGCGGTACAGGCGCAAGCCGTCACGCCTGAATTCTTCCGCTCGATGAACATCCCGCTGCGCGCCGGCCGTTTTCCGTCCGCTGCCGACGGTCCCGATGCGCCGCGCGTGGCCGTGGTCAGCGAATCGATGGCCGGGCGCTGGTGGCCGCGCGAGAGCCCCATCGGAAGGCGCATCCGGCTGGGCGCACAGGGCCGCTGGCTCACCGTCGCCGGCGTGGTGGGCGATATCCCCTACAGCGTGATGGACCGGACTCCGCGCCAGGTTGTCTATTTCCCTTTCGAGCAAGCGCCGGACCTGGGCATGGATATCGCCATACGCACCGCGGGTGATCCCATGCAACTGGCGCCCGCCGTGAGGGCTGCCATCCGCGCCATCGATCCCGAGCAGCCCATCACCAACCTGAGCGCGATGCCCATGCTGATCCGGCAGGAGGCCTTCGTCTTCGCCTACATGGCCGCGCTGATGGGCACGCTCGGCACGATGGCGCTGGTGCTGGCGGTGGTCGGAGTCTCTGGCGTCATGGCGTACCTGGTGTCCGACCAGACGCACGAGATCGGCATCCGCATCGCGCTGGGCGCCCCGCGCGGGAACGTGATGGGCATGCTCTTCCGGCGTGGCATGACCACGGTCGCTATCGGACTTGTGATCGGACTGGTCCCGGCGTACGGCCTCGCGCGCCTGATGGCCTTCGCCGTGTTGGGCGCGAAAGCCGGCGACCCGGCCGCATTCGTCGGCATCCCGCTAGCGCTGCTGTTCGCCGCGGCCCTGGCCATCTACATCCCGGCGCGGAGGGCCATGCGAATCGATCCCATCACCGCATTAAGGAACGAATGAACTGGCTGGTGATCTATCCGCGAAGCGCGCTGGTTCGCCGGAGCTGGTTGAAGGCGATCCAACGAAGGGCCGAGCGGCGGGATCAGTCTGAGACGGCAGTTACGGACAAGTGGACTGCATTTCAGACCAGACGATCGTACTCGGAATGGCCGCCGATCCAGTACCACACGACTCGATCTTTCTTCACGACGGCCAAAGCGCGATATTCAAGGCCGATGCGAACCGTGCGTGCCGGATTGCTCTGGAAGAGACGTCAGGCGCGCTTGTCGTCCCATTGAGCGCCGGAGAGTAGATCTGCAAACAAACGCCAGAACTGCCGCGTGGCTCGAGACTGTATCAAAGCAGATCGTCCAACGGCAAGGTCTCGCCCCTCTCGTCTTCCTCGAGGGCCTCCCGTGCCATTCGACGGATCACATCGCGTTTCTCAACAAAGCGAGTCTTCCAGGCGTCCTCGTCGGCTAGCGAGGCGAGGATCTGGGACGCAATCGCATCCTGTTGATCCTGAGGCAGGGCGACGACCTTTTCCAGCGCCTTCTCCAGCAGCATCGACATGAATCAATTCTACCAGCGGGGATGGTGGGCCGCCATGTCACGCCTTGAGGCGGTGGGGGGCAAAGGAACGCGGCATTTCGCTCGTGTGGATCGCTTCCAGCCCCATCAGCGGCTGTTCTGTTTATCGTAAACTAAACGGGTGCGTGCCTGGTCATGATAGGGCACGACAAGAAGACTGGACGGCCAAGCGAATTTTGGGAAAGCCATGATCGGCCAGGCCTTGGGACCTTACCGGATCGAATCGAAGCTCGGCGAGGGTGGCATGGGTGTCGTCTGGAAAGCCTTTGACCCCCGTCTGAACCGCTTCGTTGCTCTCAAAGTCCTGCCTCCGGGCCTCACCCAAAACGCAGAGCGCCGGGCGCGCTTTATTCAGGAAGCCCAGGCCGCCAGCGCGCTCAATCACCCCAACATCATCACCATCCATGATATCGGCCACCACGACGGGACGGATTTTATCGCCATGGAGATTGTCGACGGCGCCACCCTCGACAAGCTCATTCCGCCACGCGGCATGAGAATCGGCGACGTACTCAACTGCGGCGCGCAGATTGCCGCCGCACTGGCCGCGGCCCACCAGGCAGGCATCGTCCACCGTGACCTCAAGCCGTCCAATATCATGGTTACCACAACCGGGCTCGTCAAGGTGCTCGATTTCGGGCTGGCCAAACTCACCGCCGCCGAACCGCTTTCCCCAGAGGAATCCACACTTACCGCACGCGCCATAACCGAACCCGGAGCCGTCATCGGCACTCCCGCCTACATGAGTCCCGAACAGGCTGAAGGCAAGCCCGCCGATCGCCGTTCCGATATCTTCTCCTTCGGCTCCATTCTCTATGAAATGGCCTCGGGCTCCCGCCCCTTCGCGGGCGATACGCGCCTGGCGATCCTCTCCGCCATCGTCAATTCCGACCCCAAGCCCATAGCTTCGCCGTCGCCTCCGGAACTCGACCGAATCATTCGCCGGTGCCTGCGCAAAGATCCTTCCCAGCGCTTCCAGCACATGGACGATCTTAAGATCACTCTCTCCGATCTCAAACTGGAAAGCGATTCCGGCGCCCTCTCGTCCAGCGGCGCACTAGCGGGTGTCACCCGCCCGCGCCACTGGGCGGCCTGGATCGCAATGGCCGCCATCCTCATCGGCAGTGGCGGGTTTGCGGCTTGGCGGCTCCTTTCCCGTTCCGCACCGGCCTCCGACCAGATCGCCACCGTCCACCAGTTCACCTTCGACTCCGGACTAACCACCGACCCGGCTTTTTGGCCCGCTGGCAACATGATTGCTTACGCCTCGGACCGCGCCACCGGATCCAACCTCGATATCTGGGTCCAACAGATCGGCGGAGAAACACGCCGGCTTACCTCCGACGAAGCTGACGATCACGAACCGGATTTCTCGCCCGATGGCACCAGGATCGCTTTCAGTTCCGAACGCGATGGCGGCGGCATCTTCGTCGTCTCAACTCTGGGCGGCGCCGAGCGCCGTCTCACCTCCTCCGGCCACACCCCACGCTTCTCGCCCGACGGGCGTTGGCTTTCCTACTGGGTCGGCGATATGTCCCGTCAGTACGGCCTCGGGCAAACGTTTGTCATTCCCGCCTCGGGTGGCGAGCCTCGCCAAATGGCTCCCAAGCTGGGGGGCGCCATGCATGCAGCCTGGTCGCCGGACAGCAAAAACCTGCTCTTCTTCAGCGTGGACAAAGGCAAAACCGATCTTTACGTGCAACCGCTCGACGGGGGCGACCCCGTACCTACCGGTCTGGCCGACGCGACCAGAGCCCTAATTCGTGGCAACTACCCTACCGCTTGGGCAGGCAATCGGTTCATCTTCAGCGCCGCCTCCGCGGATGCCACCAATCTCTTCTCCGTCGAAATCGACCCCGCCACATTCCACGCACGCGGCCCTCGTCAGCGCCTCACGGCCGGCACGGGCATCGAGTCCCGGCCCCTGCTCGCCGGCAATCGTCTGGTCTTCGCGAGCGCAGTCCAAAACGACGACGTCTGGTCCGTGCCCATCGATCCGTTGACGCTCAAAGCCTCCGGCGATGCCGTTCGCATCACCGAAGACCTCGGCTCCGACGTCGGGTGTTCCGTCTCCGATGATGGCAATCGCGTCGCCTGGTTCTCCGTCCGCTCCGACGATGTGCACTTGATGTCGAAAGACCTCACAACCGGCCAGCGAACCGACCTCGCCACCGTTCGCCGCACCCGGCCCTTGGCGGAAGATATCAGTGCCGACGGCCTGCGCGTCGCCTACACCGCTACAACCGACACGCCACCCACCCAGAAAGGTTTCGTCATTCCGTTCTCCGGGGGCACTCCAGAAGAAGTGTGCGAACCCTGCACCGTTCGCGACTGGGCAGGCCCCAATGCACTCCTGGTGTCGAAAGATGCCGATCCCCCTCCGGGCGCCATCTACCTGCTCAATCTCGCTTCCCGGGCGTCGCGCCGGATTGGCCCATGGTTAGCCCCCGCCCGCGGCTTTCCGGACGGCCGCTGGTGGGCCGCCTACGGCGAGGGCGCGCCTGCCGGTTCCCGCCCCGTCCCGAATATCTATGTCATGCCGATCCTGCCAGACCGCTCCTCTACCCCCGGCGACCGAATCAGCGTGTCCGAAGACTTCAGAGACTATCTGGTGGATGTGGCTCCAGACGGCGCAACCCTCTTCTTCCTCTCGCCCCGCGACGGCTTCCATTGCATCTGGGCTCAGAAACTCGACACCGTCACCAAACACCCCGTTGGCGATGCTTTCGCCGTATACCACCTCCACAGCGCCCGCCGATCTACCATTTATGTCCCCGGCGGCCTTCGGCGCCTGACCGCCGCTCGCAACAAAGTCGTCTTCACCATGGCTGAGCGGACTGGCAATATCTGGATCGCCGACCTCCCCAACCCCGCCCGCTAAAGCCTCCTGAGTAACGCGCCATCCTGGGTTAGAATCGAACTATCCGATGCCCACCCAGGCCCGACCCGCAGGCGCCCGCCAGTTCTTCTCGCGCCACGGCACGCTCTCCAAGTGGCACCCGAAGTACGAATTCCGCGCGGGCCAGGTGGAGATGGCCGAAGCCGTCGAGTCGGCCCTCGCCGACAAGCGCCACCTGATCGTCGAGGCCGGCACGGGCACCGGCAAAACCCTGGCGTACCTCGTCCCGGCGCTCAATTCCGGCAAGCGCATCGTGGTTTCCACCGGCACCAAGAACCTCCAGGAGCAGCTTTTTTTCAAGGACGTCCCCTTCCTCCAGCAGCATTTTTCGCGGCCCCTGAAGGTCTGCTACATGAAGGGCCGCGGCAATTACGCCTGCCGCCAGAAGATTTACGACGCCGAAAAGGATCCGGTGCTGAGCGGTCTGGAAGAGGTCGCGGATTTCGAGATCATCCGCGCCTGGGAGCAGACCACCGAAATCGGCGACCGCGCCGAGATCAAGAACCTGCCGGAATCGAGCACCGCCTGGGGCAAGGTGGATGCGCGCACCGACATGTGCACGGGACAGAAGTGCCCGAATTTCGAGCGCTGCTTCATCACCCTGATGCACCAGCGCGCCATCGAAAGCGATATCGTCATCGTCAACCACCACCTGTTCTTCGCCGACCTGTCCCTGCGCGACGAGAACTACGAAGGCGGCATCCTGCCGGAATACCACGCCGTGGTCTTCGACGAGGCCCACGAAATCGAAGACGTCGCCGGGCAATATTTCGGCGTGTCGGTCAGCAACTACCGGTTCCAGGAGCTGCGGCGCGACGCCGCGGCGGTGGCCAAAAACAAGAAGTTCGGCAACCAGGAGCTGGATCGCATCCTCGATCAACTGGAGTACCTGGCCACCCAGTTCTTCGCCCTCTTCGGCGAGGCCGACGGGCGCGCGGCGTTTGCCGGCCGCCACGTCTTCCGCGAGGACAACGAGGAGATCTACACGCACCTGCTGGCCGCGCTCGACCTGATCGCCTCGCACCTCAAGCTCATCCAAAACCCGCCCGACGAGATCCAGCCCCTGCTCCGCCGCGCCTTCGAGCTCAGCGAGGGACTGCGCTTCGTGCTCGAAAGCGACGACGACGAGCAGTACGTGTACTGGGTGGAAAAGCGCGGCCGCGGCTGCTTCCTCCAGGCGACTCCCATCGACGTTTCCGGCCTCCTGTCCGAGCGCCTGTTCAATAAGATGGAGACCGTGGTCCTCACTTCGGCCACGCTGGCCGTGTCGGGCGGATTCGAATACGTGGAGAAACGGCTGGGGCTGGCCGGCTCGCGCAGCCTGGTGGTGCCCGGCCACTTCGATTACCAGAAGCAGGCCCTGCTCTACGTGCCGCAGCACCTGCCGGAGCCGCGGAGCCCGGCGTTTGTCAAGCCGGCGGCCGAGGAAGTGGTGCGCATCCTCGAACACTCCCGCGGGCGCGCGTTCGTCTTGTTCACCAGCTACCAGCAGATGCGGCAGGTGTACGACAAGGTCTCGTTCGAAATCGAATACCCCACGCTGCTGCAAGGCACCGGGCCGCGCCGCGCGCTGCTGGAGGAATTCCGCGCCACGCCCCATTGCGTGCTCTTCGCCACCTCATCCTTCTGGCAGGGCGTCGACGTGCCGGGCGAGCAGCTGAGCTGCGTTATCATAGATAAACTGCCTTTCGCGGTGCCCACCGATCCGGTCGTCAACGCGCGGATCGAGAGCATTCGCAGAGCGGGGGGGAATCCGTTTTATGACTACCAGATTCCGCAAGCCGCCATCGCCCTGAAGCAGGGGTTCGGGCGGTTGATCCGCAGCAAGTCGGACCGCGGCGTCCTGGTCCTGCTGGACAATCGCATCACCAGGCAGCGGTACGGGCAGGTGTTCTTCGACAGCCTGCCGGATTACAAATTCACCACCCGCCTGGAAGACGTGGAGAAGTTTTTCGATGTTTGAAGTCACGATTGAAGAGACCTTCGCCGCCGGCCACTCCCTGCGGAACTATCGCGGGAAATGCGAGAACGTGCACGGCCACAACTACCGCTGCCAGGTGACCCTGGAGGGCGCGGAACTGGACGCCACCGGCCTGCTGGTGGACTTCGTGGAGCTGAAGAAGGTGGTGCACGCCGTGCTCGACCGGATGGATCACCAGTGGCTCAACGACTTCCCGCCGTTCGACCTGCTGAATCCCTCGGCCGAAAACATGGCCCGGTACATTTACGACGAAGTCGCCGGCGGACTCGAGCCGCGCGAAGGTGTGCGCGTGGGCGCGGTTCGGCTGTGGGAGACGGACACGGCCAGCGCCACGTATCGGCCGTAAAAGACCGCTTGCCGACGGGGTGCCCTCTGGGCCCGGCTCAGATGCGGGGTGCCGCCCTACTTCCCGTAATACGCCGCGTTTCGGGCCGTGAAGCTCGACCACTTTTCCGGCAGATCGTCCAGGGCGAAGATCGCCGAAACGGGACACACCGGGACGCAGGCGCCGCAGTCGATGCATTCCACCGGGTCGATGTAGAGCAATTCCTCGGTAGCGTAGTTGGGCTCGTCCTTTTTCGGGTGGATGCAGTCGACCGGGCAAGCGTCGACGCAGGCGGTATCTTTAGTGCCAATGCAAGGTTCTGCAATTACGTATGCCATGCTGTTTGTTTTCCCAGGTACCTATACATAGCACAGCCGAACCGGTAAAGACAACCAGGCTGGAATGGGTACTCCCTGGGTACTCCCGATAGTTGCCATTTCCCCCGTGCGGCACGAAACTGGAAGTGATGCCGGCCAAAGTTCGAAAAGCTGTCTTTCCCGCCGCTGGGCTCGGCACGCGGTTCCTGCCTGCCACCAAAGCCCAGCCCAAAGAGATGCTCCCCATCGTCGACAAGCCCATCATCCAGTACGGGGTGGAGGAGGCGCTCCACTCGGGGATTCAGAACATCATCATCGTGACCGGCCGCGGCAAGACCGCCATCGAAGACCACTTCGATGTGAGCTTCGAGCTGGAATACCTGCTGGAATCGCGATGCAAAAAGGACCTCCTGGCCATCGTGCGCGGCATCTCCGACATGATCAACGTGTCCTACGTTCGCCAGAAGGAGTCGCTGGGCCTGGGCCACGCCGTGTTGCGCGCCATGGAACTGGTGGGCGAGGAGCCCTTCGCCGTGGTGCTGGCGGATGACCTGATCGACGCCGAAACGCCCGCCCTGCGGCAGCTCCTGGACGTTTATTCTTTCTTCGGCGCGCCCGTGCTGGCGGTGATGGAGGTGCCGCTCGAAAATATCTCGGCGTACGGCGCTATCGATGCCGAGCCGGTTGCCCACAACGGCTCGAGCGACCGCGTGTTCCGCATCCGCAACCTGGTGGAGAAGCCCAAGCCTTCCGAGGCGCCCTCGAACCTGGCGATCATCGGCCGGTACGTGCTGACGCCCGAGATTTTCACTTCCCTGCAAACCATCGATCCCGGTGCGGGCGGCGAGCTGCAGCTCACCGACGCGCTCAGACATCTCCTCCACAGCCGTCCGGTTTACGCCTACCGCTTCGAAGGCACGCGCTACGACGCCGGCGACAAGCTGGGGTTTCTCAAGGCCACCGTGGAATACGCCCTGCACCGGCTCGATCTGGGTGGCCCTTTCCGCGAGTATCTGAAAGCGTTAAAGTTGTAGGCAGTGATCCCCGATGGTGTGAAGAAGCGTGTCGCCGCTCTGCTCGGTCCGCGCGGTTACCTGGACCGTCCCGAGGACCTCATGCTGTACGAGTACGACGGCAGCGTGGAAAAGGGCCGGCCCGACCTCGTAGCCTTCCCGCGCACCACCCAGGACGTCTCCGCGATCGTCAGGATCGCGCAGGAATTCCAGGTCCCCTTCGTCGGCCGCGGCGCCGGGACCGGACTTTCCGGAGGCGCCATTCCGCGCGAAGGCGGCATCCTGATCGCGTTCGCGCGCATGAACCGAATCCTGGAGATCGACCTGGAGAACGAGCGCGTGGTGGTCCAGCCCGGCGTGGTCAACCTGGATATCACCCTGGCGGTCCAGGGCAACGGCTATTTCTACGCGCCCGATCCCTCCAGCCAGCGCGCCTGCACCATCGGCGGCAACGTGGCCGAGAACGCCGGCGGCCCGCACACCCTGGCCTACGGGGTCACCACCAACCACGTCCTCGGGCTGGAGCTGGTGCTGCCCGACGGCACCGTGGTCGAAACCGGCGGCAAGCAGCAGGACCTGCCCGGCTACGATCTCACCGGCCTGCTGACCGGCTCGGAAGGCACCATGGCGCTGGTGACCAAAATCACCGTACGGCTGATGCACAAGCCCGAGACCGTGAAGACCGTGCTCGCCATTTACGATTCGAACGAAGACGCCGGCCGCACGGTCGCCGAGATCACCGCGCGCGCCATCACCCCCGTCGCGGTCGAAATGCTCGACGGCGTCATGCTCCGCATGGTGGAGGAGGCCACCCACGCGGGCTACCCCCTGGACGCCGCCGCCGTCCTGCTGATCGAGCTGGAGGGGATTCGCGAAACCGTCGAACCGCAGGTCGAACAGATCCGGGAGGCCTGCATGCTTTCCGGCGCGCGCGAGTTTCGCGTGGCGCGCAGCGCCGAGGAACGCGACCTGCTGTGGAAGGGCCGCAAGAACGCCTTCGGCGCCGTGGGGCGCGTCAGCCCGACCTACTATGTGCAGGACGGCGTTGTGCCGCGCACCAAAATCGCGCCCACCCTGCGCTTCATCGGCGAGGTGTCGGCTCGCTACGGGCTCACCATCAGCAACATCTTCCATGCGGGCGACGGCAACATGCACCCCATCATCCTGTTCAACGCGCGCAAGCCCGGCGATCTCGAAAAGGCCAGGGCCGCGGGCGAAGAGATCCTGATCTACTGCATCGATGCCGGCGGCACCATCACCGGGGAGCACGGCGTCGGGATGGAAAAAAACGAGCTGATGTCCAGAATGTTTTCGCCCGAAACCCTCGACACGCTGCTTCGCCTGAAGATGCTGTTCGATCCCGGCAACCGCCTGAATCCTGGAAAGGTGCTGCCCACCGGCCGCGGCTGCCTGGAGATCCGGCAGGCTCCGCTCGCCGCTGGGAGCCCGGTGTACTGAGGTTTCGCCATGAGGAGGTTGACCCTCTACCTGTTTTTATTGCCCGCCGCGCTGCTCGCCCAGACCGCTGAAACCGCGTGGTTCCGCGTGGTGATGCTGCCGGCCAACGAAGTGCCGCCGGTCGCGAGCGCCACCCGCGGCACCGCCGACCTCCTGGTGAGCGTCGTGCGCGACAGTTCCGGCCAGATCGTTTCGGGCTCCGTGGACTTCCTGGTGAAAGTCACGTTCGCCGCCGCCACCACCGCTACCGGGCTTGATATCTACAGCGGGCCGTCCGGCCAGCGAGGCAGCGCGGTGATCGGCGGCGTCTACAGCACCACCAACACCCGCCCCATCCAGAACAACGGCGACACCATCCACATCGCCGTGCCGGTCGCCGCCGGCAACGCCGCGGGCCTGGGCGCGCTCCAGGGGATCCTCCAGTCTCCCGCCGGCTACTATCTGAACCTGCTCACTACCGACCTGCCCAACGGCGCGATCCGCGGCCAGTTGCAGCGCGCCCAATTCACCGTCCTGATGGCGCTCCTGAATTCCAGCAATGTGACCCCTGCGCCGTCGTCGGGCGCGGCATACGGCGTGGGGCAGGTGGTGGCCATCGGCACCGCGGACGCGTCCGGAAACTGGACCTCGGGGCAGGTCTACATGACCGCAATCGATTACACCTCGGACCCGTCCGCGTTTACGGCCTTCCAGATCCATCCGGGCGCGCCGGGGACCACCGGACCCGTGGGCATCAGCGCAACCCTGCCGCCGGGCCAGGCGCCGGACCCCACCGGGACGGCGGTGCTCGGGCCGGTGGCAACCGAAGTCACCGTGACGAACGCTACCCAGTTGGGCACTTTGGCCAACCTGTTCGCCAACCCGGGCGCCCTGTACATCGACGTCCACACCTCCGCCAATCCCAACGGGATTCTGCGCGCGCAGTTGCGCCCGGCGGACAGCATGACGTTCCCCGTGGTCCTGGACTCCGCCAACGAAGTCACGCCGCCCGCCGCGCAGACCACCGCGCCCTCTGATTTCACGCTGTCCACCCTGCGCAACGAGGATGGCTCGGTGGCCGCCGGGACCGTGTTGAGCGACGTGAACTACCGGTTCCCGGGGCCCACGCAAGTCCTCGGCCTGTACCTGCGCGACGGCGCTGCGGGGGCGGATGGGCCGATCTCGATCAAGCTCGGCGGCGACTTTCACAGCGACACCGGGTTCGGCAACTTTTTCAACTGGAGCCTGCCGGTCTCCGACCTCGCGGCGCTCGAAGATACCATCAAGAACCCGCAGAACCACTACGTCAATCTGCACACCGTGGATAGTCCGGGCGGCGCCGTGCGCGCGCAGTTGGGGCCCGGGAATCCAGCGCCGGCAAGGATCGACCGCGTGCTCCCCGCCAACCTGGATCCTAGTGCCGCCACCGTGGCGCCGGGCGGCCTGATTTCGATTTTCGGCGCCAACCTGGCGAGCGTGGCGACCGGTCTGCAAGGCTGGGCCGGCCAGAATCTGCCGGTTTCCCTGAACGGAGCGAGCGTGGCCATCGGCGGCAAGGCCGCGCCGTTGCTCTACGTGTCGCCGTCGCAAATCAACGCCCAGGTGCCGCTGGACGTGGCTTCCGGCGTCGAGCGCGTCTCGGTGAACAACGGCGGCGGGCCCGGCGCGTCCTTCACCGTCAACGTGGCCCCGGTCGCTCCGGCGATCTTTTTCAACCCGGTGGCCGCGGTATTGAAAAACTCCAACTACTCGCTGGTGAGCGCTTCGAACCCGGCGAAAGCCGGCGACGTGCTTCTCGTCTACGCCACCGGCCTCGGCCAGACGTCGCCGCCCATTGCGACCGGCGCCCTGGTGCCAGCCGGCATGGTGGCGCAGACCGTGCCGGTATCGGTCACCATGGGCGGAAAGGCGGCGGTGATCGTTTATTCCATCGCGAGCCCGCAATCCGCCGGTCTCTACCAGGTGGCCGTGACGGTGCCCTCCGGCTTATCCGGCAATGTGCCCGTGGTGATTCAGCAGGCCGGCGTGAGTTCCAATTCGGTCGGCATTCCGGTGCAGTGAGGCCGCTTCACTCCGCTTCGCTGCTCATCCCCGGCGCTTCCGGAGCCGTCACCTCGCCGTCGATCATCTTGCGCGCGCCGCTGGTCTCCATGTAGATCGCGTTGGGCATCGCCAGCAGCATGTTCAGATTGGTCTGGCCGCCGCCGTGGCTGGCGATTTCCAGGCCGTTGGCATCCGCCAGCGCGGCGATCTCCATCCACTCGGTGACGCCGCCGGCGCGGCGGTTGTCGGGCTGCACCACGTCGGCGCCGCGGCGCGCGATCAGGTCGGCGAATGCGTATTTGGTGTACAGGTTCTCTCCCGTGGCGATCCGCATGTCCAGCGCCTGGGCCAGCATGCCGTAGCCTTCCATTTCCTGGGGCGGCAGCGGCTCCTCGTACCAGAAACAGCCCATCTCCTGGTAGACCCGGCCCCGGCGCAACGCCTCGTTCCGGTTGAAGACCTGGTTGGCGTCGACCATCAGCCGGCGGTCCTTGCCGAGGATGTCCTGGGCCGCGCGGATGCGCCGCACATCGTCGTCCACCGACGATCGGCCGACCTTGATCTTGACGGCGTGGTAGCCCTGCTCCACCGCCGTCGAGACGGCGCGGCGGAATCGTGTCAGCCCGTCGTCGTTGTCGTAGTACCAGCCGCACATCGAGTAGACCGGCATGCGGTCGCGGTAGGCCCCCAGCATTTTGTAAACCGGGAGTCCCGCGTTCTTCCCCAGAATGTCCCAGACCGCTATATCCGCCGCGGCGATGGCGAACTGGGTGACGCCCGAGACGCCGTGATATTCCAGCGCCTTCCACAGTTCCGCGCGAATGCGCCGTGGGAAGGCGGGATCCTGCCCCAGAATGACCGGTTTGACCTCCTTCTCCAGGATGGTCTGCACCACGCTCGGCCCGCCGGCGATGGTGCCGAACGAGCTGGTGGCCCACCCCGTGATGCCGGCGTCGGTGCGGAGCCGCAGGACCACCGAGCCGCTCTCCGTCCCGAACTGGTGGATGGCGTCGTAGTAGATCGCCCCCGGCGGGCTCTTCCGCAGGTCCGTCTCGAGCGCCGTGATTTTGAGCTGCTTCCGCTGCTCGGCCGCCGCGTCAAGCGCCGCGCCGGCAAACGGCAACCCCGCGGCTGTCTGGAGCATTTGTCTTCGATTCATATTGGAATTCCGAACCGCGCGCGTCAGCAAGCGGTTCTGGCCTTTCTCAGCTTCCCGACCCAACATTATCACGTTTCGGGGGCCACGGTGCGCGACGTGGTATACTCTTGGCGCGACTGCTACTCGCATGTTCTTACAGGGTCACGTTCGTACTCACCCTGAGGGGGTGTCACTTGCTCGACTTAGTTCTGGTCCGTGCAATCTTTGTTCTGGTCCTGGCTGTTTCCGGTTATTTCCTGCGTCCCTTCGGCTCCACCTCGCTCGTCGGAGCGGCGGCTGGAGCGGCGCTCGGTATTTGTATTATTTTCTTTGAAATCCGCCTGGAAAAGATCAGTCTCAAACGCTTGATCGGCGCGGCCGCGGGTTCCATTCTCGGAATTATCGGCGCATTTGTAATGTCCCTGGTCCTCGGCAAGGCCATGGACCAGCCGTTTGTCCAGGTCGGTCTCCTGTTGTGGATGACCTACGTGGGACTGATCGTCGGCGCCAACAAGGGCGAGATGCTCAACCTGGCGGCGCTGGGAGGCATCTTCGGAGGCGAAAAATCCTCGAAGAAGTCCTTTAAAATCCTGGACACCAGCGTCATCATCGACGGCCGCATCGCCGATATCGCCGAGACCGGCTTTCTCGACGGAGTCCTGGTGATCCCCCAGTTCGTCTTGCGCGAGCTGCAACTGGTCGCCGATTCGGCCGATTCCATGAAGCGCAATCGCGGCCGCCGCGGCCTCGACATCCTCCAACGCGTTCAGAAAATGGCGCACCTCAATGTGCAGATCGTGGAGGAGGACTTTCCGCAGGTCCGCGAAGTTGACATGAAGCTCATCGAGCTGGCCAAAATCTACGACTGCAAAATCATCACCAACGATTTCAACCTCAATAAGGTGGCGCAACTCCACGGCGTCGAGGTGCTCAATATCAACGAGCTGGCCAACTCGCTCAAGCCCATCGTCCTGCCCGGCGAAACCATGCGCGTCTTCATCCTCAAGGAAGGCAAGGAGTACAACCAGGGCGTGGCTTACCTCGACGACGGCACCATGGTGGTGGTGGACAACGCCAAGCGGTTGATCTCCAAGACCATCGACATCTCCGTCACCAGTGTGCTCCAGACTACCGCCGGCAAAATGATTTTCGGCAAGTACGACGAGCGGATGCACGCCGCGGCGGTGGCTGCCGAGAAGCACGATCGGCCGGTGCGGAAGAACGAGCCCCAACCGGTCGCCCCCGTCGCAACCGAGAAAACCACGATAGAATCGTAGAACCCATGAAAGTCGCCGTCATATTGCCCGCGGCGGGCCTCGGTACCCGTATGGGCCGTGGCGCCGCCGAGAAGATCGGCACCAGCCGCAAGCAGTTCATGCTGCTCGAAGGCTCGCCCATTCTGATTTACACGGTCCGCAAGTTCGCCGCCGCCGCACGCGTTTCGGAGATCGTGGTGCCGGTGCGCGCCGAGGACCTGGAATGGGTCGGCGAGATGCTCGCCCACGAGTTTCCGGGAGGCCGCGTGCGCGTGGTCGAGGGCGGCAACAGCCGGCAGCAATCCGTGGAGAACGCCCTGCGCGCGCTCGCGCCCGATACCGACCTCGTGGCCGTCCACGACGCCGTCCGCCCGTTCATCGATCTGGAGACCATCGGCAAAGTGCTCGACGAGGCTGCGGAAACGGGCGCCGCCATTGTGGGGGTGCCGGCCGTCGACACCGTCAAACAGGTGAGCCGCGGGAGCCACGTGCGGGTCCGGGCGACCATTCCGCGCGAGAAGCTGGTGATGGCGCAGACGCCCCAGGTGTTCCGCTACGACCTGCTGGTGCGGGCATTCCAGTCGGCGCGCGAGGACGGGTTCATCGCCACCGACGAATCGAGCCTCGTGGAGCGGCTGGATGTCGAGGTCAGCGTGGTGATGGGCAGCGACCACAACATCAAGATCACCAAGCCCGGCGATATGGAGCTGGCGCACCTGTTTCTCCGGGAAGAAACCGCCAGGGATCACCGGCCTTGAGCGAAATCCGGACCGGACTGGGCTGGGACGTCCACCGTCTGGCGGCGGGCAGGCCGCTGATTCTGGGCGGGGTCACCGTGGAAAGCGACCTCGGGCTCGAAGGGCATTCCGACGCCGACGTGCTGGCCCACGCCATCACCGACGCCATCCTGGGAGCCGCCGCCTTAGGCGATATCGGAATGCACTTCCCCGATTCCGACCCGCGCTGGAAAGGCTGTGACAGCCTGGTTTTCCTGCGTCACGCCAGGCTCCTCGCGGAGGCGCGCGGGTACCGCATCGTGAACGTGGATTCGACCGTGATTCTGGAGCGCCCGAAGCTCAAAGACTACCGCGCGGCAATTCGGCAGCGGCTCGCCGAGACGCTCTCGCTCGACCTGGACCGCGTGTCGGTCAAGTTCAAGACCGCCGAGAAGGTCGGCCCGGTAGGAGAGGGCCGCTCCGCCGAAGCTCAGGCTCTGGTGACCCTTGAAAAAACTTCCGAGCCGCTCGCGTAAGCAAGCGGCGCCCGGGACACCAATCCAGCTTTAGCTCGCCTTCAGCAGGCACATCCGGCGGGCCGCGCGGCGCGCCTTGAGACGCTCATTGGCCTTCTTCTGCTTCTCCGCCGAGACAATCGTCTGGCACTTGTCGCAGCGCTTCCGAATCCGGGACCGGGTGACGAATTCGGCGCCGCAACGTCGGCACTGCTTCGTCATCGTCTCCTCCAGCGGGAGAATGCCCGGTTTCTTGGGCAGCAGATGAGAATAGTGGAAATCGCAATGATTCACGTCATGCACCTCGCGTAATTCACCGGCCCTACCTGGGGTTTTTGGGGGATATGGCGCATGGGTGTTTTCCCCTGCTTGAAAACCCCACACCCCTCCCTCATGAATGCTCTCCCCCCGAATATTCGGCAGTTCGGTCGCATCTCTTTTCTACCCAACGGCTTACAGACCGTGGGCAGTAATAGTGCGATCTGCGGCATCGGCGTCGTCCGCGAACTGTCATGGTTCTCACATAATCCCTGCACGCGACCAGCCGAAATCAGGTCGCGCTAGGCGATGCTGGGCGCTCCGGTCCGGTTCCACTCAGCAGCTCCCACTTCAAATGGTTGATATAAAAGTTGAGAATCGCGTCCGAATAGCTGCCCCCGAATTTCTCTAAGACACGCTCTTCCCAACCTTCGGCAAAGTACGGCTTCGGATCCATGTCCTTGGAGAAGAAACCGTTCTCGTGTGGCACACCCAGGAAGTCGAGCACCGCGGTGATCATGTCGAGATGAGAGACCAGTATGGCCTGGGCGAGATCTTTGCCGAAATCCTCGTCGCGCTCCGTAACGCGAGCCCAGAATTTCGGCTCCGATTTCCGCAGAGCTTCGGTGTTGAGCTTATGCAGGCGCGCGCGCACCTTGAAGCCCTCGTACACCTGGTACGTCCTCAATTTCCCGATCGAGATGCCGCGAATCAGTTGTTCGAACGCGGCTTCGCCGAGACCCAGGTAGACGTCCGAAATCTGCATAAATTGTCAGCGTACCACGGACGGGGTCTTCTGCGGAGGTGGGGGTCCGGTTATCGAATGTGCCGCGGGCGTTCCCGCCTGTGCCACAATAAGTACGTTTGGTTTGAAATGGGAAACGTCATTATTCTGGGAGCCCAGTGGGGAGACGAGGGCAAAGGCAAGATCGTCGATCTTCTCTCCGAGCGGTTCGATATCGTGGCCCGCTATCAGGGCGGCCACAACGCCGGGCACACCGTCTTTATCGGCGACAAGAAATTTGTATTGAAGCTGATCCCCAGCGGGATTTTACGGCCCGGAAAGATGGCCGTGATCGGCAACGGCCTGGTGATCGATCCCGCCGCGTTGATCGCCGAGATCGCCGCCCTGGAATCCGCCGGCGTGCGGGTCGCCGGCAATCTCTCCATCAGCAACCGCGCGCACGTGCTGTTTCCCGCGCATCGCATGATGGAGAAGATGTCCGAAGGGCGCGCCGGACGCGTCTCCATCGGCACCACCTCGCGCGGCATCGGCCCGTGCTACGAAGACAAGGCCGGACGGCGCGGCATCCGCATCGCCGACCTGCTCGACACCGCTTTCTTCCGCGCGCAGTACGACTCAGTGATGGAAGAGAAGGCCGCCATCGCCAGGACCTTCGGCATCTACGAGGAGACGGACTTCGCACGCATTCGCGCGGAGTACGAGGCGTTCGCCGACCGCATCCGCCCGATGGTCTGCGACACCGCGGCCCTGCTGAACCAGGCCATACGCGACGGCAAGTCGGTGCTGTTCGAAGGCGCGCAGGGCACCATGCTGGATATCGACCACGGAACGTACCCCTTCGTCACGTCCTCCAACGCCAGCGCGGGCGGCGCGTGCACCGGCACGGGAGTCCCACCCACCCGCATCCACGGAGTGATCGGAGTCTCCAAGGCCTACATTACGCGCGTCGGCGGCGGCCCCTTTCCCACCGAGGCGCTGGATGGCGCCGGCGAGCAGATCCGCAAGCGCGGCAATGAATTCGGCGCCGTGACCGGCCGTCCCCGCAGGTGCGGATGGTTCGACGCGCCGCTGCTGCGCTACACCGCCGAGGTGAACGGGTTCGACAGCCTCGTGGTGACCAAGCTCGACGTGCTGGACGAATTCGACAACATTCCCGTCTGCGTGGGATACCGCTCGGGCGGGCGCGAAGTTGCCGAAATGCCGCCGACGGTGGCTCAAATCGAAAAGCTCGAGCCCGTGTACGAGTGCCTGCCCGGCTGGCGCGCTTCGACCTTCGGCCTCTCGTCCTATGACGATTTGCCGGCGAAGGCCAAGGACTATCTCGCCTTTCTCGAGAGCCGCACGGGCGTCGAGGTCGGCTGCATCTCGACCGGCCCCGAGCGCAATCAGACCATCCTGCGGGAAGGCTCGCGCCTCGCGCGCCTTATCGGCCCACGCCTTACCGAGCCGCGACCGTGAGGGAGCGGTTCTTCCCTCCCCGAAACCGCCGCCACAACCGGAACGTCGAGTTAGTTGTGCGCCTGATCTCCGCGTGCATCGCGATTCCGGCCCTCCTGGCCGCCCAGGACGCCCGCGAAATCGTACGCCGCGCCTGTGACCTCGATCAGAAGAACCTCGAGATCTCGCGCAACTACACCTACCTTCAGCGGCAGGAGGAGCGCGACCTCGATGGCTCGGGCAACGTAAAAAGCCGCGAAGTCCGCACCTGGGATGTGACCCGGCAGGAAGGATCTCCTTACCGCCGCCTGGTGGCGCGCAACGACCAGCCGCTTTCGCCCAAAGAGCAGCAGTTCGAGCAGGAGAAGCTCGAAAAGAGCATCGAGCAGCGGCGCGGCGAATCACCCGCCGAGCGCCAGCGCCGCATCGCGGAGTGGCAGCGGCGTCAGGAGAAGCAGCGCGAACCGGCCCGGGAGTTGCCCGACGCCTTCGATTTCCGGATCGTGGGTGAAGAGTCGCTGAACGGCGGAGACACCTGGGTGATCGACGCCACGCCCAAGCCCGGCTACAAGCCCAAGTCTGCGGCAGCCGTCTTCTTTCCCAAGGTGATGGCCCGGCTGTGGATCGAAAAAAGCGGCTATGAGTGGGTCAAGGTGGACATGGAAACGCTCGACACCATCGCATTTGGCGGCATCCTGGTGCGCATCGGCAAGGGCGGACACCTGCTGCTCGAGCAGACGCGGGTGAATCAGGAGGTGTGGCTGCCCAAGCGCGTGCGGATCGACATCTCCGGGCGGCTCCTGCTCGTGAAAGGCATTCACCGCGGAATCGAGATGACCTTCAGCGACTACAAGAAATTCCAGGCCGAATCCCGCGTGGTTTCGACCGAAGCCCGGTAGTTCCCGTCCCGTCAGCCGGCTTCTCGGCGCGTACGAGACCAAAACGAAGAAAAAGTGTGGGACCGTGGAAAAGTGGAAATCCAAAACCAGGATTCCCACTTTTCCACCGCCCAGATTAGCCTGCGGCGCAAGGAAAAGAACGGCCGTTTACACAAAACACTTGACACACCTACCGGACTTCGACGCATGACGGACGCCGGTTTCGAAGTTGGCCGTTTTCTTGAGCTCACGAATATCATTCTTCGTGCCACCGAGTTCCTTCGCGATGTCGTCCCACGTGCAGCCCATCCCTTCGACGAGCCATTCCAGGCCGCGATAGACGTAGACAAGGGCTTCATGGGGGTTGAGCAACGCCGTGTGCGCATCTTCGGCGGCCGCCTCAACGGAGTGTGAAGGCAGAGGGCTCTAATCCATCCATAGAGCACGTCGGACTCCGCTTCCGGCATCTTGGTCAACTCGGGATCCGAATGATCGCACTGCGTGGTCCAGCTGCCTGCTCATCCATATTGCGGTCGAGCGGCGTCGCGAATCGAACCATGTAGGCTCGCGTTCCTCCACAGCTGATCCGCCATTCGGCACCGGTGTCCCTCTCTCCGTAGCCGAAATTGAAGGCGGGCACGAAGTAGCCGCGTCGATTTATCAGTTGAAAAACGCTGACGACGAAATCCACGCACCTATTTTATGAACTGGCGAATTCCTCCGGTAACCCATGTTTGTTCGGCACGTGGTTCCCAAACGGCCTTCGAGGAAGTCCGGCCGGATTTAGGACCGACAAGTCGGCTTGTACCCGGAATTTCATTGGCCTGAGCGCCCCCGCGCTGTCGCCGTTGCTCAAACATCTCGCTGGGAATAGTCCCGATGGGCACCGGAGCACGACGCTTCGGTCCGAAGGTCGGAGTGGCGCGATTTACCTCGAGCGTCGCTTGACGCTCCATCCGGCTCATGCCAATATAGGCATGTACCGAAGGATGAAGAACCTCACGTGGCTTGCCGATTCCCGTTCCAATGTCAAATCATTTCCGGCTGGCGTTCAGGACGACATCGGATATGCGTTGTACGCTGCGCAGCTGGGCGAACAGAGTATTAAAGCCAAGCCACTGCACGGCCGTGGCGGCCAGGTGATGGAGATTGCCGCGTATGACGCCAGCGGGACCTACCGCGCGGTCTATACGGTTTCGATTGGATAATCGATTTACGTGATCCACGCCTTCCAGAAGAAGTCCAAGGCCGGAATCGCGACGCCGAAGCCGGAGATGGATCTGATCCGGCAGCGGCTCAGACAGTTGAGAAGTGAGGTAAAGAATGCCAAAAAGAGAGGCGCTTAAGCAGGAGCCCAGCACGGGCAACGTATTTGCCGACCTCGGCTTGGCCGACGCCGGCGAACACCTGATTAAAGCTGGACTGGTGGTTCGGATCGACCGGACCATCCGCCAGCGAAAGCTGACCCAAGCAGCCGCGGCACAGATCATGGGTATCGATCAGCCCAAGATCTCAGCTATGCTGGCTGGTCATTTCCGCGGATATTCGGTCGAGCGCCTCATGCGTTTTCTGGTCGCGCTCGGGCACGATGTTGAGATCGTGGTAAAGGCGAGAAAGCGCGGCACGGCCGAACTTCGCGTCGCGTAAGGAACGCAGTGGCCGGTGAAGCGCCCTAAGGCCAGATCACTCCCCACAAGCCGGCATCGCGCCTGCCAACTCCCGGATTGGGGGCTGGTCATCCGGATGGCGGTCATCATTTGCGCTCTCGATATGCCAGCGTACCCTCACGCCCCTCATACCACGTGTAGATTCAGATCGCCGATTCCGAGGTCGTTCGATGTCTTCCAGAGAGCCACGCGCCCCACTGCCAGTGAGGCGCGCGACCTCTCAAAGCCCGGTTGGGCCCTCGTTTCAGGCGGGCCTGGCAGTCCTGCTTGCGGGATCCCACACCAGGGCTCGCCGTTCCCTCATGGACTGCGCGGACATGAGGCAAGCCAAATGGCCGTTAAATACGATAGGCAAGTAAGCGATCGGCTTCTGTCCGGACTTGACGCAATCCAGCCAATTCGCCACATGGGCGTCCTCGTAATCCCTCTCCGCCCTGCCGAAGTTCTCAAGCAGGAACTCCTTTGCCTCGATGGGCGGTCCCTGTTGGCCCCTTCCACCCATGCCGGCGAATCCGCCCGCCGCGCCGCCGCGGCCGGCCGTTCCTGCCGCGCCAGGAGGCGGTGTGCGAACCACCGGAGGCGGTACTGGGACGCCGATCTTGTTCCTGCCGCCCAAAGTGGTCATATATGGCTGGTACTCCGACAGCGGCACCACAATATAGCCGGCGCGGTTGACCAGAAGCTGGCCCTTGCTTCCAAAGAATGACGGTCCCTGGATCAGGTGCTGATGCGGAGGCGGCGTACAGCTCAGGATGGTCATCATGAAGTGCCCGAACTGAACGGTGGAGGACCAGGTGTTGGGTACGAACTCGAGGTTCGGGTTGTCCAGGAATGGGTAGTTGGCGGCTGCGGAGACGTACAACGGGGGCTTCGCGCCAACCGGGTCCAACGCCATGTGGACGATATCCACGTGATGGATGATCCAGTCGGTCATGGTTCCCCCGCCGTAGGCGTACCACGAGCGCCAATTGCGCGCCCTCCCCGCGTTGTAAGGACGCTTGGGCGCGTCGCCCTGCCACATGTCCCAGTCGAAGCCCTCCGGAATGGGTTGCGGCGAGTCATCGGGATTGCGGGCGGCCATGCCTCCGGCGGGGTGGTCGACTATGGCCTGCGTGACGGGGCCGATCCCGCCGCTCTGGATCAGCTTCACGGCTTCCTGAAAATGCGCGCAACTGCGCTGCATAGTGCCTACCTGCACCGACCTGGTGGGGTATTTCTCGACCGCGGCGAGCATCTTCACGGCTCCCTCCACGGTGTTCGAAAGAGGCTTCTCGATGTAGACGTGCTTTCCCGCGTCGAGAGCCTGAAGCAGAATCGGGCTGTGCCAATGATCCGGGGTGGCGACGAGGACCGCGTCGATATCCCTGCGCTCCAGCACCCGCCGGTAATCGCCGTAGGTTTGGCAGTTGGGGCCGATGCCCTTAGCGAAGGCCTCGCGGCGCGTCGTATCCACATCGCAGGAGGCCACGATATCGGAGTTGGGGTACCTATGGGCCGCCATGCCCATAGCGGCGCCACGCGTACCTGTACCAATGATCCCCACGGTGACGCGGTCATTGGCCCCAAGCACGGAGCGCGGAGTAGCCGCCGCCAGCACGGCGGTTGCTTGCAGGAATCTTCGCCTGTTTTGATCCATGATAAGCTCGATACCTCCATGTGTCGAACCCGGCCGGGAATGGCAACCCTTCCGAGATCAAACAGGATAACGCCAATTGCGGGGCAGCCTGAGTGCTGGCGAAACCAAGGGGCGCCCTAACCGACCGCATTACGGCCCGATGGTCGCCAGACCGGAATTTACTGATTCGGCCGGTGTTCCATCAGATTCTCAACATTGGTCCCCTCAAGTCCCCTCCAGGTCATCTGGACGAAACACACCCAAGCCGGTGTGCGGCCTCGAGGCTGGTGCGACGATGATCGCATCCCGGGCCACCCCGAAGATCCGCTCGCGGACCCACCGCCGCTTCTTCGGCGGCCGGTGCGTGCTAGCGCATTATAATAAGACCTATTAGTCGTGGATGCCGCCAGGCTCCTGGCGGCCCGCCAGATCACGTTTTGGAAGGAGTATCCAGATGCAGAAAAAGCTGCCCGTGCGGGCCCAAAGCCTGCCCCACCCGGCGAGATATGCCGCCGTTGCCGCCGGGCTCGTAGCGCTGCTCGCCGCCACGCTTCCCGGCATCGGCGCGGATCATGCGCCGGCGCCCGCCGGCCCGGTACGGGCCGCCAAAGCCAATTACGAGCTGGCGGCGCAATGGACGGCCGCGAAGGTCGGCAAGCTCGTGTTCGACACGGCCGTTACGCCGCACTGGCTCGACTCCGGAGACCGCTTCTGGTACACCTTCGAGAACAACAAGGGCCGCAAGTTCTACATGGTCGATCCGGCGAAGAAGACTAAGAATTACGTCTTCGATCCGGTGAAGCTCGCGGCCAGCCTGACCACCGCCACGGGCATCCCCTACGATTCGCAGCACCTGCCCATTACGGTGATCCGGTTCGTGAAGGGCGAATCCACCATCCAGTTCGAAATCAACGTGCCGCGCGACGCGGTCATCCCCGGCGAAAAGAAAGATACGGCCCTCACCGTCCAGACCGACGCCACGCAGCAGCAACAGGAGGAGGAAGAACTGCAGCTGCAGCAGCCGCAGCAGCAGGGCGGGCGCGGCGGCGGAAATTACGCGCCTCCTCCGGCCCGCAACCAGAAGCAGCTCACCTACGAGCTCGAGCTGGCCAGCGGCAAGCTGACGCTGCTCGAAGAGCGGCCCCTGCGCAAGCCGGCGTGGGCTTCCATTTCGCCCGACGACCGGACCGTGGTTTTCGTGCGCAACCACAACCTCTACATGATGGACGCCGCCAACTACGCCAAGGCGCTCAAAGATGCCAACGACAAGACCATCGTGGAGACGCAGCTCACCACCGATGGCGTAGAGGACTTCGCCTACGGCGGGCGCGGCATGGGCGGCGGCGATCAGCAGCAGCAGCAACAGCAACAGGAACAACAACAGCAGCAGGAGAACACGGGCGACCAGCAGGGGCAGCAGAGCCGCAACCGGCAGTCCGCCAACGTGTCCTGGTCGCGCGATTCGAAGAAGTTCGCCCTGATCCGCCGCGATCAGCGGAAGATTCCCAAGCTGTGGGTGATCAACTCGCTGGCCAATCCGCGGCCGACCCTCGAAACTTATGCCTATGCCATGCCCGGCGAGCCCAACGCGCCGCAGAATCAGCTGGAGGTCTTCGACGTCTCCTCGAAAGCGCGCGTGGTGATGAAAGCCGACGCCTTCAAGGACCAGACGGTGCAGATCGAGCTGGAGCGCGCCTCGGCCCGCGCTCGCGAACACGAGAAGACCGAGCCGGTATGGGCCTCGACCGGTTCCGACAAGCTGCTCTTCACGCGGCTGAGCCGCGACATGCACCGGCTCGACGTGTGCTTTGCCGACACCGCCACGGGCGAAGTGAAACCGGTGATCCAGGAGCGCATGAACGTCTACCTCGAGTCCAAGCCCGTGAGGGTGATCAACAACGGAACCGAGCTGATCTGGTGGAGCGAGCGCGACGGGTGGGGACACTACTACCTCTACGGCGCCGATGGAACGCTCAAGAACCAGATCACCAAGGGCGAGTTCGTGGCCGAGGACATCTCCTACGTCGACGAGAAGGCGCGCGCCCTGTTCCTCACCGCCTCCGGCCGCGAGGACGCCGAGGACCCCTACTTCATGCACTTCTACCGCGCCAACCTGGATGGCAGCGGCTTCAAGATGCTGGATCCCGGCGACGCGTCCCACACGGTCAACGTGGCGGATTCGGGCCGGTATTTCGTGGACACCTTCTCGCAGGTGAACACCGCGCCCGAATCCGTGCTGTACGACGCGCAGGGGGCCATGGTGATGCCGCTCGAGAAGGTGGATCTGGCTGCGTTGTTCGCGGCCGGGTTCAAGTTCCCCGAGCCGTTCAAAGTCAAAGCCGACGACGGCGTCACCGATCTGTACGGCGTAATGTACAAGCCGTTCGACTTCGATCCTGACAAGAAGTACCCAGTGATCGAATTCGTGTACCCCGGGCCGCAGACCGAGAGCGTCACCAAGACTTTCACGCCGCGCAGCAACCAGGTGATGATGGCGAACCTGGGATTCATCATGGTGGAGATCGGCAACCGCGGCGGCAACCCGCACCGCTCGAAGTGGTACCACACGTTCGGCTACGGCAACCTCCGCGATTACGGGCTGGCCGACAAGAAGGCGGCCATCGAGCAACTGGCCGCGCGGCATCCGTTTATCGACATCGACCGGGTGGGCATGTGGGGCCACTCGGGCGGCGGGTTCATGACGGCCGCGGCGATGCTGATCTATCCCGATTTCTTCAAGGTGGGATGGAGCGAATCGGGCAACCACGAGAACAACATCTACAACAACTCCTGGAGCGAGAAACACAACGGGGTCAAGGAAGTGACCGACAAGGACGGCAAAGTGACCTTCGAGTACCAGATCGACAAGAACTCGGAGATCGCCAAGAACCTGAAGGGCCACCTGATGTTGATCACCGGCGACTACGACAACAACGTGCATCCGAGCAACACCTACCGCCTGGCCGATGCCCTGATCAAGGCCAACAAGCGCTTCGACATGATGGTGCTGCCGGGGCAGCGCCACAGTTACGGCCCGGACGCCGAGTATGTGTCGTGGCTGCGGGCGGATTACTTCTGCAAGTACCTGCTGGGCGATTTCGACCAGAGCGTGGACATGTGGGAAATCAATCGCGAGCGGCAGGACAAGCCGGCCACGCCCGCTGGCACGGGCGGGCAGCAGTCAGGGCGGGGCGGGCGGCGGGGCGGCAACTGAGCCGCGCTCAGCTCCGCAGCCGCAAAAAGAACCACACCATACCGAACACCAGCAGCGCCGATGCCGAAACCTGCACCGGCCGCAGCGCCCGCGCCACGCGTTCCACTCGCGAAAACACCAGGCCCAGAATCGCGATGGCGCACGCCTGCGCCGCCACCGCGCCCGCCAGCACCGGACCTGCTTGGTATCCCGAGGTTTGGAGGAACAGGTGAAAGTACAGGCCGTGAAACAGGCCCAGCACGCCCGCGATCAGCCACCGCGCGCCGGCCTTGGGCAGCAGCAGGATCTCCACCGCCAGGTACGCCACCGTCAGCGCCGCGGCCGCTTCCACAAAACGCGGAGCGGGCTGCCACCCCGTATGGGGACCGGCCACCACCGCCGCGGCCTCGCCCGCCACGAACATCGCGGCCAGCGCCAGCAACTCCCGTTTGCCGCGCGCCGCCAGCACCAGCGCCGCCAGGAACAGGACCTGCACCGCTCCGCCCAGCGCGCGCAGGAAACCCGCCCCGGCTTCGGTGGCCGCGATCTCCATCGGCGCCGGCGGCCGGAAGCGCAGCGCCGCGCGTGTGAACGAGCGGTCGAAGATGCCCTGATCGTGCTTGCCGCCCATCTCGGCGCGCAGCAGGTGGACGTGATTCGGCACCGTGATCGCCGCGAAGGTGCACTCCACATCCACGCGCTCCGGAGGAGCGGCGAACTCGTAATCGGCCGTGCACACGTAAAGGTCGCGCGTAGTGTCGGTGCGGCAGTCGTGCGCCGTCATTTTGGCATCGCGCCCGCCGCCTGAAAACCGGATATGCTCCAGCAGCGTCCGCTCCGGCGCAGCCACGTGGACCATCTCGTAGAGCGGCATGCGCAGCTCGAAATGCGCGCGGTTCCCCTCGATGGTGAGATCGCCGGAGCTCATACTCACTACGTGCGCGCACGCCGGCCACGCCAGCAGGGCGATCCACCAGCGCCCGGTCATTCCGGTTGCGCGAGGCTGGTCGCTACCCCTGTGCTCAGCCGCGCCCTGCGAATCCGTACGTACAGAATGCGCACCAGCGCCAGTACCGGCACGGAAAGGAATGTTCCGGCGATGCCCGCCACTTCCGCGCCGGCGAACACGCCAAACAACACCAGCAGCGGATGCAGTTCCACGCCCTGCCCCATCAGGCGCGGGGAAATGACATAGTCCTGGACCATGCGGAACGCCACGATGAAGATGAAGATCGCCAGCACGTGCGACTGCGCCACACCCGCCACCACCAGGATCAGGACGGACGCGGCGAGCGGCCCCACCATGGGGATAAACTCCAGCAGGCACGCCACCGCCGCCAGCAGGACCCCATACGGAACCTTCATGATCGAGAAGAAGATGCCGTACGCGGTGAACGCCGCCAGGGAGAGCCCCACCAGCGAGCGCATGTAATGGGCCAGAAGCAGGTGGGTGTCCGCCAGGACTTCATCGAGCAGCGCTCGCCGCGGGCCCGATTCCACCAGGTCCAGCATATGCTGGCGGATCAGGTGTCCGTCCTGCAGGAAGAAGAATCCGAGGATGGGGATGATCACAACGTAGATCAGGTTGCTCGCCACGCTAAACAACTGCATGCCCGCCTGCGGCAGCGAGGAGAGCAAACTGCTCGACCACTCGCCAATGCCGGTCTGCACGCGCGCCACAACCTGCTCTTTGATCGAGTTCACGGTCTCGGACGGGCTCGGCGTCTGCACCCAATGCGTCACCCTGGCGGGAAACTCCTTGACCAGCCGGTTGGCCTCTTCCACCACGCGCGACCCGATCTGAATCGCGAAAAACACCGCCACGCCCACGAAAATCACGTACGCCAGCGCGAGGGCCACGGTGCGCGTCCACCTGACGGGCAGAACGCGGTCGAACAGGTTGACCAGCGGCGACAACAGATAGGCGAAGAGCAGCGCCAGGACGAAAACGAAAAGCGTCTTGCGGACCATGTACACCAGGGCGATGGCCAGAACGACCACCACCGCGGTCCAAACCGTGCGCGCCGCTTTTCGATCGATGCCAAGCATTTCGCGATTGAGCCAATTCTAACCCGCGGCCGTCACCGGATGCTCGGGCGCTTTCTCGATCCTCACCCGCGCGATGCGGTTGCGCTCCATCTCCACCACCGTGTAGCGCCGGCCGTCGTAATCCACCGACTGCCCCACGTGCGGGATCTCGCCCAGCCGGAAGAGCAGAAACCCGGCCAGTGTTTCGAATCCGGCCTCGGAGGGAATCGCGATGGCGAACTCGCTCTCCAGGTCGCGAATCCGCGTGGTTCCGTCCAGCTCTACTTCGTCCGCCTCGGCGGCGCGGCGCGCGATCTTTTCGTCGTGTTCGTCTTCGATGCGGCCCACCACCTGCTCCAGCACGTCCTCCACGGTGAGCATTCCGACGATGGTGCCGAACTCGTCCACTACCATCGCCATGTGCGACTGGCCCCGGCGAAACTCCTCCAGCATCTGCGTGGCCGGCTTGGTCTCCGGAACCACCATGTGCGGGCGGATGAGCCTCGCCAGCCGGAACGAGCGGCTGGGGCGCCCCGAGCGGATGGATTGGCGCCGTTCCTCCCAAACCGGCAGCAGGTCCCTGTAATGCAGAATCCCCACGATCTTCTCCGGCGTGCCGTCGTAAACCGGCAGCCGCGAGTGCTGCGATTCGATCATGGTGTGCAGCACCTGGTCGAGCGAGGCGTCCAAGGCGACCGAGACCACGTCGTTGCGCGGCACCATGATCTCGCGCACGGAAATCGCCTCCAGGTCGAGCACCCGGTGGATCATGTCTTCCTGGGCCTCGGGCAGGTAGCCCAAACCGCGGCTCGAACTCACGATCAGCTTCAACTCCTCGGCCGAGTGGCCGCCGCCGTGCGCGCCGCCCCTCAGCTGCAAAGCGTGCGTTAGCGCACCCGCCGAGCGCTCGATGACCACCACGAAGGGCAGCGAGATCCGGTAGAACACCAGCAGCGCGGGGGCCACCAGCGCGGCCATCCGGTCCGCCTTGGCGATCGCCAGGTTCTTCGGCACCACCTCGCCCAGCACTACGTGGAAGTAGCCGATCACCAAAAACGCGAGCACGAAGCTCGCACCGTGAATCAGCTTCGACGTCATGGGCGTGATTACCGGATGGAAGAGCCCGATCAGCACCTGGTACAGCGTGTCTTCGCCCGCCCAGCCCAGCCCCAGGCTGGCCAGCGTGATACCGACTTGCGTCACCGACAGCAGCCGGCCGGGGTTGGAAAGCAGATTCAGCGCCGCCTGGGCCCCCGCCTGGCCTTCCTCCGCCATCTGCCGCAGCCGCGAATGCCGCACCGACAACAGCGACACCTCGGCCCCCGCGAAGAAGCCGTTCACTGCTATGAGCAGAACTACCAACAGGATGCGAAATGGGGGATAGTTCACGTCTTTCCGACAATAATTCTATCGGAGATCAATAACGAAAGCGCCATTCCGCCGTCTATATAATTAACCAACTAACTCCGTTACGTAGGTGGGCGCGCTCCAAACGTATCCCGGGAACGCGCCCATTTTTCTTTCACACGATTGTAAACCAAAATCGGCCGCGGTGGGGCGGGTCGCCGTCTCGTCTCCGCCACAACCTTCCAATCGGTATCATTGAATTTGGTCTCCAAGAGCCCTTCCCTAACCTCGCCGGCAATCCGCTACATCAACATTGCTATCGCGCTTGTGCTGGCCGCCGCGCTGGCCATCTTCTATTGGTACGTGTGGCGTCCGCTGCCCCAACGCTCCGGCGCGATTGCCGCCCCTGTGGCCAACCCCGTCACCGTGGTGTTCGATAAGCTGGGCACGCCTCACATCCGTGCCGCCAGCCTGGAGGACGCCCTCTTCGTTCAGGGATACGTGACCGCCCAGGACCGGCTCTGGCAGATGGATTCCTTGCGGCGCTACGACTCCGGCGAGTTGGCCGAAGTGATGGGCCCCACGTTTCTCGATACCGACCGCGATTCGCGCCGGCTGCGCCTCCGACGCGTTGCCGAGGCGGCCTATCTCACCATGCCGGCGGCCGATCGAGCGGCCTGCGCCGCCTACACCCGCGGCGTGAATCAATTCATCTCCACGCATCTCGACAACCTGCCCGTGGAATTCACCTTGCTCGGATACCACCCCCGGCCCTGGAGCGTGGTGGATTCACTTTTGATCGCGTTGCACATGTTTCGCGAGCTTACCACCACCTGGCGCGACGAGATCGTGAAACGCGACATGCTGGCCGATGGCAATCCGCAAAAGGTGAATCTCCTGCTCCCCGTGCGCTCGGGCTTCGAGCCGCTGCCGGGCTCCAACGCGTGGGCTATGGCCGGCAGCCGGACGGCATCCGGAAAACCGCTCCTGTCCAACGACATGCACCTGCAGTACTCGCTGCCCGGCATCTGGTACATGGCGCATCTCCAGGCGCCCGGCCTGGATGTCGCCGGTGTCGCGCTGCCCGGACTTCCGGGCGTCGTGGTGGGGCACAACCAGCGCATCGCCTGGGGCATCACCAATCTCGGCTTCGATGTCCAGGACCTCTATCTCGAGAAGTTCGACGACCGCACCGGCCAGTACCAGTTCCACGGCCAGGCCGCGCGGGCCGCCCTGGAGCACGAGATTATCCGCGTGAAGGGACGGCCCTCCATCGACCTGCCGGTCTGGGTGACGCCTCACGGACCCCTGTTTGTCACCGAGGGCAACGATCACATGGTGCTGCGCTGGATAGTCTATGAACCCGGCATTCTGCAACTCCCGCTGATCGAGCTGGACTCCGCGCAGAACTGGCAGCAGTTCACCGCGGTCCTTTCGCGGTTCCCCGGCCCCGGTTCGAATTTCGTCTACGCCGATGCCGATGGGAACATCGGCTACCACGCCGCCGGCAAGCTGCCCAAGCGCCGGGGCTACGTGGGCGATGTCCCGGCCGACGTCTCTTCGGGCGACGCCGATTGGGACGGCTTTATCCCCTTCGACCAGTTGCCAACGGCCTTCAACCCGCCCGGCGGCATCATCGCCACCGCCAACCAGAATCCTTTTCCGCCGGACTACCTCTACCCCGTCAACGGAAACTTCGCGCCGCCGTACCGCGCCCGCCAGATTCGCGACCTGCTCTCCGCGCACGGCGGCTGGCATGCCGCGGACATGCTGGCCGTGCAAAAGGACGTGTTCTCGGCATTCGATCTGTTCCTGGCGGAGCAGGTGATTGCCGCCTGTGACCAATATCCGTCCCACGCTCCCGACGCGGGCCGCGCCATCGAGTTGCTGCGGACTTGGGACGGGCAGATGGAGAAGGACCTCGCCGCTCCGTTCCTCACCACCCTGGTTTTCCGCCACGTGCGCAGCGCGGTGGCGGGAAGCGCCGCGCCCGGCAAGGAGCTGGCCTATACCAACGCGATGGCCCCGGCCGTGATCGAAACCCTGCTGCGCCGCCGCCCCGAGGGCTGGTTTCGCGATTACAACGAAATGCTGTCAGGCGCCCTGGCGGACGCCCTGGAAGAAGGCGCACGCATTCAGGGCCGCGACATCCAGCGCTGGCGCTACGGCCGCTACACCCAGACCGAGGTCGACAACCGCGTGATCCACGCGGTCCCGTTGATCGGCAAGTATTTCGATCTCGGTCCGCTGCCCATGAGCGGCAGCCCTACCACCGTGCGGCAGTCCACGCGCACTCTGGCTCCGTCCATGCGTATGGATGCCGACCTGGGGGACTGGGACCGCTCCCTCCTGAACGTGCTGGCGGGACAATCCGGGCAGATCCTTTCCAGCCACTACCGGGACGAGTGGATGGACTACTACTCCGCCCGCAGCTATCCCCTGCAGTTCCGTGCCGTCGAGGCCAGGAGCACGCTGGAATTCCGCCCGTAGCGCGAGCCGGCGGCCTCTACCGCGTGGCTTGCTCCTTCGGCGTCGACAGGTACCCCACGATCATGTCCTTCTGCACCTGGTTGATCACCAGCTCGTACGGCTGCTTCGCCTTGCTGGTGTAGAATTGCACCGGCTCGTTGATGTTCTTGTCCTTCTTCTCGGTGAGCTTGTCGTCGGCCATCACGTCGACGGTGTACGAATGCTTCTTCACATCGACCTTCTTGAGCAGCAGCGTGATGTCGCCGACCCGCTGCGGCTGCTTGGCCTTGCCCAGCTTGAACTCGAAGTAGTTCCGCTCGCCCAGGCGCCGTAATGCCGCCAGTTCCTGGGCGTTGGTCGCGATCAGGCCGCTTTGCACGCCCAGATCGCCGCGCGTGCTCTTGAGATCGGCAATGGTCTTTTGCAATTCGGCCTGGGTCTCCGAGACCTGCGTCTTCACCCCGCCGACGTCCGTGGAGACGTCCGCAATCTTGGCATTGGCCGCATTCGCGGTCTGCTTGACGTCGGTGATTTCCCGGCTGACCTGCTGCTGCACCTTGGCTTCCTCGGTCTGGATCTGCCGCGCCAGTTGTTCGGCGCGGGCAATAGCTTCCGTCTTGCCCTGGCTCGCGGCATTCCTCGCCTGGGCGCGGGCCGCCTCCAGTTCTTCCTTCAACGTCTCCAGGTGGCGCATCTGCGAAGCCGTAGTCACCGACGAGGCGTCCCGCAGGTTGCTCAACTCGGTCATCAGCGACTCGTGCACTTTGGCGACGTCGGCACGCACGTGATCGATCTGCACGTACAGGTAAATATTGGCAACCACCAGAGCGATAATCGCTCCCGCCGCGAGGGCAGTCTTCAGGCCCGAGCGCGGTGGCTCCGGCTGGGTAAAACTCGGTGTCGAACTCACGAAATCGTTACTCCTTTTGCGTCTTTACATTATAGATGCCTCCAGGACCTCCGGCGGTTTCGTTATTACAACTCGAAGGACTGGCCCGGTTGAGGCACCACCACTTCGAGGTTGTATTCCGACCGCAGCAGCCGGGCGAAGGCTTCCGATTGCTCCGGCTCGCCGTGCACCAGAAAAATCCGGTGCAGCGACCCGGCCATCGGCCGGAGCCATTCCAGAAGCTCTTTGTAGTCGGCGTGCCCGCTCAGCTCGTCCAGGCTCGAAATCTCGGCCCGCACGCGCATGGGCTCTCCGAAGATTCGCACCTCCGGCCACTTCTCGACGAGCTTCCTGCCCAGGGTGTCCTGCGCCTGAAAACCGGTGATCAGCACGGTGTTGCGCGGGTCCTCGATGTTATTGCGCAGATGGTGCAGGATGCGCCCCTGCTCCGCCATGCCCGAAGCGGAAATCACCACGAAGGGGCCGTGAAGGTCGTTGAGCTTCTTCGATTCCTCGGCCTCGCGGACGTACTGGAGGCGGCTGAAACCGAAGGGGTCCTCGCCGTGCTCCAGGTATTCGCGGGCCTCGTCGTCGAAGCATTCGGGGTGCGCCCGGTGGACGTCGGTGACGTTGATGGCCAGGGGGCTGTCCACAAAGATCGGAATATTCGGAATGCGGTTTTCGTTGGACAGTTGGTGCAGCAGCAGCACCAGTTGCTGCGTGCGGCCGACGGCAAACGCCGGCACGATGATGCGCCCGCCGCGCCGCGCTGTGCGGTTCACCACGTCCGCCAGTTTGTTGATCACGTGGCTGATGCCCTTGTGCAGGCGGCCGCCATAGGTGCTTTCCAGGATCAGGTAATCGGACGCCGGCAGGGTTTCCGGGTCGCGGATAATCGGCAGGCCGGGGCGGCCCACGTCGCCCGAAAAGGCCAGGCGCACGGGCTTTCCTTCGGCCGATTCATCCAGCACGATCGACGAGGAGCCAAGAATGTGCCCCGCGTCGTAGCTTTCGTAGGTGAGGGACGGACCCAGCGGGCACGGCGAATGGTACGGCACGGCCCGAAACAACGGGAGCGTGCGCTCGGCGTCGTCCATGGTGTACAGCGGCTGAACGGGGCCGTTGTCCAGCCCCATGCTCTTCCGCCTCTCCAGCCGCTTGTTCAGGAACTCGGCGTCCTTTTCCTGGATGTGCGCGGTGTCGCGCAGCATCCAGTTGCAGAGATCGATGGTGGCCGGCGTGGCGTAGATGGGCCCGGCGAACCCGTTCCGCACCAGCGTGGGCAGATTGCCGGAGTGGTCGATGTGCGCATGCGAGAGCACCACCGCTTCGATCGACGATGCCGGAAACGGCAGGTTCCGGTTCTTCTGGTCGGCCTCCTTGCGCCGCCCCTGGTACATCCCGCAATCCAGCAGAAACCGCCGGCCGCCGCTTTCCACCAGGTGCATCGACCCGGTGACGGTTCCGGCCGCGCCCCAAAATGTGAGTTTCATCGATCGCCCGCCAAACCAGAATGGTAGCGCACTCGAAAACACGCTGCGGGAACTTTGTTCTGGCCTTGTGGGGCACGGTCGAAAACCTATACCGATGCACCCGCAGTAGGGACGGGTGGAATGACCTGATAGCCCAGGGATCGAAGTTCCCGCACGAACTTGGCTACCCGGTTCCGAAGCAGCTT